>Ga0105242_10000218_pt1 | contig 44970 bp, 66 predicted proteins | sample KBSM24metaG_FD_81521 | JGI IMG/M metagenome (GOLD analysis project Ga0105242, IMG submission 81521) | Miscanthus rhizosphere microbial communities from Kellogg Biological Station, Michigan, USA - KBS M2-4 metaG | ecosystem: Host-associated > Plants > Roots > Rhizosphere > Soil | place...
TATATTGTGACGTTGCCAAATACCTATTCATTCGAAATTAACGATCATTTTCTAAAAACATGTCAAAATGACTACGGCAACTATGACGATTACTATACCTGTCTCTGGGACATACGGTTTATGAAATATCCACTGGGTAAATTCACCGGATTTAGTCGAATACATCAAGATCACTTATTTTTGCACAACACATGTTTGATACTTACTACTCTTGAGCCTACACCTATTGCTATGGGACAAGTTATCGAGACATCGAATGGTGTTACTATTTTTAGTGAAGATACTTGTACTAGATATATTTGGAAATAAAAATGTTTGGAATAAAATTCAAATATGTATAATAGCCTATCCCAGAGTATTTTACATGAAACAGAAATATACGATAATGCTATAACTTGTTCAGAAAGAACATTTATTATTTCGTTACCCGACTATTACGTTTTCTGTAAAAGAAATGGTTATATTGACATTTACAAGAGTGATGACATGTGCTTTATAGAAAGTATTAAAACTGGTGCGGATTATATTATACCAGCAGAAGGAAATGCATTTCATATGATATTTTCGCGTACTGGTAAAACGTTTTTGTATAACTTAGAGACATCATCAATAAAGTTAATACAGGAACAAGGCGATTTTGTACCGTATTATCGTGATATATTGAGAGAAATCATTGCAGGTCGTGGGTATCGAAGTAAAAACGATTCTATATCTTTTACAACTCCTTTCGAGTATGAGGAACCAAGTTTTGATGTTGACAAAACTTCATTTGTGCATACATATGAACAATTACCTTTTTTTGTTAATATTGAAACGTGGTTATACACGTACAACAACGTTTTTGTACCTATTGCAACGCCTTATCCAGGATGTTTTAAATTTGAAGCATCAGATCATTTCTTAAAAACTTGTCACCGTGAAAATGGACTCAAGACATGCATATGGGATATACGTTTCGTAAAATCCGCTATCAAAATCTTTGATGGAATCGGTCACATATTTCACCACCATTTATTTTTTGATGGGATGTATGTACCTCTCCATAATTTAGACGCCACCATACCCATACAAAAAGGTAACCAGATAGGTATTCGTCATACTGGCATTGATATTTTTGATACAAGTACTCAAACGAGATATGAATGGAAATAGTGTAGTTACGAATGGAAATAGTAAGCATTTATACAAATATTTATGAAAAGACCTAAGCTTTTACATTTGTTTACATTCAGTACTATTTTGATAATGATGTTGACGTCCTGGAGCACTTCTAACTTGTGCTGTACATTCTTGGTCTACACGTGGGGGTAAATCCATATCGAAAGCAAAAATTTGTCTCAATGTTTCCATTTGTTTTTCTGACAAGTTAGCAGGAGGCTCGACTCGCGTCGAAATGATTAAATCTCCTTTTTTATACTCCGAGCCTAAGCCCTCTCGTTTTATAATAAACTGATCGTTAAACTGTTTACAAGGTGGTAAATTAATCTTAATCATTCTGTCATCCAAATGTTTCATAAATATAGTTCCACCACTGATAGCTTGGTGTAAATTTAATGTACAACAATATTCCAAATCATTTCCATTTGCCCACTTCAATTCACTTTCTTTATCGTAATTTGACTTTAGTTGGACAACAACAGTGAGATGTCCTGGTTGTTCAAATCTTTGGCCAATACTTGTACCTTTTGGAATGTGAAGTTTCGTAGTCGTTTCTGTCAGTTTATTACAAAATCCATTACATACTTTACATTTTTCTTCAAACACCACTCCTGTTCCTCGACACTCGGCACACATAAGCATGGAAGGAAAACGTTGTCCGCATGTCGAACATACATGTGGATTCTTCCCACCCAGTCCATTACAAGCCTTACATGGAGTAAGATTACGTCTAACATATACTTTATCACAGCCATTGTAAAATTCACGCAGGGTTAACGGTACATTTACAACGTGCCGTGGGATTATTCCAGTACCAAATCCATCATATTCTTGTTTTTTAACAGGATCAATTAATACGTTATACGCTTCTGATATCTTTTTAAACGTTTCAGAGTCTCCGCCTTTATCTGGATGATGTTTCATGGCCAAGGTTCGAAACGCTTTTTTAATATCTATCTCTGAGGCACTGTTTGGTACGCCTAGCACCTCGTATGGTGTGCTCATTTTCAAGAATTTCTAATAAATTCGATTTGTGATTAAAAAGTTTAATTAAAAGTACAGGGGAATAAGGTGTGACTAAGAATAAGCATATAACTAAAAAACTTATTAAGCCGCAGCCGTAGCAGGAGGTGCAGCCGCAGGTGCCGCGGCCGTCTTCTTCTCCTTCTTTGAAGCTGCATCAGTCTTGGCAGCTGCGGTTGCTATCTTTTGCAAGTCAGCAGTTCCAAACTGCAACTGGACGAGTGCCAGGAAGTCAACGTTCACACTCAAATCCTTCAAATCCTTTGCAATTTGATAGACCAACATATCTTGTGCTTGCGGACGAACCTCAATCAACGTACCGTTCTGAGTCTCCAACGACAAGACAGGGAAACGAGCTGGACGTCGCTCGGAATTCTTCTTCTCGTTCTTACCACGGCGCGGCTTGGGGTAACGGAAAGTCTCCCAACGCGACTGGCCGAAGAAAAGATGGAAGGTAGACGTACCTTGCTGCAATGACTTCTCTCGAATGGGACGCTCATGTAAAATATCCGTCTTGTTAGCACGTTTGTCATTCACCGTTTGGAAACGCAACGCGAGTAAATAATTAGGCTCTTGCTTCGAACCTGCCGCAGTCAATGCCTTCTGCAACACCTCAACAACTGCCGGCGGGAACGGTTTGCCATCAATCGTGTCCTTACGTAAGGGGAATTGCTTGCTATCCTTCGACGATGTAAAGGTCAAGTACGTCTTCTCAATTTGCTTACGCTTGTTGTCTTTCGCAGGAATATCACTCATCTCCTGCTTCCAAGCCAGCTTCTCAAGGGCTGCATAATTTTCACGAGCCTGCTTCTCATTCCACAAATTTGGCCACAAGATAATCAACGGCTCACTCTTAGAATTCTCCAAGACCACAACACCACCTCCTGGCAAAGGCTTGTGCACTCTGGTAAACACAGTGGTGTCAAACGGACTCTTACAAGGACCAAGATCAGGTCCCATCAACAATTTACTACCAGGGTACTCCTTCTTATCCGAAGCCTTGGGCTTTGCACCACCCTCACCCTCCTTCTTGGCACGCTTCTTTTTAGGTGCCTTAGTCTCCTCTTTACCATCCTTGTCCTTGGCCTTCTCTTTCTTTGGAGTCGATGCACGCTTACGCTTAGTAGCTGCCTTTTTCTCCTCTTTAGCAGGAGCGGGAGTGGAAACCGTAGTTTCCGAGCTAATCTTGGTCACTTCAACTTTCTTCACGTCAGACATTTGCGGAATTGTGATAGAATATACGAACACCGAGGTTTTTCTAGTCGCGATATTTCTGGACAGAACCACCCAGAAATTTCTTTATTCACAAATACTCTTATCTTGTGTAATCACTTAAGATAACAGGGTATTCACATTATTTTATAACGGCACATAAGTAAGTCGCAAATATCTTATCAGAGATGCGTTATTTTTAACAATGCATATGTATTATGCAGAATGTATTATTTTATAACTATATTTATGCATCTCATCATAACAATCCATACCATGTGTATATGCATTATAACAAACCTGTGCAAAAGTAGGTAAAGATATAGAGAATGCTTCATTTCGATATAAATAATGCATATAACTCAGGGAATGGTCGTGTATCTGAAATACTAATTCGTTAACGCAGCATATATCTTGTGGTTTTGTTGGTAAGGCAAATATTGGAGTTTTGGAAAAACGAGAGTCCCAGGCTTGATACTCTAATTTATATGAGTATGTTGATAAAGTATATGTCTCTGGGTAGTATTCAAATTGATAAAAATTTGAAATATTTGGAAAGGATGTAATAAGTTTAAGATCTTGCACTCCCGCGTCGTATAACCACAATTTACCACCATCTTCAAAATTTAAAAAACAAAGTGTATCGGACGTTACATTTAATTTGTTCATAAATATTCCGAATGCATTATTTTCCCAAGTCTTAGTTTCAATATTTATAGTACGACCGTCTTTGAACGATAATACATAGTTAAGATATTTCCCCCTGTACACTAGAATGTCACCGAATAAACGACAAACATCTACATCAATTGATCTAGTAGTTGTTTTCTCAGCAATTTGAATCAATTCTCTTCCATCATTTGATTCGTGAACAAAACAGTTTGATGACACGGGTATCAATTCAGGCCTGTTTTCTTCTATTTGCCAAACAATTTCATCCGTGTTGATATCATACACATATGCATTGTCTTCACAATTCTCTGCATAGTATTTTCCACCTGGAAATCCTTCTATATATCCTTTCGTTCGTTTTTCTGTTTTAGAGTCAAAAACTAGTTTAGCGGTGTCCAATAAGCTAGAAAACATTTAAATTATTAAATATTGTACATAATGCTTGTAGATATCTAGTTTGCTTGCTACGGATAACCAAGGTATATCATGTTTAGGTATACGTGTTGTCGAATAATACCATTGGCAATATTCTTCAAAATCAGTATGAATGGTTATGTCTCCAGGTTCATCTTCGCACGCATTTTTGCAAATTACTTTTAACAGGTTTCGCACGGGTTCGGAATACTTTCGTTCAACATACTTTCGTTCAACATACTTTCGTTCAGCCTGTTGTATTTCATTCACCATATTACTTATTTCCACATCCCTCTTAATATATGTGAACTTGTTATATGGCGGTCGCGCTTGATAAGCAATAGCACGTAACCACTCTAGTTTTGCGTCAACATCAAATTCCGTTGACCAATGTTTTGTACGATCGTCGTAATATTTCTTGTATATCTCATTCTTCTGTCGTGCGATGTCCCGTATTCTCATTTTTTGTTGTTCGGTGCATTTATTCCACCATGTAACACACCATTGCTTGTACTGCTGTCTATATTCATTGTTGACCCAAGTATAATGATCAAGATCCTCATATTTTTTACATAAACTCATACCAATATTGAAAAAGTTTCTCAATTCCTGATTACATTCTGTACAGCCTAATCCACGACAAAGCCATCGATCGCACATTTCTTGAATATATCTTAATACAAACACGGATATTCTAAATGGACATAGCTTTAAAACGGACATAGCTCTAAAACGAACACAGCTATAAAACGGACATAATTCTAAAACGGACATAGCTCTAAAACGGACATAATTCTCTTGTAGTCTTGTGTAAGATAACTATCTTATGATTTGGTTTAAAAATCATCACGGTGTAATGGTCGCCAATTGCTTTATACGTGCGACCAATCCAAATACGATCGTTGTCCCACACCTTGACATATTCCATATGCTTGTATGTGTACGTCAAAGGACCATGAACAAAGTTATCAAACGTCACGTGCACGTTAGGCGCCGTAGGAACTATGTCACCAGGCGAAACTACTTCCAGACCGTTAGGAATCGGACCTCTAGACATTATTTTGAATTTTAACACGATACCTTGCACCATCCCATGTAAAAATATCCAAGCAATTTAATTTCTCATTATAATGGTTCGCAAAAGGTGCTGCTTCTACGGGTACACAACTTTCATAACGTACTTCTGGATATAAATAATGAAATGACTGTGTATCATTCATGTATGTATTTCTGACAAAGATGCGGTGGTTGTATTCATTTATGCCAGTTTTATAAACAAATCTTCTTGTAAAACGAACATCCCATACAGCGTACGATTCGAAACATGGTCCTTCCCTCATTACAGTAAGCAGGGAATATGTATCAGGATCATATTCGAAACTACTTACGTCGAAACATGTAAATGGGAAATATGCAACAGAATGACCGTTATGTATCAATATTGAATGATACCCTTCATGGTCGAGAAAGGAGAACTCTTTTGAATCTATCCTTAGATCATTTCGACAACAAGCAGAAAATCTGTCACACACCTGGTTGTCAAGTGTATGTATGGAGCAAACATTATTTGACATTTCACATATTTTGTCCGGCAGCATACAAAATGCAATATCATAGGAAATATTCAACGGAAATTGACTACTTGTATCGTCTTCATAGATGGTGAGTAAAGTAGTTTCATTATCTTCGTCCTGGATAATGCATTTGTTTTCATGTAATGGAAAAATAATTGGATTATTACCGTTTGTTTTAACTGTGCACACTAAAACATCATCATAGTCATAAACTAATAACTTATGATGTTGACGTAATGCCAATATCCAATAATCTTTCAAATAATAAGGCTCTCCAGTTATAAAGGTCGTTTGTTCCGTTATTGTTGATTTTTTAGTCCAAAGTGGGTCTCTTATGCCACCAAACATGTACTGATTATTGTCTCGAAAATTTAGTTAATGCTTTTAGTTATAGATATATGCGATATCTAAGGTTATGATATTTGTAATAATCTATGGCATGTAAATGTTCACTATAAAATATGTCTGTGACATTTTTAATCTCAAAACGCTCATTGTATTGATTTGGATACAAATAATGCATTGCTTGGACATGATCATGTTGTATAAAATAGGTAACTTGATCAATCGTTTGGGGTGTGCCGGGCGAAAGTTTCACACTTTGTACTGCTGTTGCTGTAAATCGCGTGTCCCATACTTGATAGGTACAATCCCCATACGTTGTGATTGCATAAATTTCCGGATAATATTCGAACTGTCTTATGGGAAAATTTTTATGAATTTTTGCTACGTAGCGTAGTTCTTTGTCGTAAACAAATAATGTTTCGTCACTGAAAAAAGCAAGAACATTATTTGAACTATTCATACAGTTGTAAATTGTATCATTCGAATTTATTCTATAATTTCCAGTGATGGAATACGAAACGATAACTCCGTTGTATATTCGACAAACTCCAGAAATACCTAATTTTTTGATTGGTGTATCAGCTTCTAAAGTAACCAATTCGCTCCCAAAATCTCCTTCAATTATAAATTGTTTCTCTGAAACAGGTTCTGCGTATAAAGTAACACCTTTCCAAACCACTTTGTCTTCCATGTCGTATACATAGAGTTCGTTGCCTTCAGTATGTTTTATGTAGTATTGTCCTCCAGGAAAATATTTAATCACTCCAAAGCTGTCTTTTTCTTCTACTGTGCTATATAAGTAGTGTACTGCTTGAATATGATCATTACAGACAAAATAAGTTACTTCACCAATGGTGATTATTGTGTGCGCTAAAATTGACATGTTTTGAACAGGCGCGCCTGTAAATCGTGTATCCCATATTTGATATGTGTGATTTCCGTATAACGTGATGGCATGACTCTCTGGGTAATATTCAAATTGCTCCGAAAGAAAACCTGGATCAATTGTAGCTACATACCGAAGTTCTTTACGGTCAAGATCATATATGTTTAAATGATTATTATTTAAAAACGAAAGTGTATTTGTCTGAGGATTTAGGTTGTTAATACGAGGACCAACATAAACTGGTAACCGATTACCGGAATTTATTTTATAACTGAAATGATCTCGTGACACAATAACCCAGGGATATATTCTACAAACTCCTACTGAAAAAAGTCCGTTGCGTGATACATATCCATCTGATATGGTATGCACGTCGTTTTCGAAACTTTCTCCTACTTGTACTTCTGTTGAAAATTCATTCTCTGAAACTGGTTCTACTACGGGAGATATAGGATTTTCTAAAGACCAAACTATTTTATCGTTCATATCGTAAACGCGGGAGACATTTGGATCATATTCGGTGTAATATTTACCTCCCGGAAAATATTTAATGACTCCAGTGATCTCATAAGCTTGTTTTAAACTAAATTTATTTAAATCAGGGTAAGAACATAAACCGGAATACATAGAATCTCTCCAAAATTTGTCAAATAACTGAAAATGAACTCTTATTATTCTAGATTATAATGTCTTTAGCTATTCCATTTGCTTTTGATTCTAATAAATACGTTGTGTTTGTAGAAAATGCAATTAAGGGTGAATGTTATACCTGTGCAGAATGTAATCAAGACATTGTTTTTTGTGATGGTGAAGAACGTACTTATTTTAGACATAAAGCAAAAACTACATGTAAAGGTACTGGAGAAAGTGCTGAACATCAAGTTGCTAAAAAATTAATTTGTCAATATTTACATCTCTGGAATATAATCGATACATGTGAGCGTTGTAGAAGAGAAGAAAATTTAAAAGCATGCTTTCATTCCTCTACTGCAAAAGAAGAAGTGTATATTTGTGATAATAAATACAAAGCAGACGTTCTTGTTACACATTCTGACCAAAAACAATCAGTAGTCGAAATTTATCATACACATGCAGTCGATAGAGACAAGTTCATAGGATTAAAACTAACGTTTGGTAAACGCATTTATGAATTTATGGCCAAAGAAGTAATTGAATCTTATGAAAACAGATCATATCATCTTTTAAATAATTTACATTTCACATGCAAACAATGTGAAAATATGATTACCAATCTTTCAACAAATATTAATCAATTTAAATTATCCACACAATGCAACATGTGTAAGCGTTTTAAAAAATTAAACCTGGAACCAAAAGATATTTCTTACAAAGACCGATTATACTACATTACAACAGAGAATAAGGTATATAAGTTTCAATGTTTTGATATTAATGCAGGTATAGCAACGGACAGACAAGTATGCGATAAGTGCATCGAAAAGATAAATGGCTTGCTGAACAAACAATGGACAGTACGATTGTTCTGTAGTAGAGATAAATGTAACGGGTTTGACAGTGAAGAAGTACAACCAAAATTATGTGGTGAATTAATTATAGTAGGTAATTATTATTTCTCTGATGTGAATGATATTGACATTGATGGTGATATGATTAAGGTAAAACGATCAGGATATTGTGAAGATTGTCAGTTAGCAAAACGGTTGCGGCCTTGCAAGTATTGTAAAAAATGGATTGATATGTACGATATGGAACGAGTGAAATATGGTAATTATGTATGTAGAATGTGTTTTCCATTAGAAGGCAAAAAACATCAGGCAGAAGAACCCGCAAGAGATGAAATTATCTCTTGTAAACGTATACCATTTGAAGAACCCGTAAGAGATGAAATTATCTATCGTAAGCGTATACCATTTGAAGAGCATCCTTCCTATATTAAGCTCACGCATCATAAACATGAGACTAAAGTAACACCTTATACACTACCTCAATTTCGTAAATATAAAGTATAGGTCATTCGGGCATTCAAAAATATCTATTACTTTTTACTCTCTAAAACATCTATGCCATAAACAATCATCTACATACGCCGCTGGTATAATCCTGTTTTTCTTGCATGTCAAGCTAAACAAACTTTGATCTTCTCGATGCTCACGAAACTCTGGATAATTCTGTTGTCCGTATTCATTCAATGCATTGATCAGTAATGCTGGATTACAACAATATTCGTGCCATTCTCTTACGAAATCTATAGAGTTAGCTGATCTACGTAATACAAATGCTGTTGCACATGTTTGGAACGTGTCTGTATATTTTGGTTCATTTGTATTCGTCCCGACAAAACAATCTTTCGTGGTCCATTGTTTCTCGGCGTACGGTAATCGGAACGTATAAATGTAAGCACTAGGGTGATCCACAAAATATTGTTTAATTGTACGCCATGGCATTTTCCATGCACTTCCCGCATCACAATAACTAATAAATTCGGAGTTTATACCCATAAGTGTAGCCAGCGTCACATAGCTTTTCCATAACCAGTATCCAGCACCACGATCATGTTTCAAAGTATGTTCATGACGCGTGCTAAAGCCATTTGGCGCCAGGTCACGCTGAGAGTATGAAATCAAGGTAGCGTCCTCATTCCATGTTTTTGCCCATTCTCGATGTCGTCGTAAAGTAGGATTAAACTGATTGTAGGTAGAATAGGTTACCATAGTCAGCTCTGGTTGAGGTGAACGAACTATATCTAAATAACCAGACATCGGTAACATTCGTTTTCGCACAACACAGGTCATAGAATCAGGTCCACAAACATATATTTTTACGCCATCACACCATTCATTCAAATAATTAACTTCTGCTTTCGTACAATACATACCTGTACTCCATTTACCAGTTGCTTGATATTGATTTACCCAAACAAGGGTACTATTGGAACGGTCAGGTAATAATCCATAATTTGCTTGTCGTGCACAATGAATATCTTCAATGACAAAATAACCTCCTGGTCTTACAAGCTTGAATAACACAGCCAGAGCTTGATGTTGATCTTGCATGGTATGAGAACCATCGTCAATAATAATATCATGTACTCCGCTTAAACTTAACAAATGATCCTTGTTATTTTGATCTTTCTTGTGTAAAGTTAATCGTGGAAAAAAACTTGGATTTGCTTTTACATGATCATAAAATTTTGTTGCATCTTTAAATATCGTGCCATTACCTTGTTTACCTTCAAAAGCATCTACTCCATGAATCTGAGCCGCAGGAAAATAATCCAACCACATTTGCATAGAAGCTCCAAAAAAGACACCGATTTCCATAAGCGAGGTCACGTGTTCTCGGAGATTATGCCAAAGTGAATCATACACATTTGTAAATTTATGCCATACTTTGTCTGTTCCATATTTTTGTCCAAGTTCTGATAATGTTTCAGTTACGTTAGGATCAAAATATTCAAGTACTTGGTTTTTCTTTACGATCCATACATGTTGCATTTCACCTTTGCTGTACCACCAAGCCATTTCTGAGAATGTACTTACGTATGATCCAATCATTCGACGATTTCGACTAAGTAACAACATTTCGATAAATGGTTTAGTGCCTCCCATGACACTTTCATACCTAATAATCGGTAAAGTTTTATTCAGTTTCTTTACTTCTTCCTCATCGTCAGTGCATACAAAAAACTTCACCTTTTCATTTTGTTTATGTAATCGCTCCATAAGTTGATTAAATGTGTCCATGCTATGAAATTTAGCTTTGCGATCAAGATCATCATTCCAACTACGAATGTGGACGCTAACGGTATGCTCATTGAAATGTTGTTTTGCGAATGTTTGTACAGTGTCTAAAATAGTTGGCTGTATCACAAGTCTGTTCAACACTTCTCCATAAGCACGTTGTATTGCTGCCGGTATACGATGATATTCAAAGTCAATGTCTCTCCACTGTGTACTCGTTCCGTACCACTCTCGTACAGAGCTAAAGCCTGGCCATATTGCGTCTTTATCATTGAGGAGTAAACGCCATTCACAAACTGATGTACCAGACGTACCAAGCTTAGATTCATCCACAAACAAATCTTTCCATTCACATTGTACCTGGGACGATTTGTCCCATTTAATTTTAGCGCCTGCATCTCTACGTAAACATGTCATATATCCTTTCAAACGATTACTTAAGCCGCCTGGATTATTCGACAGCATTTTTAACATTAAGTAAATGTTTGTTTGTATACACTTTTTGATCCCCATGTAATAAACAATGATAAAGGTGTCGATAGGTACAAGTGGAAATGCGGACGGTTCATTGGTAGAACCGTATTTCCACGGGATTGAGCACTGGTTCAAAAGTGATCCGTTGCTTCGTTCTTACGTGGACATTATTCTACAAGCAAAAACAGTGCCACATACGCTAATGCTCGTTGTCAGATGTGATAGCGTCAAGGATGGATATTATCGTCCGCGATTACGTCAGCATGGTGCATGGGTGGATAAGGATGATGCTTGGCTTAGCACATATGGTTCATCTTCAAAGCCGCTGTTTATAGGTAAAGGTGGTAAGCTTTGTGAAACAGCAGAACCGTATGGACGTTTTATGATCACTGGCTCTATGGATGTCTGTGGTCTTGATCGAAATGGTAATCTTCTTGAGAATGCACTATATATTACTAAAACAGATCAAGACGAACTACCTGCTGAATTTAGAATTCGTACTTCCAGAGACACGTTAGCCGCTGCACTCGCAGCAACAACACCTGTACCTCGCGTAATCAATATCGTTCCCGATTTCTATTTTGCTGGTAAAAAATTAAATTAAGAGCACAATAAACACAAAATTAATTTTTACCCATCATTTACCCATCATTTCTTTCCCCACATCCAATCAGCTACTGCCCATCCTACAACGGCAAATGCAGTGTCAATATAGGTATTAGCAATTGAATCACCGCCGTATGTACCCCATAATTTAAAGCGCGCCATTTTCGCTGCACACTCCCCTACATGACTGAAGAAAGCAATACCATATGTGCTGTTTTCAATAATTTCCCAAGTAACATGTAGAGCAATCCATGTCCATAACTGTAGACCAACTAGCCAAGCTATGATTCCTACAACAAAATGTACTCCTGACCACACGGTGACAGGCATAGACTCATCTCCTAGAAAAAATCGTTGTAAAAGAGACATATGGTTTTTATTCATTATTCTGTTAAAAATGAACAACGACTTGATGAAAGACAAACACTTGATGAAAGATAACCACTTGATCAAAGACTTGATGAAAGATAGCCACTTGATGAAGGGTAAACTAGACGAACCTATATTGTTGGATCCTCTAAAGGAAGACTGGTTTGAAGGTCCACTAGATCCAGAAGAAACTTGGGTAGTTGTTGTACCAAAAACAGAAATTGTACCCGTAAAAACCTATCGTGCTCGTCTGACTAGTTTCTTGTATTCTAAAACCACTGGCATCATCGCACAACAAGCAGCGCTTCTAGCAGTCCAAGCTTATCCTGTGTTTCATCCAGCAGTATCAAATTGGGCGTACGCTTGGATAGTAAAGCAAATAATAAGATCCATAATATAATTCAAAAAATGGGAAACAACGAATTCAAATCATTATCTGGCCCGACCAAATTTAAGGAATATGACACGTACATGAAGGAATGGACACATCATACGGATTTATTTTTTGCGGTTCCCGATAAGCAACTGTTTGCTATTATGAACGGCAGCAGTGTTGGATTTTATGACTACGGTTATGAAGGTCTTGACCCAAACACAAAGTTTGTTGGTGTTAGCAGTTTAACATTTTCTGAAGACGAAACCAAAAACATGATTTATGAAGAGCTTGAACGTTTTCGTAAACATCCGAAAGAATGCTTGTATCAAATATTTGATGGTGTATCCTCGCGCGTTGAATTTACAGCAGATGGAGTTTGTGCTTTTGTTGAAGCATACCAAGAATCGGAATTCGAGTTCCAATACAATAAGTTATCACCCGAATTACAACGAATGGTAACAAAAGTATCTATTCGTACGCGAGCTTGGAAACGTAGAGACCGTAGGAGAAAGTATAAATTGTATAAAAAAGTATAATCGCAAAAGTATAATCTCAAGATAATCGCAAATATAAATCTAAATCTTGTTTATAATTCAAAAATGCAAGTCGAAACCGAAAAATACAAGGAGTATTATGTGTTAATAATTAAATCGGAGAACACGATTGACATATATTTTGAACTACCAGAAGGTCAGCTGTTTATACCGCAATTTCCATTACAAATGGTGAATCAAATGGTTCTGAAAAGACTTTATGATTATGATACATTCCTTGCCGTTAAGTCCGACACCATTGAATATGGTAAAGAATATGTTTATCAAAAAATCGAAAAATTTCGTCAAGATCCGAAAGCATGCTTGAGCAATATTTTTTCTGCTGATAATGCGTCACACGTTCAAGTACGAAAGCATGATGTAAAAGTGTATGTTGCCCCACATCAAGAGCAAGGCTTTACACGGACTTGGGTAAAAGTACCACGACCTTTACAAGATTTAATTACCAAAGTATCCGTACCGACCAATTGGTTATTCTCTACTGGCCGCGCTGATGCACGACGTCAACGTAGAAAAAAGAGATTAAGTTTTCAACATTAAGAATGTACTTTGGCCGGCTTGTGTTTAGAAAAAACTAATATCTAAAAAACGAAACACAAAGCGTCAACTTAGATACTTGTTCATAATTCAATATGTCTAGCAAAACTTGTGTCTGTGGAAAGCGTACACCCGAGCAACCTATTTGCTATCATGATTATCATGTTTGTGATCACCGGACATGCACAAATCATAAAACACTTTCACACAAGCATGGTCCATGGATGTTCGACTGCTCTGCCTGGTCAACCAAACAAGAACCAAACCATTCTGGTGAAGGGGGGAATTGCGTGGGCATGGCTCAATATGAAGTTTGGAACAATGCAGTTGGTTTCTATGCTAACTATGGAAAAGCGGAATACTGTAGAATTACAGCTCATCGTTTTATATGGGACGAGTGTGGAAGTCAAAGTGTTCAATACTTTACATGTTATCTTCATTGCACTGGTTGTGCACTAACAAACGCACCCTTACGATGTCCACCTAGTGATTGTGTAACATAAATCTTGTCCACCTAGTGATTATATAACTTAAATCTTGTCCACCTAGTATATATAACGTAACCTAATGATTATATAACGTAAATCTTGTCTATAACTTAAATCTTGTTTATAATTCAAAATGTCCGGCAAAGAATGTGCATGTGGAAAGCGTACACCCGAACAAACTACTTGTTTTCACAAGTATCATGTCTGTGATTATTGGACATGTACAAGAAACGCTGATTATACAAAGAAAATGTACCCAGAGAAGCAAGCACTCAGTCACAAACACGATAATTGGTCTTTCGCCTGTTCTGCTTGGGATACGAAGCAAGATCCCAATCATTCCGGCGTTGGTGGAAAATGTGCGGCTAGGAAACAATGCAGTACATGGGATCAAGCGATTGTTTTTTACGTCCAACATCGCAACCGTGAATATTGTAGTATCACGGCTCAACGTTTGTTCTGGGACGATTATGAAGACCAACGATTCGGCGGAGAGAATCATTTCACATGTTACATTCGTTGTACTGGTTGTGGACTTGCTAATGCAATATTAAGAACACCACCAAACGATAGTACTTGTGTAACTTAGATACTTGTTTATAATTCAAAATGATTTCGGCTTCAATGATCTCGTCTCATACGTATGGAGCTTATAACACGTACAATGTAAATATTAATATCATAAATCATGAAGTTTATTCTGTTCTTGACCTTGACTTGTGTTTTCTCGACTTCCGTTCTCCTTGCCAATGCTCTACCAGTTTGTTTCGACGATATCCCAAATCACGTTGTCGTTCGTTATAATCAATGGTTATCTGAAGGCAAAGTGTTTTGTACATGGAAATTGTATGATGATGGACTATCATTTCAAATAAACGAACAATACGACATTTTATTATCGGTGAATATGCCAAGTGGGCTCCAACTTAAAGATAACGCGTATTATTGGTATGATGATCTCATTGCAACAACCGATTGGCCTTCAATATGTTTCTCGCCAAAAGTTGTTGATAAATATGCGTCGGAATACGATACCAGTGATTTACGTATCAAATTATTAATTTTAAGCGATTATACTATTCGTTATAGTCGCGTATATATTTATTGATAAATTTCAAGAAAATGAATCCCTTTCTTTATTTGGTGACCTTCATTGAATGTATGTTGTTGTTAGGTTATGTGAGTCCTGGATTTTATCCATGGTTGATTGTAACTTTGCAATTCTTTGTAACTTTATGTTGTGAATTTTTTCCGGTTATTGAACCGTTTATAGCGTTGTTATTATTTGTTATCATCGTTATCAGAGCAGTCATTACAACCATGATTATTTCATCAAGTATAAGTATTCGAAATGTCAACGCGAATTCCATAGACGCAAGTATTGGAAAAAGAACAACATACCATTATAAACACGTTTAAACGCAAGTATTGGAAAAAGAACATATCATTATAAACATGTTTAAACGCATGTATATACTATTAAGATAGATATTCATTATTAAAATTCATCATGTCTAGTCTACATAAGTGTGTATTCTTTACGTACGGTGCATTAGGTGTCATGCACGCCTTCGGGTTTTATGGAATTGTCAGTAAGAATTTCCCACCGATTGGTCATTGTGAACGAATCTATCTTCAAAAAATAACTTTAAAATACAGTGTGTATACAGTTTTATTCTGGCCTTATCTTTGGCTTCATCAACCAACACGGAAGTGGTTAAAATCTCTATAATTCAAAATGAATAAAATTTTGTTCTCGACGTTTATGACCTTATTAGCATTAGCTTTCTCCCTACGTGTACCTGATCGTGTGCGAATTCAAGCGTCATCATGTAGTTTTTGGCAAAAAGAAGGTCAATGGAAAAATAGCACGGACGATGCTGTTTTCGCTACCTGGACACAAGAATGTGAAGCTATATCGGTGTCCGATATTACTGTTTCAGGGTTCGGTCGAACGGATGAAAAGCAGATTGCGTTATTACCTACAATTCGTATTCGTAATGAAGCTACTGACGATATTGAAGTTATTTTCACGGAGACATTAACATCGGTGATATTGAGTAACGATTTTCTTGCACAGTATGACTTTAAACTAAGTGATGACACGAATGTTGGACAAACTACTGAAATGAATTTATTTGATCGACAAATTACAGTTAAAGATAATACAGGTTTTGTGGTTGCACAGGCTAGTCAATCTTTTACCAATACTATCTATCAAACGATTTGCGTTTCAGACGGATATTGGGATGTACAATTCATGAGTGCAAATTCTACATTAAATCGATGGTGGATTTTATCAATGATTACAGTGAAAGCCGTACGTGATATGAGTCGTGGTAGTGATGGTAAACCACAGCGATCATTGTGTCAATATACATACTTGGCCATCATTTTATGTTCTGTGCTTATACCAGTTGGAGTCGGTGCAGCTATTGTCGGAGGTTATTGTTACTGTCGAAAGCGAGGTCTGGGTTTTTGTGAAGGACTAAAACAAATTAAAGTTACATGTTGTGGAAAATAAAAATTTTTGATGCTGCTACTGGATAAGTAATAAATAAACTAATAAATACGTACGGCCAATAAACACTCCACTTGTAGTGCTCTAAGTAATTAAATAAAGGTGCTGTACAACTATTTAGAATCGTAAAATGCGAGTTTAATGTTTGATGATGTTGAGCATGAAATTCTGGTGTTGTAATTATACCAAGCGAAGCAAAATGTTGCATAAAGTGTGGACGGTATTGTTTTGGCATGTGACATACGCGGTGAACATAGCTATTAAAAAATACAAAGATTAAATTCCAAAATAGAAAGGGAAACATATGAGAACCAAGCCACATACAATAAGCAGTAAGTAATAAGGTAATCGGTAGAGGTTCTGTAATTTGATCGATCAGTTCACATGTGTAGATTTTATGTGGCTGTTGATGATGTTCATGAAAGACAAATGATGGGTATTTCAATAACCAATGATCTTTCCAATGTGGATTGTCCATTGTCATATGTAAAATACCGATCAATAAATCAACCATAAACCAGCAAACGATAGCCACACTTAAATGTGTTAACATTGATGCATGTTCATACAAACACATTAACCAAACTACTTGTACAAACATCCCAATACTTCGTAACATTCTAGCAAATTTTTATTTAGTATAAATGCATAACTATCGTACGTGACTGATCATTACAATATAAAGGTTTAGAGACATCCACTATTTCATCTTCACACAGAACCATCGTGAATGATCTTTTGCTGCCAATACCTGGAATAGTAAAATAATGCGTGTCAAGAGCGTCTTCATCGTATTTACTCATTTTGATTGTGGACCATATCCATAACCAATCTCCATCCTTACTTTTTCCTGTACAGATGTTATTTACCATAGTACCTCCTATATGAAATGCAATATAGGAAGATATCCATCCCAAAAATGTTTCGTCTTCATCCAAAGACAAGCTATATATTTTGATGCAAAGTCGTCATTCATCTTTTGCTAACGTAGGGCTAGCATTCATAGCAGTTTCACAGCCTTCGATACAATAGTCCAATTTGTTGCATTTTTCTTCCGACCCACAAACTTTACAAGTTTCCATGAAACGAATAATATTAAGATAAATGTAATACTAGAGTACGTGTTTGATCATTACGATACAGAGGAGTCTGTATGCCGTATAATTTTAGAAAAGATGGACGAATATCCATATCACACCTTGGAAGATGAACTGGATGAACAAAATCATCCGTACCAATACCAACATTGGTAGGTGTATTCACTTTTAGAGTCATCCACATCCATGACCAGTTTTGATCCTTTGTACATCCGTTACTCATCTTGATAAATTCTGTTGCTTCTCCTTTGCTAAAATAATACGCAATATAAAAACACGCACGGGCTGTGTAGGTGCCGTTAAACTTTTGACAAGACGGTATATGTACTTTCACACATATTCTCCATTCATTTTGAGGATGATCATCTTTGGCTTTCCCTGGAATTGGACATAATGCAACAGGTGGCATAGCAGCCATGATTTCATTACAAGCATCATTGCAATAGCTACCGTTATCACAAAACGTTTTTGTCTGACAAATCGTACAAACACTATGTAAAATCTGTTGTCGACATTTCTGCACTGTCTTTTTCCAATCAAGTGCCGGAGTCTGCTGAGATAACCAATCAAAAATATTTGTTGCGAGTTTAAGATCTGACGGAGATTTAATGAATGGTTTATCACGAGAATGATGACCACGGTCTACACCAGCCCCTCGATCCATAATTAATGATTTATATACAAAAATCTATAATTATTGTACGTGTACTATCATCTCGATAGATAGGCGAACGTAGTCGAATGACTTCTCCGGCTCCATAAGGAAATTTGGATGGCACAGTCAGATCATCTGTATAAATTTTCACATCATCTTTAATCAAACCTATCGTCATCCACATGCTCATACTAGTGTTTTTCTGACATCCATAACGATGAGTCATAATTGATGTTGCTTTACCCCGGGTTATATGTGCTCCTACATAAAAACATGCTTGTGTTATGTACTCACGTGATGGTTGAGTAGAATGAATCGTTATACAAATTCTCCATTCGCTTGCTTCAACTAATGCAGGTGCGTTATGAATTATTTGCATACAATTCACACAATAATCTTCTTCGGTTTTTGCTTTACAAATTTTGCAACTTGATTGGATAATTTCACCTCTACAGTCTTCAATATAGCGTTTCCAGTTATCATGATTACATTCATACCATAGGCAATCGATTGAGGTGTGTAGCCAGTCAAAAATACCACTAGCTAATTTACGTTCTTCTTCCGTTTTAACAACTGGTGGATTCATGAATTTTAACATAAATGTATTACTATAGTACCAACTAGTGGATTCATGAATTTTAACATAAATGTATCACTACGGTACGTGTATCATCATTACGATAGAATGGTTTCGGTATAGTATCGTCAATACACAAAGTACATGGATCAATATCCATATATTTTGGAATGTTAAATTCATTAATCGCATTTTTAAAGCCATCGTAGTTGTTATCAGTGTGTACGATAGTCCACATCCATCTCCATTTTTGATCCATACTTTCACCGGCACTGAATTGCTCTATATGATGAGCCTTTCCAAAAGTTGTAATAAAAGCAATATATGTAGCTGCCCATGCCATAAAAGCACCGGTTTGTTCTGTATGGTTATTCAGTTCATCACTATCCACTTTAATGCAAACTTTCCACATGCTACCGTCAGGTATTTGTCTCATCATGTCTGCACAACCCTCTTCACAATACTCATTTATGGTTGATGCACCGCAAATTTCGCACTTTAATAACTGTTGTTGACAATCTTTAAGAGTATGTTGCCAATCACTCGTAGTACAGACTGCTTTCATCCATTCAAACACGTTTCCTATAAGGTTACGTTCTGATTCTGTCTTAATAACTGGTGGATTTGGTTTTTGTTTTTGTTTATCCGACTTTTGTTTATCCGCCTTTGGCACGTCTCTAGAATGCTCGCCACGTTCTACACCACTTCCTCGATTCATTATGAATTTTAATGAATAGATTTTACTAACGCTTCTGACCATTTAATGTAACATATGCGACACATTGTAGGATGATTTGTTTTTGGCTGACTACAAAATTGACATTTTTTACGATGACACGATTTGCACAACCCGTCTTTGTATGATGCACGACGAACACAAACTTTACACTCGGGCATATTGAATTTTAAGAAAACTCTTTTTGTGAGAGAGTCAAATCATATAGAGAATTGTCGGTGATAATACATAATAACTCCTTTTTTTAGGATATTCCAATTCGTCATATGCATTTATAAATTCCAGAAAAATGCGAGTGTTTATTCTGTTCCTTGCATCAGCGTGTCTTGCGTACTGTAATGACCAGTCTGTTAGAGATTTGTTAGCTGCTTACTTAGCGTGCATGGCAAGTATGTTTCTGAAACCAGACACTGATAAAGACACATTCTTACGTTTACTTTCAAACTCGACAGTGATCCTTACTATTGCGCGTGCTGTTATATGGATGTATTCTCTTAGCATGACAGCATATCCCTTAATCGTCGTATATATTTTAGCACATGTCGTGTATAATATGCATAATAAAAGTACGATAGATTCGTAGTTCCAGAAAACATGTTCCTTATTCGTTTGTTATCTGTCATTCTTGTTCCCATGTCTTTGGCTATTGCTTATAGTCCGTGTCAAACTGTAACTGATTTATGTGCAAGTATCTTATTGACGCTGGCTTATATTGCATATCGTCCAATGGATTTGGCAACAATTGTTAATGAATCAAAATACCTGATGATAAAAGTTGTGATGTTTGTTTTATTTATTCGTTGCTTCATGTGGAGGTCTTTTTACAACACGAGTTTGTATCCGATCTTAATCATATTTTTGATCGTAAATCATATTTGGAATAATCATCAAAATAAAAAACCGCGTGTTGGACATACATGTACTGGTAGAACTGTTGTGAAAACTAACGGAATTTATCATTTCGTAGATTAAAATTAACTATGTTTTGAATTCAAATGTATTCTGAATCACCCATGACCCATAATGATTTCGTCTAAGCAATGCATTCTTTTCATTGTATTGTCGAAACAAAGCCAGTCGCAAGTCTTCTCCACGTAACGATCCGTAACAGGTTGTTTCCTCTTCATTGTGTAAAACCATACGCTGAACACTTCTCATACAGTTTTTCATGCGTTCAAAATCCATAGGCATAGTAGATGCAATTTTTTCAAAAGCTACCTTCTCAGACGCTACTTTATCAGTCGCTGCATTCTCCGACATCCTTTTGAAAAGTAATTAAATTCAGATACCTGTTTTTACATATTCAAGAAAATGACAACCATCATCACTGTAAAGACCGCTACGAATAAAACAGAAGTTATTTTTAAATTCGAAACATGGCGCTTTCTTCATTCAGTATCAGAAATGTTAAACAGTAAATATAAAGTTGAAAGTACACAATCAAAAGAATTAAAACAATTACAAATTGCTAAACAAAAATACCCTGAATTACTGTGTATTATCAAAGATTATGAGCGTAGAATAGAAAGAGAGGAAGAAAACCATAATCCTCATGATTTATACAAACTAATGGGAAAAGATACCGCTAAAGAATACAAATTTTTTGAATCCGCATTTAACAAGGAATCATGGACACATTCTGAGTGTCAACGTGTATCTACTTTTTACAATACGATTCACGATCAATTTTGGGAATGGTATCCTGGATGGCAAGAAAAAATGCCCAATTTCAAAACAGGGTTAGAACAAGCTGTTAGTGCTACGTTAACTAGGACAAGTTATGGATAGAAAGCAATTAGCGCTACTCTTGTGCGGTTGCTAAAATCACATAATATACATGCTTGAATTCGTGTATAGAATTAATCGATGAAATTTCATATCTTATGATTTTATTGTCAAATGCTCTTTCTTCAAAAGTACGCGTATAGTACATCCCATTTGGACCACATACTCCCACTTGATAATTAAAAACGTGCTTACAACCATCCTTCTTAACATATGATGCTTCGTAGTATCTATCATTAAGATTAGGACCTACCAAATATTTTGCATCTTCTTTTTCATACCCATAACTTATTTTAACAGCTACAGGTGTCTTGCTAAAACTTTTACCTGGCAATGATCTCAGCCACATATATTCACCACTCTCTTTGGTGAGAGCAACATATTTGGTTAAAAAGCACGTAGAAGTTTCTTGACCCATAGAATTTTTATTAAAATAAATAACTCATATTCTAATATGTAGCATTTCTTCATTCGGTCTTGTTGGTACGTCTTGCCATGTCCAGCTTAAACCATAGCTAGTTAACAGTTCATGGAGTTTCGATCTTGAATAGAGATTGTGATACAAAATTAAACCATGCTCAGTTTTGGGTCTTAATTCATCCTTTGTTAACGTGGCATCAGGTCGTATAAAGAATACAATAATTACCGATTTGATTGCTACTCGCAACATTTCTTTTAGTGCATTTTGATAATCTGCTAAATACTCCAGTAAATGTCGACACGTGACTACTTCAAAACTTGAGTTAGGGAACGGTAATTGATACGCTGTTGCATAAGTAATACGTGAACCTTCCGGTGCAAGTGCCACTAACTTTTTGCTAATGTCGACTCCTTGGTAACTAACTTGTAAATTAGATCGTTTATAACCTTGATAATCCACTCCCATACCACAACCTACATCAAGAATCGTACTCAACTTATTAGCCATAACAGTTTCTCGTATCAATTTGCGAGAAGCGGAGTCCATGTTGCCTTGCCATTCGTGTATGTGATCTAAAGGAACTTGTTTTCCAATCGTGGCTGACCACCATTCACTGTCCACAGTAATCTCCGGTTCTTTTATCGGTAATGCATTTCCATATTTCGACACATGTGTGCCTTCTTTAGTAGCCGGGGGTAAAGATGACGTGGTTGGTGGCGCTGCGGGTAAACTCGATATGGTTGGTAAACTTGATATTACAGACTTTTCTACCTTAACCGTTTCTCCTGAAGTGAATTTAGTAAAGCAATCTTCAGCAGAAAAATGCTTTAACACGTAATCTCTAGGTCGGTAATCTGCCAACGAGTTGACAAAGTTAGGGAACTCAGTCGTAAATTCGGCTCGATCATATACTTTTTTACCACACATTTTCACATCAAAATAAGGTACGGAAGTGGCTAACAAAGCTTTGTTTTTATGCATTTTAGAAAATTCCTGTCTTTGATCGTGTAATGACTTGAGATCATACACAAATAATGGTACGTTTGCAGCCAAAGCTTCCAATGGTTTAAAACCTTGTCTTTCTGCCCTGCCAAACCATATACCAAATCTACACTTGTTCAGCGCTTGTTTGTATGTCTCTGATGATGTATGACCGTCAACCAACACGTGACTTGTCCAACCGGGCAGTTTGGATACGGTTTCTATCCATGCTAATTCAGAACAAGAACGATCTTTGAAATAAATAAAGAATTCTTTTGGTTTTGTTATAGTGCTCAGCTCAAACATCTTTATCGGAAACGGAGCGACTCGTATAGGTAATTTAAAATTGTTAAATTCTTTAAATATTTCCAACATCCATGGAGAAGGTAGCAGGTAAACAGTATTGGGTGCGTGATTAAAACTCTTTGTTAATTCCCATTCTTCAGGTAAAAAGAACATATCTGGTCCTAATATGATTTGAACATTTGTTTTCGCTAAATCTCCCCATGTTACTTTGGTTTTAGGAATGTACAAAAAATCAATTTCGGCATGGTTTCGTATGACATCACTCCAGCTAGTTAAATGTAAAAATATGTAACGCACTTTTGAACACATATACTTTACGGATTCAAAAATGCTACGATTACATTCACCAAACAAAACAAACATGTTTTTATAATAAATGTTACAATTAAATCTGTCGTTAAATTGTAGTTCACCATTTCTATTTCAAAATCGTATAATGATGATACCTGAAACAACATTAACTTACAAAACTCAAACCATCAACATAACACCAGCTTCACAAAATATTCAATGTAAAAAGAATACACTTGCAAAAACCACAGAAGTTATGCCAAAAAAGTTATCTGAAAATTGTATGAAACTGTGTTCCCAGATAAATTCTTTAAATATGCAATGTCATGATTTCATCGAAGCTTTACTACAAAATGTATACACGAATGTAATTCGATATGTTAACAACACGGAAGCATCTCAGCCGTGGATGCCCATAACCATGATGGATAAAAGAGGGAAATGTATTCACACTGCGCTAAACGTTGGAAATGACTTGTATTGGAGTAAAATTGGCACTACGAATTTATTCCCATTACTAACTATCACACAGCTTAGACAGATCTACACCCGAACCAGATACATATTATACGGAGAGTTAGTTAACGCATGTGATCATTGTCAGAAGGACGTTTATAAAATGAATGTATATCGAGGTGTATGTTGCAATACTTTACTGCAATTTTGTGATCGAACTTGTTTTACAGAGAATCATGATCAACATGGCTGTAGACATACAGACAAGAAAGTCATGTACCGTGTGTAGACAAAAACAAACAAAAACAAATTATCAAACAAAAACAAATTAACATGTAGACAAAACAAATTAACAAAAACAAACAAAATCATTCTAGATCGCATATTTCAAATGGAAAACGATCTTGCCAAGATCTTTGCCAAGCATGCAACCGATAAGTTTGGGCATGGTTATGCAAACACCTATCATCCATTGTTCAACAAGCTTCGTGACTTACCCCTTAATATTTTAGAGATTGGTATCGGTACGATGATTCCTGACGTAGTCAGTTCTATGGTTGGTTACGCACCACCTGGTTATCGTCCTGGAGCTTCACTCCGTGCCTGGCGTGAGTATTTTCCTAAAGCAAATATTGTTGGACTTGATGTTCAGAAAGATACCATGTTAAAAGATGAAGAACGAATTCGTACATTTTTATGTGATACAACGGATGCAAGTGCTGTGCAAAAAATGTTTAAAGATGGAGAACTTAAGGATCAAACGTTTGATATCATTGTTGACGACGGTTCTCATCATTCTCGACATCAATTGGCAACTTTACGTAATTTATACCCATTGTTACGTCCACAAGGCATTTATGTAATTGAAGACGTAGTGCCTTGGACGGATCTGTGGACGTTTCCTGAGCTACGTCAAATTACTAGTGACGCAACGTTAATGATTCCTGACTCTAAGAAACTAGCTGTGTTTTTAAGACAATAAATGATTGGTGACTAGATATAGATATGCAATAAACTTTAATTCCCAACTATGTTTATATTAGTACTCATTTTAAGTATTACTTCTTGAATAGCTTTCGTTATTGTCTCCAAAGAAGTTGGTGCCGCGTCAAACATACCCATAAGTACATTGCGAATAGAATTTATGTACTGTTGTTTCGACATTTTATTTTCTTTCTTGTGTCGTTCACCAAGTTGGTGATACTGTTTAAATACTGCTTTGTATGTAAATGGTTTTTCTTCAAATCCATCTTTCCATGCTTTTAATGCATCTTGGATAATCACTAGTGCTTCATATGTTATATTAATTGATGGCGGTATCTCTTCATACCCCAACTGTACACGGAGATTATAGAAACGAGTGAATAATCGGTCATTATTATATGGACTTGTGCATACGCTTTCAATGTCTTTCTTAATGTGGTATTCATCAATGAATCGCATATGCTTTGAATTGCTTCCACTTTTATTCGTCTTGATATCTCGTTTATTCAGTGTATAATTTAATTTGCCAATCTCATGGCATAGAAATATACCACGTACGTTGTGTTGGAAGTTTGTGGTGAATGGAGTTTTATCATAACCACATTGCCAAGCTCGTAACAGTTCTTCTGGCAAAGACATTTTTGAATTATAATTAAGTACCTAGTTCTTTAAGTACTTTTTCCGACTGTACTATTTCCAAAAATGTAGTTGATAACATGTTCACAAGCACAAACATATTGGCAAGCACATCGCGAATATTAGAAACGTAGCATTGCTTTGACATTTTGCCTTCTTTCTTATGTTGTTCACCAAGTTTGTGGTATGCCGCCAACGAACCATGATAAAAAAAGCTGTTAAGGTACGATAGTCTACCTTCAAATCCATCTTCCCATATTTTTAACACGTCTTGAATAATAACAGCAGCTTCATTTGACAAGTGCATGTAACGAACGTCTTCATATCCCAAACGTCGGCGAATCTCATGAATTCGATTGTATAAGCAATCAAAATTTTTACATGAACGTTCAATATCTTTTTTCATATGGTACTCGTCGATGAATCGCCGGTGCTTGGAATTACTTCCACTTTTGTCCGCGCTTGCCTCCTTCTTGTTTAAAACATGGTTTAATTTGCCGATCTCGTAACATATGATGATAATTCGCAAATGATGTTGTAAAGACGGACTGTGTGTATGTGATTCTCCGTCATAACCATTCTGCCAAGCTCGTAACAGTTCTTGTGGTAAAGTAGCCATGAAGAAAGTAAATATGAATTGTAATTTTATTCATGTAGATATTTATACGTTTTTTGAAATCTCCTCCCAATAATATCCCATGATTTCTAAATGAAGTTGGTATGCAATTATAGACCCAAGATGATACTTGGAAATAAACCTACGTTGCTTTGGAGTACCGCAGTGAGGTAAGGAATTGTCACTTATTCTATTTTCTTTACCCATTTTATAATACTTTTCGTCAAAATTTAACTTATGTAATTTACCATCGTAGCCAGCACACCATGAATCAAGAAACAACTGTACGAGATCGTATTTTGACATATGAAAAAATAATTTTATTCACAAATACTCAGCGATAACACAGTGGTTCACTTTAGAACGAAACTAATTAGAATTAGGTAGAAATGAAATACGAAAATGATGAAATTGTGGAACCATTTGTATATTCAAATTCCATGTCTCTTTTATCCATTGTTGTAAAATAGGTACACATATGTCTGCAAAAGCGAAAATATACCAAGTAGCATCAGAGGTGAACGTTTTCGGTGCAGCACTCAATTGTTTAGCACTTGGTTCATCAAAGTCTAATTCAAAGGTAGGTGTTGGTTGTTTAGTAACTTTTCCACCAAAAGCTTCGAGTAAATTACTGTAAACTTCATTACTTTTTATCCACGTTTGTATTTCATTACAAATGCGTTTTCCGGTTTTAATTATTGTGCTTTCGTGTAATTCATACAAGAACTTTTCAGCGTCAATGTCATGAGGTTTGTAATTATCATTGTAGCGAGGTGTTGGACCTGGTTGGTGAGCGTAGAAAAGCCTACGTAGTGATTCAATAGACATGTGATTTATTCTTTCTTATGTTCTAGCTTTCTACGTTTAACAAGTCGCCCTGTTTTAATAGCATCCCTTACGATGTCATTTATGTTGTCTTTTTGTGTCCCCAACTCCAAACAATCAGGATTACAACATGCTTTATACAAACATTTGTGCCTAACAACGGATCCTTTAGGTAATGGGAAGTTCAAATTATTAAATACCACGAAACTTACTAAATGAGCCGCACGACTTCGTTTATTGAAATGTATTTGACCGTAGCCAATTTCAACCGTATAATCCTTCCAAAGCCAATGTTCCCCTTGATCTTCTTTCTTTTCGATAGATTTTAAAATTCTTTGTTTTATTTCTTCGTAATAATGTTCTTGTTTCCATTTGTCCAATATTTCATCATCGCCTGACTCCTCGTCTGTACATACATCCTCATGGTGTTGTTTTCTTTTTATTAAACGTACCATACTGGCACTAATGCCAAGTTTCGTGTTTTTAGCAGTTTCGTACGATGAATGATTTTTACAGTATTTTTTCACTTTTCTGATATCATTTCTTGATAATCTATGCTTCTGTACTTTATTAGAGTCAATGTCAGTTAATTCTTGTTCAGTAAAAATATGTCTCCAACACTTACCTCGATCTATGCTCTGTACAGTACCTACTGTAGTGTTATATTGAATAGCCCGTTTTGCTTGTGTTAATCCAGAATTTTTAGAGTTTTTAATAGCTAAAGCTTGTTCTTCTGTAATAATGGCTGCAGGATGAACTTCACCACGTAGCTCTTTAGTATAATTCCTTCTGTTGTTTATACGGATATGTTGTGGATTTATGCAACCATTTCCCTTATTTTCACATTTACGTTCCACAACGCAGTATTTAGGAATATCCACGAGATTGAAAAGTATATACGAAAGTCGATTGCCACATTTTTTAAAAATACTAGGGTGTATTTTATCACTTACACGTGCATATCCGTTATCATTCTTTCTACCTGACCATAGTAAACAATCTCCATGTTTGTAAGTATTCTTTTCCACATAGTTTATAATCCATAAAAAATCGTCAATATCAATTTCATTAATGCTTGTTAAATCGTTACGCGAGTATCTCATAAAACATGAGATACACTTAGAGTATGTACATAGTGGAGATTTTCTTAGCCGATACAATGAATTATTGGCATATATACACTCACCATGTTTGACAAAATAAAATAATATAATTCCAGATGTAAGTATATTGTTGATGTAAAATTGTGATATTTTATCGTTTTCTATGTAATGATTGTTTATAATTGTTGTGTTATCCACTATCCATTTTTCTGCCATTTCTTTCTGGATAGAAATCATTTTTTATTACGAAATCTAATTTCTATACTTGGATCCAAACCATACATTAGGATGTCTAAGATTATGCTTCTTACAAGCATCTTTGAAGGCAATACAATATCTCCAATGAATCCATCCGATAACTAGTATATTAAATATCAATCCGATGATCAGACCCTTCAAACCGTGACTGTATACTAAAAATAATGCTACAATGATCATCCAAATGAAAGCGACTGTTTCATATTCTTTCAGCGCGCCGCAGCCGTTGTTTAAAGTGTCCTGATCCTTGCTAAAATTGCGTACTGAATATGTAGAACTCAACAAAACACTCCCAATGGAGAATTGCACGGAAGATAAGAAAAGAGCACTACTCAGAAGTTCGCAACTAACAGACATTTATTTAAGTACTACTTGTTTTCATCTTTTTCACGTCTAAAAATCTACTCCTTTCGGCACTATCCAAAGCCGCACACAGCATACGCTTCATAGGAGAGTCCGCACATGCCCATCGTTTCGCGCGTTTCGAACGTGGAGCTTGGACGACTTCACCCGAACGTTTGCGTACAGTAAAGTAGGTACGCTTGCAATCCGGTGCCGATAAGCTTTTCTTACAAACTGGATAAATGTCAGCCGGTGGTAAAAGCCGTCGTTTTCTTGGTATTTCAATGCACTCGGTAGAAATCATCTTGTTAAATTCATTCTCCGAAAGCTTGAAAAGAGACATGGATGATGAATTGTGTTTAATAAAATACAATAATCTAGTTTAATTAAAATCAAACATTAAAGATATCACTAATTAAAATCAAAATTAAAGATACCACGAATAAAAATCAAAAATTAAAGATGCCTGAACAGACGAAAACACGACTTACGCCAGAGCAAGAAAAAACGATACAGAAAATTGCTGAACAAATACGAACGGGTGAACTTACATTGCCTTTTGATAAAACGATTATAACACCTGAAGAAGAGTCTCAAATACGTCAAGACATACATGAACGTACTATTAACACTACTGACGAAGATTGGGAATAATTAATATATACACAATTTCTCATGAAACGTAGTTATGCATCCGTGGTGAAAAAAGCAGAGCTAGAAAAAAGAGTGGTAAGTTGCTTAAGTTGTAAGAAAGAATATGAGTCTATATGTCGTGGTGCAAAAATGGGACACGGATGTTGTGTGTATGCAGATAATAATGGATGGATGTATGTATCATACGACGGCAGTAAATATTCTTCCGGTGATTTACGTGTGAAGGATTCATGTCTGAGGATAGTAGATAGATCGAAGTTTAAGTTTAATGACAAGCAGTTTAGTGACAAGCATTTTAATGACAACGACAACCAGAATTATTATTGCGATGAATGTGTTGGTAAATTTATACAATCTGGTGATGTACGGTTAATGGATGGATATTACTTTGAGTGCAGTATTTGCCACGTATTTTATTCTGTCGTTTCTTTGGGGGATGTAGAGCGTCAGATGTTTCATAACAAATGTATAAATTGCGTAAATAGTTAACCCGTAGCGCTGGGATATAAAACTACGACCCTTTATACATTCTTCACAATGTCAAAAAGCATGGATTTATGTGCTAAATTGGAAAAGTCTGGAATCAAAACCACACATGTGACTACCCAAGGTAAGTTAGATATTGTAGTACCGGCAACATTAGATTGGGAAACAATAAAAAATACATTGACACCTTTTGAACAAACACAAATCGGACTAGTGATTAAACTACCGCCGTTTATGGATCATCAACAAATTATGTGGCTAAGTTAAAAACTATGTACGGTTGTTTAATAACTTTGTTTGTATGGTTATGTGGTGACGAACCTGAACATGAAAATCGATACTATGCTAGACTGGTGGATGTAGATGTACAGTTGAATTAAATACATATGCTAGAACACTATTCATGAGCTTAATTAATCAAGGTTTACCGGAGATAGATTTATTAAGTAAATGGATTACTCTAAATACAAAAGTGGTAGGAAAGCACTGTGTTGAAAATAACGATGTCACATATTTGAGAATTAAAAACAAGAAAATTCATGGATTCACTGCGTACTATTATTTACATACCGGTGAGTACATAAGTTCTAAGTCTGATTACACTTTAGTGAAATCTCCGCTATGTGAGGAAACTAAATGCATATCATGTTTCAGTAAACGACAAAAACGAGAGCTTCATAGTGTAAACGAGTTAGAAGTAGATGATTACATATGGCTACTTGAATATGTACAGAAAAATTCTGTTAAACGAGATGATTGTTTATTATGGACTAGTTCTAAATCACATGGATACGCACTCACGCATTTTAGACCTTTTCGTCAGATATTTAAAAGATGTGGTCATCGCCTGGCTTTTGTTTTAGACAGTTTACAAGATATTCCAAGTACAAAGAAGATCGAACATATTTGTAAAAACAAGTCAAATGCATGTGTAAATCCTCAGCATTTACAACTTGCAAGTTTACACCATTTTAATGCCGATCGTGAGTTTGGAGAAAATCATAAATTGGCAACAATCACAGAAGATAAAGCGATAGCGATAAAGTTATCAAAACAACAAGGCAAGACACAAAAAGAACGAGCGGAATTGCATGGAGTTTCTTTGTCTATAATTAAATTAATTGACCAAGCAAGAACTTGGCGACACATCTATACAAAAGAAGAATTATCAGAAATCGATAATAAACGGGAAAAAAGAAATGTCGTTACGCGAAATACGGTACGAAAAATAAAGAAATACATTAAAAATCATTCATATAATGATACAGCAAAATTTTCGTCAGTTGGTAACGATACAGTTAAAATGATAAAAACTAAAAGAAGATACGCTGATGTTTGTACAGATGAAGAATCTGGTGACGATGAAATACTTGATAAATGGAAACAAGAACACTATTATGCTGAAACAAAACAAAAAATAATAAAAAATATCGATAAAAAACAAGATCAAGGTGAACACTGGATTTGGCGCGGCACGGTAGATTCTTTCGGATACGGTGTCATACCTTTTCTCGGAAAAGTATTTATGACACATGTAGCATCATTTGTGGTTTTCAATAACATAAATTATCAATTCAGTAAACATGAATTAATTAGGCATAAATGTTTATACCGGTCATGCTGCAATCCTAATTGTTTAGAATTAGGATCTTACAAAGACAATATGAGTGATATGGTTCGAGATGCGTTAAAAAGAGGTAGATTAATTAAACGTATGAAATTAAATTAAAGATAAATCTTTCTATAATCTTGTATACTCGGTGACCATACGAATTTATATCTACCTCCACGTGGCCCAGTTTGAGTACGAGAAACTTTCATATAATCAGATTTACGAGGACGACTTGTATTACGTTTACGTGAAGAAGATCGTTTAGGTGAACGCGATCGTGACCGTGAGCGTGCACGGCTTTTAGCTGTAGACGGTAAATTTCTATGAAACGCATGACAATCCCACTTTGGTTTCCTACCAGCTTGTAAATCTCTGCGCATCTGAGCAAAGCAATAGCGTCTTTGTGCCGCGCTTTGAAAAGGCATTATCTTTTTATTTTACTCAGATAGATATTTTCATACCTCAATGCCAATATTTAATCTAAACGGTTGGACACCAGTAAATTCACTAGTGAAAGTTGGTGTTTTTCATGAAAAGGAAGCAAAACGTTTAATTGGGTGTACATTGGAGCAGCACGAAAACAATATGACGTACGTGAGCGTTATCAAATCGGGCAATTTCGTCAGATACAGGCGAAAGTACGTGGTTTTAATATCTAGAATTCATGTTTAGTAACAGAACTTGACTATATATTTCAAAAGGAGTGCTGTAAAATTAATCACGGTAGAACCTTTTTTTGATAACAAAACACTGATATACAATGAAGAATATACATATGGTACGGGTTGGTCAACGTTGTATTTATATGCGGAAGACCTTATTCATAATTTATACCATGTTTTGGGCAATGAATTTAGTTTGATAGTCTACAAATCAAGTATACCTTTTTGTAGATTACATATATCTAGAATTCATGTTCAGTAATATAGCTGAATCAGAACTTGACTATATTGTACATATATTCAATGAAGAAACTTATGGTCAGGCTATAAAGTTAATCAATGTGGAACCTTTCCTTGGTGACGGAAAACTGATATACAATGAAGAATATAGGTATGGTTCGGTTTGGTCGTCAGCATTGTGTTTGCGTGCGGTAGATCTTATTCGTCATGTAGACTACGTTTTTGGTAATGAATTGTCTAGTCTACAAATCAAGGATACCTTTTTGTCGATTACATATATCTAGAATTCATGTTTAGTAATATAGTTGCGTCAGAACTTGATTTTATCCTCAAAAAATTTGAGAAAGATACTAATTCGCGTATGAAAGTTACAGGAGTGAATAAATTATATAATCATCAATTATGTAAGTATGAGCATGAATCCTATCTGTATATATGGAAAGATTATGCAGATTTTGATTTTAGACGTATTGACAATATCCATCCAATTCATGTAACATCCTTTGTGGAGATAGCTGCTATTGATCAGGGTGACACATATAAATTGACCGTATGTAAGTGTAATATTGATGCAGAAAAGGAATGTATTTCAGCTGAAGGGGAAATATTAGGAACACCATACATTTGGTTCAGACGTGACGGTACACAGGTTTTACCAATATGTACTCTTCATATTGAATCAAATGTTTAATAATATTGCGGAATCTGAACTTCAGTTTGTGCTAGAACAAATCAAGGACAAATATCCTCAAATTGTACTTCAGATCAAGGAAGTAAGAGAACTTTTTAACCCCCTATTATTCAAACAATACCAAGAAAATCGTCAAATCAAACAAGAAATATACATGTACGGTAATTCTGAACATATAAAAAGAAACGAACATAAAAAGACATCAATTATTTCATATTTGCATTCTTCTATTGATTCTGTTGAGGTTGATCCGGGCGAAACAAATGATTTACTTGTATGTAGATGTACATCCAGTAATATTTTACCACTATTTGTCATCGATTTTGGTGTTCTAATATCAAATGTTTAATAATATTGCGGAATCTGAACTTGATTACATTTTAGAAAAAGTTCGAGACGAATCTCATACACTAGTCTCTCGTTATAAACTAGATGTAAAAGAGGTTACTCCATTATTTGACGCAATACTTTTTAACAAATACCAAACCATGCGACAAAACAAAGATGAAGTGTATTTATTTGGTAATATGAAGCACATCAAACGAAATGAGCATAAAAAGTTTTCACTTGTTTCCTATTTACATTCGTCAAGTGATTCAGTTTGGTTATATTTAAACGACACTGTCGAATTACTCGTTTGTAGGTGCGCTATTGATAACAAAGAAAATATGTGTCTACCATTATTCGTAGTACATTTAGGATTTTTATCACCTGTACACTCTTATCACCTATAAAATTCTTATCACATATAAATTCTTTTCTTGAAATGTTCAACAATATTATTGAAACAGAACTTGATTACATATTGCACGAAGTTAATAAAGTGGTACCAATAATCGAAGTAACACCAGTATTTAAAACAAATCCATTTAAAGAAAATGAAAATACAACGTACATTTATTACGCAGGTTCTGATTACTACGTTAATCGAGTAATAGAATTTGGCTTTGATCTATCTAATGCCTCTGTACTACCGCTACAGGTATCCTCTACAAATAACATAAAAAATGAAATTATATTTGGAAATAATTTACTTGTCTGTAGATGTTCAAACGTAAGGCCATCAGGATCCGACCTGTACATTGTAGATTACGATTTTAAAGTTTTGCCGTTATGCGTTATATCGACAAAGTCTCAGATATTAAATGTTCAATAATATTATAGAATCTGAACTTGATTATGTGCTAGACGAATTTAAACGAGCTGCGCCGAAAGTTGATAGATCCCCAGTAAGGGTAATTAACGTCACACCCGTATACAGTCACATACGAAAAGATGAAGGAGAATATACGTATTATGGCGCACGTTTAGATATTCTAATGGAGCTCATGGAGGATGGCTTTAAATATCGACCGTCGTTCTTATCGGGAGTTGGTAAATTGGAGTTTGAATTAAATTATTACGTCAGTAATTTTTTGGGTATACTTGTTTGTAAGGCTTTCAATGTAACAGCATATACTCCTTGCCATTTTGCAACTTCTACTTCGTCTCGAATTTATCCCTTGTACTTGTTACATTTAGAAAAATATGTTTAACAGCATTGTGGAATCAGAGTTAGATTTCATACGTAAACAATTTGAAGACGAACCTTACCAGCTATTAAAAATTACGAATCTTACACCGATCTATGATACACGTCTTTTAAAACAAAACCCATCTTATATGTATGGAAATCTGAAAGATATGACATATGACAATTTTAAAGGCATTCTGGTAAATAATATGTATGAGTTATATGCTTGCGAAGGATACATGAGACATTCGTATGAATTAATCGGTTTTAAATGTTCTAAAGACATGTCAGACCGAATACCTCTATGCGTCATTACATGTACGCGATAATTTACAATTCCAGAAATGTATGATCATGTATATGTCTTGAGCACTAGAGAAATTAAGCGTTTTGACATCATTCAGAAATTGATTGTACATTGCGATGGACGTCGAGTAACAAAACCTTATTATAAACGACAGACAAATGTACTTAAAAAATGTAACTACGGACCAGTCACGATGTGGAATGTCAAGTCCTTAGATATACTTAGCGAAAAGGACAAAGAAATCATTTCACGACACATGTCAGAAGTAGAGGGTCGTATTTTGTTGGTGTGGTGTCGTTCAAATAAGCAAAGTAGTTCTTTCATAGATCGTATATCGTTAAATCACGATACAATTGCTTTTACTTCCGATCATACTTTATGCGAACCTGATTATATTCGTCAAGTTAATAATCTGGAGGATTTGATACATTATATCTATCCGTCTAAATTAGGAATGTTTGTAGCTTTGCTAATATTTGCACTGTGTTGTATAGTTATTGCAATTTTACATAACAGATAATTTTCTATCGTACGTACACCATAATTTTCTATCACTACATATTCATTAATAAATTTTTCTTGATGACAGGGTATGGAACGCTTCCACTTTATTTATTTAAACTTGCTCCGGAGCATAGAGAAAGTCTTTATAACCTTTGCAAGGATCGATGGTCAAAAATCGAGCAATATAAAGGAGCAGCACAGCAGTCGAAGGCATGGTTTGAGGGGAAACGCTTTATGATGAGCGGCAGTAAGGTCGCGCCGGCCGTATTCCATGGTTATGAAAAGTTTAAGGATTTAAAAGACTACGTAGATCAACTTTTAGCACCACCCAAGCCTGCAAATAAATGGATGAAACTAGGAACAGTTACAGAGGAAAAAGCACGTAAAGTATATGAAGAAAAGTTACGTAAAGCGATGCGTGAAACGTTTAACAATACTGCAAATCATAAAAAAGACGAATATGGTCAAACATATATTATGTTTCATAATCGTATGGTAATATTAGCCAAAGGCGAAAGTGGAAAATTCATTTGCCCTGTGATAGAAGTGAAGGAATCCAATTTCTTAATTGATCGTCACATGCCATGGAGAGGCTCTTCACCTGATGCGATCGTTTTTATAAATGGAATTGCCGCATGGCCAGCCGAAATTAAATGTCCACAAGCCCATAATCAAGCACTATACATACTATGGAAATTGTATTATTATGACCAATTACAAAATGAAATGCATGTTGTACTGCAACATTATCCAACTTGTTCTCCATGGATTGATACTTTCGTATATTCAGAAAAGGGACCCTCTGAACCAAACACTTTTCATTACGATGCACAATATTTTTGGACCTATTACTTTCCATTAGAGTGCGTGTTTTTCTATAAATACTACTTACCCAGAATTGCATCAAATATAGAGTGTGTTAAATCAGACTATCCTATACAAAAAATGGAAATAAACGCGCCTACGCCCACGCTCACAACTTCGAAACTATTACGTACCTTTAATCAACCTTTTACCAATCGATTTACATATCGAGATAACCACGAGCCTTTACCAATGGACCAAGCTGATGATGTGATTGTCAGGCCTAAAGCACGTATTGCTAGTTTTTAAGCTCAAATATATAAAACTTAGATACCCACCAATTTTGTTTTTAACAGTCTTTTTTGCCTCTTTAACTAGCCGCCGTTTGTACATATCGTTGGTAATACGAGAGTAATTGGTTATAGGCTTGCTGTTGTTGTTGAGTGAATGGATCCTCAGATAAATTAGATTGACGTAATGTTTCAATAATTTTTCCACGTAGTTGTAAATGTTGATGTAAATTTTGTGCTTGTAAACGTAGTTGTTCTCTGACTACATTCCAATGCTCTAAGATTCGCTGCTTGCACAATTTAAACTCACGTTGATCTTCTTCGGTCCAGTTAGTTGCAGGCACGTTTTTACTAATCGTATTATAACCCCGAATCATCTTCTGTACGTTTTGTGACTCCTGTATAAGCGCAGGTAAAGTCCACTTCTTCTGCGTTTCAGTGGGATAAAGAGTCTGTGTCGGTTGCACCGTCGCTGGCATAAGTTCGGGGATATTAATTTCATTTGAGGTAGTGGTTGGTTCCTCGAAGAGAGTATCAGGTTGAGATTTGACAAATTTTTGTGTAGCTCGTGCACTTGTCATAGGTGGTGCTGTTTTTACAGTAGCAATTTGTTTTTCTTCCACTAAATTTAGATCAACACATGGCGATAACATAATTTTTAATGATTGAAGGGTGTATCGCTTCATATCATCATCTGATAATTTTAGATGTATGCTTGCCAAAGCTTCAATTTCGGGATCACGTGTGTATTTACGAAGTAACTCTGTGGGTATATTGTATTTACTTGCGAGTGTCATTGTTTTAGGTGCGGGTGGCGCCGGCGTGGGTGGTAATGATGGCGACAAAGCTGGTGGTGGTGTCGATATTCCTTTTTGCGTTTTTTTCTTCGATGATGCATCTATTTTAGGTTCTGGTCCATTACTGAAGAAATTTCCCATATTTATTAAGCAATAAACTTATGAGCGAATCGAAAATTCAAGCACGACAACATGGCAAGTGGATAAATTTATCTCAAAAGATATACGACGAACAATGGAATCTGTATAATTTGCATGTGTTAAAATATCAAGGTATACCGTCAGCTGGTCTTCAGAACAAGTTATTATTCTGTTGTTTATCTCGAAACGGTCCACATCCTCTCACTCCAGACAAATCGTTTTTTGAACGTGTTACCGAATATAGAACATCAACATGTACAGACTATCTTAGAGACTTCACCATTATTATTTCTTGAAAAAATCGAATGGAGTTTAAGTTTGACATTGTGAAGATTAAAGAATGGATAGAAGTATTAACTCATTTGAAACGTTTTGTAAGCACCGGTAAATTAGTATTTCATCCTAATGGTATCTACACCACTGTTGTCGATGACAATCAAGAAGATGCACTGTTTATTGATTTACGAAAGGATATGGTTGAAAATTATCATTGTAAACGTACAGTAATTGTTGGTATCACAATTTCAAAATGGATTAAGCGCTTACGTTTCAGAAAGAATCAACACATCAAATTAGTCACGTGTTATCATAGCGCGGAAGATCGATGTATATATTTGGAAGGCAAAAACACAAAAACGCAGGAAAGCATGCGTAAATCTATCAAAATTGTTGATATAGAACCATCTTTGACACAGTTTAACTCTGGAAAACGTAATTACCCATTTGTTATGGAAACAGAATCAAAAGAATTTTATAAGCGTTGTAAGGAATTGTCGGACGATAATTTTAAATGGGTAAAACTGAAACTAGACTTTACTACATCGCAGTTATCATTAGAGCCTATTACAAATACACAACGTCAATACGATTGTTTTAAAGTAGATGTGATTGATAATCCACTGCAGGAAACAACGTATTGGAAAAACATCCAAGAATCGAAATCGTTTCTAGAGGAAGTAACAGGTACAAACAAAGTAAGTGATATTTTGGAGTATACCTTACAATGTGCATCAATTGAAGAAATTTTCTCTACCAAAAAATTAGAGCTTTACTCTTCTTGTGTGAAACTGAACGCATTTGTTCGCATTTATTTGGCACCACAAACTGAATTACTGTTAGAAAGTGTGATTACTCATTCGCCTACTTCTAATACGGACTATTCTCGAGTAGAAGGCTGGATGGGTTATCGAGTCGAGGTAAAAAATGATCACGATATTGAACAACAATATCATATGGCATTTATGGAATCAGAAACTGATTCGGTTGGACAAAAACGTAAGAGGAAAAAGGCAGCGTAAACATTAGGTTCATACTTTCTAGTAAAACATGTCTCTGTCTATCCCTACACAAACTATACCCATGCAACTAGCTGTGCCATCCCCAAGGGATTCCGCACGTAGTGGTTCATTAACGCCACATGCATCTCCTGCTAATATTGTCATTAGGCCTATTACACCCATTGAAATCGCCAATACACAAAAAGCATTTTTTCCTGATCTTCAGACTAGAGATGTGATTGTTACCTCTTTCCCGTGGTGGGTTATGATTACATTATATCTGTCTCTTATTGTCGGACCATTCATTTTATGTACCATTATGATTGCTTTATCAAGTCAAGTTTCAGAGATAACCTGGAACACTACATTTAATTTTGTGTGGTACATTTGCTATGCGTATATTATATGGACACCGTTTATCAATATCTATGAATACGGCATGTTGGATCCGCAGCCTGCACCTCTACATTGTTGGGGCTGTCCTATTCGATGGCAGCGATTAGTATATGCTGTGTCCATTGGAAGTGTGATAGCACTATCGGTATTTGAAACGTCGCTTCGTATTGCATGGAACACCACGGAGAGTTTAAGTTTACGCAAATCTATATACGCATTAATCTTGTTTTATCTACATCCACTACTTGCACAGAAATGGGTATCGGATCATACGCAAATCATTTGGATACCAGAAGCAACAGGTGCATCACCTAAGCGGCAGGCTATTCGTATTACTCCATCTCAGGTACATAACAAAGGAGCCTATCCGACAGAAGTTGAATTCAAACAAGTCGGTGATAAACTATTCATTGATTTAGCTCGAACATTACGAAGGAACTCTCTCGTGATTGGCATTAAGAAAAATAATGAAGTTCAAGTCTCTAGTAATCGAACAAACCGATCTACAATTATTTCAGCAGCTAGTTATATTTTCGCAGTTTGGACCATCATCAATGCATGGGTAGATAGTTGGATATCTATTGTCGGTGGATTTACGTGTCTAACTGTCTTGAGTTTAATTATTATGATGCGTGAAGAAGATGAAAAGTTAATTTTCGATGTGAATTATCTACAGTTTTTTATGGCGGTAATTCCTTTTTTACCGTTTTTATTTACAGACTTTATTTGGTCTCAGTTCAGTAAATATGGAGATACATTGCTTGCGTCAGTACTATTTCTATGTTGTAGTCAATTATACAAAACGATTGGAGAAGCCGTTATACAAAGGATGAGTGCTCCGTGTCTATATACACACTTTTTATTCTTGATTCAACTTACTACGTATTGTTATCAGTATGCGTTATTTGGTCTTTCACCATGGAGTTGGCAATTGTTTGTTGCGTTGTTTATCACAAATGTTAATAACCTTCTAAGTGGTACGGGTCAGTATTGGATATGGATGAATACTTGTTTAAAGCCTGAAACATGGCCACCGTGTCTACAGCATCTAATGAGGGAACATATTAAAAAGAAAACTCATATCTTATATTGGGAACTAATCGAATCGGCCCATCAAGTTCGCTATTTTGCGCAGGATACGTTCGCAGACATATTTGCATTCTTGTGCATACCCTTATTTTTCCACTTGTTTCCGAGGTGGGGTATTGGTTTAAAACTTTCACTTAGTGTTTCAACTGATGATCCACGTTTTTATGACACTCAATTTCTAAGTATACGTATTGCAACGATGTTTGGTCTCAGATTGGCATTTTGGTTAATTGGAGTGTATATATTTCATAAAAGGGTGAAGCACTTACGCAGCACTTTTGAAGGACAGGCATTACATCAAAACGATATGTTACAACGGTATTTAGCGGAGAAGTTACCGTCTGTGTATGTAAATAGCTTTCGACAAAGGTATGAAGACAACTATCCTGAATTATTCAGTCCACATCGTACACCAGTAAAATGGGACCATCTATGGCGTGGCAAACAAATATGGAATCATTATGCATTTTACTTCACATGTTGTATACTAGTATTATTTAGATTAGTTGTACCACTAAGTGTTGTAAGCTAAATTAAAACGCTGCAATACCAACTCTTGACAAGAGTGGGAGTAAGGGAATATCTTGAAGAGAGGGTGGAAATAGGTAATGAGGATAACCAAGTAAATCTGGTCCGATTGTCGTGCCGGGCCAAGGAATGGTAAACACTTGGTAATCTGTTGTTTTAGATGTAAAATGCGTATCGTATAAAGCTTCTGCCTTGGATCTCGCACCACATATGCAACCGCGTTTGCAAGGAAAATACCAACCACTATAACACTCTTCTCTTTTAAAATACTCAAGATTTTCAGTTGCCCGATCTTGACCGAACTCTAGTTTACCCTCCTTATTCATTCGCATTCTGGGGTATATGACACTCATTTTGTTGGATGCTTGCTGGCTTATGTCTACTACAACAAAAGGATCGAACGGACAATGTACTCCAGTACAATCAAACATCAACTGACAACCAATCATTCCCACACGTGGTGTCACATAACGATTTGCGACACTAATATTGGTATTGGTCACAAAATCTTGATCGATATAAGTGACGTAAATTTCCCGCTCTTTATTTATTTTCGGTACTTCTCCTTCATCACGAAAGAAAATAGTCGCTGGCAGTGGAGCCTTAATAGACATTTGAAAATTTGATATGTTATTAAAATTCATTTAGATTTAAAATGTCAAGTGAAGAAGTAATCCTCTCAAAAAATCAGGCTATCAAGAACGAATTTAGTTTCTTGAAGCAGTGCATAGCAAAATTGCGTGAAACAGAGCCGGGGTTTATATGTAACTCGATCAAAACGGCCGCTGCAATCTCATTCAATCGTTTCCGTAATGATCTATCCAATTATGACGCTCGTGCATTACCAGAATTATACGCTTGGGTGGATTATACTCTTGGCCCAATTATGTTTTCTGAAGAGCCTCCTATTACAATCGACCAACTAGAAATAGGCTTGCAAGCTATTCAACAGGTTCTTACATAGAAAAAATGTAAATCACATTTAAAGAAAAATGTCTGGTCAAGAACATACAGAAGTCTTTCTTCGGTCTTGTTTACAGACTCTGTTACCATCTTTAGACTTTGAAAAAACACCAGCAGTAACTACACCTGGTTGTAAATGGATGTTAGCTGTTTGTGTAATAGCTATCGAAAAGGCGTCAGAAGTAACGTTGGAACCATTGACTGAAGCACGACAAATATGTGACGTGATTGATCAGTTCACGACTGCTGCGGATAATAAAGCGGTTAAGTTACTTTCTCTATTCATCGCTGCACTTTATAAGTGGTTGAAAGCAGACCCACGTATGGCACGTGATATATTGTATCACGCGTCTGTCAGTTTGAATGAAACGATTTACGGAGCTAGGGCACGAGCAGCTGGAGGATGGGAGACTCTTCTCGAACAAGAACGTAATGCTGTTATACAACCACAGTCAATTTTTTCATACATATGGAGTTTTTTCTCATAATTCAAAATGTCTTTCCTGAAAGAAGTGGTCAAGAAAGACTATCATTATAGTTTGATCTGGTCTACCTCTAATGATCCACATGATTTATACTATACATATGGTAATCCTAAACCTTGGTTTCGTTATGACAAGGAACAACAAACAACCGGTAAGTTGAGATGTGTGTTACGTAGAATACCTACAGGTAAAATGAACGATTTGAAAACAGAATTAGCTCAATATGATCCAGTCGCAGGATTTTCAACCATTGCTTTCATTGTGCCTGATAACACAGATTTATATGCGGCAATGAGAAGTGCAGGTATATTTGAACATTATAGTCCTTGGTTTGTAGACGTGGATGATGTTTCATGTTAATTTTTTTATATTCAGAAGATGTTTCATGTTAATCGGTTTTAATTATGTTCATCCACTCTTTTACATCCAGGTATATCTTGGTTCTGATTTCATTTATTTTCTCTACGGTATCCAAAACACGATTTTTGCAATTATGCAGTTCATGTAAATGAGATTGATACACATTGTATTGAGTTTGCCATAGTTCCTTGTCTTTTAAGTACCTAGCATATTCATGTTGTGCTAGAGTAAATTCTTTTCCAATATCGTTGAATTGTTTTGAACATGACTCTCGTTCTTCAACCACATTTTGTTGTATTTGTTTTATCCAATTTTGTAAAACTGTTATCTTGTCTTGATCTTCTTCTGACATCGCAGAGCATAACGTGACAACTAAAAATAACCAAAAGAGAAACTTCATTTATTTTTAAAATAGAATCCTACATGCAAGCTTTTTTAGACGAAGTGATTAAACATTACGAATTGACTTGGTTTCCAGATGGTAATATGGCATATAAATATGGCGAAAAAATGAAAGGATTTGATTACAATAGAAAAGAAATTAAACAGGGGTTATTGCCAATGTCTATAAGAAAGATACCACTACAAAAATTGGAACATGTGATAAAACAGTTATGGAATTTTGATCCAAAAATAGAAAAAGACCACGTAGACTTTATGGTTCCCTATGCTTCTACGTTTTATGCACAACTAACATCAATGGGTATATTTGAGAATTATCGTCCATATTTTGAAGTTTTTGACGATGGTACATACAAAGACTTTGATTAATTTCGATTAAAATATTCTCGTCTACGTTCATACGAATCCGCTGCGTTCATTTCACTAACAGAAGAATATCCACGTTTCTTGGCAACATCATCCCAAAATTTTAAACACGCGGGATTGCATATCGTGCATGACACTGTCGCTACCGTGGCGGTAGTTATAACGATGATGCCAACGACAGTACCCATTATTTGAATAATATTAACTACTCGGTAATCGTTTACCTGCTACTACTAACTTAGGAAAATAATAATACCCATTTGTTTCACTAAAACGTAGAAACGAGATAACTTGTCCTGGCTGTGCTCCCAAATACATTGCTACACGATCTACTTCTTCAATTTTTGCTAGTCTTAGCTTGTCTTCTGGATTGATTTTATACATTTTGTAAAACTCTTCATCATTCATCAATGTAGGTATAGAGCGTTTGCATAAACTGGTACTGAGTAAATCTGTATCAAATAAATCCAACGGTAGTAATTCTACTTTACATCCTACTACCGATTGAGCGTATTCGATTGCTTGTCGAATAATTTGATCTGCGATTAATATCACGTGAGTAATGCCGTGTATATTTTGTGCAGCCTGTATACAAGAACGTACAATATTTACACCCATTTTTTTATCTCGAATGAAACAAATATGCATTTTGCGTTCGGATGTTTGTGTAGGATAAAAGCTAGTAAAAATTTCATCATATCCTTGTTGAACAGCGTCAGGTGCTTGTTTGATATCGCCAACTTTTCGATATTGTAACATTTTTAGTACATTTTCTGTGATTGTCTTAAAGCGTTGCTCTTCTAGTACTTGTTTATCCCATACAAATGACCAATCGTCTAGATTCATATTTTTTTAGGAAATAAAGAATGGCACGTGTGTATATTTTTTTATGTGTATCCATTATTTTCACCATTTGTATTTATTGTCTATTTCTACAGTGCTATTTCTCTAAACGACACCTTTTGGATGATTACCCACCACGGTTCTTAAATAAATCAACATCATGTATTATTGTCGCTCTGAACTATGGAGGTGAATTGAAATGTACGGAGGATGATGTAGATCGGATGAAGAAAATATGCTCCGGTGCTACGTGTTTGTTAAACGAAAAAGCAACAAAATCAGCTTTAATCAATGCATTTGAGTGTGCTGGTCCGAAAGTGTTCTTCTATTTTTCTGGTCACTGTGAACCAAACAAAGGATTAGTATTACATGATGGATACTTAAGTGCGACGAAACTTCAAGAATGTGTGAATACCAAAACACGGTGTTTTGTGTTATTGGATGCCTGTCAATGTAAAAATTTCTTGTGCTTACCGTGGAAATACAATTGTCTCAGTAAAACATGTGATCAACAAAGTGCTTTGTCAAAATGTAAAAACAGTGTGATTTGTATCAGTACA
>Ga0105242_10000220_pt1 | contig 44937 bp, 33 predicted proteins | sample KBSM24metaG_FD_81521 | JGI IMG/M metagenome (GOLD analysis project Ga0105242, IMG submission 81521) | Miscanthus rhizosphere microbial communities from Kellogg Biological Station, Michigan, USA - KBS M2-4 metaG | ecosystem: Host-associated > Plants > Roots > Rhizosphere > Soil | place...
GAAGATCGCGATCATGACTATCGGCGTGACCAGCGTCCACAGCAAGCCAAGCACTGAACCGCGATAGCGCGCCATCAATTCGCGTTTAGTCAACGAGATGATCAGATCGAGCCGGCGCGGAAGTTGCCAGAGCGGGCGCCATACTGCCTGTCTTGCTGCCTGAGCGGAAATCATTCGTGGATCTTAAGCGCTCGTGGTCGCCGGCGTGGTTAGCGCTACTTTCTTGAAGGCGCTCATGAAAGCTTCCATTTCAGCTTGCTTTCCGATCGTGACGCGCATGTGATTTGGCAGGCTCGGAAAGGCGCGGCCTACCTGGACATTCAATTTGCTCAGTGCGTCAATCAGCGGCCGAACCGGCTGTTTCACGTCGATCATGAGAAAGTTCGCCTGCGATGGAATGTGGTCGAAGCCCAACTTCTTAATCTCATCGAGGACGAATTGTTTCGTCTCATTGTTCAGGCGACGCCCGTGGGAAACTTGATCGCGATCGCTGAGACTGGCATTGGCGGCGGCCAACGCCATGATGTTGACGCTGTCCCAGGTCAGGTGCGCCCGCATTCGCCTGATTGTTTCAGGCTGCGTAATGCAGTAGCCGCAACGCAGCCCGGCCATCGCGTAAACCTTCGAGAATGTGCGCGCGACGATCAGGTTCGGATAATCCTTCACCAAGGGCAGGACCGATTCATAATCAGCACTGTCGGCATAGTGAAAGTACGCCTCGTCAACGAGAATCACGGTTTTTGGCGAAACCTTATCGATGAATTCGCGCAATTCATTCTTCGGGGTGATGCTGGCGGTCGGGTTGTTCGGATTGCAAATGTAGACCAGTCCTTCCGCCGCGGCGGCCAACATCTTCGGCAAGTCATGAGCGTACTTCCGGTTGAGCGGAACCTTCACGACTTCGGCGCGATTAACGCGCGCGTGATTGACGATTGCTTCGTAGGTGGGATCGGCGACAACCAACTTGCCGCGGCCGGGGATGAACTGCAATGCCGGTCCGCGCGTAGGCTTTGACAGTTCAATCGGCGTCGTGTCATTCGTCATTGGCCCGGTGAACGCCTCAGCGCACACCTTCAGAATTTCGCCAGACCCGTCGCCCAGAACAATCTGCTCGCGGGTGACACCGTGCAGTTTCGTCAAGGTCTCGAGCAGCGCGTCCGCATGTTCGTCCGGATACCGCCACACGAGCGAGAACGCATCGGTCATCGCCTTGATGGCCATCGGCGATGGCCCGTACGGGTTCTCATTCGAGTTAAGCCGCACTGCGGTCGAAGCCGCGTTTGAAATCGTTCGCGACACGGTTGTGCCCGCCCACGAAAAACTTGGACGCGCCACGGCCGTCGCGGCGCCTGCGCCTACGAGCTTGGCAAAGCTACGCCGGGAAAGAGAAGTCAGGTTTCGCATGGTTGCACCTCCGCGGAAAGTTGGGCTGCATTATGACGCCAGCGTCGTGTGACGGCAAACGCTTTTAGAGTGCGGCGGCAGAGCGTAGCAGCGACGCCGCTTTGGAAGGGATGATCGATCTGTCGAGTGGACAGAGAGCGGCAATCCAAAGCGCCGTCGTCACTTCGTTCTGACGGCGCACTCCAAATTCGCGCCTCTAAACGGATTGGCGTGTTGTGTTAGGCTATTCTTCTAAAAAGCATGCCGGATCAAAGTTCAAACGCGCTCTTTCCCGAGATGCGCGATGCGATGGAGCACAACGCGCGCTCAAAGACCGCTGCGCCGCTCGCGGATCGCATGCGGCCACGCACGTTGAGTGAGTTCGTCGGTCAGCAACATCTCGTCGGCGAAGGCCGAGTCTTGCGACGCCTGATCGAAGGCGGCGCGACGATGCCGTCGTTGATTCTCTGGGGTCCGCCGGGCACCGGCAAGACAACTTTGGCGCGCTTGCTCGCCGAAAAAGCAGACGCGCGCTTCATCGCGCTCTCGGCCGTTTTTTCGGGCGTCAAAGATCTCCGTGGGGCAATTGCCGATGCCCGTCTCAATCGCCAGCGCGGCCATCGCACGATTCTCTTCATCGACGAGATTCATCGATTCAATAAAGCCCAGCAGGACGCGCTGCTGCCGGCAGTCGAGGACGGCACAGTGATTCTCATCGGCGCGACGACTGAGAATCCCTCCTTCGAAGTGATCAGCGCATTGCTTTCGCGATCGCGCGTGTTAGTTCTGAATCAACTCGACGAAAAGGAAATTGAGCAGATTGTCCGAAATGCTTTGTCGGACGATGAGCGCGGTCTGGCGATCTTTAATCCCGCAGCGCCGGATGAACTGATTGAACGGCTGGCGCACATGTCGGGTGGCGACGCGCGCGTTGCACTCGCCGCGCTTGAGGCGGCAGTCGCCGCGACCGGACCAGACGAACAAGGCGTCCGGAGGATAACGACCGAGACTCTGACGGAAGCTTTCGGTCGCGCGCAGTTCGCCTATGACAAAGGCGGCGAAGAGCACTACAACCTGGTTTCCGCTCTCATCAAGTCGTTGCGCAATTCAGACGTCAACGCGTCGCTCTACTGGCTGGCGAGGATGATCGAAGGCGGGGCCGATCCAGTTTTCATTGTGCGCCGGCTCTGCATTCTGGCTTCCGAAGACATTGGTTTGGCCGATCCGAATGCGATGGTCCAGGCGGCGGCCGCGGCCGAGATTGTGCGGCTAATCGGCATGCCCGAAGGTTTGTTTCCGTTGACGCAAGCTACGATCTATCTGGCGCGCGCGCCCAAATCGAATGCAGTTTTGCGTGCGTATTCAGCGGCGCATAAAGATGCTGCCGAGACTTCACGTGAACCGGTCCCGCTGCATCTGCGCAACGCTTCCACTCCCTTGATGAAGCATCTCGGCTACGGACGCGAGTACCGCTACGTTCACAGCGACGCCGCGGCGCAAGCGGAAATGTCTTGCCTGCCCGAGCAGTTGAAAGGCCGCATCTATTTTAACGATGACTTGACCACAGAGGACACAGAGAAGAAAAGGTGATGGAGACAAAATTTTTTGACCTTCCCGGTTTGTATTCCTCTGGCGTCCTCTGTGGTTGAAAATATGGAGCCGAAAACTCAAAAAGAACTCGCGTTTCTGCACGACCTCTACATCGCGACCGATTGGGGCGAGCGCTTCGCGGAACTCGTGGACAAACACCTGAAGCTGCCACGTGAGGGACGCGTGCTCTATCTCGAGTCCGGGACGGGTAGCCATGCGCTGGCACTCCGCGAACGCGCGGGAGCCAAGGTGTCAATCGTCTGCGCTGACGTTAATGAGGAGTGTCTGGATCTGGCGCGTGCGAAAGCGGCGGCGCTTCATGACCGCGCCGAATTTCAACGAGAAGATCCCCAGGCGCTCTCATTTTCCGACGATCAATTTGATCTCGTTTTGGCAAACAATTCGTTCGCCAAGCCGCCGGATCTGAACACGAACGTCGTTGAAGCCGTCCGCGTCGCGAAGCCGGGCGCCACCATCGCGTGGTGGTTGCCGACGGCGTCGAGCTTCGGCGAATTCTTTTCGATCTACTGGGAAGCACTATTCAGCGCCGGAACTGCCGACCACGGAATTAATGTCGAGCATCTGATCACCGACTTGCCGACAATTTCAGATGTGGAAAGATTGAGCGAAGAGGCCGGCATGGACGAGGTGACTTCCTGGACTGTGATTGAAGAATTTGATTTCGCCTCAGGCAATGACTTCTTGAATTCACCGGTGATTGCAGATTTTCTTTTACCCGGGTGGCTGCATTCAATTCCGGAAGCGATGCAATCGAAAGTAAGAGATGAACTCGGCCGCATAATTGACGAGGAGCGACATGCCGGCGAATTTACCCTCACAGTGAAGGCGACGTTGGTCGTGGGAAAGAAAGCGCGGGTTCAATAGTGGATACATCGGCTGTCTGAACTCGTCATCGCGAGCGGTGCGGGTTTTCGCCGCCCGGCCCGAAATGTTCATAGAACGAAACACGATCGTCTAAAAGAGCACAGGCGCGAAGCTTTCCGCTTTCGCGCCTGTGGCCTTAATACTGATGGTCCTGCTCTAAATAGATCGCGCCTGGGGCGCGATGAATTCAATCTAGTGTTCAATCCTCTTGGTTCCGTCGGTCTTCATCTGCTGGGCTCGGCGACGCGCTTCTTCAAACAGGGCCTCGTCATCAATCGAATCAAGCTTCGCGCGGTCGCCGTGATCATCGCGGTTGGCATCGTCAATTCCTTCTTTAAATGCCTTCTTGCTCTGGCCGAGTGCCCTGGCGAGTTGCGGCAGCTTGCTGCCGCCGAACAAGAGAAAGATCGCCGCGACGACCAGGATGATTATCGTCGGGCTCTCGATGGCAAACAGCAATACAGTCATAGGGGTTCTCCTTCTTCGGGGGCTCAGGCGCGCACGCACAATTCGCTGTGGCCGTCTGATTCGTAAAATAAATATTTGCGCCAGGTCTCGTCCGCACGGCCGATGTAACGCATGATTTGCCGGTTGACGTGCAGCGAGAACGCGCGCGGCCGGCGCAACAGCTCCATCTTCGACTCTTCCGGCGTGCGATTGCCTTTCTTGTGATTGCAACGCTTGCAGCACGCCACCAGATTGTCCCACGACGATTCGCCACCGCGCGAACGCGGCACGATGTGGTCCAGAGTCAATTCAGACGGCGCAAACTGTTTGCCGCAATACTGGCAGCATGAATGATCGCGCAGCAGAATGTTTTTGCGCGAAAGCGATCGGCGCTCAAACGGAATGTGTCGGTATTCAGTCAAACGAATGACCGATGGCGCGTGCATCTCGATTCTCTGCGAGTGCAACATGTGCCCATTGTGCTCTTCCATGCGCGCGACGCCTTTGAAAATCATCACCACCGCGCGCCGCTCTGTACACACGTTAATTGGCTCGAACGAGGCGTTTAGCACTAAAACTCGCGCGTTCATACTTGAGGCGATATTACGCGAGCCCAAAGGACAGTGTCAAAAATTGGTGTCGAATACATTAATTTAGGTCATGGCCCGCGCGCCGGATGTGTTTGCACTCGCGTCGGGGTCACTCGCGTGCGGGAATCACGAGTCACAGATGTATGGCGATTTCCTGGCGCGGTCGCCGGCAGTTTATTTTGATTGATAGCGACGCAGTCGTGTGCTACAAGTCGGAGCTATTCCATGTGGTCGCGCACGTTAAAGTCTCGCCGCGTGACACGGGCGATTTTCCGAATCGCCGCACTTCTGATTCTGCTGACGACGACAACGATCTTCGCGCACGGGCAACGACGCGGCTCGATTACCGGCACTATTACTCCCGTCAACCGAGGCGTCGTCGTAGTCGCGACCAACCAGGTCACCAGCCAAAAGACGAACGCCGAAACTGATGCGGCGGGAAACTATTCTTTGAGTGTGCGTCCCGGCGCCTATCGTCTCAGCGTCGAGTCTCCGTTCACGGCCAGATTCGATAAGACGAAGAGCTATGGTGCACACACGCTCGTGCGTGATGATTCGCTCGAGAATGTGATCGTCAGCGCCGGCCAGGCAACGAAGATCGATTTCGCAATTGAAAAGCTGGTCCCGCCGCAGTTGGTCAACGTACCCACGCGCAGACCTTTGGGTGCTGCCGGAGGAACCAGCGTCGAGTCCGAAACGCAAACCCAGTCCGATCGACGCGAAGTGCGCGATCGTTGGCGCATTGGCTTTCCCGAATACGATCGCTACGGCGACAAGGGGGCACGCGGGCGCGACCTTCCGTTTCGCCGCGGGCGCTGGTTCGACCCTTACCATCAAAGCTGGCTCAAAGGCGATTATCCGATCTTCGGCAACAAGGTCTTTATGATTTTCTCGGCGGTGAGTTCAACCACGACCGAGTTAAGCCGCACGCCCAAACCTTCCGACGTCAGCAGCGCGCGCAACGGTAGCGCCGAGTTTTTCGGCCGGCCGGAACAACTTGCGGTGAATCAAATTGTTCAGCTCACGTTCGAGTTGTTTCATGGCGACTCGACCTATCGCCCGCGAGATTGGGCCATCAAGATCTCGCCGACTTTCAGCCTGCCGAATTATCTCAATGCGCGCGAGAACGGGATTGTAAATATCGACGTGCGCCGCGGCACCACGCGCACCGACACGCAGGTTTCGCTTGAAGAAGCATTTGTCGAGAAGAAGCTCACGGACGTTAACGAGAACTTTGATTTCGTGTCGATGCGCGCGGGCGTTCAACCATTTGTGTCTGATTTCCGCGGCTTCATCTATTCCGATAACAACCTGGGAGCGCGTGTGTTCGGCTCATTTAATAATAATCGCTATCAATACAACGTCGCGTATTTTGCGCAGCTCGAGAAAGACACCAACAGCGGTCTCAATCGATTCGATCTGCGACACCAGAATGTTTACGTCGCGAATCTTTTCCGCCAGGACTTCATCAGGAAGGGTTATACGATCCAGGCCAGCGCGCTCTACAACGATGATCGCCGCAGCCGCAAATTCGATCGCAATGGTTTCCTGGTGCGGCCGGCGTTGATTGGCGACGTGCGGCCGCACGCGATCAAGGTCGGATACGTTGGTATCAATGGCGACGGGCACGTCGGCCGCTTGAACCTCACGCACAGTTATTACTACGCGTTCGGACGCGATGAACGAAATCCGATTGCCGGGCGCTCGGTGCGCGTAAGTTCAAACATGGGCGCCGTCGAAGCATCGATCGACCGAGACTATTTTCGATTTCGCGGTTCGTTCTTTTTCGCGCAAGGCGATAAGAACCCGACCGATGGTCGCGCGAACGGGTTCGATGCAATCTTTGACGATCCGAATTTTGTCGGCGGCCAGTTTTCGTTTTGGAACCGCAACGGCATCCGTCTGACGCAAACCGGTGTGGGGCTGGTCCAGCCGAACAGCATTCTGCCGAGCCTGCGCAGTAGCAAGATCGAAGGGCAAGCGAATTTTATTAACCCGGGCATTCTTATTTACAACGGTGGAGTCGACGCAGAGATCACGCAGCGAATCAAAGCTGTATTCAATGTCAACTATCTCAGGTTTCATCGCACCGAGTCCCTCGAATATTTGCTGTTTCAAAATCGGATTCGCCACGAGATTGGCTGGGATATAAGTCTGGGCGTCGCGTATCGTCCGCTTTTGATCAGTAACGTCACCCTCACTTTTGGCGCGGCGACGCTGAAGCCCGGTCGTGGTTTTCGCGATATCTACACGACTGCGAATGCCGATTGTCCGCCGAATCTCGGCGAGTTCTGCACGCCGGATAGCGTTAATATCAATCCGAGCAAGCTCCTCTTTAATCTGTTCGCACAAGCGAAGTTTGTGTTTTAGGGAATGAAGCCACAGAGACACAAAGACACAGAGATTCGGCAAGACAGGATTCGACTGGTTTGTTTCTCCATCATTTCTCTCTGTCTCTGTGTTTCTGTGGCATTTGCCCTTTTTTCATCCCACGCCCAGCAACAACCCGCGACACCTCAGCCACTGGAAGGCTGTTTGAAATGCCACGACAAAATCGAGCCGATGCATCGCTTTGGGCCGACGGCCACGCTGGATAAACTCGACAACGGCAAAGACGCGCTGGGCCTCACGTGCACGGCTTGTCACGGAGGTAATCCCGTGGCGACAACCAAAGACGAAGCGCACGTCCGCCCGCGTTTTCCGAAAGTGTGGCTGCGCGATGGAAAATTTCGAGTGCCGGAACGCTCCGGGCCTCTGCTCGCACGCGAGAGTCCTGAGTTTGTTCGCTTCCTCAATCCCGGTGACCTGCGCATCGCCGAAAAGACTTGCGGCAGCGCAGACTGTCACAGCAGCGAAACCTCAGCCGTCGGCAAGAGCATGATGCGGCACGGCGCGATGCTTTGGGGCGCGGCGCTTTATAACAACGGCGGATTTCCCGTCAAGGATGTGAGTTTCGGCGAGAGTTACAGCGCGAGCGGGGCGCCGCAGACATTGATTCAGATTCCGCAACCGACCAGCGAGCAACAGAGATTGAAAGGAATTCTGTCGTTCCTCGATCCGCTGCCGCGTTGGGAGATTTCGCAGCCGGGAAACATTCTGCGCGTGTTCGAGCGTGGCGGGAAGCGGCGTTTGGAAACGGGACTGCCGGACCGAGACGAAGACGCCGGCAAACCCGACAAAGGTTTGAGTGCGCGCGGACTCGGCACCGCGCAGCGTACCGATCCGATTTATCTCGGATTGCAGAAGACGCGTTTGCTCGATCCGACGTTGAATTTTCTCGGGACGAACAATCACCCCGGTGATTATCGATCGTCAGGTTGCGCGGCGTGTCATGTAATTTACGCCAACGATCGCGACGCGCGGCACTCGGCCTTCTACAACTCCGCGGGAAACCTGGGCCGGTCGCAATCTGCCGACGCGAGCATTCCGAAAGATGAATCAGGTCATCCGATCAAGCATCAACTGACCAGCCGCATCCCGACTTCGCAATGCATGATTTGTCACATGCATCCCGGCGAAAACATGGTTGCGTCGTATCTCGGTCTGACGTGGTGGGACAACGAAAGCGACGGCGACAAGATGTATCCGGCGCAACCACACGACCCGTCGCAAAGCGAAGAGCAACGAAAGCTCAGCAACAATCCCGAAGCTGCGAGCCTGCGCGGTCTTTGGTCTGAGCCGGATTTTCTTAATCAGACCGGAACTGCGGAATTCAATTCACAACTAAAGCGCTCGCAGTTCGCTGATTTTCATGGGCACGGCTGGATCTTCCGCCAGGTCTTCAAACGCGATCGGGAAGGGAACCTGCTCGATGCGAACAATGCGTTCGTGTCGCCTGACGATCCCGATCGATTCAAAAAGGCCGTGCATCTGAACGACATTCATCTCGAGAAAGGGATGCACTGCGTCGACTGTCATTTCCGTCAGGACGCGCACGGCAACGGCATTCTCTACAACGAGCCGCGCGCCGCGATTGAGATCGGCTGCATCGATTGTCATGGCACGATTCGCGAACGCGCCTCGCTCGTTAGTTCCGGCTTTGCCGCGGGTGCGGCGGTGAAAGAAGGGAAAATCGAAGAAGGCAAAGGACGAAACCTGACGACGATTCGCTTTCGCGATCCGGACGGCGGTCGCCTGCTGCTGTTTCAGCGCGTGCGCAGCGATACCAAAAAGAAGGACGAACAGGGCCACGAGATTCAGCTGAAGGCAGGTGACATCATTCAGAATTCGATGGTGGCGCCGGGGCGCTGGTGGCGGGTGAAGCAAACCATCGACACGATCAATCCGAACCCTCCGCATCCGGAAGACTACAGCCTCAAGTCGCGCTACGCGAAGACGATGCGGACCGACGCATCGACGTGGGGTGATGTGCCGGCGGACGATCAACTCCTGGCGCATCGCGACGAAAACATGACCTGCTTTTCGTGTCACTCGTCATGGGTGACCAGTTGTTTCGGATGTCACTTGTCGATGCAGGCGAACCGCAAGATGCCGAACAGGCATTTTGAGGGAGAGGATTCGCGGAACTTCACGACTTACAACTATCAGGTGCTGCGCGACGATGTGTTCATGCTGGGCCGTGACGGCACGGTGACGGGCAATCGCATCGCGCCGGTGCGTTCGTCGAGCGCGGTGCTCGTCAGTTCGCAAAATCAGAATCGCGAATGGATTTATTCGCAGCAGCAGACGGTTTCAGCGGAAGGCTTTTCCGGACAGACCTTCAATACTCACGTGCCGCACACCGTGCGCGCGACGGAAACCAAGACCTGCACGGACTGTCATCTTGCCAAAACCAACGACAACAATGCGTGGATGGCCCAGGTGCTTTTGCAGGGGACGAACTTCGTCAACTTCATGGGCCGCTATGTTTATGTCGCCGCCGGTGATTCGCTCGAGGCCGTGGTGGCGACTGAACGATCCGAACCACAAGCCGTACTCGGCAGCACGCTTCATAAAATCGCTTACCCCGGTAATTATCAAAAGTTCGTCGATGGCGGGCGCGAGTTGCGCGAGGCTTATGACCACAAGGGAACTCCGCGCGTGCTGGGCGTGCAGTTGCGCGGGGAGTACGCGTACGTGGCGGCGGGTGAGGGTGGCCTGCGAGTTTATGACGTCGCGCAGATCGATCAGAAAGGATTCTCGGAACGGATCACCACGGCGCCCGTATCACGGTTCGGCCAGAAATTCTGGGTGAAGACAAAATATGCTACGGCCGTCGCAGCGCCGTCGACGCTCGCCGTCGACCCGGCGCGCTGGCGCATGACGACAGACGGCCGCATGGTTTCGCCGGACGAGGCGCTGAAGTTGCCGCCGGAACAACTGCTAAATCAGGAACAGCCAATTCATCCGCTTTACGCTTACCTCTACGTGGTCGACAAATACGAAGGACTGATCGTCGTGAATGCGGCGACGCTGCTTGACGGAGATCCGCTGAATAATTATCTGAAGCGGCAACTCGACTCAGCGAAATATCCGAATGGGGCGTTCAATCCGGACGGAGCTCTCAATGATGCGAACAACGTCACGATTGCCGGGACCAACGCATACATTACGACCAAACGAGAATTGGTTGTCGTCAGCATCGACGATCCTTTGAATCCGAAAATCGTGAAACGGATCGGGGCGCCTGACCTCAACTGGCCCAGCGCGATCGCGATTCAGTTTCGCTATGGGTTTGTGTCCGATGATGACGGCCTGAAGGTTCTGGACGTTTCTGATCCTCGCGAGGCTCATCTGATAAAAGGAGCCTTCGTGAAGGCCTATCATGCCAATGACGTTTACGTGGCCCGCACCTACGCTTACGTCGCCGCGGGTAACAACGGAATTTTCATCGTCGATGTAAAGAACCCGGAGAAGCCGTTCACGATTCAATCTTTCACGGCCGGCGGACAAATCAATGATGCGCGACAAGTGAAGGTGGCGATGACCAATGCGAGCCTGTTTGCATATGTCGCCGACGGCAAGAATGGCTTGCGCATCCTGCAACTGACTTCGCCTGAGACCATGCCAACTTATGCGGGCTTCAGTCCGAAACCTGAACCGCAGCTAATCGCGACTTACCAAACGAAAGGCGAAGCGTTGGCGGTCTCGAAAGCTCTCGACCGCGATCGGGCGGTTGATGAGAGTGGTAATCAGATCGCAGTCTTTGGCAGGCGTGGCGCGCGGCCGCTTACCTTTGCGGAAGTGCAGCGAATGTTGCGCACACAAAGAGGCGCAGGCGAATTCTTCACCGTGTCTGACGAGCCGGCGACGGCCCCGCGCAATCTTCAGAGCGCATCCGCGATCGGGTTGCGCGGCCTTATTGGGGCGTTGATTGGATTCGTAATGATCACGTGCTTCGCCGTGAGCTTGCGGAAACAGTAACCGCAACTGAATGTCTCTGAAGCTTACTTTTTCCATTGAAAGACTGCCGCGGGTGGTTTGGCGCGCACAATGCTGTTGCAAAATCCGGCGTCCGCCGCTAGATTCATGCGGCTAATTAAATCTCACTGGAGGTATTTGAGCAGTGCCGACCGGAACCTGTCCAGAGTGTGAAGCCGACGTCCACGTTGATACCGACGCAGACAAAGGCGAGACAGTTGAGTGCGAAGAGTGCGGTGTGCAGTTAGAGGTCGTAGGTCTCGATCCCGTTGAATTGGATATTGTCGAAGAAGAAGAGGCCGATGACGACGAGGACGACGATGAATTTTGATTAGTGAGCGGTGAGCAGTAAGCAGTGAGCAGCAAATCGTTTTTGATGCCGGCGTTCCGCTCACTGCTTACTGCTCACTGATTGATATCCCGTCCTGCTCTGCCGCAAGGTGAGCCCTGCCGGACCTTCAATTCTAATCGTGTGAAACTTTCCGTCCTTGCGGTTTTGCGGCGGAGGATAGAACCCCATGACATAAGCCGACGCGACTTCCTCGGCGATCGCGCGGAACAGCGGACCAAGATCGCGTTCACTGGCATAGACGCTGCGCCCGCCGGTCTTTTCCACCAGCCCACTCACATCTAAAGGCGTCGGCAATGGCACCATCTGGGTCGAAGCGAGCACCCGTGTGTATGACGGCATGGTGACGACATAGACGCTGGTGTCGGCCGCGTTGGAGCGTTCGATCACCGTCTCAGGCGACACCGTGTCGCCTACCGGGAAGCCATCGGTGATGAGGACCACGGCGCGTTTGACGGCCTGGTGTTGCTTTATCAGCGGGGCGTGGCGCGCCAGCATTCGCACGGCATCATCAACGGCATCGTAAGCGTGGGTCGACATGCCATTCGATTCGTGTGGCAGACGTTCGAAGGCCCGCTCGAGTTTTTCCCGATCAGCGGTGAGTGATTGAATCGTCTTCACATTCATCCCAAAAGTCATCACCGCGAAGACGGCCGGATGGTCCGCAAGCTGGCGAGAGAATTCGCGCATCGCGTCACCGACTCGCGCAGCCTCTTCGGGAGTCATGCTGCCTGAAACATCAATCGCGAACACGATGGCGACCGGTCGCGGAGAGCCTTCGACCTTTTCCAGATTGAAAGCGGCAATGGGACGTTCAATGCCGTCTTCGAAAAGTTTGAAATCTTCCTTTCTGAGGTTGCGCACCAGGTGCCCTTTGGAATCGAGCGCGACGATATCCAGCGGAACCAGGTCCGTGTCGATTTTGATTACATCTTGCGGGTCATTCTCAGCCGGCATCGCGCGGCGCGGGCGTTCCTGCGTAGATGACGGATTCTGCTGAGCGAAAGTCGTTGGCGCGAACCACAATGACAGTGACGCACCAATTATTATTGCCTGCCATGTGGAAGGGCGGGACATAAAGATTGGGGAGATTATACGCTGGCGCACAAAGCCGCGCCATTTGTGAGGCAACCGCCGCTGACTGTCTGGCTTCGTAATGTCCGGGCTTCGCGATCATCCGGCCGAAAGGATGTCCGCGGTCAATTCAGAGGCTCGCTAAAGATTTGAAAGTCGTGTTAATTTCAACCAGGAAAGCTGACCTGCCATGACTGTTATGAAACCAATATTTTGGTCGATTCTGCTGCTGATCGCGTCGTCGTTTGTTTGTGCCGCCCAGGACAAATCTACCGCTGCCATCAAGGGTAAGGTCAGTGTCGAACGCGGTTCACCTTCGGGGGTCGGGGTCCTCTTGCTTCAGGGCGAGCAAGAGGTGGCGCACACCGCGACCGACAAAAGAGGCGACTTCACGCTTTCGCGTATCGCGCCGGGAAATTACCGCGTCAAATTTCGGAAACCGGGGTTGGCGATCGGGACCATCGATGACGTGCTGCTGAAACCGGGACAGACTCGTACCTTCAAAGATCTGATGTTGAAGATCGATGAAGGCTCGATCACCTTTATTCGCGGCAGTGTGTTTAGCGAAGACGGTCACAGCGTTCCCGGCGTGCGCGTCGATCTGACGCGAATCGTCAACGAGAACTCTGTCCAGAAAATGGACTACCGCATCACTGGAGACACCGGCGAATTTGTTTTTCGTTTGCCGCCGGACACCGGCAAGTATCGGCTGATCCTGAAAGCTGACGGGGTCGAGCCTTCTTCGAAAGATGTTGAAGTTGAAATGGCGGCAGTTTATCGTGTGGCGCTGACGTATAAGAAAAAGCCTTAAGCCGGTTTCAAGTCTCAGGTTTCAAGTTTCAAGTTGGTGCGAGCTTGAAACCTTAAACTTTAAACCTGAAACTCGTTTCCATGTCCGAGCGCGAAGAATTTCTGACTGCGAAGCAGCTGGCTGAGATTCTGCAAGTCAGCGAGACGACCGTGCGCCGGTTGGCCCAAAGGCGGCGGATACCTTCAGTTCGCCTCACTCCTCGAATCATCAGATTCCATCTTGATGCTGTCCGCGATGCTCTCGACGTGCCCCGTGTCAACACACCGCACCACGTGCAAACCGATGACGCTCAGTTGTCGTTTGAAGATTTGCTTTTGAGCTAAGACCAGCGTTATCGCTTTGCGCCGAGCGGGATCGGCACCCACTTATTATTCTGATAGACGAAGGCCTGCGGTTTCCGGATCGGAAAGCGTTTGGCAAACGCGGGATTGCTTTGCAGGAACCGATTGACCGTCGCGGTGTCTCCGGTGGCCACTCGCCAGCTGCCATCCTCGCGCACCAGATACTGTTGCACTACGAGCTTGCCGTCGGCATTCAAAGGCTTGACGTGCGCATACATTGTGGTGTCGACGACCGCGAGATTCCCGGAAACGCTCACCGATCCAATCTCAATCTTTTGGAGTTCAAAGGTGTCCTGGGTCCGTTGCAGTCCCTGCGCCAGACGTTCCCGCGTCGTGCGCGAACGGGCCGACGACGGCAGCGCGTCATACAGTGACGAGTACTCGCCATTCTTTAATTGATTGAAGATGCGCTGAACGGCGGCGCGCACGTCTGATTGATCAGAGGGCGCGGCGAGTGCGGCACTCGATGTGATGAGCAGAACCAAAATGGCGGTGATGAAAGCTGAGGTCCTAGTGATCATCTTCATCTTCGGAAACGTCTTCTGAATCTGATTTATCATCCCCGATTTTCTTTCTCAATTCGACGCGATAGCTGAGGAACCAGGCGCAAGCGCCCAACGCACCAGTAACGAAAGCCCCCGACAAATTGTTCCGCCACACAAAGAATGCGGCGAGGACCATTAGGATTCCCGACGCAATCATCCAGAGCCGCTCGCTCATCGTTTGATTATCGCAATGTCGATGGGCAAGGCCGCGTCCAGCGTCGCCGGCGGAAAGCATTGCTGCGTGTCGCAGGCCTGTACCCGAATTTTGAAGGGAACCGTGCGCTGACCCGCCGCTTTGGCGTCGGCGGTCACGACAATCGGAACGCTCACGCTTCCTTCATAGACCGCCAACGGTTGGTCGGCAAACGCAAACGTCTCCATTTTCGGCGCCGGATAAGCCAGCTTATCGCCCACCGTGATCCCTTCGACTTTGCCGGGGGTGATTTCGGTGGCAATCAAATACGGAAATGTCGCCGGGTGCGCGTTGATGTGGTAACCCGGCAAGACGACCAGTTCGATGCTGGCGGGCGGCGAAGCAGACGGGATGAAATGCGAGAAGACCTTAACGACTTGCTCGGACGAGGAAATCTCTTTTGGCGTCGGTGACGAGGGCGCGACTGGCGCGTTGGAACTCCGGCAGGCCGATACCAGCAACATCAGGACCATGCATGAAGCGAAAACAATGTTACGACTCATCTTCGTCTTCACCTTTCGCGTCAGATTTCTTGATGCCGAATTTCTCCAGGCGATATTGCAGCGTGCGAAACGTCAGGCCGAGCAGTTTCGCCGCTTTGGTGATGTTGTGATCAGTCTGGTCCATGGCCTGGAGGATCAGGTTCTTTTCCACTTCTTCAAAGTTGATGCCTTCGGCCGGCAGCTTGAAGCCGCCGGTCACGGCGCTTTGCGATTCCTGACGAACCTCAGACGGCAGATCGTCCGGCGTAATCAGGTCGCCCTCGCACAAAAGAATCGCGCGTTCGATCGCCGATTCAAGCTGGCGCACGTTTCCGGGCCAGCCGTAATCGTTCAGTATGCGTTTGGTCTCAGGCGCTAGTCCCTTGATCAGACGCGAGGTGTTGCGCGTGTGCTTCTTGAGGAAGAAGTCGATCAGCACGGGGATATCGTCGCGCCGCTCGCGCAGCGGCGGTACGTCGATCGACAAAACATTGATTCGATAATAGAGGTCGTCGCGAAAACGTCCGTCACCCACCATAGCGCGCAAATCGCGATTCGTCGCCGCGACCACGCGGACGTCGATCGGAAGTTCGTGCGTACCGCCGACGCGGCGAATTCTGCGTTCTTGCAAAGCCCGCAGCAACTTCGCCTGCATGCCGATATCGAGTTCGGCAATCTCATCGAGGAACAAGGTGCCGCGGTCGGCCACCTCGAACAACCCTTTCTTGTCCGCGTGAGCGCCGGTGAACGAACCCTTTTCGTGACCGAACAATTCTGATTCGAGCAGGTTCTCGTTGATGGCGGCGCAGTTCACTGCCTGAAACATGTCCGAGGATCTTGGTGATTGATTGTGAATGGCGCGCGCGATCAATTCTTTGCCGGTGCCCGATTCACCTCGGATCAAGACTGTCGAACTCGAGCGCGCGACTTTCAAAATCATTTTCTTCACTGCTTCCATCTTGGGCGAAGCAGAGATGATCTCCACATCGATCTTGTCGAGCGTACCGAGCGCGCGCTTGATGGTCGCCATTAAGCGTTCGCGATCAAACGGCTTCTGCAAGTAATCGAAGGCGCCGCGGCGCAGCGCTTCTTTGGCGGAGTCAATGGTGCCATGCGCCGTCAACAGAATGACTATGATCGACGAGTCGAGCGCCAACAGCTGCTGCAACAGCTCGATGCCGTCCATGCCGGTCATCTTGAGATCGCTAAGGGCCAGATCGAAGCTGCGCTCCTTGGCGAACTTCATGGCAGCTTCGCCCGAGGCAGCTGACGTGACGTCATAGCCGGCGCTCGTCAGGATGTCGTGCAGGATGTCGCGTTGTGGTTTTTCGTCGTCAACTACAAGTATCGATTTTCGTGACATGATCAGATTGGTTGTGTCAGTAGGCGGTGTCAGCACCGTGAGCGATAGCGGCCGGATCAAGCGTAACTACTCGTACCACTTGATCCCATCGCTCCCACTCCGGTTACTGACACCGGCGGTCCTGACACCGGCAATGTAATTGTAAACGTTGTGCCTTCTCCGACTTTTGATTTTACCGTAATCGTCCCGTGATGGTCTTCGATCGCCTTTTTTACAATCGCCAGGCCGAGTCCGGTGCCGGTCTCTTTGGTTGAATAATAGGGTTCAAAGACTTTCGAAATGTCGTCGGCGGCAATCCCACGTCCGCTGTCAGTGACATCGACCCGCACGCGGCCGTTTTCGCGGGACAGAGCGACCTCGATCCGGCCGCCCGTGCCATCCATCGCCTGCAGCCCGTTGATAATCAAATTCGTCAAAGCCGAATGGAGCGAATCGGGATCGGCGGTGACCTGCGGTACGCGGCCATGAGTTGTGACCCGCGCATCGACACCGGTCTCGTTGGTTTGCACCTCAAAGATGCGCATCGCGTCGCGGGCCAATTCCTCGAGATTCACCGGTTCGGGATGAAGTTTTGGCGGGCGCGAATAATTAAGAAACTCAGTGATGCGATCGTTGATGCGCGCGACTTCCGATTTAAGTTGCTTCGTGAGGCTTTCGAATTTTTCCTGCTTGGCGGGATCTCCGGGCGCGAAACTCGTCTGCAAATGATCGAGCGTCAGATTAATGTAGTTCAGCGGATTCCGAATTTCGTGCGCGATAGCCGATGCCAGGCGGCTGACCACGATCGCTTTCTCGGCGTTATAAAGTTGGGCTTCAAGCTCACGCGTGCGCGCCAGCTTCACCGTCATCTCATTGAAGAGTTCGGTTAATTCACCCATCTCGTCGCGGCGTCGCTTGCCCGGAACGCGATACGAAAAATCGCCACCGGCAACCCGGCGGGCCGCGTTCGATAATGATTTAATCGGCCGGGTAAATTGCCAGACGACGACTGCCGTGAGGCACGTCATCACCAAAAGCACTGCCAACGTTGAGAGCAAAGCCTGTCGGCCCTGCCGGCGAAATACAATCCCCATCGTGTTTGCTGAGTCGAGCACCACGATCACGTAGTGCTTGCCCTTCTCAGTCTCGACCGGAAAATAAAATGCGCCGGCCGCGCCCGCGCGATTCTCCAGCACGACGTTCATGCCTTCGGGTAACGTAGTGTCGTCCGACGAGCCACCGGCGCTGTTAAGCAGCGGCAAAGAAATCTCTTTGACTCTGACGTAGCGCGTTGAGCCGTCGGCGTTGACTTGTGGGTTTTGATTCTTGTCCAGACTGTTTTCGATATTCCCCTCTTCGTCGACGATCATTACGTTCTTGACGCGTCCACTTTGCGCCCCCAGCAGCGGTTGCTTGGCTTCGTCCTGCATCTGATCCAGGTACTTGTTGCTGTTGATGGCCTTGATTCCGAGAGACACGCCGGCGAGGATAGCTTCCCGCTGTTCAATCATGAAGCGCGTGTTCGTTCGCGCGGTACGCAAATTGACGTAGTACTGGGCGGCGAGCGTCAGCACGAGCAAAGCCGCCAGTAAAAGCAGCAGTCGGACGCGAAAACTGTTCAGCAGCGATTTCGACAAGGGCAATTAGCCGCAGCAAAACACACGCCAATCACGTATAAGATTCGCTGATTTTCGTGTTGCTGTTTCGTTATTGCGGATGTTATAGTTGCCGCGGTCTCAACGCAAACCCGGCTGAGGCTACCCCGCGGGAAGCTGGTCCCGCCTCACTACAGGTTAACGGTGGAATTTCGAACTCGGGCGATTTTGACAAGAAATTTCGACGTCTTCGGTTTTAGTAACACTTAGGACGACATCGCGCCTCGCCCCTCGAAGCGCGAAAAAATCAGCAAGAGTAAATACGTTCCACTTAGGTCACGTCGGATAGTTTTTTTTCGAGGGAGTTGCCAATGAATCATAGACGTTCCCCAAGGGTTGCACTCATATCGTTTACCTTCTTTCTCCTCATTGCACTAATTGGTTCACTTTCATTAGACACATACGCGGCGGCCAAGAAAGGTCGGGGTCGATCAGCCGGCCGATCCTCAGGTCGCAGCCGGGGTGCATCGCGGCATGGCGGTCGCGGCTCACGTGAGTCAGCGCGGTCGCGACGCGGCGGCGGACGCCGGATGTCCAAGCGCGAGCTGCGCGCGGCGAATGCCAGAGTCGCCAAGGATCGTTCGGCGTATATGGCGAAATTGCAAAAACGCGCCGGCCGGAAATTGAGTAAACGCGAACTGGCAGCTGAAATGCGCCGGTTCGATTCCACGCATCGTCGCGCGATCGAAGAAGCGCGTCGTCGAGCGGAAGCAGCACGTGCGGCCGCGATAGCTCGTCAAAGGGCGATCGACGAAGGCATGCGCAACGAAGTGGCTGAGAACATCGCCAAGGACAGCACCGCCGGCGAGGATCTCGAGATTCGCCGGGCGGCAGTCAACGCGCTGGGTCATCATGCTGGCGCCGTTGTGGTGATGGATCCGAAGAGCGGACGCGTCTACACAGTCGTTAATCAAGAGTGGGCATTGCGCCGTGGCTTCAAGCCCTGTTCGACAATCAAGCTGGTGACCGGCGTCGCCGGCATTTCCGAGAAGGTGATCCAGCCGGTGGAACCCGCCGGTGGTAGCAGCTTGAATCTTACCGATGCGTTGGCCCATTCAAATAATACCTACTTTCAACGCGTCGGCGGGGAAGTCGGTTTTGACAAGATGGTTGGCTACGCGCGCGAGTTGGGTCTCGGCGAACGGACCGGAATCAACTACCCGAACGAGTACTCCGGCCGGGTGCCACTATTCAAATCGGGGTACGCGGTAAACCATATGAGTTCCCACGGTGACGATTTCGAGGTCACCGCGATCCAGTTGGCGACGTTAGTTTCAGCGATGTCGAACGGCGGCAAGTTAATCGCGCCGCACGTGCCGCGCACCGTTGAAGAGAACGATAAGTTCAAGACCGAAACGCGCCGCAAAATCAATATCAGTCAGGACACGTTAGGCCGGATGTTGCCGGGCATGATTGGCGCCGTGAATTACGGATCAGGACACAAGGCGTATCGGCCTGAGCAGACGGTCGCCGGCAAGACCGGAACGTGTATCGGTCAGGGAGCCTGGTTGGGTCTGTTCACTTCGTATGCTCCCGTGGCGAATCCGAAGCTCGCCGTTGTCGTTATCACTCGCGGAACCGACGCGCACAATCATCTGCCGGCCGCAGTCGCCGGCGATATCTACCGCGCCCTCAGTCCGCGATTTGGAACTCAGATTGACTTCCAGGTAGCGCAGACGGCGGATGACGAAGAAACACCCACAAAGAACAAGAAAGATGCGGCATTGGACGAAGAGGCTCAGGAAACCAAGGCTGCTACCCAGGCGGAAGAGAAGGCCATAGAAGACAAGGCTGAGCAGGCTGCCGCGGAAACCACGGCCACCACGCCTGAGACGACCAACGAGAAGTCTGCGGCGCCGGCCAACAGCAAGGTCAAGGCGACCGTCATGCCGGTTGATAACAAGCCCAAGACTACGCAGAAGACGACAACCCCGGCCAAGCCGGCCGCGAACCAACCAACCGAGGGACGGCCCCGCAAGATTAACCAGCCGTAAGCCGGCGTACACCGGCGCGGTTTGTTTCGCGACAAACTCAAATGCCGAACTCTCGTAAGAACTTTTTGCGAGAGTTCGGCATTTTTAATGCAATCTCGTAACGCTGCCAGACCGACGACATTTCTCGCTTGACACTGTTGGCAATGTTGCCCGATTATTGCGGCTCTGCGCCGCACGCAAGTTCCCCCGGAACAAGCATTACTGCAACGAGCGGCTCGCCGGTTGCATCTTAGGGAATCGCCCCATCCTTTGGATACAATTCCGACAAGTTGCATCCCAAGGAAAAAGGAAGAATTGATCGGAGGCTGTTAACTCAAATGAAACGGATTATTAAATTATTGGCGCTCGCTGCGACGTTCGCAGTATTAGTGATTCCCGCGGTGGCGCAGGCCGACCAGTGCAACGATGACAACAAAGGCGCCTGGTACAAGACATTTTTCGATAACTACAAAGGCGATGTCCCGGCCCAGAAGGTGGCTTACGACGCGGCGATGAAGTACATCAACGCGTGCCCCGACGACGAGAAGGATGCGCAGCGAAAGTACATGAAGAAATTCGTCGACCTCATGGATAAGAGCGGTGATAAAGCCAAGACCGCTAAGGCGTGCGACGACGCTGTTAAGAACAAGAACTATCCCGATCAGATGAAGTATTGCAAGGAAGTGTTGGCGACTGATCCTGATAACGTCGACGTGAACACGATCGTCGGGATCGTTGGTTTGTCCCAGGGTACCTTGCTGAACGATTCGGTTCCCTACGCGCGCAAAGCTATTCAACTCATCGAATCCGGCAAACCGATCAAAGCTTATTCGCACGACCAGGCGCTGGCTTATTTGAATTGGACCATCGGTCGATCGCAGCTCACCACGGCGCCCGCCGAGGCGCTCAAGAGTTTGCTGGCGGCGGCGAAACTCGACTCTGAAGTTAAGAAGCTGCCACAGCTTTATCTCGACATAAACGGCGCTTACGAATTGGGCCCACGCAAGACTTTGAGCGAAGAGTACAAGGCTAAGCAGGGCACCGGCGGGACTGAGACACCGGAGAGCAAGCTCGTGCTCGAGAATCTGAATCAGGTTTTTGATCGACAGATCGACGCACTGGCTCGCGCTGCCGCGACCGCGACTGATGCGGCCAAAAAGAAAGAAGCGATGGACGATTTGACGGCGCTCTATAAGTTCCGGAATAAGAATGCTACCGACGCAAACGTGACTGAATTAGTCGCCGGCGTCATGGCGAAACCAATTCCCGATCTGCCGACGCCGATAACGTCTTTGCCGGCGGCTACTCCGGGGGCAACACCGGCAGCCACACCCGCGGCAAATGGCAACGGAGCGGCCACCACCGGTGGCGCGAAGCCGGCAGGCAATACGACAACCGGCAACTCGTTCAACGGCAACACGACGAATGGCGGAAGCAAACCCGGGACTGCTAACACGGGAACGACCGCTCCCGCAGGAAACAAGCGCCCTCGTTTGAATCATCGTCGCGGCTAAACTGCGCTGCGATGGGCGGATTTACCATTACGCCGAATGCATCGTCCGTTTCGACGCTGCGTTCGGCGTTTTGCTAGAATCGACTTTCAGTGAAAACGACCGCACTCGAAAACCTCGACACCCTCGAACAGATTGTTCAGTATCGCTTTCGCGATCACAGTCTGCTTACGCAGGCGATGACGCATCGGTCCTGGGCACACGAACAGGTCTCGCCCCGCGCGCAGAAGGATGCGCGTAATCTGCACAATGAAGCGCTCGAGTTTCTCGGCGATTCTGTGCTGGGATTGATCGTCGCTGACTATCTCTTCAGGGCTTACCCACATGCCAGCGAAGGCGAATTGTCCCGCATGAAGCATCGGTTGGTCAGCGCCCCGACTTTGGCGAAAGCTGCGGCGGAATTGCGTCTGGGCGATTTCCTGCGCTTTGGCCGTGGCGAAGAAAAGAGCGGCGGCCGTCGCAAGCATGCTCTGCTGGCCGATGTCTTTGAAGCGGTCACCGGCGCCATCTTTCTCGATGGCGGATTGGAAGCGGCGAGCAATTTCGTCGATCATGCTTTAGGCAAAGACCTGCGCGCGGCCGACCCGGTGGCCGCAGCGGCCGCCGATCCCAAGACGATGCTTCAGGAGAAGTTACAGGCCACGCGTCAGCCGGCGCCGCAGTACACGGTGGTCGAGACACTGGGCCCGCCTCACAAACGCATGTTTCACGTCGAGCTGAAATGGAACGGCGGTACGAGCCGCGGCGAAGGACAAACAATCAAGGCGGCGGAGGCCGCGGCGGCGCAGGCCGCTTTGAAAGAGATGGAACGCAGTGAGTCCGCTGCTTGACCGCGTGACCCCGTCAATCTACGATGAAGCTGATGGCTGATACGGCGATCGCTACCGAAAAAGAGACCACGGAAAAAACCGGAACGTTCACCGCGAGTTCGGTGAAACCGAACGGGCGCGAGCGCGAGGTGAAAGTCGAAGCCGAACCCGTTGGTCCGCCTAAAACTGTCATTCGTGAATACTTCGAGTCAGCGGTAGTCACGGTGATTATGGCGCTGTTCGGTATGACCTTTATCGTGCAGGCGGTAAAAGTCCCGACCGCTTCGATGGAGAATACAATTACCGTCGGCGATCATCTGCTCGTCAACAAATTCATTTTCGCTCCCGGTCCCAGTCTGCCGGTCTTGCCGCAACGTGACATCAAACGGTCCGACATCATCGTTTTCAAATATCCCGGCAATCCTAATAACCCGACGCGCGATAGCGATGAGGACAACATTCCCTTCAAAGTAAATTACGTGAAGCGGGTGATCGGTTTGCCCGGCGACACGATCGAAGTCAAAGGCTTGAAGGTTTATGTGAACGGCGAGCCGTTGCCCGAGCACGTCATCGCCGTCGACGGACAGCAGGCGCAGATGAACCAGAAGGCCCCGCTGCGGATCGTGGGCGAAGAGCCGCGCCGTCCGACAGACCGTTACGATGTCTATTACTACGAACACAACATCGAAGCTGCGCGCGCCGGTCAAGACATCAATGCGAGTCCCGATTTTCGCTACGCGGTGAACGGCAAAGCTACGAAGGTGCCGCCTAACTGTTACTTCGTGATGGGCGACGATCGTGACAACAGCCTCGACAGTCGCGCGTGGGGTTTTGTGCCGCGCGATTTAATCATCGGACGCGCCATGTTCGTCTATTGGTCGTACGATGAGACCCAGCCCTTCAACAGTCCTTTCGATTTCTTCAGCAACACCCGCTGGAGCCGGACCGGTACCATGGTCAAGTAGGCGAGAGACTGAAAAAATATTTCTCATTTATTGATTTGCTTGAATTCGTGTGCGCAGAGGATGACGGAACCTGACGCACGATCAAGCGACAAGCGACAAGTGACAAGCGACAAATGGCCAATGACAAATGGCAAATAGTCTTTTCTAATCCCTACCCTCAATTCCCCCCACCCCGCTCCTGCTCTTTATCCATGCGACGAATCGTCCTCTTTTAATTCAAACGCCTCGCCTTCCTCCGTCAATCAACGCTGTTATCTGCTGGCATGGTCCTTGCACTCGTTACTCCCGCTGGAATCACAGTGTTTCGAGAAAGGACGGACGGGATTATGTTATGGACAATCTTATTAGTGCTGCTGGTGCTTTGGCTGCTCGGCTTGATCGGTGGCGTAGGCGGTAACCTGATTCACTTGTTGCTGCTGGTGGCGTTGGTTGTGCTGGTGATTCAATTGATTACTGGCCGCCGCACGGTGGTCTAACCCGACGGAGTGTTGGTTGGTAAGGAGAACTGCAATGCGTTACGAAAATGAAGTCAAAGGTAAAGCGAAGCAGGTCAAGGGAACGGTCAAAACCGAACTTGGTAAGTTCACCAACGACCGCGATCTTGAATCAAGCGGTCGCGCAGACCGGGCCGAAGGCCAAGTGCAAGAGAAATTCGGAAAAGCAAAACGAAAAGTAGGTGAGGCCCTTGAGGACCTCGGTGGAAAGATCGCCAGCTGACGGTGAAGCTGGCGATCTTTTTCGCCATTGGCGAGGAATGATGATTACCAGAGTATTGATATTGACGGCGTTCCTGCTGTCTTCTATCGCGGTTGGCGCTTGCAACGAGGCGAACTCGAACGCGAATACGAATTCAAATGCGAACACGTCAACCATAGGAACGCGAACCGGGCCCACGGCCACCGCCACGGCGACGCCGCGCTACACGGAAGAGCAGGCGCGCGAGGAACGCGAGAAGGCCAAGGCGAACAAAGAAACCGTAGGCCAATCGCTCGAGGATGCGTGGATTCATACCAAGCTGGTGGCGAAGCTCATCACTGACTCGCAAACACCTGAGCGAAAGATCAATGTCGACGTGGTCGACGGCGCAGTGACCCTGCGCGGACAAGTTGATACGGCCGAAGGAAAGACCGAGGCCGAGCGCCTGGCGAAAGATACAGACGGCGTGAAGTCGGTCAAGAACGAACTGAAGGTCGTGGCGGGAAACTCGAATAAATCGACGACCGGTAATTCGAATAAGGCGACTAAAGGAAAGACGCCTTAGGCGCCGCATAGCGACGCACTGTTTATAGTTACTGGCTGTTTAGCTAAGCTTCGCGATGGAGAGAAATGCCACAAGTTGGTTTTCTCTCCATCGCGATTCTTGTTTGTGTCAGGTGCGCTAGACATCAAGTGACGACTATTTTTGAAGATGGCCAAAGAGAAAAGTCCAGATCTGCATGGCAACGCGCCTGATAACTCTCCGGCGGCGTTGCTGCTGATCGATGTGATCAACGACTTCGAGTTCGACGAGGGTGCGGAAGACCTGTTTCGCTTTGCACTGCCCGCCGCGAAAAGAATCGCAAGGTTGAAAGCGCGAGCGATGGAAGCCGGCATTCCGTCAATCTATGTAAACGACAACTTCGGCAAATGGCGTTCTGATTTCCGCGCGCTGGTCGGCCACTGCATCGACGACGATACGCGCGGCCGTCCCATCGCTGAACTGCTCAAGCCGACTGACGAAGATTATTTTGTGCTCAAACCCAAACAGTCGGGCTTCTACTTAACGACTCTCGATCTTCTCTTGCAGCATCTCGGCGCGCGGACTTTGATCCTGGCTGGTTTTAGCACCGACATTTGCGTGTTATTTACGGCGAGCGACGCGCACCTGCGCGACTATCATCTGCTGGTCCCGCGCGATTGCGTCGCGGCCCAAAGTGAATTCGAAAATGATCGGGTGTTGAATTACATGGATCGTGTGCTGGAGGCTGACATTAGAAATTCGGATGAGATTGATTTGACGAAGGTTCTAAGCGCCGAAGGCGCGACCTTTAATAGCCGCGGCCGTGAGGCCGTGGGCCATCGAAGCGGAAATTGATCGAGCTCCGAAGGTGCGACATTCAGTTGAAGAGATATCGGCTTTTATGCCGGCCCTTCGTGGCCCCGAATTTCATCGTGAACTGATCCACGGCCTTACGGCCGGCTATTAAAGGTCGCGCCTTCGGCGCTTCGGAAACCTGACTCACGATGGCGAACTCCAAAACCCATGCATTGAAAACAGATCGCCGCGCCGGCTCGTTCATCTTTCGTGCCCTGAGCCACAAAAACTACCAACTCTTCTTCGCCGGCCAGAGCATTTCACTGATCGGCACGTGGATGACGCGTATCGCCACGAGTTGGTTGGTCTATCGCTTGACTGGATCGGCGCTGCTGCTCGGCGTGGTCGGATTTGCCGGACAGATACCGTCATTTCTCCTCGCGCCGTTCGCCGGTGTGCTGGTCGATCGATGGAACCGCCACCGGCTGCTAGTCGCGACCCAGGTGCTGGCGTTGGTCCAGTCACTGGTGTTGGCCCTGCTGACGCTGACCGGCATGATCAAGATTTGGCACGTCATCGCGTTGAGTGTGTTTCAGGGATTAATCAATGCGTTCGACATGCCGGCGCGCCAGGCGTTCGTGGTCGAGATGGTTGAGCGCCGCGAAGATTTGGCTAATGCCATCGCCCTAAATTCATCGATGGTGAATGCCGCGCGGTTGCTGGGCCCGTCAATTGGCGGCATCGTAATCGCGGCAGTCGGCGAAGGCTGGTGTTTCATGGCCGATGCGATCAGTTATCTGGCCGTGATCGCGTCGCTGTTGGCGATGAAGATCAATGCGCGCATGACTCGACCAACCAAAGACGCAAATATGTTCGCGCAACTTTATGAAGGTTGGACTTACGCGACGCGATTCGCTCCGATTCGCGATCTGCTAATCCTGCTCGCGCTGGTCAGTCTCGTCGGCGTGCCTTATACAGTCTTAATGCCGGTCTTCGCGAATGACATTTTGCGCGGCGGTCCAAGTACGCTGGGTTGGCTGATGGCCGCATCCGGCATCGGCGCGTTGGCGGGCGCGTTGCTGCTGGCCGCGCGCAAATCAATCCTGGGTCTCGGCAAATGGATTCCGATAATGGCCGCGGCGTTTGGGATTGGCTTGGTCGCGTTCTCATTCACGCGAGTCACCTGGCTGGCACTGACATTGATGATTGTGACCGGCTTCGGATTTATGGTACAGATGGCCGCCAGCAACACAGTCCTGCAGACGATTGTCGATGAAGACAAACGCGGCCGCGTGATGAGCTTTTATACAATGGCCTTCATGGGCACCGCGCCGTTCGGCAGCCTGCTTGCCGGCAGTGTCGCCGAACGAATCGGCGCACCGCATACGCTGATGTTCGGTGGCATTGGTTGCGTGCTCGGCGCGTTGTGGTTTGCTACATCGCTGCCAGCTCTGCGGCGGGAGGTCACGCCGATCTATCGGCGCATCGGGATTCTTCCCGAAGTGGCGCAGGGCATTCACCAGACGTCCGAGTTGAGTATTCCGCCTGAGAGTTAAGCACAGAACGCAGGAGTATCGGCAGATTACGCAGAATACGCAGATGGTAAGAAGCATAGACGAAGTTGATCCGTTGATCTGCGAAATCTGCGGATCGTTCTGAATTCCGGCGCTCATTGATTTGAAGTTACTTCCTCAAAAACTTGTAACTCATCGAACTCATCCCGCGTCAGCTAATACATCATCGGTCGCCAGTTTAATCGCCGAGAACTCGTCTCCCCAGGCGGCACCCCGTGGCGGATATCTTTCGTTGAGCGGCGCTGCACCCTGCTGCATCGTTCCAAATGATTGGTCAAAAACAACTGGGCTCGATTTCTGCGTTTCGCCTCGCACTGTTGTTGGCCCTCGTGCTGGCGTTCGCGGCCGGCTACAAACTCTCTGCATACTGGCAGTCAAAGAACCGCGTCCTGGCGAGTTCAGGCGTACCACCAACCGACTTTGCGATTCCGCTTCCCGAAGGACAAACGCGAATTACGATTACCGATCCGCAACTCGAAAATCCCGAGTTAGCTTCGTTCGTCGTCGAACGACATGCTGATTTATTTAGCGGCATTCCCGGAAAGGAGCGGACGATCGCGCCACGCGTTCATCTGAGTGGGGATGACATCGCCTTCTTCCGTCACGAATTGGCGGGCCTGCTCGTTGCCTCAGACTCGAACTGGCAACGTGCGAACCGCTTGCGCAACTGGTTATCCAGCAGTCAATACAAGGTTGCCATGCCCGGTTTGGCGACGCGTGTCCCGCGCGAGGCTTATGTCCAGATGCGTCGCGGTCAACCGGTGCTCTGCGGCAATCTTGCCGAGATCTATGCGGCGTTGTGCGAAAGTGCAGGCTTGATAGCTCGGCCGGTCGGCTTGAGCCTCATGGTTCGGGACGGCACCTTTGGATCGGACACACACGCGGGGGCGGAAATCTGGCTTCCCGAGATGGGTGGTTGGATTTATCAGGATCCGACTTTCAATTGCTATTGGACCATCGACGGCCATCCCGCTAGTGCTTTGCAATTGCATCACGCCCTGATGAGCGGAAAAGAGATCAAACCCGTAATCGCCGGCGCCAAGGCGCAAGCGGCGGTGAGCAATTACTATGTCGATCCGCGTTTGCTGTTCCGCCACATCTCGTATGAGTACAAGCCCGGCGGCCCCCTGCTTTATTACGTTGACGGCCGGCTCGAACCTCTCAACATGCGAGACCGCAATTGGATTCAATCTGATGAGCCCAATTTGTTCGAGGGCCTCGATCAAAATGGCAATCGACTCGTAGAACATAAGGGGGAAGTCGCGCCCGGCATCTTTGCCCAACTAATCGGCAACGTCTTGTTCATTCGCGATCGCCGCGATCAGAATCGGGGCATCCGCGTGCGCTCTTCGAGCGGCACGGTCCAGGTCTGTTCTTATGAACATTGGCGCGCCGAAGAGTTGGGCGTGTTTCGCGGCAAGAACTTCGCGCGCAACGGATCGTTCGATATCACAGGTGAATCGCAGGGCGTGGCTGCCGATTGGACTATTAGTGGGCCCACGGAAGTACTGTCGATGCTGGGCGGACAGGGAATGGCTGCGCAAGCCGGCGGCAAGTTGTCGCAACGACTCGCCGTCGAACCGGGCAAGCGTTATCTGATGTACGTGAAGCTCTCAGTGGGACGCGGCATGCTCTCGTGGTCTTTGGCTGACGCGGAAAAAGGCATGGAATCGCGCGGTCTGATCAAGCCCACCCAGATGACTGAGATTGTTTCCGACGTGGTTGAATGTCGCAGTGGTTACCTTGATGTATCCTTCGAACTGCCGGAATCCGGCGGCTTTCGCGTCATGAACGTGATTGTTACGGAATTAGGACCCGAAGCGCTACAACAAATGCAGCAGTCAGTTCCGCACATTCAAATCGCCGCGCGCTGAAAACTCAGACTACTTTGTCAGGAAGGTTGTGCTCGACGCGGTGTGATCGAATTCGTAGTTGTATGTGTAAACGGGCGTAACGATCGGGCGGGTGAATTTGACGTGGACTTGTAGACGCTTGTCCTGCTGCGACGCCTCAATCGTGGCATCCGGCGGCACGTGATAGTCGGCGCCGTTCTTCAGCAATTGATCTTTCACCCAGCGCGGGTCGCTGCCCTGCGCCGCCGCCTGGTTCACCATGTTCTGCATGATGTCTCTGTAATAGTAAGAATCAATCGACACCGGAATGTATAGATAGCCGGCGTACATCACGATTGCAAAGAGCGCCAGGAAAACGATGAGCTTCACGCGGGCCCCGCCGCGTTCACTGTGAATGTGCTTTGGTGTTAGAGAGTTCATGATGCGTTTCTAAAATGGCAGAGTTTTTAAGGCAGGTTCCAGGGTGAGCGTCTCAGACGCTGCTGTCCCACTTCCTTGAGCTCGGTGATCCATCCAGGAATTCAGTACACCCTACACCCCTAAACCCTGCTTGATCATCGCCGAGGCTTGAGTCCATCGCGCAAAGCCTTCCGCAGAAGGGGCGCACTCACTTCACGACCGTCGACGATCCGGCCTTGACCGATGCTCGCGAGCAGGACCCACTTAATTGATCCGCCGACGGATTTCTTATCGCCTTTCATCGCGGCGATGAGCCGGTCGATTTCAATATCGTTCGCCGCAGGCAATGGCCCGCATAAGCGAACGGCTTGCCTCAATGATTCTAACTCTTCGGTTGGGAGCGTGCCTAGATTTTTTGAAATTTCACCGGCTACGAGCATGCCATGGCCGACAGCCTCGCCGTGCCGGAAGCGCTTGTACCCGGTGACGGCTTCCAGGGCATGCGCCGTGGTGTGCCCAAAATTCAGAATTTTTCGCGATCGGGCATCGTTGCGATCAGCCGCCTCGCGTTCGTCACCCGCGACAATCGAGGCCTTAAACCGGCAATGTGCCGCGATGGTGGCCGAGACTTCGGTCTGCGATCCTTCGTGAATTGCAGACCGATTGAAGTCGGTGCCATGTTGCCGCAGCAACCGAACGGTTCGATCAAATAACCTGCGATGGCCGACAGCGCCTTGCTTGATTGCTTCACACCAACCGGCCGTCAGCTCGCGCTGCGGCAGAGTAAGCAACGTCCCGGTATCGATGAGAACCAGCCGTGGCTGATAAAACGCGCCGGCCAGGTTCTTTCCGGCGGGCAGATTCACCGCGACCTTCCCGCCCACTGAAGCATCGATCTGGGCCAGAAGGGAAGTCGGCACTTGTATGAATGGCACGCCGCGCATGTAGCTGGCGGCCACGAAACCGGCGAGGTCTCCGACTACGCCGCCGCCGAGCGCTATGACTGCGTCGGTGCGTTCAAATCCGGCAGTGCTCAGAAACGCGAGCGCCTGTTCCAGCGACCGTACGGTTTTGTGTTGCTCGCCGTCCTTCATCAACCATTGGGTTACGGCGAAGTCCGCGGCGCGAAGACTCTTGAGGGCAAGCTTGCCGTAAAGATCGAAAACGGTTTTGTTGGAGATCACGGCGACCCGTCGCGTGACTGATCCGAGACAGGCCCGCGCCTCGCCGCCCAGCGACGACAACAAATTGGGCCCGACCTTTATCTCGTAGCTTTGCGCGCGCGCTTTGAGGCGCACAGGGACGGTTGGCATCGCTAAGAATCTAACGCGAGCATTGACCTTCCGGTCAAGCGTGAGCGCGCAGTCTGGTTGGCCGTGGGGCTGAAGTTTGTGGTAAATATGTCTGCAGATGCTTCCCCGGCCCGAGCCCGGACAGTGATCGCGCAGTTTGGCCAATTCATTTCCCCGAGTTGCGGAAATTTGCTCTTATTCCCCTTTTCCCTTCAATGTCATCTCTGGATGTTTCGGGGTGCCGGGGGTCTAAGCTTCCCGAAAAACTCAGGCAGGCGCGGCCCGTTGCCCGGACGCGCCGCCATTTTTGAAAGGTAAACACGATGTCCCGTAAGAGTCTCTGGCTTTTTCTAATCATGGCCGTAGTCGCTGCTGGATTATTGCTCCAGCCGGCCGCGAGGGCCCAGAAGCAGAAGCAGCAATATTCCGGTCCCTCCGGTCCGCCGACGCTTTCGCTGAACGTCGAACCCAACGTGGTGAAAGCCTGTGAAGGCGCCGCCCAGGTTCAACTATTAGCGAACGCAAAATCGCCGGACGGAGCGCCGTTGCGTTATCGATGGAAAGTTAACGGCGGCCAGATCAAAGGCGATGGGCCGAATCCAGCGTGGGACCTGACGGGATTGGCGCCCGGAACCTACCGGGCCAGCATTGAAGTGGATGACGGCAGAGATATTAACTGCGTCGCATTCTCATCGGTGCCGATCGTCGTACTCGATTGTCCACCGCCGCCGCCGGCTTGCCCGACAATCAATATCAATTGCCCCGAATCAGTGAAGGAAGGTGAAACCGTGACCTTCTCAACGACGATCAGTGGTGGCCGGCCCGCGCCGGGCATGACGACCTCGTATGAGTGGACGGTTTCATGCGGCAAGATCATGAGCGGCGAGGGAACGCCGAGCATCACGGTCGATACGACCGGATGTTCAGGCCAGACTATTCAGGCCAACGTGAACCTTACCGGCTTTGGCGTGCCGTGTCCGGCGAATTGCTCGGTCGCAATTCCGATCATGAATAAGCCGCGCAAGTTCGACGAGTACTATGACATTGCGCGTAACGACGAGAAGGCGCGACTCGACAACTACGCGATTCAGTTGCAACAGGAACCGGGATCGCAGGGTTACGTGTTCGTCTATCCTTCGCGTAAGGCTGGTGCGTCACAGGCCCAGGCGCGCGCGCAACGCGTGATCGATTACCTTGTCACCACGCGCGGCATCGATTCACACCGCCTGGTGGTAACAATGGGGCCGGCGCGTGAGAGCTGGGTGACTGAACTATGGGTGGTGCCCGAGGGCGCTCCGCCACCGCAGCCACAGCGATAGACTGCCTAGGCTCAACTCAGAAAGGCGCGATCAGCAACGGTCGCGCCTTTTTGCATTGGCGGCGAAAGTCCCGTTTGTGGTAAACGTAGCGCGCATCATGCGGCGCCCGATAACCCCTGCCGTAGTTTCTCTGCTGACAATCATCATTGTCTTCGCGCTGGCCGCGACCTGCCTGCGCGCCGAGCGTCTGCCGGTCAAAGTCTTCACTTCGGCCGACGGCCTGGGCAGCAGCTTCGTCAATTCGCTGATGCGTGACTCGCGCGGCTTTCTCTGGATCTGCACGCGCGATGGCCTGAGCCGCTTCGACGGTTCGCACTTCGTCACGTATCAGGTGGGAGATAAGAATGCGCCGCCGGGTATCGAATCGATGTTGGAAAGCCGGCAAGGCGTCTACTGGATCGTCACGACCGGCGGCACTTACCGATTTGATCCGCGCGTGTTGCCACCCGCACCCGAAAACACCGATCGCCCGCGCTTGAATGCCGAATTGATCAGCGACAGCAGGTTCGTCCTGCTCGAAGATCACCAGGGCGAATTGTGGGGCGGTCTGGGTTCAGGTCTGTATCACGCAGTTGCAAAGGACGGGCGGACCTCGTTTGAAAAAATGAATCTGAAAGCCAACGAACTGCCGATTACCAACCTTTACGAAGCGCGCGACGGCAGCGTTTGGGTCGGCAGTTACCAAGCTCTTTTGCGTCGCACGCCCGACGGTGGCGAGTTTTATTACGACATTCCGGCGTCGCCTCACGACGCCGTGATTGGCTTGCAGGAGGACCGCGATGGCCGCATGTGGGTCGGCAGGGTTTCGGGCATTTATGTAATCAAACCTGAATCGCTGGCCGAAATTGCGGCGGGCGGAGTCCCGGCAAATCGCAGCTTTAATTCCATTTCAAAAACCCAAGCGGCGGCGCAGACGCCGGTGAACCTGCCACAGAACTCGGGCGAAATTTTCCGGTACGCATTCTTCCGCGATGATCTGCACGCAAAGTCCATCTACCAAACTGCGGACGGACGGCTGTGGCTTTCCGACGGATCAGTCGTGGCCAGCTTCGATGGCGCAAAATTCGAAGTGCTCAGTTCCGGCATGATCAAGGGAGCCACAAAAATTGCGCAGGACGGCGGCGGGAATCTGTGGTTGGCAGGCTCCACCGGTTTAATGCGCATCGATCGAAACGGATTGGTGAGTTACGGCGAGGACGACGGGATAAAGAGCGCCGCAGTGACTACGATTGGCGAGACTCGCAGCGGTCAACTCTATTTCGCGGGCGACAATTTTGCATTGACTGGATTTGATGGACACACGTTTCGCTCAATTCGCGCGCCGGTATCGCAGACGGCAGGCAGTTTGTGGACATCGAATTCCGCCTTTCAGGATCATGCGGGCGAATGGTGGATCGCGACGACCGAAGGGTTGTTTCATTTTGCCGCCACTGACAGCCCGGCAGAACTCGGAACGGCAAACCCTTTGGAGGTTTTCACCGGCCGCAACGGGCTGAAGAGCACGCAAGCTTTTCACGTCTTCGAAGATTCGAAAGGCGCGATCTGGATCAGCACACGTGATCCCGATCCGAAGCTTTGGGGGTTTTCGAAATGGGACCGGGCGACGAAAAAATTTTACAGCTTCAGCGAAACCGATGGTTTTCCTCCCAGCCGCGCGGTGTCGGCTTTTGCCGAAGACGCAAGCGGCGCTATCTGGTTGGGGATGAGCGATGGCGGCGTGTTGCGATATTCGCAGGGCCGTTTCGCGGAAGTGCCGGCGGGCTTGCCCGGCAGTTTGATTACGGCGGTGCACGCCGATCGCCAGGGCCGGATTTGGATTGCTTCGTCACAGGCCGGACTGAAGATCGTTAATGATCCGACCGTCGCGCAGCCTGTTTTCACGACGTACACAATCGCGAATGGGCTCGCCAGCAACAACGTGCGGTCCCTGGCCGAAGACCTGGCCGGCAATATCTATGTCGGCACCGCGCGTGGCGTCGATCGTCTTTCTCCCGACCTCTCGCATTTGGTGCATTACTCGATCGCGAATGGGCTGGCTGGCGATTTTATTATCGCGGCGTTCTGTGACTCGCGCGGCACGCTTTGGTTCGGCACGCCTTCGGGCCTGTCACGTTTGACGCCCGCATCGCTGAGCAACGATGCCGCGCCGCCAATTTTTTTGAGCGGCTTGCGCATCGCGGGCGACAGCCGCCCGGTGGCTGAGATTGGCAGCGCCTCGATTTCCGGCGTTGAATTGACGCCCGGTCAAAACAACTTGCAGATCGATTTCTTTGCCATCGATTTCACTGCCGGTGAAGAGCCGCGTTATCAATATCGGCTGGAAGGCGCCGACCGCGATTGGAGTCAGCCGACGGCGCAACGCACCGTCAACTTTTCGAATCTTGCGCCTGGGTCTTACCGGTTCATGGTGCGCGCGATCAATTCGGCCGGCATCACCAGTCCGGCGCCCGCGGTAATCAGTTTCAAAATCCTACCGCCGTTCTGGCGGCGTTGGTGGTTTATCGCGCTCGCCGTCCTGATCCTGAGCGCCACCGTGCTGGCGCTCGATCGCTATCGCGTGGCGCGGATGCGGGCCCTCGATGCGTTGAATCGGCGGCTGAAGCTGGAATACGAAATAACTCGGACGCTGACCGAATCAGGTTCCAGCGTCGAGGCAGCGCCGGGAATTCTGCAAGCGATCTGCGAAACGCTGGCGTGGGACCTCGGGGTCATCTGGGATGTCGATGCTCGGGAAAATTTGTTGCGCTGCGTGGCGGTGTGGCACAGGCACGAGACGGCGGCGACCGAGTTTGAAGCGCAGACGAAGGCCAGGACGTTCCGGCCGGGAGAAGGCCTGCCCGGCCGCGTGTGGGCCACGGCAACGTCTCTGTGGATTAGCGATTTGCAGCACGACGAAAACTTTCCGCGGCTCGTCGCGGCGGCGCATGAAGGGCTGCGCAGCGGATTCAGCTTTCCGATCCTGGTAGGCACCGAAGTCGTCGGCGTAACGGAATTCTTTAATCATCGCGTGACCGAACGCGATCAAGGTGTCGAAGCGATGATGCAGCCCATCGGCCGCGAAATCGGCCAATTGTTGTTGCGCAAGCAGAGCGAAGCGGCTTTGCGCGAAAGCGAGACCCGTTTTCGCACGCTGGCCGAGACAGCCTCGGACGCGATCATCACGATCGATGCGAACAGCGAGATCATCTACATCAATCGCGCGGCGGAGACAATTTTCGGCTATGCAATCGCCGAGATGCTGGGCCAGGATCTCACGATGCTGATGCCTGAATATCTGCGGCATGTCCATCGCGCTGGTCTCAATCGCTACGTCGAAACCGGCCAGCGGCACATCGGCTGGAGTGCCGTGGAATTACCGGGCCTGCACAAAGACGGTCACGAAATTCCGCTGGAACTTTCGTTTGGTGAGTTCACCCGCAACGAGCAACGCTATTTTACCGGCATCGCGCGCGATGCCACGGAGCGCAAGCGAGCGGAGGAGGAATTGCGGCGCACGCGCGAAGCCCGCGCGATTGAGCTCGAGCGCGTGCGCAAGCGTATCGCCAGTGACTTGCATGATGATATCGGCTCGAGCCTGACGCAAATTTCTCTGCTCAGCGAAGTGGTCAGCCAACGCGTCGCGGCCAACGATGGCGGCGTGGCTCAGCCTCTGGAGATGATTGCGAACTCGTCACGCGAATTGGTCGATGCGATGAGCGATATTGTCTGGGCAATCAATCCGCAGAAGGATCATCTGAGTGATTTGACTCAACGAATGCGAACGCTAACCAGCGAGGTGTCGACAGCCTGCGGTATCAACGTTCACTTTCGCACGCCGGAAGTTGACGATGATTTGCCGCTCGGCGCCAATCTGCGGCGCGAGGTGTTTTTGATTTTCAAGGAGAGCATAAATAACATCGTCAAGCATTCAGGTGCGACTGAAGCGAACGTAGACTTTCACGTCGATGGCGATCAGTTGGTGCTACTGGTGGTTGATAATGGCAAGGGGTTTGATCTTGAAGCCGAGAGCGAAGGCAACGGCCTGGCGAGCATGCAGGGGCGGGCAAAAGAAATGGGCGCCAAATTCGAGTTGCGGTCAACTGCGGGAAAAGGGACCGTTGTTTCGTTAGCGGTGCCGCTGTGAAGGACGCGAATGCGCTACGCGCTTGCGTAGTGCGTCGCAAATAGACTCCGCGTAAGCTGCGTATGCTTATGCTGGATCAGATAGCAAATACGGTAATCATGGAAACGCCTCTGCCATCGCCGATTGAAGTAGCGATCGTGGAAGATCGGCGCGAGATTCGCGAGTCGCTGGCTCTGCTCATCGGCGGCACCGACGGTTTCAAGTGCAGTGGCAGTTATCGCTCGATGGAAGAGGCGCTCGACAAGCTGAAACATCATCAGCCGCATCTGCTTTTGAGCGATATCGGATTGCCCGGCATGTCGGGCATTGAAGGGGTGGCCATTCTGAAAGAGCTCTACCCCGATTTATTGATCCTCATGCTCACTGTTTATGACGACGATGAGCGCATCTTTGACGCGATGTGTGCCGGCGCCAGTGGTTATCTGCTGAAGAAAACACCGCCGGCGCGACTGCTGGACAGCTTACGCGAGGTGGCCAGCGGCGGCGCGCCGATGTCCCCGGAAGTCGCCAGACGCGTCATCGCCCTGTTTCGTGAAATCCGTCCGCCGGAGCGCGCCGACTATGAACTCACGCCGCACGAGACGCGCCTGCTGAAGTTGCTGGTGCAAGGTCACAACTACAAAACCGCGGCCGCCGAACTTAACGTGACCGTCCATACCGTCTCGTTCCACCTGCGCAGCATCTACGACAAATTGCAGGTCCATTCGAAATCTGAAGCCGTCGCCAAGGCGCTTCAGAACCGCCTGGTTTAGATTTATCCGCAGATTACGCAGATTCAAAAACTACCGATCGCATTTTGCGATTGACAGCAGAGAAACTCGGGCCTCAGAACTCACGCATTCGTCTTACCCAATCTGTGTAATCTGCGGATGATTCTGCTCACGCCCGAGCACCCTCCCTGACGCTCGGGCCTCTGACACATACCTACAGATCAACGTAGTGACCCGCACTTCCTTTTGATTTCAAATACATCCCACGCCGACGGCGGACGAATTGAAACCAGAAGGAGTTCAGACATGCAACTAGTTTATGCCACCGGAGACCCCGGCCACTTCAACTTCAACATAGCGCCAACCACAGATCGCCTGCCTAAGGGCGCGCGGCTGTTCGCGACCTGCTCAGGTGACTCAGTCGCCGAGACGCTGGATGAAAATACTTTTCACGCGATGACTGACGCCGAGTACTGCGAGCTGTTGGTCCTAATCCGACAAGCACGCGAGCGCGAGCGGCAGCAAACGAAACAGCGCTTTGTGCGCCGGCTGCTGCAGTCTCTCTTCGGATTGATCATCGTGGTTGTGGCGTCGGTGTGCTTTGGTGCGACCGCGAGTGCCGCTACGTTTCAGGTGACGACGACCGCAGATAACGGAGACAATGTGAATCCAACTTCGGGCTCATTGCGAAAGGCAATCATTGACGCCAACGCGAATCCCGGCCCGGATGACATCGTTTTTCAAATTCAGGCCGGCGGCGTGCAGACGATCAGTCCACCGACACGGCTTCCAAACATCACCGATCCGGTGACGATCGACGGTTACACCCAAAACGGCGCCAGCAAGAACACCCTGTTTGACGGTGACAACGCGGTGCTGATGATCGAAATCAACGGCACGAATGCGGGCGCAACTTTCTCCGGCATCGGATTTATGATCACTGGCGGCTCAACCACGATCCGAGGACTGGTCATCAATCGCTTCCAGGCTTACGCCATACAGATTGGCGTCAACGATCCCGGCAGCAACCACATCGAGGGCTGTTTCATTGGCACTGACCCGACCGGCGCGGTATCGCTGCCAAACAACTTGTCGGGAATTTACATAAACAAGTCGAACAACAACATCATCGGCGGGACGACTCCGGAAACGCGCAACCTGATCTCCGGCGTCGATCCGGTGAATAACGGATCGGGGATCACAGCCACCGGCAATCCCATCAGCGGTCTGACCATTCAAGGCAACTATATCGGCACGAACGCAGCCGGGACTGCAGCGCTGGTGCCCGGCAGCAAAGGCGCCGGCATCGCTATCGATACAGGCACCAAGATTACGATTGGCGGCCCGGCAGGGGGTGCGCGAAACGTAATCTCAGGCAACGGCGCGGGCATTCAAGTTAGTAGCAGCGATCAGATCCTAATCGCCGGCAATTTCATAGGCACCGACACGACCGGCACTCAGGCCGTCGGCAACCGCAGCCGCGCTATTCGCCTCGACAGCGTAATCAATAGCACTGTCGGCGGCGCCACGCCGGCGGCACGTAACATCATCTCTGCCACGCAACAAGGCGAAGGCATCGGCTTTGGGCAAAGCTCTACCGGTAACGTCATTCAGGGTAATTACATCGGCGCCGACGTTACGGGAAATGTCGCGCTGGGAAATCAAACCGGCATCACGAACTACTTTGGCGGGCAAGTTATGCCTTCGAACAATAAGATCGGTGGCTCAGGCCCGGGCGAAGGCAACCTCATATCCGGCAACAAGTCGCTGGGCATCAGCCTGAACAGCGATTCCGGCAACAACGTGATCCAGGGAAACTTTATCGGCACGAATGCCGGCGGCACGGCGGCGCTTCCCAATGGTGATGTCGTACTGAAGCAAGGTGGGGGCATTGCGCTTACCGCTTCCAACAACAATCTCATTGGCGGTACTAACGCCGGCGCTCGCAATGTGATTTCCGGAAATGCCAACTACGGCCTCCTGCTCAATGCCAGCAACGGCAACGTAGTTCAGGGCAACTTCATCGGCGTCGATGTGAACGGCGCGGCTCTCGGCAACACCGCGCGCGGCATTCAAGTCTTAAACAGTTCACACGATTGCACGATTGGCGGCACGGCCGCAGGCGCCGGCAACGTGATCGCTTTCAACGGCGGTCCGGGTGTGACTGTGTATGAACCCAGCGCGGCTTCACACGTTTATAACATCGCCATCGAGGGAAATGCGTTCTATGCGAATGGCGGCGGACTGGGGATCGACCTGGAAGACAACGGCGTAACGGCCAACGATGTCGGAGATGCCGATTCCGGGCCGAACAACTATCAGAATTTCCCGCTCCTCACGTCGGCCATTTCCAACGGCGGCGCCACCATGGTCAACGGCACTCTGAATTCAGAAAGCAATAAGCAATATCGCATTGAATTCTTTGCCAGCCCGCAGTGTTCCGCCACCGGTTACGGCGAAGGCCAGGTTTATCTCGGCTCGTCAATTGTCACTACCAACGGCAACGACGCGAACTTCAGCGTGAGCCTGCCCGTCACGGTCCAGCCCGGGAACGTGATCACAGCGACGGCCACTGATTCGGCCGGCAACACCTCCGAGTTTTCACCGTGTGCGTTGCTCAATGGTTTGCCGGGCGGCGGTGCGTTGCAATTCAGCGCGGCCAATTTCAATGTGAATGAGAATGCCGGCACGGCGACGGTCACTGTCGATCGCGTCGGTGGAAACTCGAGCGCGGTTTCAGTTCATTATTCAATGAGCGCCATCTCGGCCACCGCCGGCGTTGACTACACCAGCGTTTCCGGCACCCTCAATTGGGTCGCAGGTGACGTCTCGAGCAAGACCTTTACGGTGCCAATCAAGGATGACTCACTGAATGAATTCAACGAGACGGCCACGCTCGGTCTTAGCACTCCTACCGGCGGTGCGACGCTCGGCAATCAGAAAACTGCGACGTTGACGATCATTGACGACGATCCATTGCCGTCAGTCAGCATCTCCGATGTCAGTGTGGTTGAAGGAAATTCCGGGACGACGCCGGCAAACTTCACCATCAGTCTGTCAGCGCCGAGCGGAAAGACCGTCAGCGTGTCCTGGAAGACCGCGCAGGGCAGTGCGACCTCAGGCGTTGACTATGCGTCTATCAACAGCAGCAGCGTGACGTTTCAGGCCGGACAGACAAGTAAGACGATCAGCGTCAACGTCAACGGAGACACCGACCCTGAGCCGGATGAGACGTTCTTGGTGACGTTGTTCAATCCAAACGAACTGACCGTAGCCAGGACGCAGGGTACTTGCACAATCATCAATGACGACGGCGCGGCGCCGGCGGGTACACTGCAATTCGGCGCGCCGACCTACAGCGTTAACGAAAACATCGGGCAGGCGACGATCAGTGTGAAGCGCACCGGCGGCAGCAACGGCCCAATTTCGGTCGAATACGCTACCGTTGCCGGCAGTGCGACGTCAGGTTCCGATTACGACGATGCAGGCGGAACGTTGAGTTGGGGCGACGGCGACACGGCGGATAAGACATTCACCGTGGCGATCAAAGACGATTCGTTAAATGAACTGAACGAGACGATCAATCTCAATCTGAGCAAGGTTTCGGGAGGTGCAGCGTTGGGGAATGCCAGCGCCGTGCTAACGATCATGGATGATGATCCGAAACCCACACTCTCGATCAACGACGTCAGCAAGGCCGAAGGCAACAGTGGCACGACGAACTTCGATTTCACGGTGACGCTGTCGGCGGCGAGTGGCCAGGTCGTAAGTATTGACTACACGACGTTCGGCGTAAGCGCGGTGCTGGGCAGCGACTTTCAACTTGCGAGCGGCACCTTGACCTTTAGCCCCGGCGATACGCAAAAGCAATTGACGGTACTCGTTAACGGCGACACCCAGGACGAGCCTGACCAGACGTTCACGGTTGAGCTGTCGAAGCCCGTCAATGCGACTTACACGAAATATGACGGCCTCGGAACCATCGTCAATGACGATGCGGCCGGCGCGCCGGTGATTCACTTCAGCCAACCAAACTATCAGGTGCTGGAAAACCTCGGCGCCATGACTATGACGGTGACGCGTAGCGGCGATACCACCGGCACCGCAACTGTCGACTATCAAACCGTCGATGGGGCCGCGGTGCAGAAAGCTGACTTCGAATACGCGGCGGGAACCTTGACCTTTGGGCCGGGAGAAACCATTAAGACGATTACCGTGCTGCTCAATGAAGACGCCGTGGTCGAGGGTACTGAGAAGTTCAGCGTGAGTCTCAGCAATCCTTCGGGCGCCGCACTCGATGCGCAGAACACGGCGACGGTGGGCATCCTGGATGACTCGCCCGAATCGACGACCAATTCGATCGATGATGCGCAGACATTCGTGGCCACGCATTATCACGACTTCCTGAATCGCGATGCCGATGCTGCCGGTCTCGCCTTCTGGACAAATCAAATCAGTTCGTGTGGCAACGACCCGCAGTGCATCGAGCAGAAGCGTATCAACGTTTCGGCGGCATTCTTCCTTTCGATTGAGTTTCAGCAGACGGGTTACCTGCGCTATCTGCTCGAGAAGGAGTCGTTCGGATCGATGCCGAAGTACGCCGAGTTTATGCGCGATGTGCAGGAAGTCAGTCGTGACGTGATCGTTAATGCGCCGGGCTGGGAGCAGAAGCTGCAAAACAATCAGCAGCAATTTGCCGAAGCCTGGGTCAACCGGCCCGCCTTCAAAGCGACGTACGACAATCTATCGAACGCGGACTTTGTCAACGCACTCTACTTGAACGCCGGCATCATGGCCACGCAGGCTGAACGTCAATCGCTCGTGAACGCGCTGGAGACGGCGACGGAAAACCGCGCGGCGGTCCTGCTCGACGTGGCCGGAGACGCGGGGTTCAGACAAAGGGAACACAGCGCGGCGTTTGTGTTGATGCAGTACTTCGGTTACCTGCGACGAGCCCCGGACGGCGCGCCTGATTCAGACCTCAGTGGATATAACTTCTGGCTGGGGAAACTGAATGCCTTCGGCGGCGATTTCCAACAGGCCGAGATGGTCAAGGCCTTCCTGGCGTCGCCGGAATATCGCGGCAGGTTTGGTCAGTAAGCGAATCTGGTTGGCGTGGCGGCCGGCCTATTCGGGAAAGAAAAAGGCGGCATGAGCCGCCTTTTTTTCTTAAGCTTTGTTCGGGTAATCAAACCACCAGCGCTTCGTCTTCCGGTTCTTCGACAATGTAAGGAGTGACGCGGGTCGCAGCCTCGTCGTCCTGGGCGATAATCGCATTCACGATCGGCAAACTCAGCGAGTGCTTCTTGGGAATGTTCGGGACGTTGTGGCCGGCGGCGTAGACGGCATGGCGCTCGTTCTCTTTGTACCAGTCAGCGAGGTTCGCGGTCTTGTGCATTTCCTCGATGATTTGCCGCCAGCCGACGCCGGTGTTGTAGGCGCAGAATGAAATCTCGCCTTCCTGCGTGCCGTACGGAATCACGCACATCTCTGTGCGGCGGAAATCGTAATTGAACAGGTCCTGGAACCACATGCCTTCGATGCAGAGCACCCGCCACTTGTCGGCGAGGTTGTCCTGACCGGCGCTCGTCATGCGATCGTTGCGATCGGAATTCGAATTGGTCGATGAAGGCTTGAACAGATTGACGATCTGCGAAATCGGGAATCCTTCCGGCGCTTTGCTCGCGTCAAAGTTGCGCATGATCGCCATACCGAGCTGAGCGTATGAAAGCTTCTTGCCGCGCGCGGTGTCGGTAATCACCGCCACGTCCTTCATGAACTGTTCGTAGTTAAAGAACTCAAACAGCGAACGGAAATCGCCGGTCTCTCTATTTACCACGGCGAGCGTGAAGATGCCGCAATTCGGATGGCAATTGCATGACGACCAGCCCCACGGCGCGTCCGCGCCTTGCAGCATGTCCATCACCGACGTGAATGCCGAATAAGACGACAGCGGGAACCAATCGCGCAGCGGCTGCAAACGACCGCCAAGCTGGTCCTTCAAATCATGAGTCATGCCGGCGAGCGTGTAGCGCCACTTGGTTCGCAGCTCATCAGAGATGTCTTCGTCGCGACCGGTAAAGGAAACCGGCTGGAAAGCGATCGTCTGCACCTTGTCGATATTCTTCGCCGCGAATTCAACGATCTGGCCGATCGCGTCATTGTTGATGCTGTTGACGATGGTGACGACGAGCGTAACTTTAATGCCGACCTGGTGGAGATTCTCAATCGCCCGCACCTTTACATCGAACAAGTTGCCGACGCCGCGATGCTTGTTTTTCTCTTCGCCAACGCCGTCGAACTGGAGATAGACGCCGTGTTGGCCGGCAGCCTTGGCTTGCTTGCAGAATTCAATGTCTTCGGCGAAACGAATCCCGTTGGTCGCGGCCAGAATGCGATAGAAACCGATCTTTTTCGCATAAGCCACCGCGTCAAGGTAATAAGGCGAAAGCGTCGGTTCACCGCCTGAGAAAAGAATGATGACCTGGCGTTTCGGTTTGAATGACACCGCGCGATCGAGAATTGCTTTCGTATCTTCAAACGTCGGCTCGTGCACATAGCCAACCTGGTTCGCATCCATGAAACACGGGTTGCACATCATGTTGCAGCGATTGGTCAGGTCAACCGTCAGCACTGCGCCACGACCGAACTTGATCGTTGAAGTTCCGTGACGATGGACGTTTGCATCTTCCGCGGCGCGAAAGTCGCGGCCGAAGAAAAGCGATTCGATTCTTTCCAGGAAAGCCGGATCAGTCGACATCACGTCTGTGAACTCGCCGTGCTTCGGGCAAGTCTTGCGCATGATGACCTGGCCGTCTTCTTCCAAAATCTGGGCTTTGAGTTCACCCGGATGCTGATTCATCAGCGTCTCGAGCGTGGTCTCGCCTGAAATTACAGCCTCGCGAACTTCCTTCACGCAGCGCGGGCAAAGCGAATCTGTTTCCCGCGGAAAACCAAGTGGCGGCGCCGAGCGCTCGTATGATTTGAGCAGCGGTCCCGGCGCCCAGTTCGGACGAATGGCTTCGCCTTCGGGCAGACGCTGGTTGACCGATTGGAAGGCCTTCCAGGCGACATCCGACAGCGTCGAGACGATCTTCGATCCGGTGACACCGGACAATTTATTTTTATCGGCCTCGCCGCGGCGGAATTGATCGCTAAACAATGAAAACCTACTCCTTTAAATTGCTCCAGACATAGTAAGACGTGTGCCCGAGGTCAAATAGCTACAAAAAAATCGTCGAATGTGATTTGAGCCACCGACGATGGAGCAATGATAGTTGCCTGCCGTCCGTTAAGCAAGACCAAATGCGAGTTTGCCCCTGATAGTGCCGTCTCTCGCGCGACCCCGCGGGCCTTCGTTCGCGAATTCCAGACCTGCGTTGTACTATCTGGCGGCACGCGCAAACCTCGATGTCTATTGACTCAAAGCGAGTTTCGGCGCTGGCGGCACTGGTGGGCGGCGAAGTCGTCGGAGATGGCTCTACCGCCGTTTCGAGGGTCGCCAGCCTTGCGTCCGCCACCCAGGGCGAAATCGCCTATGTTGATGACGAAAAACTCTTCGACGCGGCTCGTGCGAGTCAGGCGTCCTGTCTAATCGTCCCGGACGGCTCAAGTCTCGAGACGCCCTGCCAAATAGCCGTCAAAAAGCCGAAGCTGGCTTTCGCTTTGATCGCCGAGGTCCTGCATCCTGCGAAACGGCGTGAACCGCAAGTTCATCCATCAGCGGTAATTGCTGACGACGCGAAGCTCGGAAACGACGTTTTCATCGGCGCTTTTGTGTGCGTCGGCGAAGGTTCAATCGTGGGCGACCGGACGCAGATTCGTGCCGGGGCAAAGATTGGCGACGGCGTTTCAGTGGGAAGCGATTGCGTGATTAATCCGAATGTCTTCATCGAAGACGGGATGACGGTTGGTAATCGCGTGATCCTGCATGCCGGGGTGGTCATTGGCGCGGATGGCTTTGGCTATGTGCGCGACGAGCTGAGTTACCACAAATTTCCCCAGATCGGGACAGTCGTGATCGAAGACGAGGTTGAATTGGGAGCGAACACGACGGTAGACCGAGGCGCTTTGGGCCGCACCCGGATTGGACGAGGAACCAAACTCGACAACATGGTTCACGTGGGACACAACTGTGATATCGGTGAGCGCGTGGTGATCGCGGCGCAAACCGGAATCAGCGGCAGCGTCACGATTGAAGACGACTGCGTGATTGGCGGTCAGGTCGGCTTCGGCGATCACATTCGCGTGCAGAGCGGCGCCGTGATCGGATCGAAAGCCGGCGTGCTGCCCGGAAAAATTGTGAGGCCCGGTGTCTGGTGGGGAATTCCCATTCAACCACTCCACGA
>Ga0105242_10000225_pt1 | contig 44495 bp, 69 predicted proteins | sample KBSM24metaG_FD_81521 | JGI IMG/M metagenome (GOLD analysis project Ga0105242, IMG submission 81521) | Miscanthus rhizosphere microbial communities from Kellogg Biological Station, Michigan, USA - KBS M2-4 metaG | ecosystem: Host-associated > Plants > Roots > Rhizosphere > Soil | place...
CGCCTGGGTCTGGGCCTGCTCGCCCTGGCCCAGCGTGTCCAGCAGCCCGACATCCGCGATGTTGGACTTCTGTGCGGACCCGTAAAGGTCGCCCGCCATCTTCAGGCCTGTGGTCTGGCGGTTGTAGAGGTCTTGCTGGTTGGCGAGGCCCGCCTGGAGGTTGGCGGCTTGGTTGTATTGCTGCCCCTGCAGATTGCGGGTGATGTCGCCGGTCGCCGCCGCCTGGGCCTGGGTGAAGTTTGCCTGCCGGAGCTGCGACGAGAGGTCGCCCGCCTTCTGTGCCGCGAGGCTGTCGGTCACCGCAGATTGCAGTGCCTGCCTCGATCCCCCGAAAGCCTTGCTGGACAGGAACTGATCTTGAAGCTGGCTCTGCGCGCCCTGGCGTGAACTCTCCAGGGACTTCAGAGCGTTCGCCTCCACCTCCCCGGTGAAGGGGTTCATATATGGTTGCAAATCCGTTCCGGCCAGGGTCTGGGGCGTGATCTGCTGCGCGGTGTAGGGGTTGCTGCTGCTGGCGAGTTGCTGGGCCTGCCCGCCCAGGCCCGCCAGGAGATTGCCAGTCTGGCCCTGCATCCCCCGGATCGCGTCCCCGGCGGCGTTCTGGTCCGCGTTGCGGTCGGCCACGCGCTGCCCGCCGTATTGTTCATAGGGCGTATTGGCCACGTAGTTCTGCGCCGCGCCCAGGTTCTGCTGGCCCGCGCTCTCGATCCACGCTGGCAGCTCCACCTTGGTGCTGGTGCTGCCGCTGCTGCCGCCGCTAGGCATGGTCGCCTCCCTCCAGGCTCTTGGTCCAAAATGACCCGCGCCGCTCCCAGCCCCAGGCTGGCAGCCCGACGCGGTCCCAGCCCGGCCGCCCTCCGGCCTCCATGCGCGTGGCCCCCTGGCTCGCCGCCCACGCGGTCACCATCGGGTCCATCGCCATCACGCCGCCCAGCGATCCGGCCGCGCCCGCGATCCTGACGGACCGGCACAGGGGGTAGTCTATCACCTCGGTCACCACCAGGGCGTCAGCCCCCTCCCATATCTGCGCCCTGCCCTCCCTGGCGGCCTGGACGACCCAGTTGATGTCCTGGGTGCCCCCATACTCCAAGGCCCTCCCCAGGCGCTCCAGAAGCCTCTGCTGGCGTGCGTCCATCACAGCGGCTTGCCCTTCGCCATCTTGACGGTGGTGATCGCCCCGGCGTTGGACACGGTGACCTTCCAGGCGCTCCCATCCGGGGAGATCAGGAGGGCGAAAGGCGAGGCCGTCTCGGTGGAGAGGACGCGGTTGAAGGCGAGCGAAAGCGTGTCAACCAGACGCTGCGCCCAGGTCAGGTCGTAGCTCGTGCTCATCGGGTGGGGGATGTTGGGGTTCACCTCCGGCCCCCCGGCACCACGTCGAGGCGCATCTCGCCCACGGTCCAGGGTTCGTCCTCCACCTGTTCCAGGCGGAAGCGGATGTCCCGGCCGGAGAACCGGCACTCCACCCACCCGTCATCGTAAGGCGTGAACGGCCCCTCGAAATACTCGACCGGGTCGTCGGAGGTTGACCTAGTGAACGCGGAGAACGTGGTGCAGTCGTAGGACGTCCCGTTGTCGAGCTGCGCGCCCACCACGTGCATGATGCGGTCGCCATTGGCTGGCCCCGCCTGGGCGGCACTCTCGATGAATACCTGCCCGGCCCGCGTCTCCCCGGCGGCGGTCCACCCCGTCTCATGCTGGTAGATGTGGTTGTCCGTTCCGGCCATGAGCGGGGTCGGCCAGACCCCGGAGCCATCGATGGCGGACCGGCCAAGCCTGCCGATGGTCCACCAGTGTTCCAGATAGTTGTAGACTATATATGAGGTGTTCTCGACCCCGATGTCCTCGGGGAAGAAGAACCAAGCCTCGGGGAACGTCCCGTTGGCGCCGCCCACCATCCGCGCGGACAGGCTATCGGGGACCGCCCGGCGGAAGAAGTAGTCCGAAACGTCGCAGGGCACAGGCTGCACCGTTCCATTCGTATAGGTCCAAAACGCCCCCGACCCGGCCCAGATCGCGCTGCCCGCAGCGGCGGCGAATGCGTTGGGTCCGATCAGACCGCAGCTCTGCCCCACCCGCTCGAAACCGTAGACGGCGGGCAGGCCCACGTAGCGGGCGATCCACAGCTCCTTCTCGGTCCATAACAAGATGCCGCCGCGCACTTTGACCGCATTCACGAACACCCCCTGGCAGTCCAGCTCAAGGAACCCGGCGGTATTGTTGGGATCGGTAAACGTCCAGTTGTTGAAGTCTTCCCTGCTGCACCATGCGATCCCGCGCGGCTTGCCGCCCGCCCCGAAGAGCATCACGTGGCGCTCCTCCGTCACGATCACCCCGCGATTGTTCAGGGGCGCGTTGGCGATGGGCGTGGCGATGGCGTCGAAGGTCGCCGTGGTCGCGCTGTTGGGGGACATATGGAGGAGGCGGCCATCGGAGCTGGCGACCGCCATGATGTCCTCGCCAAACGTGTCGATGGTCCACGTCGGCGCCCGCTGGTAGGGGTTCCCCGCCGGGCCGAAGGCGCCCGCATCGCGCGGCGTGCTGTAGGTGGAATAGTTATGCGGCCCGGTGCCGTAGCCGCCGCCCTGGTTCAGCGGCGGCAGCGGAATGAACCCCGCCGGGGTCTTATCGATGATCTGGTCCTGATCGAGGAGCAGCAGCTTCGTGTCGGTCCCGATCACGAGGTAGCGGATATCGAGGCCCGACCGCCACGCCAGCATCTTGCGGGCGGGCGAGGCGAGGGGCGAGCTGGTCAGGCGGACCCAGCCGCCCACCGGCACCAGCCCGCCATTCCGCCACCGGATCAGGTTGGCGTTCCACCAGCGTCCCCTCTGCATCCCGTCGCTGCCGACGCGGGCGATGCCGGGCGGGAATTTGAGGGGCGACAGGGTCATAGCTTGCCCAGGCCTTTCATCGGTCCGGAAGAGAACACCTTGGGCAGCTTCACTGCCTTAACCTTCACGGTCGGCGCCTTGGCCGCCGCGATGGAGAGGGCCTTCGGCAGGGCCGCCTGCTTGGGCAGGGAGGCCTGCTTCGGCATCTTGGGCGCGAGCATCGGCGGCTTGAAACCACCCACCCCCTTAGCCATTGGTAACCTCCCTGAAGTGCGGCTTGGGCTGTTCCGCCGCCGGGGGCGCCTGGAGTTGCTCCGCGATCTTCTGGATGAGCTGCGCCACCTCCTGATAGGGGGACCGCGCCAGCAGGGCGAGGACCGCCTGCCACTCCTCTTGTTTCAGTTCGACCTTCATTTGGTAGCTCCTTGCTTGGCCACGTCTTCCTGCAGCCGGTTCAATATCACGCCCTGCGTCTGCTGGGTCGCCTTGAGGTCGCCCATCTGCTGCTGGAGCGTCAGGAGGCCCTCCAGTATGCGGTCGGCCCTGGAGGTCAGGCCCTCCACCTTCGCCGCCGTGGTCTGGACCGGACCGGACCCGTGCGTCTCCAGGGCGACAATCCTGATCTCGTGGTTCGCGCCCTGTTGCCTCATCGTTCCTATCTCCGACCCGATGAGGAACACATAGAGGGCAATCGACAGGGCGGCGCCTGCAACGCCAAGAGTGATCCAGCTAGGACGTTTTGGCGGTTGCTCTTCCATCTCATGGCCGCCCCCACAGCCAGAATACCTTGCCCGCCAGATAGACCCGGACCGCGCCGTCCCGGTAGACGGACAGGGTGAAGCCCCGCCCGGCCTCGTTGAACACCCACCGGACCCCGCGCGGGTTCATATCCCCCGCCCTGCCGTCGCCAGGGCGGCCCAGATCAAACCGATAACGATGTAGTAGAGTGCTCGGTCGCTCATGTGATATCACCATCGCATGTAAAGGAACCGATATGACCGAAACATACACGACGATGCCCCTCCGGATATCATCGGAGATGCTGGCACGCATAGACGCATACTGGCACGACCACCGCCTGATGAGCCGCGCGGCGGCGATCCGCGTGCTGCTGACCTGGGCGCTGGACGCGTCACGGCAGGCGCCTCGGCGGCCCCAGGCCGACCCACCGGCCGCCCAGCAGGATGTCGAGCAGGAATAGGACCATCACCAGCGCCAGGATCACCTGAACGATCAGCATGAATGGCGGCGGCAGGGGCAGAAGCTGAAGCACGTAGTAGATCACTCCGAATATCAGGCAGAGGATCAGCAGGTAGACGAGGATGTCGATCATGCTCTAGTTCCCCTCTGCCATGTTCATAGGTCCGCGCTGGCGGTGAATATCGTGTTGATGATGGCTGTCCCCGTGACTACGGCGGGAGCGCCCGCATTGATGGAGTTATTACCGGCGTTCACGCCCCAGGTTATGGTCCCGACATTGTTGTTGGTGTTGGAAACGGGGGTGATCGTTGGCGCCGCCCGCATCGTCACGGGCAGCGGGCTTGTCACATACATATTGGAGGAAGCCGGTTGGTATCCGCCGAATACAATCTGGCCCGTGTAGAAAAACCGCTGGCACTGTTGCAGTTGCGTGACCGGATCGAGCTTTTCGAGCGGCGTGGCCGTGGAGCCGAGTTCAAGCTGGACGCCGTAGAGGTTCACCGTGCCGGATTGGACGCCGATATTACCGGCGGCGGCGTTCTGCGTCGCGCCGGATGAGAAATAGATTTGCAGCGCGGTAAAATGGTCGTTGTTTGTGCCTAGCGTCTTGCCGCTGATGCTGGGCAGTGTGATTGTCGTGGTATAGCGCGCAAACGTTGGACCCGGCGTAATTGAATTACCAGTCAAAAGCACTTGCACGGCAGTAGACGGCGAACCGCCTGTGCCGAAATTCTGCGTCATGTTGATGCCGATTTTAGGCGTTCCCGCCGTGTATCTAGCCCAGAACGACACGGTCACCGTCTTGCCCGCGAGCCGGCGGACATTCTCAATACGCTGATCCAGCCGGTGATAGGCTCCCGTCGCCGCATTGCCGGTGAAGTTGTTCAGCCAGAAGAAACCGGCTTCCTCGTCGCCAATCTCGGCCCGCCCCCCATCCCCCAAAGCACCCTGCGAGGTGTTGGCGGTATCGGTGACGCCAGTTAAATACCAGCGGTCCAGTGTGGTCGTGCCAAATGCAGTGAACGGCCCCGCCCCGCGCTGCGCGATATTGAACATGCTGTTGTGCAGATAATTCCTGCCCACGTCATGCAGCGAGGTCGCCACGGCGTCGGACACGAACTTGGTCGTGGGGATGGTGGCATCGCTGTCGCCGGGCTGGGGCTGCGGCACCTGGGGGTCGCCCGTGAAGACCGGGCTGTTGATGCCCGCGTAGACATTGGCGGATGTGCCGGATATCCACTTGGCGCCGTCCCAGGACCACAGGGTGCCATTGGGGCCGGTGTAGGTGGCGCCGGTTGTGCCTGGGGGGAAATCTAGGGCCATGTCTATAGGTCCGCGCTGGCGGTGAAGGAACCGATGGCATTGCAGGCGCCGGTTGCGGTTGCCGTCGCCACCACGCGCACAGCCCCCGGTCCTTGCGCGTCCATCGTCACGCCAGTCAGATTTGATGGTGTCAATGTCGGCGTGACCACGGGGGTGTTAGACCGCAGCGTGACCGGCAAAGGAAGCATCTGCGTCACGTAAGCGCCTGCGGTGTTGTAGGCATACATGCTGACGGCACCGGTCTGAAAGAACCGTTGGCACTGCTGCAATTCCAAAACGGGATCGCGCTTTTCCAGTTTCGTGGGCACGGTCTGGCCCGGCTGCACGATCTCCAGCTGCACGCCCCAGAGGTTGATGGCGCCGGATTGGACAGGAACGCCGCCGGATCGCGCACTGTTGGTTGATCCGCTCGAATACCAAAAAAGCAGGGTGGTGTTGCTGCCCGTGGTGCCCAGCGTCTTGCCGGAAACACTCGGGAGCGTGAACGTCATTGAGTAGCGCATCCACGTTCCGGCTCCGAATAACGTGACCGACTGCCCGTTGTTTGAAACCCCGGCAGATGGCGATCCACCCGTTCCAAAGTTCTGATCGCAACTGACGCCCAGCTTCAACGTCCCCACCGAGGCGTTTGCCCAGAACGATACCGTCACCGTCTTGCCTGCCAGACGGCGCACGTCTTCAATCCCCTGAAAGATGACGGTAAACGCGCCCGCGCCAGCGGTTCCGGTGAAGGAGCACGCCATGTAATACGTCGCAGCTTCGTCACCGATCTGCGCGCGAGTGGTGTCGGTATGTGTGTTCTGTCCCCAGCTAAACGTATCGCCCGATACCGCGCCCTGCCAGCGATCCAGCCCGTAGCCAGCGGTTGTCCAACTTCCCGCCCCACGTTGCGCGATGTTGAACATGCTGTTGTGGATGAGGTTCCTGCCGACATTGCCCAGCGCCTTGTCCACGTCCATCGTCGTGGCCGCGTTGGCGAGGCCGGTGATGTTGGAGGCGGGCACCCATTGCTGGGTGTTGCCGTCGTCATAGGCGAGGTAGAGATTGCCGCCCGTGCTGTCCCACCATAGCTGGCCGGATACGAAGGTGGGCGGGCTGGCGGCGACGATGATCGGGCCGAGGGTGTTGGGGGTGCCTAGCCATTTGCTGCCGTCCCATTGCCACTGGACGTTGTTGGGGCCAGCGTAAAGCTGGTTGAGCGCGGGGCTGTTGGGGAAGTCGAGTGGGGGCATGATCAGAGGTCCGCGCTAGCAGAAAAGACGATGTTGAGCAGGGTGTCGCCTGCTACCGTGGCTGTCCCTTGCAATATAAGGCAGTAGCCATTGGCAGTGAGCGACTGCCCGGTGATATTGGACGAGCCGTTGGTTGTTATTCCCGTTGTAATAGTGGACGACCGCATCGAAACCACCAGCGGGGCACTCATCCAGACGGGCTGATTGATGGGCTGGTAACCCCGCAAAATCATTTGCCCCGTTTGGTAGAACCGTTGGCACACGGCAAGGGTTTGCTGGGCGTCCATTTTCTCCAGCGGCGTGGGGGATACCTGCCCGGCGGCGGCGATCTCAAGCTGCACGCCCCAGAGTTGGAATGTCCCCGACTGGACGCCAATGTTGCTGGCACGCGCGGCATTAGTCGTCCCTGACGATTGCCAGATCAGGAATTGCGTATAGTCGGTGCCCGCCGTGGTGCCGAACGTCTTGCCTGCCGATGACGGCACGGCAATCGGCGAGGACGTGTAGCGTGTCCACGTAGTCGATAGTGTGAACGCTTGTGCCCCGACACTGAAGGTGCTGGCAGATGGCGAGCCGCCCGAACCGAAATTCTGGCTAAGTTCAATCGCGACCTTGGGTGTTCCCGCCGCCGCGCGCGCCCAGAACGACACAAGCACCGTCTTGCCGGAAAGCCTGCGGACATCTTCCACGGTTTGGACAACGATGTCGTAGTCGCCCGCCCCGGTGCCGCCAGTGAGCACATTCTGCCAACCAAACCGCGCCGCCTCATCGCCAATCGCCGCCCGGTCGGCATCTGCCAGAGCGGTTTGCGTAACGCTGAACGCCCCATTGCTGTGCGAAGTCAAATAAGCCCAACGATCAAGCGTATAACCCTGCACGGCCCACGGCCCCACCCCCCGCTGGGCTACCGTAAACTGACCGTTATGAATGAGGTTGCGCCCGACGTTGCGCTGGGCAGTGGAGACGGCAGTGTCCACATAGGATGGCGTCGCCACGCGCGCCGGGCCCTGTAGGGTCGTGGCGGCGGTCCATTGGGTGCTGTTGCCGTCGTTGTAGCGGACATACAGCTGCCCGCCCGTGCTGTCCCACCACAGTGCGCCGGGGTTCAGGGCGGGGGGTGTTGGGGCGATGGTGGCGCCGCCGGGCACGGCGCCCACGGCGTTCTGGACGAAGGCGGTCGTGGCGATGCTGGTGTCGGCGTCGCCTGCGGTTGGCGTGGGTGCTTGCGGGTTGCCGGTGAACACGGGGCTGTCGAGCGGCGCCATGTTGTCGATGACGTCGGCGTTGCTGTTGAGGTGGCTGCCCCACAGATCGTCGTCGGCGCCCACGGTCGGCTTCTTGAGCGCGTAGCGCGGGGTGGTGGTGTAACCGCTCATACCAGTTCCTCCAGCCGCGTCTCGTCCCAGGCGCCCGCCTTACAGCCCGTGGATGGCTGCCAGCCGCCTTCCTCGCACGGCCCCGCCGGTTGCCATGCCCCGTCCTCACAAGGCGCCCAGGCGGGCCAGGTCAGTTCCAGTTCGGCGGTGGCGCTGAAGACGATCCCCGTCAGCGCGGCGGGCACCCAGTTGATGACCAGGCCTTGCAGGCTGGCGTCGAAGGTGATGCCGCTCGCGCCCCCGACGTCGTAGACGCGCGCGTCAGGCCAGTCCGAGTAGGCCCCGGCGCCGAATGTTCCTACGCCATAGGGGCGAGGTCCGATCCCGGCCATATCATGTTGCCTGGATGTGGATGGTGCCTGCCGCGAGGCGCACGACGTCGCCGGTCAGGATGTCGCGGGTGATCGGGGTGATACCGTCCGCCGGGTTGACGAGCGGCCCCCAGTAGAGCCGGTTTCCTGCGGTGACGGCTGACCAGACCTCGAAATAGCCGAGGGTTCCCCAAGGCGTGGTGGCGATGGGGAAGCTGATGGTAGCGGTATTGGCGGCGATGGTGGGGGGGGGGGAGATCAGGGCGAAGAGGGCGGCTTGGCGGGGGTAGGGGCCGCCGGGCCATTGGATGCCGGGGGTGCCTGCCTGGGGTGGCGGCGATGCGGCGCACAGGGCGATGAAGCACCCGGCGGGCACGGTCATGGGGGCGAAGGCGAGCGTGTGGCCGAGGACTTGCTGCTCGGTGAATACAGTTGCGGACCCGGCCACTAGAACACCGTCGCGAGTTCAGCAACGTATGGCGCGCCACTATAATCTGACTGTTGTTTCCACAAGTTAGCTCTAGTCACTACTTGCTGCCATGCCGCGTCCATTTGCTGCGCGCGGTCGTCGTCTAGTTCAAACATCGCGCCGAACTTGCAGACGCCGAACAGGTAGACCGCGTAGATCTGTTCGAGCACGGGGTTGGTATCGGCGGGCAGGATCAGTGGCTTGGGACGGGCATACCAGCCCATGAGGATCTGCTGCGGTGCCCAGCTTGGATCGGGCGGGTCGGGGATGATGGGATGGGGCAGGAACTCGATGCAGTCATGCACTAGCCTGTAGGCGTTGGCGGGGGCGCCGACGACGATCTGGGTGCCGGATTTGTATTGAACGGTCCAGCTTCCCGACCACTCGTCCTTTAGCTCGAACAGAACCCCGCTGGTGGCGTCGCGGATGCTTTCCATGGTCGCGAAGTCGGGCGGGAGCGTGATGTAGGGGCTGTCGATGGCTTGCGTGGCCGACTTCACCATGCACCTGGCCCGCAGCGTCTCGCTGATTTCGGTCTCGACCATGGCGACCCAGCCGGGGATCAGGCTGCCGATGTCGCGTCGGTTCAACCAGCCGCTAACCTCGTCCTGTAGCTGCTGGTAGGTTGCCATCAGATGACGACGACGCCGACAGACGGCGGGGCGGCGGTGCTGCCGGTCGCGTTGGTGGCGGTGACGATGCAGGTGGCGGTGAGGCCGACATCGGCGGGGATGGTGTCGTATGTCGCGAGGTTGGTGCCGACGTTCACGCCGTCCATCTTCCACTGGTAGGCGTAGCTGGTCGGCGTGCCGTCCCATGTGCCCTGCGTGCAGGTGAGCGTGATGCCGGACTGGGTGACGGCGGGGATTGCGGTGTTGACGGGTGCGGCGCCTGGCGCGGGTTCGCCGCCGCCTACCCCCGGTATCGGCTCGTATTGCGACGCTTCGAGCAGCAGGCCCGCTTCCATGGTTGCGACGCCTTGGGCGAGGGCCTGGGTTTCGCCGTCGGTGATGCCTGCCGCTTCAGGGAACAGGCGGATCAGCAGGACCGGGTCGAGGCCTTCGATGACGACGGGCTGGGTGCCGCTCACGGGATTGGCTCTGGCTGGGAGGGGATCGGTTCTTGCTGCGAGGCTTTCAGCTTCTCGCCTTCGTCGCGGGTTTTGCGGCCTTGTTCGAGGGCGAGGGCTGAGGCGTCGGCGACGGTGTCGGCCTCGGGGAACAGGCGGTGCAGCAGCACCTTGTCGATGCCTTCGACAAGCGTGGGTTCGAGGGTTGGCGCTGGCGCTGCCTTGGGCATGGCGCCCTGCTTGCCGGCGACAGGCGGATCGTCGTGCTTGCCGATGCCGTGCGTGTCTTTCTGCTTGGGGGCGTCGTGCTTGTCGTTGCCTTCTTTGGTTGGGCTGGCCATCGGGGTGTTCCTTCTACAGCTTCGATCTGTCGTCGGTGCGAAAGACGCAGTTGTCGGGATCGTTGAGCCATGCCTCGAAGGCTTTGCGGTCCTTGGTGATGCCCATGCGTTGCAGGCGCTGGTAGATGTTCATGGGAATGCGGGCGACGTGGATGGTGTCGCGCCGCACCAGCGGGTCGAAGTTCGAGGCGATGGTCTTGGCGCTCTCGACGATGTCTCTGGTGCCCTGTGAGTGGACGAACACCAGATTGCCCGTGTCCTCGTCGGTCGTGATCTCGGTCGCGCGCTGCGTGACCTCGTCGTAGTGCTCGTAGAGCGGGGGTTTGCTCATTGCGTATTGTCCCCCTATAAACGCTGATGACCGAGAACATCGACGAAGCGCGCCGCGCCATCGTGTCCGCATATAACCGCATGTATGCGGCGAAGAACCGCGAGCGCATTGCGGCCAAGGCGCGCGAACGCTACCAGCAGAACCGCGAGGACATTCTCAAAGCCACCCGCGCTCGCGCCGAAGCGTGGGCGAAGGACAATCCCGAAGCCCGTAAAGAGCACAAGCGCCGATATCGCGAGAAGAACCGCGAGAAGATACGGGAAGCCAATCGCAACGCCATTCGCGACCAGCACGGCGAGATAACCGCCCAAGAGAAGGAACACCAAGCCCGCAACCGCGTGCAGCGGGCTGTGGACTTGGAAGCCTTGGCTGGTCGTCCTCGTCCCCTCGTCTGCGATATCTGCGAGGGGCCACCCGATCCCAAGCGTGGGATGCACTTCGACCATTGCCACCAGATCGGCAAGTTTCGAGGGTGGCTGTGCCGCAAGTGCAACCTGATGCTCGGGAACGCCGAAGACGACCCCTCTCGCCTTAGAAAGGGGGCCGACTATCTTGAGCGGTTTGGCGAAGTAAATCATAGTATAGAGGCTATTGGTTCAAATCGAAAATCGTAGCGTGCGCCTTTGGGGCAGTAGGACGGATGCAACCCTCAAATACAACACCCCCCTGGCTGTTATCTCCGGTCTGGGCATAGTCCTGTTGTATAATGTCGCGTTCCGGCAGCGGGGCCAGTTCGATGTAATCTGTACTTACCAGGATGATCTGGTGAATGGGGCAGAAGCGGTCGGGCGCCAGGTCGATGGTGCCGAAATTGGTGCGGTAGACGTCGACCGCGCCCATGATGGTGACTTGCTCGCGGGACGTGACATTTTGAATGTTTTGTGCAACGACCGCGTTGCCGGTGCCGCCCTGCGAGAGCGTGGCGAAATAGGCTTTCACGTTGCCCGACATGATGCCGAGGCTGGGCTTGCCGCCGGCCTGCCAGCACTGCTGCACGGCGCTGTCCACCATGGCGAGGGTGAGGTCGCGCAGCGTGCCGGCGGTGCCGGCGTTGGAGCCGTCGCCGACTGGCATGACGCCCGCGCCTGCGCCGCGAGAGCCGTTGGCGGTGTAGCAGGGCAGCCCGCTCATGTGGCGCGGGTCGGTGATGGTGCGAACGAGGGGGGATGTGACGGCGAGTTCGAGGTCGCGTTTCACTTCCATGCCGCGCAGGATGAGTTGGCGGTTATACTCGTCCTCGCCCCCGGCCATGTCGACCACGCGCAGGGTGTTGGACACGCCCACGGTGCGGGCGATGATCTGGCATACGTTGTTCAGGCGCACGGGCTTCAGCACGGCCTGCATGACGGCGGTGAAGCCTTCGGGCTGGGCGTTGTCGCTGGCCGCGTTGAGTTCCTGGACCAGCCATTCGGTCAGAACCTGGTTGGCGGCGACGCGGCTGCATGCGCTGACCAGCGGCGTCTCGTCTGGATCAATGCGGTAGATGATATCGGCGAGGTCTTCCTTGACGCCGATGGCGGCGGTTTCGAGATACGTGCCGGCGGGCGTCGCGCCCTGTGCGCCTACAGCCATGTTTGAACCCCATTGCGGCAAGGGCGCGCGTCACGGGCGCGCCTCATGCGGTGAAACCTGATCGAGTTGCTGGTTTCGCAATGGCTGGCGGCGGCTGGGCCGAGTGGGTGCAAGCACTCTCGGGGGCCGGGGGTCAGCATTGGCGACGGCACGGCCCGCTAGGCAGTGGGTGCAAGCACTCTGCGGCGCGACGTGTCTATGTTATGAGACGGGACCGTTGCACGTCAAGCGGCATCGTTTGGCTCGGGTTGCTCGAACAACACGCGGTTGATGGCATTGGCCAGCCTGTCGGTCGCGTCTTCCTCGGGCGCGAGGACTTCCAGCACGCGGTAGGCGTCGATAGCGGCTTCCAGCAGCGCGCTGATGTCCTCGCCGGTCGGCTTATGGGCGGGTGGGCGAGCGGTCACCTTGCGTGGCCGTTGGCGCGGCGTGCGGCGAGCAATGCGGCGGCGGTGCGGATGTTGGCCTTGTCGCCGAAGGCCTGTTCTGCGACCTGGATGCGCTCGGACGGTGCTGGCGGCGGGGGTGCGCCTCTGACCGGGGCGAGCGTGCGTTGCGGCGGGGCGCTGCTCTTGGCGCCTTCGACCATGCGGTCGTACATCGCGGCTTTCATCATGGTTTTGAAGTGGTGCGGTGAGGACAGCCCGCGCAGTTCGTTCTCGGAAAATCCCCCCTGTTTGGTCGCCCATTGGACGATCTCATGCTGTAGCTGCGTGCGCTGCTGCGGGTCGGCCCAGCCGGGGACTTCCTTCGATAGCTGTTCGTGCGCGGCGTTGACCTGCGCTTCCATGGCGCGGGCCTGGGCCTGGCTTTGCAGTGCGTTCAGGTTGCCGAGGCGCTGCTGTTCCTCGAGCGCGTTCTCGTATTGCGCGCGTTCGGCGATGTAGCGTTGCGGGTCGCTGTGCGCCAATGCCGGATCCGGCCGGTTGATTTCCTGGCCGACGATGTGTTGCAGGCGGGCGAGTTCGGGCTGGATGTATGGCAGCACGGTCGCGAGCGCCTGCTGCTGGGCGGCGATCTGCTGCGCCTGGGCGTGGACCTGCTGACGCTCGGCCGCAAGCCCCTGCATCTTCTGCGTGTAGTCGGCCGATTTGCGCTGGACGAAGGCCTGGATCTCGGCGGCGGTGCGTAGCCGCTGCCCCTCGATCTCAACCCCGCCGTCCGGGGTTTCCGTGGCCGTGGCGGGGGCGTCGCCTTGCGGCTGGGCGCCCAGCGCGCGCTCGAGGGCTGACGCTGGCGCGGGTGCCGGCGGGGCTTTGGCGGGGGCCGGGGACTCTGCTGACGCTTGCGCCTGGCGTGCGACATCGCTGGGCGAGGGCTTGCGGGCGGCGTCGGCGGGTGCGGCGGGCGCTTCGCCTTCGGCCCCCTGGCGGCGCTGCCGGTTGAGCAGGCGCGCGGCTTCGCTGACGCTGATGCCCGGCTGTGAGGTCGCGGGCGGGGCGGTTGGCGCGAAGCTGCCGACTTGCCCGGTGGACGCTGCGGCGGGTGCTGCTGCCGGTGCTGCGGCGGGTGCGCCTGTGGTTTCGCTCATTGGTTCTGGTCCTGCTATTTTGGATCGCGTCGGCAGCATCGGCGGCAGATGGCTGGGGCGCGATCACATCCCGCCAATCGCCGGACGGTATCGCCAGCAGCCCCTGCGTGCCGGGCTGTTGCTGCTCGTCAGGGAACAGCAGCGACGCCATCAGACGATGCCCCCGCCCTCGCGGCCCCCGCGACTGCCGCCGGCTTCGTTGTCGAACAGCCGTTTGGCCTGCTGGATCTGGTTGTTGATCTCGTCGTATTGCTTGAAGCCGCGATAGGCATCGACCAGCGTTTGGGCGCCGCCGCCGGGTTGGCCCTGTCCTGCGGGTGCTGCCCCTGCGGCGGCGGGCGCCTGGCCCAGCAGCCCCTGCGGCCCGCCGGTCGCTTTCACCCAATCCACCCCCCCACCCAACTGCCCATACAGCATGCCGAGGGCTTTCTGCACGTCGTCGTGGGTGAAGCCGCCGCCGAGGCTGGGCTGCGCGAGCGAGGCGGCGGGCGGCGGCGCCTGCTGCGGCATGATGTTGCCGAAGCCCGCGCGCGGCGTGGCCGAGATCTGCGGCGCGGCGAGCGAGGCGGTGAAGTTCGGGTTCGGCGCATAGGGCGTGTTTTGATCCAACAGCCCGCTGTCCAGCAGCCCCGGCATGGCTAACGCTTTCGGGGTGCGGCGGTGGTCTTGCTCGGCGTCGGCAGGTTCGCGGCGCCGCGCGCTTTGCCCTGGCCCCCCTGCCCGCCCGCCTGCGGCTTGTTCTGCCCGCCGGTCGAGACGGTCTTGGTGCTCTGCGAGCCGGATGCTTTCTTGACCATGGTCGTGTCCCCTATTCCATCGCTCTAGCCAGTTGATCGGCGGCTTTGTCGGCCTCGGGCGCGTCGGCGTCGCCTTGCAGTTCGCCGCGAATGCGACTGATTGCCAATACCAACTGGCGGTTGGCCTCGCGGGTCGGCTCGTCGGCACCCCAGACGGTCTTCTCGGCGGCGTCGGCGGTGATGCGGTTCATGATACGCTGGAAATGCTCGTCATCGAGCAGCCGCCGCGCGGCGTTGGCGGCGACGACCTGTTCGGTGGTCAGCGTCACTGCGGCGCACCCGGCTGTGGCAGCGGTGGCCCGCCCGGCGCGTTGAGCGGAAAGCCGCTCGCCCGCTGGGTCAACTGCCCGTAGGCGCTGGGCATGCGGCCGCTGGCCAATGCCCCCTTCACGGCGGCGGCTGTAGCTGGATCGGGGCCTGCGGCGGGCATAGCGGGCCGTACAGGCGCCTGCGGCATCATCGGGGGTCGCGGGCCGCCCTGCATGCCAGGCGGCACCATAGGCGGTCCTGGGGGCTTCTGCGGGGGCTGTTGCGGCTGACCCACGGCGGGCGGGGCTGCCGAGGTCGGCGGCGGCAGGTCGCCCAGCAGGTTGAGCGTCGGCACGTCCCGCTTCATCGCGTCCTGGAACTCGGTCAGCGCCGGGGCGGGCGAGCCATACTGCGCCGCCGCCACCCACGTCTTCGCCCAGGCATCGAGGGCGGCTTTGTCGCGCTCGCGGTCGTCCTCGAGCAACAGCCCGGCCCGCTTGGTCTGCTGGTCGGCGCGGTCGTTCTCGACATCGGCGGCGGTCTTGTCCTTCTGCACCTGGGCCAGCAGCATCTCGGGGCTGGGGCCTTGCGGCGTTTCGGGCGGCTTGAAGTCCGGCGGCAGGGCTTTGAAGTAGCTGGACACGTCGCTGATGCCGACCGTCTCGAGCATCCTGGCGAGCGTGTTGCGGTATTCGGGAATGCCGGCGAGCGGGTTGTTCAGCCCGCCCTGTGCCGCGATCTGTTCCTGCTTCTGGGCGATGGCGCCGAGCATGGCCAACCTCTCCTGGGGCATGCCCTTGCCGCCGACGTTGACGGTCGCTTCCCACATGGTGGCGAGCGCGCGCGGGTCGATGGCAATCCACTCGCCGCGAATGCGGATCACGTTCGGGCGGTCCTGCTGCCGCGCCATCATCTTGAGCAGCCCGGTATAGAGCGGCGCCAGCCCCGTCTCGGCGAGCGTGCGCGCCACCATGTCGAGGCGGTCCTGCGCGGCGGATGATTGCTGCGACACGGCGATGGGCGCGGTGGACTGTAGCTCGTCCACGGTGAGGCCGGCCGATGCCTTGGTGATCCCCGTGCGGCTTTCCCTGATGCTCTCGAGCACCTGCAACACCGGCAGGGCTTCCTTGCCCGTGAACGGCTTGATCAACTCGGTGACCGCGCCCTGCTGGGCCACGCGGATGATGCTGCCAATCGCCGTCTGCCTGACATCCGCCATGTTCGCCTGGCCGACCACCATCGTGGTCCTCGGGAACATGCTCTGCCCCAGGCTGTCCAGCACCGCCCGCATCACCCGGCTTTCGATGCGCTGCAAGTCCATCACCATGTCGGCCTGCGACGATCCGATGATGCGGCCCGGCTCGCGATACGGCGTGAAACACGCGAGCGGCGTCTCGTCCACCCGCTCCCACTGCACCAGCGTGTCGGCATTCCCCAGCATGTGAACGTGGATCAGTTCGGCCTTGTTGTCGCCGTTCGTGTCGGTCCTGATCCAGCCCTCGCAGTAGCGGATGATCGCCATGCTTTTGTCGTTCGGCGGCGCCCCCCGCATGTTGTAGCCCTGCGCCTGGTTGCGCGCGATCATCTCGCGGCGCTGCTGCGGGCGCATCATCGCATCGCGGTGCGCCATCACCTTGTCCTCGGGCAGCCCCATCTCAATCAGGTCGCTCGCACTCACATCCCGCACATGGAAGATCGCCCGCGCGTCCTCGACCGTCGCGGCGTCGGCGACGACCCAGACGCACTCGGCCGGCACCGACTCGACGCGCGGCCAGGCCTGCTGCGATGAGCGCGTGATGGTGGCCGACCAGTATTCCTGCGGCCCGCCCTGTTGCAGGTACATCCCCCCGTTGGGCGTCTTGCCCAGCGCGTCGATCTCGGACTTGAGCATCGGCCGGCGCACGATGCGCTGCGCCTCGATGCCCGGCTCGCTCAGCAGCAACTGCAACTGCGGCAGCAGCAGCCCCTCGCACACCTCGGTGCGGCTTTCGGCCCGCGCGCCCCAGTGCCAGCGCACCCAGCCCGCCTTGCGGGTCAGCGCGTCGAGCAGGCAGTCGTGCAAGACCTGCCAGCCCTTGTTCGCGGTGAACAGCGACCAGCGGCAATAGTCGGTCGCCTGGCGCGCGAGCGTGGTCGCCAGCTTGTCGTCGCCTTTGATCTCGCTGCTGATGGGTTCAAAACTGACCGGATCCTCGACCGCCGTGAACAGCCGCAGCAGGCTCGGCAGCGTCTGCCGGATGGTATCCCTGACCACCGTCATGACGATCTGGCTGCGCCCGCTCGCCTCATCCCCGAACGGACGCCCGCTGTAGTATTGCGATGCCGTAATACGCTCGCGACTCAAGTATAGATCATAGTTCTGGGCAATCTTGAAGTAATACCGCGCCGTCTCTGCCAGTTCAGCGTCGGTCTTGCCCAGACGCTCGAAAATGATTTCCTGCTGCCATGCCGCGCCGGTCGGGCGAATGGCAGGCCTCAACCCCGCCGCATACTTACGCAGCCCCGGCGGTAACTCGTCCTCGCCCGTGTCGTTCTCTGGCTCGTCCAGCTTCGGCGGCAGCAGGAACATCTGCACCTGCTCCTGCCCCAGCGTCATGTGCTGCGGCGCGACACCAGGCGGCACCAGACCGGGGATCTGCGGCATCGGCGGTGGCCCGCCCCCGAACTGCGCCGCCGGCCCCAGCAAGCCCTGCATCGGCTGCCCCGGCTGCGGCGGCATCGGCCCGCGACCCTGCTGCATCATCCCCGGTGGCATCGGCATGCCCGGCGGCAGCCCTGGCGGTAAGCCGTTCATGCCGCTCATCTAAACATAATCCCCCGAGGTCAGGTTCATCCTCACCGGGTTGCTGTCGAACAGCCCGGACGTCATGCCAGAGGCTATCCCCAGCCCCTGCTCGGCGAACGTGTGGATCAGCGCGTCAGCCGAGTCCGGGGACGGCAGGCTTCGCCCCCTCATGCTGTTCTTGCTCTCGACCTGCATGCGCCCATCGCTCAGGAACTGGTAGCGCGGCGCCACCAGGTCGGCCCGCAGGTCGTCGTCACGCGGCAGCCGCACCGCGCGGCTCTCGAGCCACTCGCGGCAGCGCACCCACAGTTCGTCGCGCAGCCGGGCGTAGCGGCCCGTGGTGCTGGCCACCTCGGCGACGTTCACGCCGAGGATGGGCAGGTTCTGCTCATGCAGGCGATCCACCACGCCCGCGCCGATGCCGATCACGTCGATGACGATGAGGTTCGGCCTGCCCGCGCCCGCGCTGTCGTATTCCGACTTCAGCGCCCCCGCGAGTTGCATCGTGTCGAACTGGCGCCAGCGGCGCGGCATCTCGGGCACGACGTTGCCATGGCGTTTGATCAGGACCGAGGCGTCGGATCCGAAGCGTGCCACGTCCACGCCCCAGATGACCGGCATGGACGGATCCAGCGGCACGTCGCGCGTCATGGCGTCGTCCACCAGGCTGGCCGGTATCACGGTGTCGGCGTCGGCGACGGGGAACTCGCCGAGGACGCGGACGCGGTAGGCGTTGCTGTCGAGGCCGTAGCGTTGTGCGATCTCGGAGACGTAGCCGGGCGCCACGCGCTGGCTGTCGAGACACGACACCCGCATGGTGAACCAGCGGTCACGTTCCATCATGTGCGCGCGCCAGAAGAAGCCGCTGCTGCGGGTCGGGTTGCCGATCAGCAGCGTCACCGCGCCGGGCGAGGACATGCTGCCGCCCGCCGCCTCATACACCGCCTCGTCGATGCCGCTCGCCTCATCCGCCACCAGCAGCACGTAGTCCGAGTGCAGGCCGGCCATGGCCTCGGGCTTGTCGGGCCTGCTGGTGCGCGCGGTGATGAAGCACTCGGCGTCGGACTTGAGCGTGATGTGGTCGCTGGTGATCGTCCAGAGGTCACGCCAGGCCGGCGGCAGCAGGCCGAACCATTTGACCAACTCGGGCCAGAGGGCATCGAAAAGCTGCGGCGCGGTTGGCGCGGTAACCGCGATCTTGAACGGATGCCGGGTGTTGGCGAACCAGACCATGCACCAGGCTGCCAGGGCCGTCTTGCCGACGCCGTGGCCTGACCTGATGGCGACGCGCGTGTGGCCTCTGGCGACGGCTCTGAGTGCCTCGATCTGCCATGCGTCGGGATTGGCGTGCAGCACCTCGCGGACGAAGCCGATGGGCGCGCGTTTGTAGCGGGCGATGGCGGTGTGGAAGGGATTGGCGCTGGCGGCGATTGCCTGCGCCCAGTCCTGCGGCATGGTTTCGGCGTGGCTCATTCGTTTGGCGGCGGTGCGTTGAGGTCGAAGGCGCGGCCGTTGGGTTCGGGTTCGTGTGCGATGGTTGGCGAGACCATGTCGGTTGCGCGGTCTTGCTGGCTGACGAGTTGTGCGGCGAGCAGGTGGAGTGTGATGGGCGAGTTGCCGTCTGGGGTTGAGATTGATTGCAGCGGTTTGCCCCAGCCTCGGTCGAGGATCGAGTTTGCGGCTGAAACGCGGGCGCTTGGCGGTTCTTCCTTGTTTTGCATGATGGCGGCGAGAGTGTTGACGGCTTCGGCGGTGTAGGTTCGCGCGAGGCGAGCGACATCGGCGCCTGCTTTGATTGCGCCTTTCGGGTTTCCGGACTGTCCGGTTTTCCATGGGGTGAGATGTTCGATGCCCAACGGCGTGCCAACTGCAATTTGTCTCGCCGACTGATACGCTGTTGGCGAGTCTGTCTGCAACCCGGTTACGGGGGCGGCGGCAATAGTTGAGTGATATCAGCGCGTTGCTTGAGCCACTCGGCGATGTTTGTTGGGATTTGGTATTGTCCTGAGGTCCATCGTTTGATTTGTTTGGGGTCGCGGTTGAGCAGGCGGGCGAGGTGGTTGCCTGACCAACCGAGGGTTGAGAGGCATTGGCGCAGTTGGTTTGGTGTCATGGGTTTGCCTGTCAGGCCCCCCATTTTGGGCGGGGGAAGCTGGCGATGCCGTTGCCTTCGGCGTCCTGGACCCAGAGCTTGACGCACAGGAAGCTGGCGTCCTTGGCGAGGCGGCGGGCGGTTCGGATTGCTTTCGCCTTGTCGGTCATGACGTGGAAGGGTTCTTCCATGGTGCTGTCTTCGAGTTCGTTAGCCAGGTGGTAGGTCTTGGCCATGGCTCAGCCCTCCCTTCGTGCTGCCAGGCGGCGTTCGATCTCAGCGTCGATAGCGGCTTCGGCGAGGTCTTCGGCGTTGTCGCCGTTGCGGTCGTAGATCTCAGGGTCGGCCAGGTGGCGGGCGGCGCGGCGGGCGTTCTGGAGGCTGTCGCGGCTGCAATAGTAGCCACGCTTGCCGTCCTCGTATTCCGCGAAGATGTGGAAGGCGGCGTTGGTGTTTTCGTTCAGGGCGGCGATCATTTGGGCGAAGGTCATTTGGTGTGTTCCTCAGATGCTCGGGGCGGATCCCCGTGCTGTGAGGCGGTTATGTCACCTGATTGGGGACATGGCTATAGCGTTGTGTGCATAGCTGGTATCTTTAGCATCGTGTGCATCGTGTGCATCGTTATCATCATGCGATGTGTGGGCCTTTGATGCCGACCTTGGCGTATTCGGCGTTGAGTTCGGCGCGGGCTAGGTGGCGCGGTGTGGGCTTGATCTGGTCTTGGCTGTAGACGGCGGCGAATTTGGCTTCGACGTCGGCGATGGTTCGGGCGGCGATGTCGCTGACCTGTTCGAGTTCGTCGGTGGTGGGTCGGCGGCGATCTGGTGTGGGGCTGTGGCGGTAGGGTTTTGGGCTGTCGGCTGAGTTGCCGGTGAGGCGTTCCCATGCGGCGGGGGATTGCTGCTTGACGAGGCTGAGAACGTGGGTGCGGGACGAGGGTCTGCCGTTGCTCATGGGGCTGAAGCCTTCGGCCTCGCGTTTGCGGTAGTAGGTGATCCAGAGGCGTGCGGTTTCGTCGAGTTCGGCGGCTTCGCTGATGGCGAGTTGGCTGGGCCGGTTGTCGATCCACCATTCGCCGAGGTGCTGGCGCAGTTCGCCGTATGACGGGACGCCGTGGGTGCATTGGCGTGCGACGTGTTCGAGGCTTGGGATGGTGAAGGCTGCGTCGGGCAGGCTGGTGAGCATTGGCAGGTAGGCGGCGAAGGCTTGTGCGGTGGTGGTGCTATGGCTCGGGCTGGTGAGCTTGGCCAGCATGGCGAGCCATTGGTTGCGGTTTTTGGTGTTCATTGCAGGCGTCCCTTGGGGATGGGTGTGGTGAATATGTCGTCGTATTCGGGCAGTTCGGTGATGCCGAGGGCGCGCAGGACGGGGTCGACGGGGTCGTGTTCGTCGAGCCATCGGTCCTGATTGAGCCAGGTGGTGGGGTGGGGCTGGTATTGGGTTTCGGGGTTGAAGTGCGGTTGAGCGCGCGCTAGCCCGGCGAGGATGGTTGGGGCGTCGGTGCGTTTGAGGGCAAGGGCGAAGGCCTTCATGGCGGCTCGCTTGCCGACCTTGCGTGGGTAGGCTTGCCAGAACTCGGCGAAGCCTGGCGGGGCTGTCGCAGCATCAAGCCGCGAACGCGGTTTGATGGAAATAGATTTCTTCCTTTCTGTTATCTTTCTTTTCTTACTTTCTAAGCCCGCGCGCGCGGTGTGCTCAAAATGAGCACTCAACTCGGCACTCTCACGGGTAGTTGAATGCTCAAAATGAGCACTCAACTGGGGTGTTTGATGCTCAAAATGAGCACTCAAGTCCGCGTGATCCGGGCCGTTCGGGGGCGTTACATGGAACACGGTCGGGCGCCTGCGGTGGCGCGTGATCCAGATCACCCCATCGCGGACGAGGGCGGCGACGGCGCGGCGCACCGAGATCAGGCTGATGTGCAACTCGGCGGCGATGGCCTTGTCCGTCATCGGCCACCAGCCCGCGCCATTCGCATGGCTTATCAGGCAGGACCACACCAGCCGTTCGGTCGCCGGACGCTTGCTGCGGGTAGCCGCGAGAATGTTCGCAATGCTCATGGCACACGATAGCCCTTGATCTGGCTCAGGGCGCGTGCGATGTGGCGGTTGCGACTTGCCACTATCGTCATCGCTCACGCCATGAGCGGCTTTGGTTCCTGACACTGCGCCCGGTCCTTTTCCCAGAGGGCCGGGCGTTCGTCGTTATACGGGCGTCATCTCGCCATTACGGTTGTCCTATGTGCGGCGGTGCAGGTGCGTCTTGCGGCCGTGCGACTTCACCCCGGTCATCGACACCTGGTCGGGCAGTTCAACCAGCAGGCCGACGCGCTTGGCGCCGTTCCAGCACGCCCCCCAGGCGTTCGGGTGGCCAGGTCGCGGGCCGGTCCAGTCCCTGCGGATGTCCTCGCATTGGCCGATCCAGCCGCGCGGCAGATGCAGGATGGTGTGGAAGAACACGTCCTTGAACTCGGGGTTATGGTCCAGCACCAGGCCGATCCCCTGATCGCGCGCGGCGCGGCTCTGGAAGAGGTCGAACTCGCCTTGGTTTGGGTCGTCGGTCATACCCGCTGGCCCCGGATCCACACCCGCAGGGGTTCCTGCCGGGGACGGCCGAAGCCGATATACGCGATCTCGCAATGCGCCCGGCAATAGGGCCGATCCGGGACGGGTGGCGCGCAGCAGAAGCGAAAGCCTGGCCGGCGCGGGTGCCCGATGGGCCACTGGCATTCGCGGACGGCGGGCGTGGCGCGGGCAAGCCAGAAGGCCAGGGGCTTCAGAGGCTCTAGGATCGGCGCTGGGGCGGGTTCCGGCTCTGGCGGGGGCGCGACAGCGGCCAGGGCCGTCAGGGCTTCCTGCGCCCGTTCCTGCGCCCGTGTGACCTCGAGCGCGCCCTTGGGGTTGCCCACAGGGGGCGCCGTCTTGGCCTTGACGATGGCGCCCGGCTGCTCGCGCTTCTCCAGCCCCAGCCGGTGCGCCCGGCCGATCACCGATCCCTTCGTCCTGCCCATGGCCCGCGCAATCTTCATGGACGCCATCCCCGTCCCCCATAGCTGTCGCAGCGTCGCGTCGGTGTCCTCGTTCCAGCCGTATGACATCAGGCGGCAATCCGTCCCCGCAGCGGTATCGACCACGCCAGCAAGGCGTTCTCCACATCCTCCAGCGAGCGGCAGACCACGACCTCGGCCCCCGCCCGCCGCAGCAGCAGGTGGCACATGATCTGGTCGGCGCTCAGCACCCCGCCCTTGCGCTTTAGCTCGATGCAGAACACCCGGCCGTCGTGGATCAGCCAGTGGTCGGGAAGGCCGGCGACGGCCCCACGGGCCTTCAGTATCGCCCCGGTCAGTTCGTCCCGCTTGTTGGCATGGTCGATGGCGGTGGCGAACACCTCGGGCGGCAGGATCAGGCGCAGGTATGCCGCGACCTGCGATTGCAGGCGATGCTCGCGCGGGGTGTAGGCCCTGACCATCAGGCAGCACCGGGGAACAGGTCGGACTGCGGGGATATCGGTGGCGTGAGACGGAACACCGGGAACGCGGTTTGTGCGCGTGATGGCTGCTCGCTGTCGCCGATAATGCGTGGGGTCCGTTTGAGTCCGGGACGCGGCGCGGGGTATTGCGGGCATGTGAGGTTCTTGCGCCAGGCTTTGCGCTCACGCCCGACGTGGATGGCGTATACGTGCTTGGCCTCGCGAGTGGCGATCTGCCAGCCGAGAACGCGGGCTTCGGCGAACGTCATGCGGCGTCCATTGCGGCGCAGTTCGCGAGTGGTTTTCCAGTTTGCCGGGTTGGCGGGATCGAGGCCGGGCGGCAGCACGAAGAACCGCCTGGCGCGTCCGGTGCGGCCATCGAGGCCCTGGCCGAGATATGCCCAGCCTGCGGCCTGGTATACGGCGCCATACTCGCCCGCCATGGGGTCACCATAGGCGAAGAAAAGTGGCGTGCCGGTGGTTCGGTGGACGAGCTTGCAGGCGGCGTTGATGAGGAAGCTGGCGGCATTGCGGGGGGCGTAGTGGACGCATGCGCCGCGTTCGAGGCAGAGGGCGGGATCGCCGATCAGCGAGCGGATAGGTCCGGCTGGGCCATAGCCAAAGCATGCAACGCCGTGCAGATCGCGGTTGGGGGATAGCAGACCGGCGAAGATGGTGGTGCGTCCCATGGTGCCGAGCCATTCGTAGCGGGCAATGATGGGCTGTGCGTCATGGCGCCCAATGGTTTCGACCGAGTAGCCATACAGGGACGGCGCGGGCGTTACCGGCTCGGTTTGCGCGAGGGCGTCCCGGATGATGCGTTGGTGAGCGACAGCTTGCATGGCCGCTTCCTTTGCGGAAATGCGGATATCGCGCGCGGTCACGCCGCCACCTCGGCGCCGCCTCTCGCGGTCGCCCTGCGCCATACATCCGGCCGCAGCACATGCAGCGGAATGCCGGTTTCCTCGCTGATCCGGTGCGCGTGATGCACCGGAATGCGCGACCATTTGCTGACCGCTGCCGGCGTCATGCCCAGCGCCCTCGCCATCCGGCCAACCCCGCCGAATGCTTCAATAGCGCAGACAAGCGCCGGGCTGTGGCGCGGTGAATTGGATCCGGTCATACGCCATATCATAGCCCCGAAAATAATTTACGCAACGTGCATTTTATCTGTTGACCGGGGCGTTAACGCTAGGTAAATATCCACCACCGACGCAGATCGCGCCGGCAACCAGCCCCACGCCGGGCCAGAGGATCACAGACCATGTTCTCAGTCATCTTCACCGACCGCACAGGCGCCGCCGCCCAGGAAGAGCAGTTCGATTTCGCCACCCAGACCGAGGCGACCGAGTTCTTCACCAAATCCGCCACCTGGGCGATCAACAACCTGAACCCCGCCATCGCCGCCCTGCAAACCATCACCCTCGAAGGACCGGACAGCCGCATCGCCGAGTTCCACCTTAGCGACTACATCCTGACCCCCGAAGGCGAAGCCCTCGTCAACGAGATGATCGGGGAGGGCTAAGACCATGACCGACGCATTCGCCCTCGACACCGCCCGCAACGCCATCACGGCAGCCCTTGAGGCGCTCAAGAAGGCTTACGACGCCAGCCAGGACCCGCGCGTCGAGGACACCATCACCAGCCTCACCGACAGCCTGATGGAATACCGCACCGATCTGGATTGCATCGCCGACCAGATCGAGGCCGACGCACCCGCCGGGCCGGCGTGGTTCACCCCCTACGCGGCGGTCTGAGCCATGGCACAGACATTCCTCGCCCTTCAGAGCCAGACGGTCCTCGACAACCTGAACGCCGTCATCGAGCAACTCGCCATCGTCACGGCAGGGCTATCGCCATTTACCCCCGAGGGCGCCGCCGCCATCCGCGCCGACGTGCGCGCCAGATACGCCCGCGACGCACTGATGCACGCCATGAAGGCAGAGGAGGACGTGGCATGAAGATCGTCACCGAATACGTGTTCCCGCCGATCCCCGACCGCTCCTGCGACTGGTCGGCCGTGGACGACGACACCTACGACGGCCCCGGCTCGCTCATCGGCTGGGGACCGACCGAGGACGCCGCCATTGCCGACCTGGAGCAGAAGATGGACGACGCCGACGAAGCCGCCGAGGCAGCCAAGGACGCCGCCTGCGAACGCTGCGAGGGCACCGGCTGGTTCTCTGTCCACGCCCGGACCTACCAATACGTCTGCGCCGGGGCGCCGCCCGACTACGCTCAAAGCCATATCGGCGTCGCCTGCCGCGAGTGCGGCTCGTTCAACCGCTTGGGACACAAATCATGAGCGACGTATTGACTGAGAACGCCACCCGCGCGCTCGAACGCTACCGCGCCGAGGAACGGCGGCTCGAGGAACAGGCGATGGCAATCAGCATCCACCTGCAACTGGTCAAGGAATTTATCGCCGCCTTGACGGCTGCGCCCAAACAGTCCCGCAAGCCCCGCGTGGTCGAGGCCGAAGCCGCGCTCAACGGCATCCTGCCCGAGCCGGACACGGCGGCATGACCCACCTCGACACCGACTGGCTCGCCAGGCTGCGTGAGCAACTGCTGACGCTCGACCCGGCCATGGCGACGGACGAGGCGCTGTTTACCGACACGCTGGACGGCGAGACCGACGCGCTCGACCAGATGCGCGCCGTCATCCGCGCCGCCACCGAGGCCGAGCTGTTCGCCGACGCATTGCAGCGGCACATCAAGATCCTCGAGCAGAGGCGCTCGCGCTTTGAGGCACGCGGCGACGCCTGCCGGGTCGCGGTGCGCGATGCGATGGAAACGCTGGGCATCAAGTCCATGATGGCGCCCGACTTCACCGTGTCGGTCACCCCCGGCAGGCCCCGCGTGATGGTCACTGATGCGGGGTTGCTGCCGGCCGAGTTCGTCCGCGTCAAGACGGAGCCGAACCTGTCCGCCATCGCCGCCGCGCTGAAAGAGGGCGACGACGTCCCCGGCGCGGTCTTCAGCAACACGGCGTCGGTGCTCACCGTCAGAAGGATATGAACATGAACGCCCTGACCACCATAAGCACGCTGTCCTATAGCGAGATGGAACGCCTCGCGGTCGCCATCGCAAAGTCTAACCTGTTCGGCATGAAGACACCCGAGCAGGCCATGTCGTTGATGCAGATCGCGCAGGCCGAGGGACGCCACCCCGCAACCGCCGCCAGGGATTACGACATCATCCAGGGCAGGGCCGCCAAGAAAAGCGAGGCGATGCACCGCGACTTCCTGCTGGCCGGCGGCAAGGTCGAGTGGGTCACGCTTAGCGATAACGAAGCGTCGGCGACGTTCTCGCACCCGCAGGGCGGTAGTGCCACCATCACCTGGGACATGCAGCGGGCCGCAATGGCAGGGCTGGGGGCGCGCGAGGGCTGGAAGAAATACCCGCGCCAGATGCTACGCAATCGCGTCGTCAGCGAGGGCGTGCGGACCATCTGGCCGGTCGCCACCTCGGGCATGTATGAGCCGGGCGAGGTCATGGATATAGCCGCGCCGCACAAGGAGCCGGTGCATACCGGCCCGACCCTGGAGGCGGTAGCAGAGTCCCAGCCGGACGTAATTGACAGCAACCCGGCGAGCGCAAGCTACACCGCCGGCAATCCGGAATACCCGTTCGCCACTAGCAAGGGTGGGCAGATCTACCGCACCGGATCCGAGTGGCTCGAGGCATGGCGCCGCCTGGCCGAGAACTGCATGAAGGCCGACGCCCTGGATAAGCTGGAAAGGGCGAGGGAAATGAACCTCGGCGCCATCGAGGCGGTGAGCGAGTTCGATCCCTCTGCCGCCATGGAAGTCCACGGGATGCTGGTTGGCGTGCTGGGATCCCCGGCATGAACGTCGCGCAGGAACTGCGGCAGGTCGCATATGACTGCGGCGACGACCGGCCCGACATCGCCCGGCGCCTGCTGCATCTCGCCGTCCGCGTCGCCCGCATGGAATTGCAACTCGACGACATCGTGGCCGACGCGGCCCAGGCCGAGCGGGTCGAGCGCATGCAGACGCGGCTGCCGTTCAAGCTGCACCTGGTCGACGCCGCGCCTCGCGGTCGGCTGCCATGAGCGACTATCCGTTCACGATGAAGGCCGAGGCCGAGATCGCCCGCCTGCGGGCCGAGATCGCGGACCTGAAGGTGTCGGTCGTGGCCTTCTGCGGACCGTGGGCGGCGCAATACGGGAAAGACGCGGGCTGGCCGACCGGACACCTGCACCCGGCGCACTACGACCTCCTGGAGCAATGCGGTGCGCGGATGATCGATTTCACCCGCGCCGCGCTGGAGGCGAAGCCGTGAGCGACGCACTCTGGCTGGTGTTCGGTCTGCTGGCCGGCGCCGTCGTGCTGGTCGGGCTGGTCTTCATGGTCCGCGTCTGGAAGGGGGATGTCGACTGAGACATTGACGCCTAAGCCTACTCACAACCAACCAGGAACCTACCTTATGGCAACGACTAAACGCACCAAGATCCCGGCATTGAGCACCGCCGAGATCATCGCACTGAGCAAAGACCCCGCCGCACCGCCCAAGGAAATCATCCGCATCACGCGGCCCCGAATGCGCGAGGCGGTGATCGCCATCCGAGGCATCGCCCCGTATGTCCAACACGCTTTCTCGGAAAAGCAGCGAAAGCAGATGGAAGACACGCAGAGAATGGGGCAGCAGGCGCGCGGCAAAAAGAACCGCGTTCCCAAAGACTTCGATGCGGTTTACGAAGCCGCGAAACACATTTCGCAGGCGGGCTGGTTGGGCATTCCCGCGCCCGCGTTTCGTAACGCGATGATCTCGGCTTGCAAACTGGTTGGCATCGTAATGACCAGGGCAAAATTGAGCGTGTTTATTGAAGCTGACGGCATCGACCGCAATGATGGCACGCCTTTGGTAAAGATTCTCGGCGAGCCGCGCATTCATCAGGCAACCGTGAGAAACGAGACGGGTGTTGCCGACATTCGCTGGCGCCCGATGTGGGAAACGTGGTCGGCCAATGTAAAAGTGACGTGGGACGAAGACCAGTTCTCGGCGACTGATGTGATGAATTTGATGCTGCGCGCGGGTATTCAGGTTGGTATTGGCGAAGGCAGGCCGGATAGTCCGAACAGCAATGGATTAGGCTGGGGAAGATTTGAGATCGTCGAGTAGCATTACTTAGGCATGGAAGGGCAGCGCAGGCGAGGCGGGTCATGGCAGCGACGGGTGAGGCTACGCTTGGCAGGCATGGCAGGGACCGCCCGGTCCGGGAAAGGCTCGGCAAGGCGGGGCGTGGCAGGCGCGGCATGGCTCGGCGAGGCAGGCGGGGCGGGGATGGGCGAGTCCCGACGGGGCACCGCATGGCAAGGCGGGGCAGGCAGGGCTTGCCTGGGGCTGGCATGACGCGCCGGGGCATGTCCGGGATCGGCCTGGCAGGCATGGCAGGGGAAGGCGCCGCTCGTCTGGGCACGGCGGGACGCGGCAGGCGAGGCAGCGTCCGGGCTGGCACGTCCGGGCACGGCGCGGATCGGCGGGGCATGGCGGGGCAGGCTCGGCGGGCATCGGCGTGGCAACGCCCGGCTGGGCAAGGCAGGCGCGACGTGGATCGGCGTGGCAAGCTGGGGCAAGGCAGGCGCGGCAAGGTTCGACGGGCTGCGGCCGGGCACGGTCTGGCATGGTGTGGCAGGCACGGCTAGGGGCGCCATGGCGCGTCAGAGAGGGGCGGCGCAAGGCACGGCAGGCGGGGCTTGGCTGGGGCTGGATTGGCGAGGCCGGGCAAGACGGGGCAGGCTTGGCGCGGCATGGCAGGGCAAGGGAAGGCTGCGCTCGGCCCGGCGGGGCAGGCGCCGATGGGTCCGGCACGGCACGGGGCGGCATGGCAGGGCAGGCTCGGCACGACACGGCTGGGCATCGCGCGGCATGGAAGGGCTTGGCCGGGACGGCTGGGCAGGCATGGTTTGGGACTACTCAACCAAAGGGAACTGAAATGCGAGACAACTCGATAGCTCTGGAACTACTGGCGCTGAAAAACGACAACGGCTTGGTAAATCCCAGCGAGGTCGTCACCTGGGCGCGGCGCAACCACAACTCGCGGCTGCATGGCGCGCTGGAGTGGGATGACGACATTGCCGGGGAAAAGTGGCGCATCGCCCAGGTGCGATCTCTAATTGCAGTTCATGTTACTGACGCCGAGGGCATGCGCGGGCTGGTGTCGCTCTCGATTGACCGCACGCCCGGCAACAACGGTTATCGCGGCCTGGACGACGTGGTTGCGCGGCCAGATCTGCGGGATATCTTGATGCAAGACGCGCTCGCCGAACTGGAACGGGTGCAGGCGAAATACGCCCGGCTGACCGAGTTGCAGGAAGTCTGGGAAGCCGCCGACAAGGTCCGCACCCGCAAACGGCGCAAGGCGGCATGATCCACTACCACGGCACGCCGATCACGCCGATTGATGCCTTGATGGACCTCGCCGGGCGCCATTTCTGCGTCTCGCACCGTGATCCCCGCGATGTTCGCCGCTGCCACGCCATCGGCCAGAGCGTGATGCTGGATAATGGGGCGTTCTCGGCATGGAAGGCCGGCACGCCCACCGACTGGCCCGCCTATTACGCCTGGACGGACGAGTGGCTCGACCACCCCACCACCTGGGCAATCCCGCCGGACGTGATCGACGCCGGATCGCAGGAACAGGATGCGCTGCTGCGGGAATGGCCGCACGGGCGGCGTCAGGCGGCGCCGGTGTGGCACATGGACGAACCCCTGCCTCGCCTGTGCGCGCTCATCGACGCCGGCTGGCGCCATGTCTGCATCGGCAGCACCGCTGAGTATGCCGTGGTCATGTCCGACGCCTGGCAGCGCCGCATGGATGCGGCGTGGAACCAGCTCGCCGTGACGTTCAGCCGCACGCCCCCGATCCACATGCTCAGGGGCATGCAGTGCAGCGGCGAGCGTTGGCCGTTCGCCTCGGTGGATAGCACCGACATCGCGCAGAACCACAAACTCCCGCACAACACGCCCGCCGCCATGGCTGCACGCTGGGACGGACTTCAGTGTCCTGCCCGCTGGTCCGTCCGCGTCGAACAGGGGGAATTGCTATGAACGTGCGCTATGAACTGACGATGGCTTGCCAGTGCCCGGTGGACGACGCGCAGGACATCTATGCGGTGACTATCGAGGCTACCAAGATGATCAAGGTCGAGGACATCCTGGCCATGGTCAAAGCTCTGCCGCCGATGTTCCAAGAGGACATCACCAAACGTCTGGCGAAAGCCTTCGACTGTCGCGCGACCACGGTCGGCCTGCACTCAGGGGTAAAAACCACATGCAGCGCGTGATCCTGGCAGCGGGCTTTCTGCTTTGCATCCCAACCGCCAACTGGCTCATCGGCCACGTCGGCACGGTCTGCGTGCCGCAGGGGCCGTGCCTGGTGCCGGTGGCGCCGGGGCTGATGGCGCCGTCCGGGGTGCTGGTGATCGGCGTGGCGCTGGTGCTGCGCTCGCTGCTGCAAGAGGCTGCTGGGCGGCGCTGGGTGGTGGTGTGCATCGGCATCGGCGCCGTGCTGTCGGCAGCCATAGCCCCGCCTGCGCTGGTGCTGGCATCCGCTGCGGCGTTCCTTGCTGGCGAGCTGGCCGACTGGGGGGTGTATTCCCGGCTGCGCGAGCGCGGCATGGGGCTGGCGTTGCTCGCTGCCGGGCTGGTCGGGGCGCTGGTGGACAGCGTCCTGTTCCTGGGCTTGGCGTTCGGCTCGCTGGAGTTCCTGGCCGGACAGGTGGTGGGCAAGCTGTGGGCGACGCTAGCTGCCGTGCTGGTCCTGCGCGTCATGCGCCGTCCCGTAGTTGCCGCGTCGTGACCCGCGCGCAGGCGGTGGCCAGGTTGACGGCTTTGGAAAGCCGCATCGTGGCGGTCGAGCGGGCGCTGCTGGCGCTCTCTCGCGAGACTGACGGGCAGTTGAGCAAGGACGCAGCCGACGCCGCCTTTTCGCTCATGGCAGCCGTGGACAAGGCCAGCGAGGCGCGGCGGTATCTGGATCGAAAGGTTATAACGTGATGCTAATCGCCATCGTCCTGTTCGTCGTCTTCTGCGTCGTCTTTGCCGCGTGCAGCAAAGGGTTCCCCTTCTATTAGGGCTGGTTCTGATCGGGCGTGAATAGCTGCGAGCCAAGCAAGCCCCCGCCCTTGTAGAGCGGCGCCGCTGCCCGCTGGGCGCCCGGCATCCAAGACAGATACGGATGCGCCGGATCGTTCAGCGTGGACGGTCCACGCGGCAGGGTAACGCCGAGATCCGCCGCCGTGTTGGCGCCGCCGACCGCGCGCTGCGTGATCTCAGCCCCCCGCTGCGTGGCCTTCTGCGCCGCCAGGGTCGGCTTGACCTCTGACAGAATGGGACCGATCCACGGCGTCTTTTTGAGAACCGTGCCGACAGTATAACCGCTGCCCGAGGGATTGAGCCGCTGCCCACCCGCGCGGCTGCCGACGCCCAGCGCGATCAACGCCTGCCGGTAGTCGGCCAGTTGCCTCTGCATTTCCGCAGGCAGCAACGTCCGGCTGACATCAGCCCCGCCGCCGTGGACCTGATCTCCAATGCGCCCCGCCGCGCTGTTGTAGTCGAACCTCGGCGCCCCGGTATCGGCGATCTCGGTGGCGGCGTCCTTGCCGTAAAGCGTCCGCAGCGTCAGCGCGCCAGCAAGCGGCTGTCTTGCCTCATCGCCCAGGTGAAACTGCAAATGCGACAGCGCCGCGTTGGTGCCGCCGCCAGGCGTTACGGTGCCCGCGCCACTGCCGAATATGCTGTTGACCGTTTCCTGCCCCGTATGCGGCGCGGCGGGGTTGGTCACGCCGGAAATCAGCCGCTCGGCTGCCGGGTTATCGCGCGGCTCGGTGAAAGCATACCGCGCCCGCGTCGCCGCGTTGGCAGTCCGGAAATCGGTCAGCAGTTGCGGGTTGCCAGCCATATGCCCCGGCGTCGTCTCGGCGGCGGTTATCGCGTCGTCCAGCGCAATCCGCATCCGCGTGGCGACGGCAGCGGCGGGCTTGCCCTGGTTTTCCTCTATGACGTTGCGAAGCGTCTGGCGCATGTCCTGCAAATTGCCGAGGTTGAACCCCTGCATCGTAGGCCGACCGTCCGCCCCGACCGGCAGCATGATGCGCCGCAACTGGTCAAACGCATTGACCGCAGCCTGCCCGGTTTCCTGTAGCTGGCCGGCTGTGTAATTGCCATTCGGTCCCTGCGGGGCGCCGAAGAACTCGCGCAGGGTGTTGGCCGCTCGCCCCATCACGGTCGTCGAGACATCGGGCGAGAACACCACGCCGCGCCCTGCCGCCGTGTCAGGCGATAGCGGGCCGAGCCGGTCCCATGCGGCCCGTTCCGCAGTGGTCAGATCCCTGACCCGGCCCGCGATGGCGGTGTTGACCCGATCACCATACCCGCTCGCGGTCGGCTGGAAGGTTTCGGGGGCATGGGTGCCAGGCGCGACCTCGCCGCTGGCGTTGCCGATGATGGTGCGCTTGTTCTGAAGGTGCTGTTCGGCGTTGCTGTCGTTCAGCCCCTTTAGATGCGTCCGCGCCGCGTCCGAGGACGATCCCGAATTGGCGAGGAAGTCCTCATAGGCGACTTTGGTAGGGTCGGCGGTAACGGTCCCCTCGGTGGGGTTGAACCCCCAGTTGTGCAGCGTCCGCGCTCGGTTGGCGATGTCCTCGGCAGTGCCGATGACGGGGCGGCTCAGCCGGTCAATGCCCTTCATGACACCATAGCCGAGGCCCGACAGCCCGGCGGGCATCAATGTCGAGATCGCCGTGCCCAGCATGTCGAATGGCTTTTCCTCGCCGCCGAGCAGGTAGCTGCCTGCCTGCGACAGCGCGTGCTGTGCCCCGCCAGCGCCCATCTGCAACGGCAGGGATCTGCCCCCGGTCGCAAGCGCCGCCGCCGTCTGCCCGCCGTAGAACAACCCCTTCTGCGCGTTGAAGCCGGGGCGATCCAAATACATCTTCGGCCCGCCGGGAACCTGCACGGTAAGCCGCGCGCCTGGCGCGGGATGTCCCTCGGCGTCGAGGTCGTCATAGGCAATCGTGGCACCTGGAATACGCGACTTGATGGCATTGCCAAGGGCCGTCTCATTAGGCGACAGCGCCATGTTGCCGACGATGCCCCACGCCTTCGGGTCGGTGACGCCGAGGCCGAGGCCGGGCATGTCCACCGGGCCGATCTCGGGATGGCGCACCGAGTCGTTGCCGGTGAACAGGTCGAGGGCTGCGGCACGGCCAGCGGCTCGCCGGTTTGAGCGGTCCACCAGCTTGGAACCGGATGGCTCAATCGGAACCGGCTTGCCCTTTCCGGTCCCGCCGACTGACGAGTAGGACGTGCCGAGGATGCTCGTCGGCGTTCCGCCGGGGTCGAATGGCTCGCTCGGGGCGCCCGCAGGCGCGGCCTGCCCGCTGGGTCCGAAGGATACGGAATTGCCGCCGGGGTCGAATGGCTCGTCGGCTGCTGAACCGCTCATCTCGGCCCCCCGACATCAACGGCCTGGCGCACTGGCTGCATGCCGGGCGAATAGATGACTTCCAACCCGCCGTCCGCCCTGCGGAACATTGTGCCCGGCCGGATGTTGTGCTCGGCAGCCCAGTCCTGGCGCTTTTTCTTCCAGAATGGATCGGGGTCGAGCCAATGGTCGCCGAGTTCTTGCGAGCGGGCGGGGACGATTGGGTATTTCTGTTCGATGGTTTCGGACGCCGTTTGCAGCGCCTCGGAAATAGGCTTGCCGTCCGCCACCAGCTTGTTGACCTCGATGTTGTAGCGGTTCTTCTGGTCCTGCGCCCGGCGCAGATACGAGATGACGGCGGCACGGGTCTGCTTGTTCTCATACATATTCGGCGCCATGGACTCGATGAAGCCGAGGTCACGGTCTGATAGCGCGCCCATCGACATGCCGGAACGCAGACGCGCGACCGCATTGGAAATGCCGGTCTGTAGCAACTGCGTGGCGCCGGCCTGATCCGCATTGACGATCCCGGCCTGGGCCAGGCGGTTCAGGACCGTGGTGTCGCCGATCTTCAGCGTGGCAAAGACGCTCGGCTTGTCCACGTTGTTCGACAGCGACGCCAATCCATCCAACTCGCTGACGGCACCACGGGAATCCACGGCGTCTTTGTTGAGTTGATCCAGCACCTTCCCCCGGCTGGTCAGGTCGGCGGTTTCCTTGCTGTTCCTCGACTGGATGTCGCCCTGCTGGGCCTGCTTCGCCAGTTCCTGTTCGTGCGCCAGTCTCGCCTGCGCGGCTGTCCCGTAAGCCGTGAACGCCTCTTTGTAACGGTCCTGGATCTTGTTGCGTTCTTCCGTCTCGTATTTCGTCGTGGCTGCTGCTGCCGCCGCCGCCTTGGCCTGTGCGGCGGTTTGCCGCTCGGCTTCAAGGTTGGCGCGCGCTTCTGTCAGTGCGAGATACGCCTTGGGCTGCTCGGCGACGGGCAGCGTGCCGATCTGTTTGGCTTTGAGCGCAAGCTCTGCGGCCTTGATGTCGAAGGCCTTCGTCTGCAAGGGCGTGAGGTTGGGGTTGAAGTCCTCGGTCTGCGGCGGCGGGACGTATTCCCGCTTGTGGAAGTCGGCGAACGTGCCGGGGTGGCGAATGACGCCATCGCCCGCCTTGATGTCGGGATATTGCGGCGGCGGCGGCTGATCCGGCGCGGGTGGCGTGGTCACCCCTGTCGGCGGGGTAACGCCGGGGGGCACGACCAGCCCGCCGGTCTGGGCTGGGATGTTGGTCGGCCCGGTGGATGCCACCTGGGTCGAGGACGGCACCGAGCCGCCCGGCGTGCCTGCGGTCGGCGGCTTGAGCGTCGTGGGATCGGCGCCCGCCTTGGTCATGCCCTCGATGATGGCGTTGACATCGCCGGGCACGTTCGGCCCTGCGGGCTTGGCGACGAGGTTGGACGGGGCACCAGGGCCAGCCACGAGGTTGCCGGGGGCGGCTGGGGCAACGTCGGGCTGGGTGGTGTCGGGGTGCGCCGTGGGCGCGGTTGTGGTCGTGGTCGCGGCGGGCGCCCCTGGCGCGGCGGGTGCAGTCGGTCGGCGCGAGTTTTTGTTGCCTTCCTGCACGGCCATCGCCGCCTGCACCCTGGCGCGGACGGCAGGGTCTTTGAAGTCGAGTTTGGCGGTGGGGTCCAAGCCGGTTGCCGCCGCCACGTTCTTGATATACCCGGCGGTATCGTTCTCTGATGGCGGCGCCCAGCGGCTAATGAAGCCGGCCAGCGTGTTGATGCCGCCCTCGGCATACTTGGCGAACAGCGCATCGGTTGCGGCCTGCCCTTCCTCGGGCGTCTTCCATGCCGCGAAACCGTTGGTATTGACGGCGCCGGGCTGCCCGGCAAAGCGGATATTCAGCGGATTGTTGGCTGCGAATGAACCATCCCCCGCCGCGCCGATGTTGGTGTTGCCGCCGCCCGCGAGCGCCGCCGCAGCCTTTGCCTGCTGCATCTGCTGCCTAAGCGTCAGCAGCGGCAGGGCTTCCTTCACCCGCGCGATTTGCAATTCCTGCTGCTGTGCCGCGTAATCCTGCTGCGCCTGCCCGCGCGCGGCTTTCATGTATTCGGACTGCCCAAGCGATTGCTGCGCGGCACCGATGCCGCCGCCGATGAGTTGTCCGATAGTCTTGCGGTCGGTGCTGTAGCCGCTGTTTGCCAGCAGGTTCAGGCCGAAGCTGAGCAGCGCGCGGTTGCCTGATGCGTCGGCTTCTTCCCCTGACAGGGGGACCGTGCCGGACGGTCCGCCGCCGAGGGCGGAACCCAGCAGGCCGGTGATGGTGGACGGCGCGTCGGTGCGCGAGCGCGTTGCCGTGGCAGCGCGAGGCGGGTTGAGCGCCTGTTGCAGCATCTGGTCGATGATGCGCTGCTGGTCGTCCGGGGCGGCGACGGTTTGATCGTCCGGCATGGTTCAGACCCCCAGAAGCCCCTTGGATGACCCCCCGCCGGGGTATAGCGCCTGATATCGCTGTTGCAGCAACTGGACGAGCGTGTCGAGGTTGGCGCCGCGCCCGCCGCCGGTTCCGGATTGCGCGGGGGCCATCGCGCCTACGCCTGAACCTCCGCCGCCGCCCTGCGATTGCTGCCCAGCCGCCTGCGCCTTGGTGAGATCCCCAAGCGCCTTGGTGAGCTTGTCGCCCCAGGCGGCATCGCCGCCCGGCATTGTCTCGGTGCCGACCTTGCTGTCCCACCAAGCGGGTGCCGAACCGCCCCCCGACCACGTCTGCGATGCGGGCGTGTTGCCAGCGACGTAGGGTTCAGGCGTGACGCCAGAGAAGTATTTGGCCGCTATATCGCCATAAGCCGGATCGGGTATTGCCATCACAGTGCTCCCAAAATGCCGCCAGCGACTGCGCCAGCGGCCGCGCCGTATGGTCCGGCAGCCATGCCCAGGCTGGCCCCCGTGGCCGCGCCGCCCATCACGCCGCCCGCCACGTTGCGCTTCTGCGGCGTATAGGACGGCGTGCCCGTGCCCATCGAGGACGTGCCGTAGGGCACGCCGCCGACCGCTGATAGCAGCACGTCGAGGTTTTGGACCGGCCAGCCTTGCTGTTCGTACCACTGCCCCATCTGCGTGTTGAGGTTCTGCTGCTCTTGCTGCTGCTGCGCGCTGCCGATGGTTTGCAGCATGCTGGCGTCTTTCTGCTGCGCCGCCTGCTGTGCGGTGGCGACACCCGGCAGTTGCTGCGCCGCAGTGAGGCCCGCTTGCAGGTTCGTGTTCGCCATGTTGCCCGCCTGGCCGGCGGCGGCGTTGTAGCCTTGCTGGCCCAAGGTGGACAGGAACTGGTTCGCCGCCATGCCCTGCTGCGCGCCTAGCTGGGCGAGACTAAGGCCCTGGTTAGATGCTTGGCCCCAGCCCTGCGTGAGCATGTTGCCGATCTGCTGCTGCGTTCCTAACTGGGCCTGGGCGTCGGCCACGCCCTCGCTGACGCCCTGCCGGCTGCCGCCGAACGCACCGACGTTCGCCGCCTGCCCCGCCACCGCCTGCCGCGCGAGTTGCCGCTGCTGCTCGCCCGCCGCGAGCGTCGGGTCGATGACGTTCTGGGTGTAGGGGTTCATGAGTTGCTGCGCGTTGCTGGTGACGCCCGCCGCCGTGGCCGGTCCCTGCGCCGCGAAGCCGCCCATCATGCCCTGCGCGGGGTTCATGACGTTGGCCTGGTAGTTGCCGAAAAGCTGGTTGGTGCCCTGGTTCAACTGGTCGGCGGTGATCGGTGCCGCCTGGCCCAGTAGGCCCGTGTAAGCCGCCTTGGATGCGTCGTAGGCGGGGTTTTGCGCCCCCTGCATGTCGCGGACCTGCTGGTAGGCCTGCTGGGTGTCGGCGCCCGGCTGCGCGACGATCTGGCCGCTGTATGGGGTATAGGGCCGGTCGGCGATGTCCGACGCCATGCCGACCGCTTTCTGCGAGCCGGCGTTGAGCCAGTCGGGCAGTTGCGTCGAGGTGTTCGTCGTCCCCTGCGTCGGCTCGGAACCGCCCTTGCTGCTCATGTCGCCAGATCCTTGTAAAAGGACGGAAGGTGCGGTTTCCAGCCCAGCCCCGATGCTACGCGGCCCCAGCCTTTCCGTCCCATTGCCGTAGCCTTTGTGCAGCCCTGCTCAATCGCCCATGCGCTGATCTCGGCATCGAGCGCCAGGCAGTCGTGCAAATCCCCCCAGATCAGCCAATACACGACCGTCTTCATCTTGGGGTATTGTTTTAGCTCGGTGATTATGTGGCCATTGCCGCGTTCCCAATACTGGGCACGCCCGTCCCGACACATTTGCACCACGTCGGCAATCGCGTGGGTGTTGCCGCCCCAGGCGAGCGCCTTCTCTAGCCGCGCGCGGCGCTCGGCCTCGTCCATGCCGGGCTGCTTCAGGGCGGCGGCGCTCATGTGCGGGGGACTGCTTCGGTGACCAACGCCCCGGCGTCGTTCACCGTCAGCCGCCAGGTCGTGCCGTTGGCCGAGATCAGGCCGAGGAACGGGAACGCCGGCCCCTGCACGCCCTTGTCCGCCTTCCTGTTGATCGCCTCGGCGATGTTCGCGAGCCGCTGGTCGATGTCGCCGCTGGTGGGGGCGATGAACGGCGGCGGCGGGTGACTGAGCGGGCGGGTTGCCATCAGCGCCTGCCCCCCGCTTTCATCTCAAGCCGGGGCCGTCCCACCGCCCACGGCTCGTCGGCCATCGCTTCCATTCGCATGCGAACGCTGCGCCCGCTGAACCTGACGTCCATCAGCCCATCGTGGATCTCGGTATAGAGGCCGGTGTCGTATTCGCTGGCGGCGTCGTGCGGCTGCTCACGCGGAAAGAAGCGGTAGCCGATGCCGTTCGCGGCTTCGGCATCGAAAATAACCTGTTTCACATGAAACCGCTTGTCGCCCTCGCCTAACGTGATGTTGCCGCTCTCGGCGTAGACGTCGCCATGCGGCGCGCGCGGCACGCCGTTATCGGACCACCCGTATTCGTGCAGGAACAGGCTGCCGCCGGATCCCAGCGGCCCGCCGAGGACGGGATAGTCCATCGTGCCGCTCGGGTCGCCCGCCGTGCGGCGCCGCACCCCGATGGTCCAGGGGTGGGTCTGGTCGCTGTAGTTGAGGGCGAGGTAGCGGTTGTTTTCCTGCGCGCCTTCGTCGGGCCAGTCCCACCAGAGTTCGGTGAATGCCGGGTTGGGCGAGCCGAACACGCGGCCGACCATCTGGCGGTTGATCAGCGAAAAATACCAATCCTGCACGTCGCATTTGAGCGGCTGCACGTTGCCCTGGTAGGTCCAGAAAGTCTGCAAGCCGGGCCACGCATAGAACGATCCGACGCCGATGACAGACCGCGCCGAGATCGGCCCGCAGCCTGCCGCGATCTGGACGATGCCGTAGGCGTAGGGGGCGCCGACGTAAGTCATCTTGTGCAGGTCGGTCGCGGTGAAGATCAGCAGACCGTCGTTAACCTTGACCGCGCACATCGCATAAGACTGCGTTTGCAGCAGCTTGCTGCCTGCCAGGTTGGTGAGCGACGGCGCCCAGACGGCGGGGTTTTCCTGGTCGGACCACGCGATGTTGCGGGGATCGCCGCCCGAGGCCAGCAGCACGACATGGCGCTGGTCGGTGACGATGACGCCGCGATTGTTGATGGGTGCCCCGGCCACAAGCAGGGGCAGCACGGCCGGCGTGGTTGGGGTCCAGCGGTAGAGCCGCCCGTCCTGGGTGGGCACGACCAGCAGATCCTGCCCGAACGTGTCCATGCTCCATCGGTCGCCCTGGATCGCGGCGATGTCCTGCACCCCGATATCGGCGGGATCGCGTGCGGTGCCGTAGGTGCTTTCGCCGAAGTCCGCGAGGCCGTAGCCGACCAGCGCGCCCGGCGGGTTGAGCGGCCCGACGCCTGCTGGGGTGATGTCGTAGAGGACGTGGGAGTCGAAGCGGTAGGCGTAGAGCTTGGCATCGGTGCCGAACGCCGCCCAGCGGACGCGGGCGTTGTCGTGCCAGGTGAGCAGGTCGCGCGGCTGCGTCGGCGTTGCCGTGCCGGGCTGGGCCACGTTGCCGCCGATGGGCTGAAGCTGGCCCCCGCGAAACCGCACCAGGTTGACATCATACCAGCGGCCCGGCGTGGCTTCTGGGGTCGCGTTGCGAACGACCCCCGGCGGCGGCGCTTGGGTGACGCGGGGCATCTAGTGCGGGCCGCGCGAGGGCGAGGACGGCACGCGCAGGCTGCGCGCGGGCATGAGGATAGCGCGCAGTTCGGCGAGTTCGGTCCTGAGTGTCGCGAGTTCGTCGGTGATCGCCATCTCGGTCGCCAGCCCTTCAGGCACCATGGCGCTCATGACGACGGTCGCGGCCTGGGTGCCGGCGAAGACGATCTTGGTGACGACCAGCACGGGCTGAACGACTGAGAACGGCGTGCCGCTGCCGCCGAGGGCGATGTTGTGGGTATGCAGCCCGTCCAGATAGATGCTGTGGCCGTGGGCGGGGACGGTGACGTTGTGCGCGTGGGTGCCATCGCCGTTGATGATGTGGATGTGGGTCTGCAACTCGCCGCTGGTGGTGAAGGTGTGGCTGTGGAAGCCGTCCGTCGTGGTGGGAAGCGGATTGCCGGTACCGAACCCGCCGCCGACAGAGACATTAGCGGGACCGCCACTCGATCCCCATGCGCCGGGGACGCTGTGGGCGTGGCTGCCGCCCCCGTCCGTAGTGCCGTTATGCGTGTGGGGGGTCGTCTCGGTCGAGGTGACGCCGCCGTGGCTGTGATAGCCCTGCGCGTCGGTGGCGACGCCCCACGGGCCGCTGGCCGTCGTGGCCCCGCCGTGGCTGTGCTGCCCCTGGCTGTCGCTGACCATGTTGTAGTTCGGCAGGTTGATCTTGGCGATGACGTTGGACACCGCGCCGGTCTTCTGGGTGAAGCTGTAGCTTACCGAAGTGCCGTTGGTGTCCACGACGACGCCGGGGCCGATGGCGGCGCGGCCGTTGGACGAGGGCAGGTTGAACGTGGTGGATCCGTCCCCCGCGCCCCAGTAGGTGCCGACGACGGCGAAGAGCGCGCTGTAGGTCGTGCGCGAGACGGCCCGCCCGTCCGCGATCAGCCAGCCTGGCGGGGCGTTCGGCCCGGCGAAGTCGAGGATGGCGCCGATGGGGGTGGACAGGAACACGAACTGATCGAGGATCGTGGTGTTGCTGTTGAGCTTGGTGCCCCAGGTATCGCGCGAACTGCCGATCTCGGGCAGGACGAGGTTCAGGTGCGGCGTGTAGGTATCGGCCATGGCGGGTTCCTAGCGCACGCCTGCGGGCGGCTTCATCGCGGTCGGCGGGGTGACCAGGGTGGTTTCGACGCTGTCGTCGGCCAGGCTGATATACCACGTTCCGGCGGGATCGCGGGGCACGCGCATGAGCCAGCCGCCGATGCCGCGTGTGCCGGACCAGCCGCCGACGCGGCGTTCGTAGTCGCGGCGCGTGCCGGTCGAGGGCAGCACGGTATGCGGGCGCGGCGGCGCGGGCAGTGGCGCGTAGCCATAGTGATAGGCGCCGTTCGCCAGCACCCATTGCGGGTTGCCGGGCGGGGTCTGCGTCATCTCGCCAGCGTTGGTTGCCATGGTCGCTTCCTATTGCCTGTTGGTGCCCTGTTTGCTCACGTCTTCCTGCAAGCGTTGTAGCACGGCCCCCTGCGTCTGCTGCGTCGCCTGCAAGTCGGCCATTTTCTGCTGCATCGTCAGCAGCCCCTCGAGGATGCGGTCGGCCCTGGCGATCACGGCGTCCACCTTGGCGGCGTTGGATTGGACAGGGCCGCTGCCGTGGGTTTCGAGCGCGACAATACGCAGTTCGTGGTTGGCGCCCTGCTGCCGCATCGTGCCGATCTCGCTGCCGATGAGGAAGACGTAGAGCGCGATGGACGCGGCGGCGCCAACCACGCCAATGGTGAGCCAGCGAGGTCGCCGAGACGGCGGTTCGTCAGCCATGTCCCGGCGACCCCCATTGTCAGGCGCTCAGCTTGCGGCGGAAGGCGGCGAGGGCGAGCAACCCGGCCCCCAGGATCGTCATCGAGGCTGGCTCGGGCACGTTCTCGAGGATGGCGGTCTGGCCCCGGTTGATTAGCTGGGCGTTGGCGCTCAGCGAGCCGGTGACCTGCTCGGTGATCGAGAACGGGTTGGCCGAGAAGAACGCGCCGCTGGCGTTGTGGCTGTAGCTGTCGGCAGCCAGCAGGGCGGTGGACGTGAAGTTGTCGAGCAGCGTGCCGGGGGTGTCGTTGATGCTGTCGGCGCCCTGCTGGTTCGTCGCGTCGGCCCACAGGCGGGTCTGGGCGGTCGAGCCGATGGCGTTCTGCCAGGTGCCTGCCGTGGTCGCGGCGAACTGGGTGACCGGGGCGGCGAAGTTCGTGTCAGAGATCGTCACGGTGTAGAGCACCGGGATGCCCAGCGTGTTGATCAGGTTCAGCGAGGACGTGTTGAGGATGTCCTGCGGGTTTGGGTTGGCGGGCGTGCCCACCGAGGTCTGGACGCTGCCGTTGACCGTGACGCCGCCGATGGTCTGGTTCGCGATCTGGATCGTGCCGGTGGACAGGTTGGTATCGCAGGCGGTGTTATCGACGCACAGGAAGGTGGTGCCGCCGAAATTGGCGGCTACCTGTAGGGTTGCGTGAGCAGGAAAGCTGGCGAGCGCGGCGAGCGCCACTGCCAGCACCCCCGCGACGAGATAATGCGTCTTCATGTTGGTTCCCTCTGGGCCGACCGCGAGATGCGGCGGCGGTTGCGCCGGAAGGCCCGGCGAGGGTGGCGATGCAAGCGAGACGCCGATGAGCATTGCCAGTGGCTTAGAAGCGTCGGTTTTGGCATGTGTAAAGTCTGCCGACACCCGGCGCTGGATTGCCGCGATTGCGGCGTCGTTCGCGGCCTTCCTGTGTGCTGCGCCTGCGCGGGCGTGACATTTCCGACACAGCAGGATGGTGGCCCATGGCTTGGTCTGCCGGGGGCGCCAGCGGCGCAGCGCGCGCGGGTCGGGGTAGCCGCAGTCGCGGCAGGCCGGGGGCGCGGCGGGGGTGAGGAAGTCCACCCCTAGCCCCAGGGCTTCGTCGTCACGGCCGCATAGGAAATCGTACCAGCCACGCCAATCACGATGCCCAGCAGCAGGCCGATGATGAACCACATTCACAGCTTCCATCCGGCGGTATGCGGATCGCAAGAGGCGACCGCGTAAAGCGCCAGAAAGGCCATGCCGATGACGCAATAGTAGAGTGCGCGGTCACTCATGTGATAACACCGCTACATGGATGACTTTGTGCATATCCCGATACGGGTGCCTGCTGCATTTGCCGAGCGGATCGACAATTACTGGCATGAGCACCGGCTGATGACCCGCGCGGCGACCGTTCGCGTGCTGCTGACGAATGCGCTGGATATGGCAGAGGCGCGTGTTGCATCACGGCCTCCCCCACGGCCAGAAGACCCGCCCGGCGAGGTAGACGCGGATGGCAAACGGGCGCCGGTAGACTGACAGGGTAAAGCCTCGCCCGGCCTCGTTGATGACGAAGGCCACTGTCATCGCAGCCTCGGCACGCCGCCGCTCATGCACATCACCAGGTCGTAAACGAAATAGATCAGGAAGATAATGACAATCATGGCGACGATGATGCGGATGACCCGCATGGCGAGGTCGCCCGCCCAGCCGAGCCAGCCCAGGATGATTGGCAGGAGCAGCATCAGGATGGCGACGACGCCGCAGATGATGACGAGCCAGACCAGCATCGACACCAGCCACGCCGATGAGAAGCACATAGCTAGTTCCCCTCTGCCATGTTCATAGGTCCGCCGACAGATACATATCGAACGTCACATAACAAAGACCCAGCGCCGTCGCCGTGCAGTTGGTTTTCATCATGTGCTGCGCCTGACCATTGATGCTCAAGCCGCTCGCATTGAAGTATGTCTGGCTGGCGAAGGTGATCTGTGGGTTTGCCCGCATCGTCACCGGGAAAAGGAAGGTGCAGTTAAAACCTTGGCCCGCACCCGCATAGCTTTGCACAATCAGGCCGGGAAGCGCCGTGTAAAACCGTTGGCACTGTTGCAGTTGCGTAACCGGATCGAGCTTTTCGAGCGGCGTGGCCGTGGGGCCGAGTTCAAGCTGGACGCCGTAGAGGTTCACCGTGCCGGATTGCACACCGATATTGCCTGCCGCCGCGTTGTTAGTAGCACCAGATGAGAACCATATCGACAGCGCCGAAAAATCAGTGCCGATGTTGGTGCCCAGCGTCTTGCCAGCGACCGATGGAATGGCAATCGTAGACGAATACCGTGTCCACGTGCTGCTCAATGTCACCGTATTCCCGGTCGCCAGTACAGCGCCGCCCGCCGATGGCGATCCGCCCGTGCCGAAATTCTGGTTGATATTGATGCCGATTTTAGGCGTTCCCGCCGTGTATCTAGCCCAGAACGACACGGTCACCGTCTTGCCCGCGAGGCGCCGCACGTTCTCGATCCGCTGATCCAGCCGATGATATGCGCCCGCCGCCGCATTGCCGGTGAAATTGTTTAGCCAGAAGAAGCCAGCTTCTTCATCGCCAATCTCGGCCCGTCCCGCGTCTCCCAAAGCACCCTGCGACGTGTTGGCGACATCCGTAACGCCCGACAGCAGCCAACGGTCCAGTGTGGTAGTGCCGAACGTCGTGAACGGCCCCGCCCCACGCTGGGCAATATTGAACATGCTGTTGTGGACGTAGTTGCGCCCCACGTCATGCAGCGAGGTCGCCACGGCGTCGGACACGAACTGGGTCGTGGCGATGGACGTGTCGGCATCGCCCACTGGGGGCGTAGGGGCCGTAGGATTGCCGCTGAAGGCCGGGGAGGCGATGGGGGCATAGGCATTGGCGCTGGTGCCCGCCACCCATTTCTGGTTGTCCCATGACCACAGGGTGCCATTGGGGCCGGTGTAGGTGGCGCCGGGGGTGCCTGGGGGGAAATCGAGTGGGGGCATGACTATAGGTCCGCGCTGGCGGTGAAGGAACCGATGGCATTGCAGGCGCCGGTTGCGGTTGCCGTCGCCACCACGCGCACAGCCCCCGGTCCTTGCGCGTCCATC
>Ga0105242_10000229_pt1 | contig 44171 bp, 32 predicted proteins | sample KBSM24metaG_FD_81521 | JGI IMG/M metagenome (GOLD analysis project Ga0105242, IMG submission 81521) | Miscanthus rhizosphere microbial communities from Kellogg Biological Station, Michigan, USA - KBS M2-4 metaG | ecosystem: Host-associated > Plants > Roots > Rhizosphere > Soil | place...
GCGAGTGACCGTGACTGTGACCACTCCAGTGCTCTCACTGACGTTATAGTTCACCTGACCGAAGCCGATGAATCCACCCAGCACATCATCATTCTGGATCGTACCGAGACCCTGATTATCGCTAATCGTCGCGTTGACCGGGTTCGACAGATTGACGAAGAACGTCTCATCAGCTTCAAAGCTAATGTCCCCGTTGATGGTTACCGAAACCTGCTTAGTGGTATCACCCGGATTGAAGGTCAGCAGGGTCGAAGCTATCGCGACGTAATCAGACGGCGCCGTCGCCGTGTCATTCGCGGTCGCGTAGTTCGTCGTCACTGTCAGACTGCTCGCCGCCGACAAGGTCACCGTAAAGTTCAGCACCTTCGTGCCCGCATCGCCTTCAACGATCGACACATCGTTAATGGAAAGCGACGGCTGCGCTTTGACTACCTGGCCGCCTGAAAGCGTGCCGGTGCTGGTTAGGAAGTTCGCATCACCACTGTAATCGGCGGTGATAGTGTGCGTCCCGGTAGTTAATGCCGAGGTCGAAAGCTGGGCCACGCCGCTCGCATTCAAGGCCACCGCCGCGCCAAGGTTGCCGCCGTTGTCTTTGAACTGCACCGTTCCCGTAGGTGTGCCCGGCCCTGAAGTCACTGTCGCCGTGAAGGTCACGCTCTGACCAACGTCTGAAGGATTGACCGACGAGGTGACGGCCGTGCTGGTCGCCGCCCTGGCAATGTTAAATATCTGCGGAAGGTCCGGAGCTGCATTGAAGTTGTCGTTGCCTCCCTGGGAAGCAGTGATGGTGCATGAGCCCGCACCCGTGAGGTGAACCGTGCCCGGCGAAGGACTGGTCACCGTGCACTGGCCGCTCGGCGCGAAGCTTACCGGCAAGCTGGATGTCGCCGTCGCGCTCACACCAAAGTCAGGATCGCCAAAGGTCCTGTTCGCCAGCGCGCCAAACGTGATCGTCTGGTTTGCTTTCTGTGCAGTGACTGATTCAGTCACTTGAGTGGCCGCGTTGTAGTTGTCGTTACCCGCTTGATCGTACTTCACCGTACAGGTTCCCGTGCCGCTCGTCATGGTGAAAGTCGCGCCTGTATTTGTGCAGACTCCGGCACTGCTGAATGTGATCTGCAGACCTGAGTCGGAGGCTGCTCCCACTGTGAAACTGGCGTTGTAAGTCGCATTCGCCGGTGCGTGCGGGTTGACTGTGATGATTTGGCTTGCTTTCTGTGCGGTGACTGATTCAGTCACTTGAGTGGCCGGGTTGAAGTTGTTGTCACCCCCTTGATCGTATTTCACGGTGCAGGTTCCCGTGCCGCTCGTCATCGTGAAGGTCGCGCCCACATTTGTGCAGGCTCCCGCACTGCCGTACGTAACCGGCAGAGTGGAGTCGGAGGTTGCCGCAACCGTGAAGCTGGTGTTGTAGGTCGCGTTCGCCGGCGCGTGCGTGTTGACCGTGATGGCTTGATTGCCCCTGTTGACGTCCACAGTAAAACTCGAGTCAGTGCTCGCACCGCAGTTGTCTGTCGCACGAATCGTGATGGTGTGCGTGCCGGCGGGCTGCGCGTTAGTGATCGAGACTACGCCGCTGGAATTGACAGTCGGCACAGTCGTCAGCGCCGGGACGACGTTTTGCACACTGTAGCCCGTGATTGAGCCGTTATCCGTGGCCGTGGCCGGACTGACCGTCGCCGAACCCTGGAAGGCGAGGGCCGCCGGATTCGTATAGCTCAATGTCGGCGTAGTATTGGCGTCGAACGCGATATTCAAGGTCGCGGTCGAGGTTGAAACGCCGTCCGAGGCTTGCAAAGTAAAGCTCGCATTTGATGCGGTGCAACCGGCGACGATGTTGGCAGTTATGTTGCCGCCGGTGTTGACGATATTTGAGATCGTCACCCCGTTTGAGGGATTGGCCGTGGTGACGGTCACAACCACGAGGCCCGCACCGCCGTCGTCGGTGACGGTGGCTATTTGCGAGTTAGAGGCGGCCGACCCTTGTTGACGTGATAAGCCTGCGGCGGCAGTTATCGCCGGCGGGAGATCACATCTTCCCAACCGGATGGCGGCGTCGTTTAAGAAGGCAGCAGCGAAATCCTGCTTGCCGTCATTATTGAAATCTCCGATTGCTACTGATTGAGAATGATCGCCAATGCCGACCTCGGTTGTGCCGCCAAAGCCGCCCGCTCCATCTCCTAAGCGAATCGAGACGCTGTTTGATCCACTGCTGGCGGTAGCGAAATCCTGCCTACCATCGTTATTGAAATCCCCGATGGCCACTATTTGAGGAGACAGGCCAACGCCGATATTAGTTGCGCCGCTAAAGCCACCCGCTCCATCTCCTAAGCGAATCGAGACGGTGCCAGCGCTTTCGTTGGCAGTTGCAAAATCCTGCTTGCCATCACCATTGAAATCTCCGATGGCCACTGATCGAGGAAAATTGCCAACGGAGACCTCAGTTGTCCCGCTAAAGTTACCGGCTCCATCTCCTAAGCGAATCGAGACGCTGTTTGATACACCGTTGGTGGCAGCGAAATCCTGCTTACCGTCCGCGTTGAAATCTCCGACGGCCACTGATTTAGGAATATTGCCAACGGAGACCTCAGTTGTCCCGCTAAAGTTACCGGCTCCATCTCCTAAGCGAATCGAGACGCTGTTTGCTTGTACGTTGGCAGTCGCCAAATCCTGCTTACCGTCCGAGTTGAAATCTCCGATGGCGACAGATTGAGGATTATTGCCAACGCCGACATCAGGTTTGACGCTAAAGTTACCGGCTCCATCTCCTAAACGAATCGAGACGGTGCCTGGGTTTGAGCCAAGGTTGGCAGTCGCAAAATCCTGCTTGCCGTCATTATTGAAGTCTCCGATGGCGACGAAATAAGGATTTGGGCCGACGCTAATATTAGGTGGGCCGCTGAAGCCTCCCAATCCATTTCCTAATCGGATGGAGACGGTGCCTGGGCCATAGTTCGCGACAGCTATATCCTGCGCGCCGTCCGAGTTGAAATCTCCGACGGCGACTGACTGAGCAGAACCGCCAGCACTTACATTGGCAACGCTGGTAAAGACGGAAACGCCCGCACAAACCACGCCCTGCTGCACCGTCAAGGTGAATGTCGTGCTCGTGCTGGCCCCGCCGCCGAAGGCTTTCACCGTCACCGTGTAGGCGCCCGCCGGATGAGCGTTCGTCACTCTCACTACACCTGTCGCCGGGTCGGCAGCGAACGTGCCCTTGAAGTTGGTCGAAGTCGAGACATTGATGCCGGTCGCCAGCGTGGGCACAGCAAAGGGCGTGATGGTGGCGCTCGCTCCCAGAGCGACGCTCGTATCAGGGTAGTTGCCCAGCGTCGGCGGCGAAACATCGTAGCCGATGAGGTCGAACGCGTGAAAGTCCGTATCGTTCGCGTCCTCGATAGTGGCAAAGCTTAGCGTCGGGTCCATGACCCCGATCAGAAAGCCGGTCAATGTGTCGTCCTTCCAGTGACTGGCCTGCCGTCCGTCGCCGTTGAAGAAGCCGGTTGACATGAGCGGTGACGTAACGGTGTCGCTGGTGACGCCGACGGCCCCGGGGACAAAATTCCGCGCCAGAGTTGTGAACGTCGCCGGGGTCGTCGGCACGTTATCGCTTTTGAAACGGAACAGGTCGAGCGGCATGGGCTGGATCGCGGAAGTGGCGGGGAGAGTAGCGTCAACGTTGTCCACGGCCGAAATAAAACCGAGGAGGTGGCCGATTTCGTGCGTGGCGACCGTCTCGAAGTCCACTGTACCGGCGGTGACGCCGTCCGAACGGTCGTAGTCAAACGCGAAGTTAGTGCTAAAGGTTATATGGCCGTCGCTCGGCCCGAAACCACCCATCGCGGGCGGCAAGTCCAGCCCCGTGAAGCCGAGCGCCTTAAGGTTGGCTTTGGTGCCAGCAATGTTGCCGCCAAAGGTAAAGCCCGTCGGGACGGTGCCCACAAACTGCGCTGCGGTCGGCAGCGAGGCGGCGATGTTATCGCTGACAGAGGCGGAGGAGGTGGCGTCGGCTACCACAGCGTCGCGGATGATGTTGTAGCCGCCCTGGAGCGACACGGCTTGCGTAGAGCCGATGATCCCGGGTCCCAATGGCGCCAGGTCAGCTTCGATTGTCACGACGATCGGGTCGGTGAACCGCTTCGACCATGAGGCTGCGGCCGTGTTGAAGGCAGCCAGCGCCTCGGGGTTCGCCGCCAGGCCGGCGCCAGGGACAATTACGATAGTGAAAGTAGATACGGCGGGCGCCGGGCCCATGAGCATCTCTTGCTCTTTCGACAGTTTTCGCGGCGCCGAAAATTCAACCAGGTCGCTGCCCGGCAACGCGGGGCGGCTCTCCCGGTCGGGTCTGGGTGGGGGCGTGTAGGGTTTGAAGGGGCCGTCTCCGGCATCCTGCATGGTGGCGTTCTGGGTAGGCGGAGGAGACTGCTGCGACTGCGGCGCGGGCTCAGCCTTTACGACGCTGCTTTGAATCGTTCCCGCGCCGCCGCTGTTGAGTGACTTTTTATCACCCGCCTGATGCGCCTCTTTCATGCTCGCGGGTCCGCCGGAAGCCAGTGCGCCGACAGTAACGAGCGCCGCAAGGGCAATAAAAAAGATGATGCTAAGGTTGAAGTATTTGGGACTTCTGCGGGGGGCACGAGGGATCATTGGCGTCCTTTTGAGTTAGATATGTAATGCAACGGTGGTTAATGCGCACCTACATCGAACGAATCCTTACGAGGGCAAAGTGCGTCTGGTCACTTGCGGATTAAAGTTCAGGAACCGGGAATTGCCTGGCGGGCCCCCCTCTGTTCGGCTGGCAGCGGTAACATACAAGCGAAGCTGTTGGGTTGTAAAGGTCTCGAATTGTCTCACGAAACAAGTACTCGAACAGGATGCGTTGCCTCACATAAAGACCGACGGTGATGAGCAGCCTGCCGCTCAAATAACCGCAAGCTAGTCAAACGAGTCAGAGACGGAAACCTCGTACAGAGCGCGGTCTGTCTATCTTCTCGATCCCGAAAGGTCTAACAATCACGGCCCGAACCGCTTTCGGTACTCGAGCGAACTGAGGAAAGCCTTAACCATTTCAGCATTGATGTAATTGCCGTTGAACTGGTTAAGTTTTGAGAGCCAGAAATCGTAACCGCTGTAGTCCGTGTCCGGCGGATCGTTCGGATTGCGCCGCAGATATCCAAAGAATTCCGCCAACACGAACGCCCGATTGGATTCAGCGTTGAACAGGGTCTGGTTCTCGGCGATTTGCCGTACCGCCAGTGCGCGGTGGTTTACATTACTGGTATTGCCCGCACCACCGAACAGGTTAATGGCGGTAGTGCGCTCGCTGGCCGATAGAACCATACCCGCGTTTTGATTCAGCTTGTCGACGAACTCTGCCGGCGTCATGCTCGTGGAAAGCGCCGCGATGAATCTCGCTGTTTGCACAAACTCAAGGAAATAGGCTTGCTTGTTTGCTTCCAATGCCTGCTCCCAACCCGGCTGTAACACAACCACTCCCTGGCCAATGCGTTGAGTATCGGTCAAAAACTCGTTTAATCGCACGATTGGCACAGACAGTTGATGCCCGCCGCCAATCAGGGAGGTACCGCTCGCGTCGCCGTAAGAAGTCTTGTAAGTGCGCTCTACGATATATCCTGTCTGCTGGAACTCAATCGACAGGAAGAAGGCAGCCGAGGTGTCGATGCGCCTCACCTCGACGCATTGCACCAACGTCATACCTGGCGGACGCCGGGCCGGATCGTTGCACGAATCGATGTTGTCCTTCCAGAATGCCAGACCCGAAGCATCTGCCTCGCGATTCAGAAAATCCCGATACTGCTGACGCACGAATGCTTCCGTGTCGTCGTTGGCATTCGGCGCCGGAGGCACAGAATCGTTGATGGTGACAGTCGAGCTTGAGGGCGACGCTAACGCTGCATTGCTTCCGGCCGGGTTAGACAAGACTACGTTGAAGATCTCGGGCCCTTCTAAATACGAGTCCTGAGTAATCGTAACGATGAAAGTCTTCTGCGTCTCATTAGCCGCAAACCTCACAGTCCCCAGCGCGAGGCCAAAATCGCATCTCGATGAAGCCAGGCCGCTATTCAGGGTGCTGCAAATGGTGGACGCTCCAGTATCGTTCGTCGCATAGTCCACCGTGACCGGGACGGCTACGTCGCCTATGCGATTGACCGTGATCGTAACGAAGCCGGTGACTTCGCTAACGCCGTAGTTCGACTGGCTGAGGCTTATTAGCGGCCGATTGTTTACTACCTGGCCACCTGAAAGAGTGCCCGTACTGACGGCGAAGTTCGCATCGCCACTGTAGTCGGCCGTCACGGTGTGCGTGGCCGCGGTCAACGATGAAGTTGTCAGTTGGGCTGCGCCGCTGCCGTTAAGGTTCACCGGCGCACCTGAGTTAATACTATCAATCTTGAATTGGACGTTACCGGTAGGCGTGCCCGCCGCTGAAGTGACGGTTGCAGTGAAAGTCACGCTCTGGCCCAGCAACGATGGATTGAGCGACGATGCAAGTCCCGTCGAGGTGGATGCTTTCTGAGCTGTTGCCGATTCAGTCACCTGTGTCGCTGCGTTGTAGTTCGTGTTACCGGCCTGGTCATACCTCACGGTACAGGTTCCGGTGCCGCTGGTCATCGTGAAAGTCGCGCCATTATTTGTGCAGACGCCGGCACTACTGTATGCGACAGCTAAACCCGAGTCGGAGGTGGCCGCCACCGTGAAACTCGCGTTGTGCGTCGCATTAGCCGGAGCGTGGGTGCCGACCGTAATCGTTTGGTTAACCTTCTGGGCGGTCACCGACTCAGTCACCTGATTCGCCGCGTTGTAGTTGCTGTCCCCCGTTTGATCGTACTTCACTGTGCAGGTCCCGGTGCCGCTCGTCATCGTGAAAGTCGCGCCCACATTCGTGCACGCGCCCGCACTGTTGTAAGAAACAGGCAAGCCGGAATTAGACGTAGCCGCAACCGTGAAATTGGAATTATAGGCAGCGTTCGCCGGCGCATGTGTGTTCACCGTGATCGTTTGACCGCCCTTGCTGACGGTCAAAGTGAAGCTGGCGTCAGTTACCACGCCGCAGTCGTCTGTCGCGCGAATCGTGATGGTGTGCGGGCCGGCAGGTTGTGCGTTAGTGATAGAGACCACTCCGCTGGAATTGACGGTCGGCGCAGTCGTCAAAGCCGGCACCACGCTCTGCACAATGAAGCCTGTGATTAAGCCATTGTCGGACGCGGCTACCGGCGTAACCGTCGTCGAGCCGTTGAAGGGCAGGGCGGGCGGATTTGTGTAGCTCAATGTTGGCGGGGTGTTAGCGATAACCGTGATGTTCAAAGTAGCGGTCGCCGTCGCCGTCCCGTCGCTGGCCTGCAAAGTGAAGCTCGCGTTTGACGCCGAGCAATTCGCCATGATGTCTGCCGTGATGGCCCCGCTGGTGTTGACGATATTAGAGATGTTGACGCCGTTTGATGGATTGGCTGAGGTGACGGTGACATTGACGTTTCCGTTGCCGCCGTCGTCGGTTACGGTGGCGATTTGCGAGTTGGTTGCCGCGACGCCCTGTTGTCGGGATAAGCCGCTGACGGCAGTGATCGTTGGTGGAGGATTGCGGATGGTCAGCGTGGCCGAACCCGGAGATCCGAGTGTCGCCCCGCCGGACATCACGGCCAGCGAGAGCGTAAGCGTTTCGTCTGGTTCCGGAATCCCGTCTACGGTGATCGGAAGCTGAATGATCTTGTCAGTAGCGTCACCAGCCGGCCAGGTAACGAAGAGGTCGCCGTCGATCCGCATGACCAAATTACTCGCCGCCGCATCGCCGTTATAGCTGCCGAAGAGACCGCCGACGATGATCCTCCCGTCGGGCAGCACCGGCACCGCAAACACAGGGGCATCCGCGCCCGCGCCGCCCGCGTTGAAGGTCGCATCGCGCGTCCCGTCGAGGTTGAGGCGCATGACCCTGTCGCTGGCCGCCGCGTCCCCGTTGTAGCTGGTGAAGCCGCCGCCGATGATGATCTTCCCGTCGGGCTGCATCGCCACCGCTTGCACAAGTCCGTTCGCTCCCGCGCCGCTCGCGTTAGAGGTCAAGTCGCGCGTCCCATCGGCATTGAGCCGCATAACACCATCACTGGCCGCCGCGTCCCCGTTGTAGCTGCTGAAGTCACCACTGATGACAACCTTTCCGTCGGGTTGCACCGCCACCCGAGTCACCGCAGTGCCATTCGCTCCCGCACCGCCCGGATTAAAGATCGTGTCGCGCGTTCCGTCCGCGTTCAGCCGCATGACAAAATCACTCGCCGCCCCGTTCCCGTTATAGCTGGTGAATTCACCGCCCACGACGATCTTCCCGTCGGGCTGCACCGCCAAATCAAGCCCACCGCCATTCGCTCCCGCACCGCCCGCGTTAAAGGTCGTGTCGCGCGTCCCGTCGGCATTGAGCCGCATGACAAAATCGCTCGCAGCCGCGTCCCCGTTGTAGCTGCTAAAGTAGCCGCCGATGATGATCTTCCCGTCAGGCTGGACCGCCGCCGCAAACACAGACGCATCCGCGCCCGCGCCGCCCGCGTTAAAGGTCGTGTCGCGCGTCCCGTCGGCGTTGAGCCGCATGACAAAATCGCTGGCCGCCGCGTCCCCGTTGTAGCTGCTGAAGAAGCCGCCGATGATGATCTTCCCGTCAGGCTGCAACGCCACCGCTTCCACTCTGCTATTTGCGCCCGAGCCGCCTGCATTAAAGGTCGTGTCGCGCGTCCCGTCGGCATTGAGCCGCATGACACAATCGCTGGCCGCCGCGTCGCCGTTGTAGCTGGTGAAGGTGCCGCCGATTATGATCTTCCCGTCGGGCTGCACGGCCGCCTCGAACACAGAGCCATCAGCTCCCGCGCCGCCCGCGTTAAAGGTCGTATCGCGCGCGCCGGGAGTGAATCGGTAATCCGCGGGACTGGTCGTCACGTCGGTCAGCGTAACTTTACCGACTACCTGATTGTCCGTGCCGCCGGTGCGCTTCACCGTGATGGTTGCGCTGCCGGCCGTCTCCAGCACGCTATAGTCTGCCGCTGAGAAAGCGAGCTCACCCGGCGCCGGCAGCAGTCGCACGACATAGTCGCTCGCGGTCCCGTCTCCGTTGTAGCTGGTGAAGTCGCCGCCGATGATTATCTTGCCGTCGGACTGCAACGCCACCGCCCACACAAGGCTATCCGCTCCGGTGCCGCCAAAGGTCGGGTCGCGCGTCCCGTCAGCCTTGAGCCGCATGACCTTATCGCTCGTCGTCGCGTCACCGTTGTAGCTGGTAAAAGCGCCGACGATGACGACCTTCCCGTCGGGCTGCAACGCCACCGCTCGCACAGCGTCACTCGCTCCCACGCCGCCCGCGTTAAAGCCTGGGTCGCGCGTTCCGTCGGCGTTGAGCCGCATGACAAAATCGTTCGCCGCTGTGTCACCGTTATAGTCGGTGTGGAGGCCTCCGATAACAATCTTCCCGTCGGGCTGCAGCGCCATCCCAAGCACCTGGCCAGACGCGCCTGTGCCACCCGCGTTAAAGGTCGGGTCACTCGTCCCGTCGGCGTTGAGCCGCATGACATAATCGCTCGCGCCCGCGTCACCGTTGTAGCTGGTAAAGTCGCCGCCAATGACGATCTTCCCGTCGGGCTGCACCGCCACCGCCCGCAGAAGGCCATCCAGTCCCGCGCCGCCCAGGTTAAAGTTCGAGTCGCGCGTCCCGTCGGCGTTGAGCCGCATGACCCTATCGCTCGCCGCCGCATCTCCGTTGTAGCTCGTGAATTGGCCGCCGATGACGACCTTCCCGTCGGGCTGCAGCGCCACCGCAAACACAGGCAAATTCAATCCCGCACCGCCCGCGTTAAAGGTCGTGTCCCGGGACCCGTCGGCGTTGAGCCGCATGACATAATCGCTCGCCGCCGCGGTATTGTTGTAGCTAACGAACGAGCCGCCGATGATGATCTTTCCGTCGGGCTGCACCGCCACCGCCCACACAGTGTCATTCGCTCCCTCGCCGCCCGCGTTAAAAGTCGTGTCTCGCGTCCCGTCGGCGTTAAGCCGCATGACCATATCGCTCGCCGCCGCGGCATTGTTGTAGCTCATGAACTGGCCGCCGATGACGATCTTCCCGTCGGGCTGCATCGCCACCGCTTTCACACCGAGACCCGCTCCGACGCCACCGGGGTTAAAGGTTGTGTCCATGTCTCCGCCGGCCGCGCGAGAACGGTCCACGAAAACAAAAACCGCGGCGACGGCCATTAGCAGCACTAACAATAACGAGCAATGTCGATAGGCGAAACGACGCGAAGGTTGATTTGGTCGGTGAGACACACCGGCTGAAGAGATTGGGAATATCCGCATGGGGAAGGGGTCTCCAAGCGTAAACTGTATTACCTTGTTTATTCTCCAGGGTTCAGGCGCCGCGGACGCTTGACGCCGATCTCATCGGGCTGGCGCGCACACAATACAAATGAAACCGTTGGGTTGTAAAGTTGAATTTCATCGCTTCTCAGCGAAAGTCGAACTCCCTTCTGCTGAGACAGTCAGTGGGAATCATCTGAGATCGATAACTTCACATCCCCTTGTAATCGGGACCACCGCCGCCTTCCGGCGTCACCCAGTTAATGATCTGGTAGGGATCCATGATGTCGCAGGTCTTGCAGTGTACGCAGTTTGAGAAATTGATCTGCAGTTCGCGGCGAGGGGTCGCTGAGCCGTTCTGGCCGCCATCCTGCACGCCGGAGGCGTGCGTACCGGCCTCGACCATTTCATAGACCGCGGCGGGGCAGAATCGCTGGCACGGATTGCCGTATTCTTCCGCGCAACGAGTGGCACAAATATTTGTGTCGAGCACGTGCAGATGGACCGGCTGGTCTTCATCATGGGCCACGGCGGCGTGATAGACGTCTGTGACTTTGTTGAATGTAAGTTGCCCGTCGAACTTCAGGTCCTTATAGCGTTGCGTCGCATCGCCGCCCTGATAGCCATAGGCTGACAGTTTCTGCATCGCTTCGTGACCAGGTTCCTGATGATCTCGATCGAGGAGACCCCAGGCGCGGCCGCCGGTGATGTACTGCAAACCGGCGTTTGCCATTCCCAGCCAACGTCCGTGACGAAAGCCTGCGTGAAAATTTCGATAACGGCGCAGCTCGGGCGTAATCCAGCTCCGTTTTACTCGATGCTCGTATTCGATAAGCGTCTTTGCAGAATAATCGCCTTCCAGCAGCGCATCGAAAATAGTCTCGGCCGCCAGCATTCCACTCTTGATCGCCGAATGAATTCCCTTTAACCGCGCCGCATTCAAAAAGCCCGCGCTGTCACCGACGATCAAAACTCCGTCAGCGTACACTCTCGGCATGGCGTGCCATCCGCCGGCGGCAATTGCCTTCGCGCCGTAGCGAATCATCTTGCCGCCTTCCAGCAATTTCGCGATAAAAGGATGCGACTTGTACTTTTGAAATTCGGCGTGCGGATCGATGAGCGGATCGAGATAATCAAGACCGGTCACGTAACCGATATTCAAGACGCGGTTCTGCATGCCATAGATCCAGCCACCGCCATACGTCCATTGATCCGACGGGAAGCCGAGCGTATGGGTCACCCGGCCCGCTGGATAACGATCATCCGGAAGTTCCCAGAGTTCTTTCACGCCCAGGCTGTAAACCTGTGGCTCGCGTCCTTCGTCGAGCCCGAGGCGTTGCACGAGCTTCTTGGTTAAGGAGCCGCGAACGCCTTCACCCAGGACCGTGACCTTGGCAAGCAAATCAACGCCGGGTTCGTAATTCGCTTTTTGCTTGCCTTCCTTGTCGATGCCCTTGTCTCCGGTGCGCACACCCACGACTCGATCGTTTTCGTCGTAGAGCATCTCAGCGCCGGGAAATTCAGGAAAAATATTTACGCCGGCGGCTTCACATTGTTCACCGAGCCAGGCTGTCAGGCGATTGAGCGAGACAATGTAGTAGCCGTGATTGTTCAGCGGCGGCGGGTTAATGGGTGAGCGAATCGCGCGCCTGGGCGTGAGATAAAGAAACTGGTCATCTTTGACTTCGGATTCGAGGGGCGCGCCTTTGGCAACAAAATCGGGAATCAGTTCGGCCAGGCCCTTCGGATCCATAACCGCGCCGGATAAGATGTGGGCGCCGACGGCTGCACCCTTTTCGATCACGGCAATTTGGATGTCGCCGAGATCGGTTCCTTCGCTTTTTGCTTTTTCGATCAGTTGCGTCAGATGCAGGGCACCACTGAGGTTGGCCGGCCCGGCGCCGACAAACACAACATCCATTTCTAAACTTTCACGTTCCATATGATTTGCTACCACCGACAAACTTCTTTGAAGTTCCCGACGCCTGACTTCCCTCAGCAATGTTCTGCCGACCGCTGCGCGCAGCTTGCACCATCTGATCGTGAGTTCGTGATCGACGATCGATAAAACGATCACAAAACTTCACGGTGCAGTCATAGACTAACTCCGCTTGCTGAAATGATTTGAGTTCGCGATATCCTCCGTGTGGAGGAATGAGACCTGGTCCCATCTGAGTTCCATTACTTCTTGAGATCGGTCGTATAGTATCATGTCCCGAATCCGCTTCGCTTATGAAGAGAGCTTTTTCATTTCGCAACATAATTGTTCTACTTGGGGCATCATTATTATTGAGCTCAATTACCATCGCCATTACAATCTTGCGGAAAACTGCCCACTCTCCGAAGTCTTCTCCACAACTAATCCTCTGGGCGTGGGAACGTCCAACTGACTTGCGCTTCATCGACGCAAAACATGTTGGTGTTGCTTTTCTGGCTAAATCAATTCTCCTCAGATCTGACGACGTTCTGGTTCGGCCGCGCCTGCAGTCTTTGCAACTGGTCGAAGGCACAAAGGTAATCGCGGTTACCAGAATCGAAACGGACCGCGACCACAAAGCAAGTCTTTCAGCCCAGCAGCGCGATGCGGTCAGTCGCGCGATCGCTGACCTGGCGTCTCTACCGAACGTATCAGAAATCCAGATCGATTTTGACGCAACCAAATCAGAAAGAAGTTTCTACCGCGATTTGATTAAGGATGTCCGCAGCCATCTACCGGCCCAATTCAGACTTTCGATAACGGCGCTGGCTTCGTGGTGCATGTTTGATGATTGGATTTCCGATCTTCCGATTAATGAAGCTGTCCCGATGTTGTTTCGCATGGCCGGCGATGGCAAACACATCATGACCCGCCTGGACGCGGGCGATGATTTCAATGCGACCCCGTGTCGCCAGAGCTATGGCATTTCATTAGACGAACAACGCCCCAAACTCCTCCCTTCTCGCAAGCTCTACGTTTTCAATCCTGACGCGTGGACCGAAAAGTCCCTGCGTGAAATCTCGGAGTCACCACGATGAATCGTTTTCCCCTGAACACCACATCCAAATTTGATCGCAGTGGTCGCACCAAGCTGAGCTTAATTGTCGCCGCACTGATTATCGGGCAGGTACTCGCAATTCCCTTTCTGCTTCCGCAACGCACACAAGCCTGCGGGCCTTTCTTTACCGATGCCATTTTCGTATTTTCGAAGCACCCTGACTTTCCTCTCGATAAGTTTGCCGCAGGCAAACTCGGCGTCGTCAGCGAATCGTGGGCTCGCTCGTATCTGGTGATTGCATATCGAAATCTCGCGGGTGACCCCTTGAGCGACGCCGAGGCCAAAGCGATCAAGAGTTTGTGGGACGACCGTCTAAACAACTCCTTCGATTATTACAGCGACAGTTGGGTAAAGGATTGGAACGAAGCCCGCAAGGCCGCGGGCGCAACCGCTCCGGTGGAAGTGCAGGTTTACCGGAACCGCGAGAAACCGCGAGAATACGAATCGTTCCTCAATTGCCAGCAGGACGCTTTCATCAACGCTACGAAGCTCTTGAATGAACGGGTGAAGCTGTTTGGCGTCAACAGTCAACAAGTTAAGTCCTGGCTGGCGGCGCAGGACACGGTCTTCTCAAATTGTAGCGAAGGCCGGCATCTGCCCAAAGACGCTGCCGCAGAACTTCCGGACCTGCCGCAGTTGCTGCGCGCCGATCGTGCTTATCAAATCGCCGCCGCCAACTTTTATTCAACGAACTTCGACGAAGCGAAACAGCAGTTTGAAGCCATCGCTCGTGATAAGGGATCTCCCTATCAGGTCATTGCTCCCTACATGGCGGCGCGGTCCATGCTGCGCAAAGGAAGCTTTGCTGAAAAGGAAGATGAGGGCCGCCCCTTTCTCAACGATGCGGAGACGCGTCTCGGTGCGATACTTAAGGATAATTCTTTAAAGGATTCGCATCACGCTGCCGGCCGACTTCTTAATTTAGCGCGCCTGCGGGCACACCCTGAAGAGAAGCTGCACGAACTGGCCCGGGAGATCATGAAAAAGGACGCGAGCCAGGACTTCAAACAGGCCGTCTGGGATTACACGATTCTGATGGACAAATATGTTGAGGTCGAAGATGAAGCGGCCAAGCGACAATTGCCGGCGAGTCTGGGTTCGGATGATCTGACGGATTGGATTGTGACTTTCGAAGGTGACCTGGCCACGGGTGAGGCCCATGCGATCGAGAAATGGCAGAAGACCAAGGCACTGCCATGGTTAGTTGCCGCGCTGGCAAATGCCGGAGGCAAGCAGCCGTTGTTGAATGAATTACTTGCAGCCGGAGCAAATGTGAGCCCTTCATCGCCGGCTTTTCCGACCGTCGCTTTTCACAGCGTGCGCCTGCTGAAGGAAGCGAACCGTGCTGCCGAAGCGCGGGCGATGCTGGATAAAATTCTGGCCGGTGAGCGTCAGCAGCTGAATAGTTCGGCTCTGAACCTCTTTCTTGGCCAGCGGATGATGGCGGCGCAGAATCTGAATGAGTTCCTGCAGAATGCGCCGCGGGTGCCGGCCGGGTTCAGTTACAACGATGACGGTCGCGAGCTTCCGGACGAGGACAGCGCGCCGAAAGCCAGCGAAGCGCCGAAATCTCTTTTCGACCTGGATGCCGCCAACGTCTTCAACAAGGCGATGCCCGTAGCAATCCTGAAAGACGCCGCGAGCTCAAAAACTCTGCCGGCAAATCTTCGTCGCGATGTAGCTCAGGCTGCCTTTGTTCGTGCGGCAATACTCGACGATCGCGAAACGGCGATCCAGGCTGCGGCGTCTCTGGGAGCAGAATTGCCGCAGGTGAAGGAATTTCTGGACGCCTATCAAAAAGCTACGACGCCTGAAGGCCGCCGCTTTGCCGGAGCGTTTCTGACTCTGAAGTTTCCGGGCTTGCGCCCGTTTGTGTCTGCCGGCGTGGGCCGAACCACCGCGGTCGACGATGTGGACAGTTATCGCGACAATTACTGGTGTACTGATCCACCGACACCTCAGAACGGGTCACCGTCTGAGGACGCGCAAGGTAAAAACAAATCGGTGGCGGCACCCGACTTTCTGAAAACCGCGCAGACTCTCGCGGCGCGCCAATACGCCGCACTACAGGCGTTCGGGCCCGGTCCGAACTACCTTTGTCGTCTGTCAATTGAATGGGCCCAGAAGAATCCGACGGACCCGCGCGCCCCGGAAGCTTTACATCTGGCGGTGAGATCTACGCGCTACGGATGCACTGACAATGATACTGGACGTTGGTCCAAAGCAGCCTTTGACTTGCTTCATAGTCGTTATCCCAATACGACCTGGGCCAAAAACACGAAGTATTGGTTCAAATAAATAAATTGCGGACGCACGACCACAGTGCGCATGTGAACCGGGTGAACGAAAACAAACATACGAATGGCTTAATCAACGAAACCAGTCCCTACCTTCTTCAGCACGCACACAATCCTGTCGATTGGTATCCCTGGGGTGAAGAGGCCCTCGAAAGAGCACGCAAAGAAGAAAAGCCGATCTTGTTGAGCATCGGATACTCGGCCTGTCACTGGTGCCATGTGATGGCGCACGAATCTTTCGAGAATGAAGACATTGCCCGTTTGATGAACGAAAACTTCATCAATATCAAGGTGGATCGTGAAGAGCGGCCGGATCTCGATCAGATTTATATGAGCGCGGTCCAAATGATGACCGGACATGGTGGCTGGCCAATGACCATGTTTCTGACTCCTGAAGGCGTTCCCTTTTATGGTGGCACCTATTATCCGCCCGCAGATCGATACAACATGCCCGGGTTTCCTCGGGTGCTCCTGAGCGTGGCCGAAGCTTACCGCACGCAAACGGACCAGGTTGCGAATACGGCCACGACGATGTTAGGCGAGCTGCGTCGTATGGGCCTGGCCGAAGAATCTCGAGAGGTGCTCACCGCTGAAGTTCTCGAAAATGCTTCGCGGCGTATTGTGGCTAACTATGATCGGGTGCACGGCGGCTTTGGCGGCGCCCCCAAATTTCCGCCCGCCATGACCCTCGAATTCCTGCTTCAGACGCAATATCGAAACCATTCCGATGAACTACTGAGCATCATTACGGAAACGTGTCACAAGATGGCCGAAGGCGGGATGTACGATCAACTCGGGGGCGGATTTCATCGCTATTCGGTCGACGCGAAATGGCTCGTACCGCATTTCGAAAAAATGCTTTACGACAACGCTCTGCTTTCGCGCCTCTATCTACACGTCTACCAGCTCACCCGCGACGAATTCTATCGCCGGATCGCTGAAGAGATTCTGGACTATGTCGTGCGCGAGATGACTGATTCGAGCGGTGGCTTCTATTCGAGCCAGGATGCGGATTCTGAAGGCGAAGAGGGCAAGTTCTTTGTCTGGTCTGAGCAGGAAGTAATCGCCGCCCTGGGCCAGCCGGACAGCGCAATTTTTTCTGATTACTATGATGTAACCGAGCATGGGAATTTCGAAGGGCACAACATTCTTCACGTTAAGAATTCCCTTGAGGCGGTGGCTTTGCAGCACGGCGTTTCAGTCGAACGGGCGAATGAAATACTTGAAGCAAGTCGACTGAAACTCTTCGACATTCGCGAGAGTCGGGTTAAGCCCGGTCGCGACGAGAAGATTCTCACCGCCTGGAACGGTTTGATGCTCGCCAGCTTTGCGGAAGCGTCGGCGATTCTTGATCGGGAGGACTACGGTGACGTCGCGCGGGCAAACGCCAAATTCCTTCTTTCGCAGCTTAAGAAAGATGGTTTGCTGCTGCGCACGCACAAAGCCGGCGAATCAAAACTCAATGCGTATCTGGAAGACTACGCAAATCTGATCCATGGCCTCATCGCTTTATACGAGTCAACCGGCGAACTCGAGTGGTTCGAAAACGCGCTTGAGCTTGCTGACAAAATGGTCGAGCAATTTTGGGACGATGAAGGCGGTGGATTTTTCTTCACCGGCAAAAGTCACGAACGGCTGATCGTCCGCTCGAAGGAATGGTTTGATAACGCAACGCCGTCAGGTAACTCCGTTGCCGCGCTTTCGTTGCTAAGGCTGTCGCTTCTGACCGCTAACGATGACTATCGCAGGCGAGCTACTACGGTACTTCGCCTGATGGCCGACCAGGTTCGGAGGTATCCGTCGGCGTTCGGCTTCACTCTAATTGCTTTGGACTTTTACCTGTCTTCTCCGCTCGAGGTGGCAATCGTCGGAACCCGTTCAGATAGTCGCCTGGACGGGCTGAATCGGACATTTTGGCGACGCTATCTACCCAATCGTGTTTTGGCCTTATGCACGAATTCCTTTGAGGCGGCAGCTTCCCGCATTCGACTTTTGGAGGGCAGGAACACGCTCGAGACCCAACCCACAGCCTTTGTTTGTGAAGGATATTCCTGCAAGACCCCTGCTCTGACTGCCGAGGAGCTGGAGCAACAACTCACCGCGAAATAATGACGCGGCACCCCCTCGCCGTCTTTATGAGTCATACAAAACGGGCAGTGTCCCAGTTTGAGTCTTCCACTGCGTTCCTCTACGAAAGTGCGCGGCGCCCTCTGCGGTTAATCGACTTAACAGCCGGGGTCTTCGCAGAGACGGCAGTGTACAACTCCAGACTTTAAATTAGGCCACCACCCGGAAAACTCGCAAAATCTCGCGGTTTCACCCAGAAAAGCGTTGACTTAGCCCAGCCAGACCGTTATTCTGAGACGGCCAACAATGTTGGTCATTGCTGTCTGTGCATCAACAGCACAAGCAAAAGTTCAGAAATTCGGACCTCAGTTTTCCTCCCGCCACTATCGTCAAAAAAAATATGCTTAAGCTTAATTGGAAGAGTCTGCTGTTGTTGGCGGCCGTAGTCCTGGTCGGCGCCGTTGTGCTGGTTGGAGGCCTTCTGGTCACCCTGCAACTTCCCCTACTGGGTTGGACGGGCATCGCCCCACTCGTAATCCTAATCGCAATTACTCTGATTTCCAGCTGGTTTACCGTGCCCGTTACCAGCGTTGACGGATCGAGCCAGAGCAATAAGTCAGTCGCTGATGCCTTCATTTTTCTTGCGGTAATGATGTATTCCATGGCGCCCGCGAACAACTTCGGCCCCGCCATCATTCTGGCAGCAGTTGTTGGTTTCATTTCATCGCTGTCCGTATCGGGACGTTGGCAGAGAATTTTTGCCATCGGCAACTCGGTTATCTCGACTTTCGTAGCTTCCCTCGTTTATCGAGGAATGCTTCTCGCGCTCGCAGGTGGTGCAGTTTCCGCAGGGAACAATGGTTCGGTCCTGGACACTCTGCTGTTCCCACTTTGCGTCTTTGGACTTGTCCACTACGCGCTCAGCACGTTCGGAAATGTAGGGTTCAGCTCGCTTTGTCTGGGTAAAGGCCGGGTGGTCGTCGCACAGGAGAGTCTGGTTTGGACTGTCATAACCCAGGTTGCGAACGTCACCTCGGCGGCATTGTTTTATTCAGCTATTCACGGCGCCGGCCTTTCCTTCCTATTCGTTGGGGGCTTGATTATTGGTTTGGTCCATTTGCTCTATCGCTTCAATGAAAAGCGACTAACCGAAGTAAGCCGCTCACAAAACGAGAAGCTCAAGTACATTGAGGAAATTGCCGATCTGCACATGAACACGATCGAATCACTGGCGATTGCGATCGATGCTAAAGACCAAACGACCCATGGACACGTGCGGCGGACTCAAATTTATGCGACCGAAATGGGCAAGTTGCTGAAGGTCACTGACTCTGAGCTGCGAGCACTCGTGGCCGGCGCTTTACTGCATGACATCGGCAAACTGGCCGTCCCCGAATACATTCTGAACAAGCCGGGCAAGTTAACTGAGGCGGAATTCGCGAAGATGAAGATTCACCCCACGGTTGGTGGCGACATCCTGAAGCGAGTGAACTTCCCTTACCCGGTCGAAGACATCGTCCGCTATCACCATGAAAAGTGGGATGGTAGCGGCTATCCCAGGGGACTTCGGGCCGAACAAATCCCCCTGGTGGCCCGAATTATCTCAGTCGTCGATTTCTATGATGCGACCCGCTGCGACCGTCCCTACCGTAAGGGAATGAAACGTGAAGATTCCCTGGGGTTGTTGCAAAAGATGTCCGGCAGCTCCTTCGACCCGAAGGTTGTCGATATGTTTATCAAGCGAGTCACCGAGTTCGATCAACTGATCGGACGTGACGACATCGGGGAGCAGGTTGCTTCTGAGAACCTCGAATCCTCAAATAAATCCCGGCCGGACGCCGGTCTCGCCTCTGATGTCCTGGGTTCGCCGGACAACGAAAAAGGGTTCCGTTCAATTTCTGAAGCCCAACGCGAAGTCTTTGCGCTACATGAAATCGCCCAGACAATCGGCTCGTCGCTGAACATGCACGACACGGTCACGTTGGTGTCGAATAAATTACGCGCGATCGTGCCCTTCGACACCTGCGCAATCTTTATCGTTGACGATCGTTCCGGTAAAGCTGTGGCGATGCACGTCGTCGGCGATAATGCGGATCTGTTCCGGATGCGACGTTTGAATATCGGAGACGGAATCACCGGGTGGGTGATCGCAAATTCGCGCTCGATGTGCAACTCGTCGCCGGAGCTCGACCTGGTCGGTCTCCCGGATGAAATCTCGCGCAGTTTCCGTGGGGTCCTGGTTTCACCGCTCATTCGCGAAGATGGTGCTTTCGGCGCGATCTCGCTGTATTCCAAGGGTCGCACATCCTACACAACCGAGCATGTTCGCTTGCTTGAATCCGTGGCCCAACACGCGGCCTCAGCCCTGAACAACGCCATCACCTTTGAAAAAACCAAAGAAAGCGCACTTACCGATCCGCTTACGGAGCTGCCGAACGCGCGCGGCTTCTACATGATGCTCGAACAACGCCTCGCAGAATGTGAGCGCCTGGGGCGTGAGCCACTTTCGGTCATCAGCATGGATCTGGATGACTTCAAACAGATTAATGATCAGTGGGGCCACGCCATCGGCGACCGCTTGCTGGCCAGTGTCGCAAATGTAATCCGCAGGGAGCTCAGACAGATGGATATCCTTTCCCGGTATGCGGGCGATGAGTTCGTTGCAATTATGCCGATGGCCTCGCAATTGATGGCTGAAGGAATTGCCGAGCGCATCCGCAAGGCCGTTGCAGATCACAAATTCTCAGTACGTACCGGTAAATCCGTTGCTGTCGGCGTCAGCCTGGGGGTCGCAAGCTTTCCCAATAACGGCGAGACGACTGAAGAGTTGCTGACCTTCGCTTCGCGCAACATGCAACGCGACAAACACACACGAAAGAATCTCCACAACCTGGCAACGATGCCGACGCCGGCCAGAATCGATCACTACACCTGAGCCCGGGACCAAATCAGCAGAAGTTAAATCGGTCTGACAATTTCGCCTTCGCTGGTTTGCGTGGTCAGATCTCTCGCGTATAATCCCGAGAGTTAGCATGGATATGTGTTTAAGGCCAGCCTAAGCTGGCCGTTCACATTTGAAGGCGAGACTCAAAACCGGTTAATGAGCAATCAATCAGGCGAACAAAGAGATCAGGCGGAGCGTGCCTCGTCCAGTGCGGTGACCGTGTTAGATCCACCAAACAAGGCTTCAGCTTCAGCAACTCAATCCAACGAAATCGGCGAAGGTCGCGAAACTCTGGTCGAAATTCTACGCCAGATGGTGCTGATTCGACGCTTTGAAGAGAAGTGCGCAGAGTCCTATAGCCTCGGCAAAATAGGCGGTTTCTGCCGTTTGTACATCGGGCAGGAGGCCGTCGGCGTCGGCGCGATTTCAGCAGTGCGCAAAGATGATTATGTGCTCACAAGTTATCGTGAGCACGGCCAGGCGATCGCTAAGGGTATCTCTCCGGATGCGGTTATGGCTGAGCTGTATGGCAAAGCCGGCGGCTGCTCGCGTGGTAAGGGTGGTTCGATGCACCTCTTCGACAAGACCGTCGGTTTTCTTGGAGGTCATGGCATTGTCGGCGGTCAGATTCCCCTGGCAACCGGGGTAGCTTTTGCGTCGAAATATCAGGAAACAGATCAGGTGACTCTCTGCTTCTTCGGTGAAGCGGCGGTAAATCAGGGCGCTTTTCATGAATCGCTCAACATGGCCCAGCTGTGGAAATTGCCGTGCATCTATATCTGCGAAAACAACATGTACGGTATGGGCACTTCGCTTGAGCGCGCGATGTCGCTACAAAACGTGGCGCAGAAATCGTGTGCCTATGAGATGGCTTCAGAGTTTGTCGACGGGATGGACGTCTTAAAGATGCGCCAGGCGACTCAGCGGGCCGTGAAACGGGCCCGTGAAGAGTCTTTGCCGACGCTTCTGGAAGCGCGTACTTATCGCTACATGGGCCATTCCATGTCAGACCCGGGCAACTATCGCACGCGCGCCGAAATTGAGAAGCACCAGGAACGAGACCCGATCAAGTTATTCATAAACGATCTTAAGGCGAACGGTGTAATCAGCGACGACGATTTGGCCCGGATTGAAGCTCAGGTGAAAGAAGACGTCGAACAATCAGTCCGGTTTGCCGAAGAGAGTCCCTTACCAGACGAGAGCGAGTTGACCAACGACATTTACGCCAATCCACTCTAATTCAAATCAAAATCGAGAAAATAAAACCAATGGCTGTTATGACAATGCGCGACGCTTTGAATCTGGCTCTGGCAGAAGAGCTGGCGCGCGATTCTTCGGTCTTTCTCATGGGCGAGGAAGTTGCCGAATACCAGGGCGCTTACAAAGTTACGCGTGGCTTATTGGAAAAGTTTGGCCCCAAGCGTGTAATCGACACGCCAATTACTGAGCTTGGATTTGCCGGGCTGGGTGTCGGGGCAGCGATGGCGGGCTTGCGCCCGATTATCGAGTTCATGACCTTCAACTTTTCGATTTTGGCAACGGATCAGATTATTAACTCCGCGGCCAAACTACTTTATATGTCCGGCGGCCAGTTCAAAATTCCCATTGTCTTTCGCGGGCCGGGAGGCTCAGCTTACCAGGTATCCTCGCAACATTCGCAGGCACTCGAATCCTGGTATGCATATTTTCCCGGGCTTAAGGTGGTGATGCCTTCGACCCCAGCGGATGCCAAAGGTCTTTTGAAGAGCGCGATTCGCGATGACGATCCGGTGATTTTCATCGAGCAGGAACGCATGTATGGAATGAAAGACGAAGTCCCGGAAGATGAGGATTTCATAATTCCTCTGGGCGTTGCCGACGTGAAACGCCAGGGGACTGACGCGACGATTGTGGCTCGCTCGTTGATGGTGCCGACAGCCTTAAAGGCCGCCGAGGAATTGGAAAAGGAAGGCATTTCATGCGAGGTCATCGATCCCCGCACGATTCGGCCGCTCGACATCGAGACCATTGTGACCTCGGTCAAGAAAACGAATCGAGCCGTTATTGCGGAAGAATCGCATCCGTTTGCCAGCGTCGGGGCCGAGATCAGTGCCGAAATCATGGAGCAGGCTTTTGATTTTCTCGATGCTCCGGTCAAGCGCGTCTCGGGCGCGGACGTCCCCATGCCTTACGCTAAGAATCTCGAACAACTGGCGATTCCGGACGTCGCGCAGATCGTAGCTGCCGTTAAGGAAGTTTCGTACAAATAACTGTTAGTTGTCAGTCGTCCGTTGTCAGTAGCTGTTCCGGCAGCCTCACTGTTCGATCAACCAACAACCGGCAACGTCGCACACAACTGACTACTAACAACTGACCACTGACTATTGAAAACAATGGCTACTCAAGTCGTAATGCCGAAACTGTCGCCCACCATGGAAGAGGGGCAGCTTGCGCGTTGGCTTAAAAAAGAGGGTGACAAGGTTTCGATGGGCGAACCACTCGCCGAAATCGATACCGATAAAGCGACCATGGAAATGCAGGCGCTTTCGAACGGCGTGCTGCGAAAGATTCTGATCAAGGAAGGCGAGAGCGCGCCTCTGGGCCAGCCGATTGCCATTATCGGTGAAGCCGACGAAGACATTTCTGACTTGTTGAAGACTGCCTCAGCGGCTAAACCCGCCCAGGCTGCCGCCGCGCCGGAAAAATTACCTGAGCCAGATGCTACGCCGGCAGTTGAGGTTACGCCGGAGGATGAAACGCCTGAGCCTTCGGTCGACACCGACGGAAAAAAACCTCAGGGGTCTGCCGCACCGTCAGGTCGAGTCCTGATTTCGCCCATTGCGGCACGGATGGCTGCGGAAGCAGGCATCGACTTAAAGTCTTTGCGCGGCAGCGGTCCCGGCGGACGAATTGTCAAAAGCGACGTCGAAGCTGCGAAGACGCAAAAGCCCGCGGCACCCGCGCGAAAGATCACAGCCCCACCGCGCACGGCTCAGCCCGGTACCGTTTACGGCCCATCTGGGTATCGTGACGAACCCCTGAGCGAGATGCGCCGGACCATTGCCCGCCGCCTGGTTACTTCGCTCGGACCAGTCCCGCATTTCTTCCTGACCAGCGAGATCGACATGGAACGGGCCGCGGACATGCGTCGATCGATCAACGAACTCTATCCCGATGCCAGGATCAGCATTAACGATCTGATTATCAAAGTCGCCGCCGTGACTTTGATTCAGCACCCCTCCGTCAATGCGTCATTCCAGGACAAGACAGTTCGCTTTTACGAGCATGCCGATGTCGGCGTTGCTGTGGCAACCGAAAACGGTTTGATAACCCCAATCGTGCGAGCGGCCGAGTTGAAGTCGCTGGTAGACATCGCCGGCGAGGTTCGCGAATTGGCTGATCGGGCGCGGGCGCGAAAGCTCAAGCCGGAAGAATACACGGGCGCAACGTTCTCGATTAGTAATCTCGGAATGTTCGGCATCGAAGAATTTACCGCCGTGATCAATCCACCCGAAGGCGCAATTCTGGCCGTCGGCGCCATGGCTCCGAAGCCGGTGGTCAAAGAGAATCAGATCGTAATTCGACAGACAATGCGCGTGACCATGTCCTGTGATCATCGCGTTATTGACGGCGCGGTAGGCGCGAAGTTCCTGCAAACATTCAAGCAGATAATGGAGAACCCTTTATATCTTTTTGTCGGCTGAACTCCATGCCAGATTTGTGTGGGATAACAGATCGGGATTGCTACCCGATCTTTTTTTATTCTCATGCCGAACACCAGACCAAATAGCGGCGCCGGACCGCACCTGGCGCTGATAGCGGTTCAGATTTTTTTCGCGACCTGGCCCATTGTCGGCAAACTGGCCCTGCGAACCCTGCCCGCAGTTGCCCTGGTAGGCTTGCGGGTCGCCGGCGCATCATTGGTGCTGCTCCTCCTCGCTCGGGTCAGCGGCAATCTGCTTCCAATTGAGCGGCAGGACTGGCCGCTGCTGTTTGTTTCGAGCGCGCTGGGGCTGATTCTCAACCAGTGGCTGTTTGTGAAGGGCCTCTCGATCACGACGGCAATCAATGCAACTCTACTGAGCACCTCAATTCCCGTTTCGACGCTGGTCATAGGCATGTTCCTGGGAACTGATCGCACGACCTGGCGACGGATGCTGGGAATCGCGCTGGCTGCGGCAGGGGTCTTGTATTTGATTGGGCCTGGCCGGAGCGACTTTTCCTCTGCTACACGGGTTGGCGATCTGCTCATTGTCGCGAACTCTTTGTGTTATGGCGCCTACATCGCCGTTTCCAAGGATCTGGTAAGAAAATACAACGCGCTGACGGTAATTACCTGGATTTTTATCATCGGCAGTGTCGCGACCATTCCGCCCGGGTTGATCAGTCTGAGTCAGATTCAGCTGAGCAATGTTTCGTGGAAGGTTTGGATCGAAGTGGCGTATATCATCGTCCTGCCAACGGCGATAACGTACTACCTGAATGCCTGGGCCCTGGCTCGGGTGCCGCCGAGCACCGTCGCTGTCTATATTTATCTCCAGCCACTCATCGCGTTTGTGGTGGCCCCCATCGTTCTGGGTGAAACGCTCGGCGCCCGCGCGCTGATTTCGTCACTACTAATCTTTGTGGGAGTATTCATCGTCACTCGGTCCCGGCGCCGGCCCGATTTAGACGACGCCAAAATTCTGGAGAGCATCTAGAGATCTCACTCGTGCGAACTATGGCTTGGATGGTTTCAATAGTTCTGATTTTGTTCTACGCAGTGGGCAAATTCGCCTTTCATGACACAAGCCTGATCGCTTATCTACCCTACATCGCGGGTGGAGTACTGGTGCTGGATTACCTGCTTGTACGTTTGTCAAAAAGATCAGCTCGACCAAATAGCTAGCGCAGGTTGTGACTGCACGATCGGCAAGCGCTTCGCCTCCGAGCGTTCAGGGTATGGCACGCCGCGCAACGCAGGTACATTGCCCGGGCGAACAAATGCATGATGACGTAACTACCGCCCAGGATCGCCACGGCCAATCCAATATTAATAAGAGTATCTTTCAGGGGGAACTCTCCAATAGTCCGCAAGCCTCTGGCGTGCCTTGTTTACGCGGCCCTGGTCGACCGCTCCTCTCGCACCGGGTTCTTCCTGGTTTGCGACAAGTAATCCTGTCCGCGCTCATATCCCAGACGAAACGCCGGCGCAGTCGAATCATCGCCATGCTTTGCTTTCAACCTGGCGCTTACATCTTCGCACGATTTGCCGCGACAGTCAGGATGTAACGCTGATTCAAATCCCAGACGGTATTTTGCTTCATCCAGATTGAAGTTGCCGCCCTGATTTGTGTAATGCTCGCGCTCAGCATCGCGCAAACCAATCCACCACTCCTCATGGGCAGCATCAACCGATTCGGCGCCGGATCGCGCTAATCCCGCACGCGCGCGTTCGGCAGTCTGCTGGTTGTCTGCAAACGCCAGGACGACCGAACGGCCCCGCCGCAAAGCGTCTTCATAGACAAATAACTCGTCTCGCGGCACGCCCTCGGCAATTCCCTTCTCCAAAGCGTTGCCCGCCAGCGCTCCTGCTGCGGCTCCGCCCGCTCCGAAAATGGCGGCGCCAATCAGTCCGAGCGCGAGCACGGGCCCGACACCGGGGATCAACATACTAGCCACCGCCACGCCGGCCTCCAAGCCGCCCGCGACACCCAGAGCTGCTCCAACCGCTCCGCCCATTGCCGAACCCATTCCGGGCTGTTCCGTCTCGCTGGTTGGAACTTGTGCTTCAATTTCGGCCTCCGGAGTGTGCGGTGAGAGTACGCTAATGTTTGTGTCCGGAATATCAAATGACCGAAGAATTGCCATTGCGCGTTTCGCGTCGGCAAAAGAATTGAAGATTCCTACGATGGTCTCCATAGTTAAGGCCTCCTGCCTGAACCCGCTTGCGCGCACTGTGCCAGAGCATTTCAGCCAGGCCGCGGATATCACTTCGGCAGGCGATTGCAATGCAATCAGCACAGAGGTGGCCCGATGCTCGCCCGTGCAAGATGTGGGCGCGCCAGACATAACTTGACTGTATTGTGGTGACCGAATTTGAGATTTCGCGCCGTTCTCTGCGGTCTCTGCGCAAACTTCGCCTGTCTCTCTCTGTGTAAAATGCTTTGAAAGTCGATTAATCGCAGAGGACGCAGAGGACGTCGCGGAGGAAAGCCGAGGAAAACTCAAACGACAACCGATTGCATTTCGTGATTGAGCCCGACGAAACGACTATGTTAAGGTGTGGGCCATGACGGCGTCCGAAGAACAAACCGAATTCGACATGATAGACAAGGAATGGCCAATGTCTGTCGGCGACGGCAAGGCCACTCGCAAGAAGAGACCTCGCATCCTGGCGATTACGACCGACTGTTGCACCGGTTGTGCAGGATCGCCCGCGTGCATTGAATATTGTCCTATCGAAGCCTGTATGTTCTGGGTGACGGACGAAGATCATCCGCCCTTCGGCCGCATCGAAGTAGATCCTTATCTCTGCATCGGCTGTCAGAAGTGCACAAGCAAAGGTCCTGATGGGGCTTTTCTCGACGGCTGTCCCTGGGATGCTATTGAAATGATTCCGACGGACGACTGGGAGGCAATGCACGGCATCGTCCTGCCGGATTCACCACCGCCTCCGCCGGCTGATCCGATTCCAACCTCTGTTTCCAACGAAGCGCTCGCGAGCCAGTAGGCCGCGACCTGAAACTTCGAATAATTTTTTTCTCGGCGGACCTCTGTGTAATAAGTTCGGGGAATCTTGTTTTGCTGACAAAGTTTCTTAGACACGTTCATCCCGTAGGGATGAAATGTTTATAGACCACCCGCGGATCTACGTTTCATAGCTGGTTGTAATCGGTGTAGCTATAAACATTCTGCTCCTCCGGAGCTTACGCGTTTTGGTTGCGGCTCTGCGGTGCAAACGCCATTCGTGACGCCAGCGCTGCCAGCAAGTAACAGACACTTCCCATCAACATGGCCGCCTGGAATCCTGCTATCAAAGCGACAAATACCGTCGTCACTGATCCGATAACAGACATGATGCCGTTCAGTCCCCAATAGAACGGCGGCGCTGCCAGCGAGCCGTCCCCGGTTCGACGCAGCCCACCCGGGAACGGCATTCCCATCGCCAGCCCGAGTGGGGCAATCAAGGCAATTGCGACCGCAATGCGTCCCCAAAGCGAGAGCCACAGCAGCGCCGGGACAAGTCTGGGCAGGGCCAGAGCTTCTAACGCGCCAATTACCGCAACGGTCACGCACGCCAGCCACATTGGAAAGCGCGCACTCAGCGCGCTACCAAGGCCTCCGAAAGCCAGCAACGTGAACAACAGAACTGAAAGCGAGTAAATCGGATGGCCGACCAGCAGTGTCAGGTTTTGCAGTAGAGCGAGTTCCACCGCAATGAAGCCAAAACCGAGAGCGGCAAAATAAAGGAGCGAGCCGGCGTACGCCGGAACTGAACGCTTTCCTCCCGCATCATTGCCCGCTTTTCGTCTGGGCATTCCCAACACTGCAAATAACAGGAGCAGGCCGACGCTGGGAGCGAGCAACCATTTCACCAGGCGCTCAGCGATCGTGCTGGGCATTCTGAACGGCCGATCGATTGCAAAATAAAACGGACTGTCATCCCACACCGCGCTGACATATCGTGGCGACGCAGCGTCATATTGCTCAAGCGTCTTCCTTCCTGCGAGGACGTCAGCAATCAAGGGTGGAGCCGTTCCGCCCGGCATGATGACTGGATTCGCCTGCGTCCAATTCTGCGAAATCTCCTTTAATTCCGCGTCGGTAAACGGGCGTTTGCGCAACATGAAAAGCATCTGCGGATAATCGTTCGGACCCGCCTGCTTCTCCATCAGCACGACAATTCTTTTCGCTGCTTCGGTGGCGCCCAGGGTGGCAACCGCATTCGACACCAAACGTGGAATATCCATCTCCCAACGCAGTACGACGACGATCCCGTTGTCGCTGAGGTGATCGTAATAGGCGCGCATCGCCTCAGTTGTGTAGAGATAATTCTCCGAGAGCGATAGACCACCCGACGCGACCGAAGCCCATGAATCGACAAAGCCCAGCAGGATGATGTCGAACCTTCGATCAGTGCGGCTGATGAAGTTTCGCCCTTCACTGAGGACAGTTTCCACGTCCGGGCGATCATACAGATTGCCGGCGCGCGCGCCGTAGCTGCGCACAAACTTCAGCATCAGCGGATTCATTTCAACCGCCGTTACCTTCCGACTACCCGAAGCCAGAGCGGCCACCACGTCCGGTCCGCCACCTGGCCCGATGATCATCGTTTCGGCATTCGGTGTCAGTCGAAACGGAAGCGCCCGGTACGAGCCCTTCATGTCCTGCACGCTTTCGAGTTTGCCGTCCCAGCCGCGGATGCCCGTCCAGGCGTCGGAATCGATGTACAAACGTGCGAAACTATTCGGTAATCCTTCCACACAATCGATGCGGGAATAGGCATTCCATCCCGTCTGAACAATTTTTGATCCCGGCGAAGCATCCATCTGGTTACGCATCGCTTTGGTCGTCCCCGGTTTGACCCGGAACGCGCCGAACTTTACGGCAGAGAACGCGGCGCCGGCTGTAAGCAGGACGACGATCACCGCGACGCCTCGAATGATTCGTGACGTTGGGGCCTGAGCTTTGGCATTCCCGGTCGAGGTGGGCGACAAACTTATCAGCAAAGCGGCCACCGCGGGCGCCGTTGCGCCAACCAGCAACGCGGCCTCGCCACCGAATATATGCAACAAGAGCGTCACCAGGACCGCTCCGAGCGCCGCGCCCACCAGATCATAGAAATACAGCGAGCTCGATTCCGTCCGATGCAGATCGAAAATAATCGATAGCGCCATGCCGGCGAGGAAGAAGGGCAACAGCGGCGCCAGAAAATAGAGCGGCAGCCGATCCATTTCAAACGGGTAACGAACCAGCAGCCAAAGACAGAGCGGAATCGCGGCCGCGTAGAGCAGCGTCACCAAACTGGCGGCATTCATGGAAACCGGTTTCACTTGCTTCCACAGATGGACCGTAAATCCTCCGAGTCCCCATCCCAGCAAGGCCACCGAAATGGCTACGAAGGCGAAGTGGTACCAGATACTGGCGGAATAAATCCGGGTAAGTCCGACCTCAAGAATCAGACCTGAAAGTGTAATTAAGAAAACAGAGAGACGAGTGCGCATATGGCGAAGTAGTAAAGAGGAAGCGAAAGGAAAGGTCAAGCGACGACGCTTGCGGGTAGTGGGGTGATTTGTGGAACTGGCGGGTGAGTCAATTGCGGGGCCGTTCCAATCGGTGATATAAGCCGACCGTGTGATTTACGCTATCCGAGAATACAGCCTTGCGGTCGCAGCGTGCGTTGGGTTGCTGCTAATCGTTCTGGCGAGCTTGATCTCGCCTCATTGGTGGCTTCTACTGCCGGGATGGGCTTGTTTGGGTGCTGCCGTTCTCTATGGTATTTATCTGACCCCAAGCAGCCCGCTCAAAGCCGGCCTCATTCTTCCTGTTGTGGCCTTTATCTTCTTCACGGCATTTTGGCTACCCGCTATCGGAGCTTTTCTCGACTTTCTCGCGGAGCCATCATCCGACCATCTGTACGGGCTCGTATCGAGCAAGTCATTTCTTATCTTGGTGATTGTATATTGGGTGGGTGTTTGCATAGCCTACAAGATGAAGGTTACAGAACTAGAAACTGAGCTGTGGCGCATTAAGCGTCAGTAGGCGAATCATCTGCGCGAACTCCCTTGAAGTTCGCACTCTTATTCCCATCACTGGAAAAGGAATAAAAACATGCTACCTCGTGTTACACCTACAATTCAGGGAAACTGGCGCGTGCTTATAAGATTCTCACTTGATGATGATAAGGGCTCGAAAATCCGAAACGCTCTTAAACGAGTCTTAGAATCTGGCGGCATCCGTCGCACCAAGACTGGCACTTGGGAGTCGAAGGAACCGCACGTCACGCCTGAGGCGGCAGTCAAGCAATTAAATCGGGTTCTCACCATGCTCTCTAATCCACGGCATAATGTCAGCGGCGTACACCCGTGGGCCAAGCTCGATCATATTTGGTTTTACATCGAACGGGTTCGGATCTGAGCCTATATGCACAGACTTACCCCACTACCCGCTTGCGGGTGACGACCTAATTTCATCGTCTGGTTTTCTCTAGCCCAGGCGTTTAGAGCGTGTGTCAGAACCGCGAGCGGTAGCGACCGGATCAGAAAGGGCCGCGAAATTCATCTCGGCCCGGCTCGCTGTAATCCTTTTCCGCGAGTTTTCCTTCTTGATTCGAGGAGAATTCCTGATCCGGTCGCTACCGCTCGCGGTTCTGACACACCCAGGCGTAAACGCCTGGGCTAGAGAAAAGTTATTTGAAATTGAAGCACGACGGGCTTCAGCTTTAACCACGACTGGGATTTACGACCAACATCAGCGAGCTTGAATTGCCTTAGCAGTTTGCAAGGCCTGTTCGGCTGTCTCGCCGTTTGGATCAGCCTTCACGCAGGCTTCGATCAGCGGAAGATCTTGCGACGTCCCCACATAAGCCAACCCTCTCAGAGCATCCAGAACCGTCGCCCGGTCAGGAATGATCCAGACGAGTGTCTGATTGGCGGTGACTTGATCACCTTCTTTGGTGAACGCAGGTCCGGAGAGTCTGCCATCCACCGGCGAGCGAAACTCCTGCACGTTGTTTGACGTGTCCCGGATGCGCGCCAGCAGGGCTCCGGAACGAATCGTCGAGCCCTGAGGCAATTGACTTACGATCGTGCCGGCGTACGGAGCTTTCACCTCGAACGATTGCAGCATTGCCCGCAGCTCAGGCCGGCCGGAGGCGTCACCAAAACGGACCAGTTGCAAAGCCGCGTTGCGACGAACGACCGGGTCGTTGTCCTTAAGCAAATCCACAAGGGCGCGATGGAACTCTTCAGATTTGTTGTCCTGGCCCATGACCCAGGCGGCAGTTTTTCTTACTTCAGCGGTCGGGCTTTTGGTCAGAGCGATTATCTGCGGATAGAACTTTCTTACTTTTGGATCATGGTGCTCCATTCTCTGTTCGATTTGTAGCAGCGCATGTTGAATGTGGCGGGGATTCTTTTCTTCGGCCAGATAAGTCGCGATGTCGGCATCAGAAAGACTTCGGCCGAACCAGGTGAAATACCACGCCAGAAAAGGGACGATGATGAAAAGTGCCGCGACAATGATCAGCCAGAAATTTGAAGGCCGCTTTTGTTTCACCGCGGTCGATGCTGCAACCTGGCCGTTCGGGCTTATGAGTTCTTTTTCCATTCCAGAACGAGCATTTAATCACAGAGAGCACGGCGGACGACAGGCATCGTTCTGATTTGAGGATGAAGTCAGTACCGGGAGCGGTAGCGACCGGGTCAAGTCGACAGCAATAGTCGAGATTAGTGGTGGTGTTAACCGGTCGCTACCGCTCCCGGTACTGACGCCGTGACTTCAGCAGGACGCTCCCCAAATCAGCACCCGACCTGTGGAGACCAGATCCAAAGCGCCGTGGTCGCTTCGCCGACGCACTCCGAAATTAGTTCACCAAATGAGATACCTCGCCGTCCGCCTGCAGTACTCTGCAAAGTCCTGCCCGTACTGTCTTCTCAAAAATTCCTCTTCTCGCAGAATTTGAACGTGACAGGCCACTGCGGCCAGCAAGCCAAAGATCAGAAAGAACCAGGTACCGTTCATCAGGAACATGCCGAAGGACAACAGATCGAATGCCAGGTAGATCGGATTCCGGGTAATGCTGAAGATTCCTTTCGTCACCAGAGTACCTGGTTTCTTTCGATCGATCCCGATCCGCCACGAATTGCCGAAACTCAAGAAGGCCAGGATGAAGGTGATCAAGCCTAAGCTCGCCACAGCCAAACCGACAATCTTCACTGTGGCCGCATTCAGTAACACCACATTCACTTTTTGAGGAAAGATGTCGTACCCAGAGTGAAGAGCATGCAAGGTCACCTCGGTAATCCATAGCAAGAGGCTGCCGAGCGAGAGTATCTCCACGATGCGCCAGGCGCCCTTTCCCCGGGCGACAACAATCGGGTTGATTCCGGTGACGGCGCGCAAGTAAATCGCTTTAGTCGCAATGACGCACAGCAGGATGACTGCGATGGAAATTTGAACGTAGTCAAAGAATGTCATTGAAGTCGATAGGAGTCGACGGGTATTCGACGGAGAGAATTTCTTTAAGCAGATCCAAAGCGCCGTCGCCGCTTCGCTCTGCCGGCGCACTCCAAATCAGTGTGCAGGATAGAAATGATAAAGCATCAGGTAGACGAGGACACCTGTGACCGAGACATAAAGCCACATTGGTAAAGTCCATCGCGCCAGCGCTCGATGCCGCTGGAAATCTCCACGAAAGGCCCGGCGAAACGTCACGATCACAAAAGGTACGATGACGACGGCGAGAATTGTGTGTGTCGTCAGAATCGTAAAGTAGACAGGACGCGCAATTCCCTGGCCGGCAAAGCGCGTAGCCCCGTGGTGCAGGTGATAGGTGACGTAGGAAATCAGAAAAACAATCGACGCGGTGAGGGCCGCTATTTGACAGTTGCGATGCGCGATCACACGACGACGTCTGATGAAGTAATAGCCGGTTGAAAGGAGGATAAAACTTGATGCGTTGAGTGCCGCGTTCAGGTGAGGCAGAACCGAATAGAAGTCAGTCATCAGATTGTCTTGCCCGTAATCAGCGCCATCGCTTCCGCGCGCGTGCGCGGATCTTTGCGAAAACCGCCCAACACCGCCGAGGTTACGGTCATCGCGCCGGGTTTCTTGACCCCGCGCAGAGTCATGCAAGTGTGCTCAGCTTCAATCACCACCATCACCCCCAGCGGCTGCAACTGTTGAAAGAGAGTGTTCGCGATTTCGGAAGTCAGGCGCTCCTGAAGCTGCAATCTGCGCGCAAAGGTTTCGGCCAGCCGCGCCAGCTTTGACACCCCAAGAATATTCCCATGTTTCGGGATGTAGGCGATGTGGCACTTTCCGACAAATGGCGCCAGATGATGTTCACATAGAGACGCGATCGAGATGTCCTTCACAATCACCATCTCGTCATGCTTGTTTCCCGAGAGCGGAACCACGTGTTCAGTTGCGTCCTCGCGCATGCCGGCAGTTAATTCGGCATACATTTCCGCGACGCGCTTCGGCGTGTCCTGAAGGCCCTCACGATTGGGATCTTCGCCAATACCTTCGAGGATTAAGCGCACACCCTGCGCAATTCGATCGAGATTCGGCGCCGGAACGCGCTCAGGCTTGGTTCGCTTTCTTTTGATATTCGCGACTTTAGCGCTCATCAGATCTTACTCACCGGCTGAATTGGAGTGTTTTGAATGAAGTATGCTTGTCGCGCAGCGTCCTGAACTTTTACGAGCGGCACATTGGCAGTCACCGCCGCGGCGCGGCACTGTTCAAACTCAGGCATGACATTAACCGAACCGTTATGTCCCTGCGCGACTTTAACATCAATCGGGCCGAATTGCGTCTCGACGCGGACGGTCTCGCGGGCCAGGGCGCGCCGTTGAACTTCATAGCTGCGGGCGCCGATTGTCGTGGTTTCGGCAAACAGCAAGTGCAGGAACTTTTCGCGTTCGTGTGGCCGGCAAAGAATCGACACCAGCATGCCCGGGCGATTCTTTTTCATTTGCGTATTCGTCAAATAACAATCCAAAGCTCCCAACTCGAATGCCCGGTCCATGACATGGCCAAATAGCTGCGGCGACATGTCGTCTATGTTCGTTTCAATCATCAGAAGCGTTTCATCACTTTCGGCGGCCGCTTCAAGCTCGCCGATGAAAACTCGCAAGGCGTTGGGAAATCCGTGTGTGTCGCGCGTGCCGGCTCCATAGCCGCTGGCTTCGATCTTCATCGAAGGAATATTCTCAAAACGATCGCACACGGTCGTGATGATTGCGGCGCCCGTCGGAGTGACAAATTCACCTTCAATGTCGCCTGCATAAACCGGCCGGCCTTTGAGAAGTTCAGCGACGGCGGGCGGTGGAATCGGAAAGCGGCCATGGGCCATCTGGGCCATGCCGCAGCCAACTCGCAAAGGTGACGAAATGAACTGTTCGATCCCAAGCAGGTCAAAACCCACCGCGGCGCCGCAGACGTCGATGATCGCATCGATAGCGCCGACTTCATGGAAATGAATTTTCTCGACCGGCTGGTTATGGACGCGACTCTCTGCTTCGGCCAAGCGCGAGAAAATTCGTGCCGCGCGATCCTTTACGCGTTCGTTCAGGTCTGAACCGTAAATGATTTTGAGAATGTCGCCCAGATGTCGATGCGCGTGTTCATGCGCGGTTTGCACTTGGGCGTGGGTCGAGCTGATTCCTGATCGATCGACTGTGTCGAAATCGATTTTCCAGCCAGGGACCTTAAGCGACTGCAACTGCTCATTCAACGCGTGCGGCTCGACCCCGGCAGCCACGAGGGCCCCGAGGATCATGTCGCCACTCGCGCCGGCAAAACAGTCAAAGTAGAGAGTCTTCATCGACGTTTTAGTTAGCCACAAAAAGGCACAAAAAGCACAAAACAAATAAGCGAGCAGCCCAAATTGGCATTCGGCAGTGTCCCGCTCGGCATAATTTCAAATTAAGACACTACCGGGCATTCATTGACTTCATCAACTTCTTTGTGTCTTTTGTGCCTTTTTGTGGCTAATCCCGTCTTAAGAGCGGCAGAATTTCTCCAGCCTTTCCCGTAATAACCTCATCACACGAATCAGAGAGCGGCGTCCGTTCCGGGTTCACTTCCACGACGTAAGCACCAGCCGCTCGCGCAATTTCAGGAAGCGCCGCGGCGGGATAAACGACTGCTGAAGTCCCGACCACTAAACACAGCTCACAGTGCTGCGCCGCCGCCGCAGCGCGCTCGAAAGCTCCCGTCGGTAGCATCTCGCCAAACAGGACTACGTCCGGACGCAGGTGGCCACCGCAATCGAAGCACGACGGGACTCCTTGATCGAATTTCAGCTCGCGGACGTCGTGCCGGGTACCGCAATCGAAACAGCGCGCCCGCCAGATATTGCCGTGCATTTCAATTACGTGACGCGACCCGGCCGCCTGGTGCAAGCCGTCTATGTTTTGGGTTACCAGCGCAAACTCTGAAAATTTGTCCTGCCAACTCGCAATCGCCTCATGCGCCGGGTTCGGCTTCAAGGAAGCGAGCAGGCCCCGCCGGTAGTTGAACCATTCCCAGACTGCCGCCAAATCGCGTTCGAGCATACCGGCAGACGAAATCACGTCGAAAGGCATTCCCTTCCAGACTGTCGTATTGCCCCCACCCCGAAATGTCGGCACGCCTGATTCGGCCGAGACTCCTGCGCCGGTTAACACCACAACGTTCTTCGCGCTTCGGAGCAGTTCGCGAAGGGCATCGGACATCGCTGAATACATCACAGCTTGCATGCGGAAACTCGGATGGTAGCAAGCCCGCGCACAAGTCGCAATTTCGCGATTTGGCATCGATTCAATACAATAGCGCGTTTGCTTTAGTGGCACAGACTTTAGTCTGTGGTGGCGGGCAACAGATCACAGACTAAAGTCTGTGTCACACTAAACCAGTGAACCTAATCCAACTACAGACCCAACTGAAGTCGGCGCTTCGCGACGTCGCTTTAGAACTGTTCGCCGTCGAACTCGAACAAATTCCCGCAGAAGTGCCACCACGTACTGAGCTTGGTGACCTTGCCTTTCCTGTCGCTTTTGAGTTAGCGAAACAGATTAAGCAAAAGACCGGCGAGAAACGTGCGCCACGAACAATCGCCGAAGCGCTCAAATCAAAACTGGAGACATCCGCCCAGGTGGACCGCGTCGAAGTCGCCGGCGCCGGATATCTGAATGTCTTCTTTGATCGGGCCGCGCTGGTCGCCCGGCTGCCCGAAGTCGCGTCCGGAACGCCGGATGCGGCCACAGCCCGAAAGCTCATGGTCGAGCACACCAGCATCAATCCCAACAAAGCGGCGCACATCGGACATGTGCGGAATTCGGTGCTGGGGGATACGTTCGTGCACATTCTGCAGGCGGCCGGCAATCGGGTTGAAGTGCAAAACTATATCGACAACACCGGGGTGCAGGTGGCCGACGTCGTTGTCGGCTTCATGCATCTCGAGAACATGACGCTCGCCGATATCAAGGCGCTGGATCGATCCCTTTCTGAATCGCAATCGTTCGACTACTACTGCTGGGACCTGTACACGCGGGTGGGATTGTTTTATCGCGACGGCAGCGTTGATGGAGAATCAAACCCCGAGAAGTTAAAGCTCCGCGCCGAGATTCTTCACGCCATCGAAGCAGGCAATAACCCGACTGCTGAGCTTGCTGATTACGTGGCGACGCGCAACGTGGAACAGATTCTCGACACGATGGAGCGACTTTCGATTCGCTATGACCTGCTGGCCCGCGAATCTGAAATCCTTCATTTGCATTTTTGGGAGCGGGCCTTTCAATTGATGAAGGACCGCGGCGTGATTAATTTTGCCAGCGAAGGACGCAATCGCGGTTGCTGGGTGATGCCGTTCGAATCCCACACGGGAACGGATGAACATGAATCAGACAAGATCATCGTTCGCTCGAATGGGACTGTCACGTACACGGGTAAAGACATCGCTTATCAGCTGTGGAAGCTCGGGCGGCTTGGTCTCGACTTCAACTATAAGCCGTTTAGGTTTTATCCAGATGGCCACGCTACCTGGGTCACGACCACAGCGCCCAACGCCGGAGCCCAACCGGAAGTCCCGCGTCCGACTTTTGGTGGCGGCGAGATTGTCTACAACGTGATCGATTCACGCCAGTCCTACCCGCAGGACATCGTGCGCAAGGGCGTCGCGGCAATTGTGCCCGAGTTCGGCGAAAAGGCGAGCGTGCATCTTTCTTACGAGATGGTCGCGTTATCGCCCGGCGCCTGTGACGAGTTGGGCATTCAGTTATCGGACGAAGATCGAAAGAAGCCTTACATCGAGATGAGCGGCAGGAAAGGCCTGGGAGTCAAAGCAGACGATCTTATCAATCGATTGGAAGGCGATGCTTTGGAGGAGGTTAAGACCCGCCATCCCGACCTGGCCGAAGGCGAACAACGCGAAACCGCGCACGCTATCGCCGTGGGGGCGCTGAGGTATTTCCTCCTGAAGTTCACACGCAATTCGGTGATCGCGTTTGACTTCAAAGAGGCCCTGTCGTTTGAAGGCGAGACGGGCCCCTACTGTCAATACGCCGCCGTCCGCGCAAATTCGATCTTCCGAAAGCTGGAAGCAGGGAGCGATGGCGGGAGTGTCAGTACCGGGAGCGGTAGCGACCGGGCCGCATCGAGCCCTCTCGACGCTGCTCAGGACCTAATCAGAACGCGCTTGGAGCAGGTGGCTGATGTTCTCTCAGGCGAAACCGGCGACGAGATCTGGTCACTCCTGGTCTTGGCGGCGCGGCTCGAAGAGTCCAATGCCCAAGCCGCGGCCGGCGCCGAACCCGCGGTCCTGGCAAAATACACATTCAATCTGGCAAAGGCTTTTAACCTTTTCTATCATCGACATCGCATAATTGCCGAAGAGAATGAGGTGAAGCGAGCGGTCCTGATTACCATTGCGGACTACGCACGACAGCAATTGATAAAGGCGCTGGCAACCCTGGGGATTTCAGTTCCCGAACGAATGTGATTTGGCTTGATTCGAGTTTCTTCAAATCGAAAAGTCAGATAGAGTATTGACTATGGCGGCACGTGAGCAATATTTGGTCGACTCTAAGGGTCGTAAAAAATCAGTGCTTCTCTCTCTGGAACAGTATGAAAAGCTGATGGAAGATTTGCACGATTTGGCGGTTGTCGCCGAGCGGCGCAAAGAGAAACCGATGGGAATTGAAGAATTAAAGCGGCGCTTGAAAAAAGATGGCTTCTTATAGCGTAGTTTCAAAGCCCTCCGTCGAAAAGGATTTGCGCTCACTTCCCAAGGCAACGATCATTCGGGTAATGAAGCAAATCGAAGCGCTCAAAAGCGATCCTATTCCGCGAAAGGCTTTGAAACTGGAGAGTACTCAGGACCTGTAAAGGATTCGAATTGGAGACTACAGAGTAGTTTACAGTCTAGACCGCCAGTTGAAGCAGATCATCATTCAATATGTCAGGCACAGACGAGAAATATATCGAAAGCTGTAGGAGCAAGAGTCATCAATGCTAATCGTCATGAAAGCCGACGCCACCGATGCGCAAATTGCGCACGTGTGCGAAGTCGTCACCGAAGTTGGACTCAAACCACATCCGATGCCGGGAGCAACGCGCACGGCTATCGGCGTTACCGGTAATCAAGGCGCAGTCGACCCGACGCGATTTGAAAATCTGCCCGGCGTTGGCGAGGCGATCAGGGTCAGCAAACCTTACAAACTAATCACACTCGATCTTCGCCCGGAGAAGACCGTGGTTCGCGTTGGCGATGCCACGATTGGCGGCGACGAACTGGCCATCATTGCCGGTCCCTGCGCAATTGAGAGTCGGGCCCAGGCATTTGCCGTAGCCGAAGCTGTCCGCCGCAGCGGTGCGCGTTTCTTCCGCGGCGGCGCCTACAAGCCGCGTACCTCCCCTTATGCTTTCCAGGGGCTGGGTGAAGAGGGTTTGAAAATTCTGGCGGAAGTGCGCGAAGTCTACGGTCTTAAGATCGTCACTGAGGCACTGGACGAAGCGGGTGTGGATCTGGTCGAAAAGTATGGTGACATGATTCAAATCGGGGCGCGCAACATGCAGAACTTCACTTTGCTGAGGCGCGCCGGCCGTTCGAGCCTGCCCGTCTTGTTAAAGCGCGGGCTGGCGGCGACGCTTGACGAATGGTTGCTGGCAGCCGAGTACATCATGTCCGAAGGCAACTATAACGTGGTGCTGTGCGAGCGCGGCGTCCGTACCTTCGCACAGCACACGCGCAACACGCTCGATCTGGCTTCCATTCCGGCAGTGCGACGCATTTCGCATTTGCCGGTGGTCGTCGATCCTTCACATGGGACCGGGAAAAACTACATGGTTATTCCCCTCGCCTGCGCCGGTGTTGCCGTGGGAGCTGATGGATTGATCGTGGAGGTTCACGACCAGCCTGAAAAAGCGCTCTCAGACGGCGCTCAGGCGCTCACACTCGAGCAATACGATCAATTGGTTCAGGAAGTGCGGCCAATTCACGAGGTTGTCTCGCCGCAGCCGGTCAGCTAGTCCGTCATTCATTTCCGGACAATATTGTGATCAGCGAACTTGCGAATACCGATCGGGGAATGACTCGATCGAAGCCGGCCCCTTGTGCCTCGCGCTGAAGCTCTGTCTGGACGTGAGAAAAGAAGCCAAGGAGCGGAATGTGTTTGGTTTCCTCCTTTGCTTTGAGCCCCTTCGCCAATTCAATCGGATTGATTTTTTGCGAATGAAGATCGCAGATGATTAGCGATGGGGCCTGCTGTTGAATGATCTCAGACACGCCATCCGCACTCCGCGCGAAGGCGACCGCCACACCGACTTGTTCCGCCGTGCCGCGAATCTTGGAAGCAAAGAAAATGTCGTCAACTACTGCGATAATGTTTCTAGTCATATGATCATGAGGGCCGCCGGCCGGCCCACTAATGAGCGGCCTGCCCGGACTGTCCAGCCTCGGATGCATAGCCCCGAACGAGTATTATCTCGAAGCGAATGAAGATGTCCACCGACAATATCGAGATGGGAAACGCCAGGCACCCGAGCGAAAGCGCTGAGAAACGGACGCGCCTGGTGCTCGCTTCCTACAACATTCGTTATGCCGTCGGAAGGTATCTAATCGCGTCGGGTCTGCTGCGAAAGCTCGGCTACAACTTTCCCACCGGGCGGGCTGAAGCCGTCAGGCAAAACATTCGCCTCGCGGCGGAAATCTTCTCGAACAATGAACTGCTGCCGCCGCCCGACATTCTAGCATTGCAGGAGGCCGATAAAGAGACCGGCCGTGCGGGCAAGCAACACGTTGCCGCGCGCCTGGCTGATGATTTGGGTCTCGAGTACGTGCACGTCGGCTCAGGATTGCCGCACGGGATAAAGCCCAAAGAGCGCGAATGGTGGCTCAACTTTGAGGAGCAAGTCGCGATCGACGATGCGGGCGACATGGGTGTTGCGCTTTTAAGCCGGGTGCCGCTGAAAGACCTGGAGAGAATCGATTTGCCCTGGCACGATTGCGCGTGGCGGCCGCGTCTGGCAATGGCGGCGACCATCACCCTGAATGACCAGCAGGTCCGGCTCTTTAATGTTCACATCGATCCGCACGGGCCGCTCGACAATCAACATCAGCAGACCGAAGCGGTCCTTGAGCTGGCACAGAAACACGAGGGGCCGTCAGTGATTCTCGGCGACTTTAATACGCTGTCAAAACAAAAAGCGATCGAAATCAGAAGACTTCTCGAGTTGCATGGCTACACGACTCCTTTTCCGACGAGGATTCCAACCTGGCGGGGCGCGGGCGTAATCAGGTTTCACGCGGATTGGATTTTTGTAAAGGGAGTGCGGGTTAATCGTTGGGGCGTCGTCAGGCCTTTGAACGTTTCAGACCACTGGCCGATTTGGGCAGAGGTAGAAACCGGTACGCACGCCTCTGGCGTGCAGCACTCCGGCGGAGTGCGCACCTAAATGAACATCACCAGTCGCGATAATTCCCTGCTCCGTCACGCGCGGGCCGTGCGTGACGGCAAAGAGACTGACTCAATATTTGTTGAGGGCTTGCGCCTGTGCGAAGAAGCCGTTCGTTCAAGTCTCATAATCGACGCAGTCATCTATTCGGATCAGATTGCGCAAAAGGATCGGGCCGCGCAGCTTATCCACGAACTCGAGCAGGTCGCCGCAAAGTCTGCCTCAGTTAGCGAAAAACTATTAGCTTCAATTTCTTATACAAAAACGCCTCAGGGGATAATTGTGTTGGCGTCGCGTCCCACCCTCAGTGAAAAAGAATTTGCCAGTCGACAAACCGATAAGCCTTTGCTGGTCATCCTGCACCGCATCAACAATCCGGTGAACCTGGGAGCGATTCTGCGTACCGCCGAGGCGGCGGGCGCGACCGGTGCGTTGACGACTACCGGCACGACCGATCCCTTTTCAGCAAAATCCCTGCGCGGGGCAATGGGCGCTACCTTTCGCCTGCCGATTTGGACTGAAGTTGACTATGATCTGGCCATTGAGTGGTGTCGCAAACGGGCAATTCAAACCATCTGCGCGACCGCTAAGGCTAAGCGCAGCTACACTGATGTGGATTGGCGCCAACCGACGGCGTTAATTCTCGGGGCCGAATCAGCCGGACTGTCTGCCGAAGAAATTGAAGCCGCAAACGAGGCGATCAAGATTCCGATGAAGGGTTCGACTGAAAGCTTAAACGTTGCCGTGGCCGCAGGAATTCTGATGTACGAAGCACATCGTCAGAGAGATTAGGGGAGGGTACGTTTACTGTACCCGCGTTTCCAAATCGTCCATTCTCTTTTCGACTCGCCTTTGGTCGGCGCGGACTTGCATAACATCAAGCGTTAGGAGGTCGAATTTCCGATCCAAATCTTCAACTCCCTTTCTCACTTCCAGAATCTCCGCGAGGGCCCGTTCCCAAATCGGTTTGGTGTCAAGTGCTCTGGCTTCCAAGGCCTGAACCCGGCCATCGAGTCCATCCAACCGGGCGTCCACTGCGTCGAACCGCGCGTCCACTGCATCGAACCGCGCGTCCACTCCGTCGAACCGCGCGTCCACTGCGTCGAACCGGGCGTCGATGGCAACAAACCGCCCTTCGATAGAATCGAACCGGACCTCCATCGCATCAAAGCGCGCAAACACTCGTTCTTCGAACGAACGACCATCCGGAAGTTCCCTTGTCAGTTCTTCGCCCATTGATCGGATCTTATCAGCCCGGTCAAGTAAACAATCTTGCAAACGCCTTTATTCCGTTGAGCGTTTCAATAATCCGCTTTAGTGTTACGATTACGACCTGGTTTCGGCTAGAATAGCGACGAAAATGGCGCGGACAATTCTACTACCCGAGGTGGCGTGAACTCGTTTAAAGCGCAACTCGTATCCTGATTCATGGCTGACGAACAAAACCAACCCCCCAAAAGACAGACGATCTTGCCTGAGCGTCTGATGCGCCGCGTGCTCGAAGGCGTCGGCGACGTTGTCGATAGAAAGCTGGGACGCTCGGCTGAGCCGGGGACCGCTCTCTCGACCGATCAGATAATCGTGCGAATGAACCGGGCGATCGATGGGCGAGTGCGCGACGAGAAAGGAAAAGGACGCATCGCTCCTCATCACCTTAAGTTGAAGATCGAATGGGGCACGCACTCTGAAACTCCGCCGGAAGTTACCAAGCGTCTGGAAACGGAAGTTTTGGCCGCCGCAATCGATCACATAAACGACAGTCGTTATCGGACGCTGGCCCCGGTTGAGATCGAAACAGAAGTCGATATCTTTACCAGAGGCATTTCGGTCGAACCTGATTTTGGGGAGTTCGAGGAACAGCTCGAGCGAAAGGATTTGGAGAAAAAGCTCGGGAAACCTATCAAAGCCCCGCATGGTGAGAAAGCCGAAATTCCGATGGTCGCTCGCATCACCCTTCCGGGAGGATCAAAGGAAATTGAACTGCTGTTTGTCGCCGGCGGCCGGCGCATCAACGTAGGTCGCGGGACCGACAGCGATCTTCATCTAAACCACGCGAGCGTTTCAAAGGTTCACGCTGCGCTGAAAATGGATTTTCAACATAACCTCCTGGTGGCTGACACGGGTTCAACCAATGGTACGCACATCAACGGCGTACGCATCCCTTACGGCGAGGCTCGTCCGATTCAGGAAGGCGATGTCGTGGCATTCGGCGACGTCGAGGTCCGCCTTCGCAAGATTAATCCATGACATCATTCGCGCTGTTTCTTTTTCAAACGCCAACACCGCAAGCTCTCCCTACGCCTGAGAAGCTGCCTGCCTGGCTGACGCTGGTTTATCTGATTGGCATCGCCCTGGTTGGCTTGTTGCTTTTGCTTTCGATTCTGCGCGCCTGGTTTAGCCGCGCTCCGGCTGCGCCCACCGCGCCTGCCAGCCTGCCGAAAGATATTCAAAAGCGTCTGGGAGCCACGACGACCAACCGGGGTTTGCGGGCCTGGCGTTGGTTGTTTGCCCTGGCTGCAATTTTCGTTTTCAGCTTTCACGTTTATTGGGCCAGGTATGCCGCCGAGCGCAATCCGAAATTTCAGGAACTCGGTTACAAGGATCTGCGCAACCGCCGCCTGACTGAGTCGACCCTGCGGGGCTGGGTCTACGATCGGAAGGGCCGGCCCCTCGCCTATTACAAGAGAAACTCAACCGGTGAAATCGATCGGGAGTATCCGATGGACACCGCTGTGGCTCATCTGTTTGGAACCGATCGCGGCGAGCCGGGTCTCGAGCGCGCGCTCTTCGGCGCGGACGCCGGGGCCGTGCCTGAAGTTTGGCAAATTATCAAGGGTCAAACCGTCCAACAGAAACTAAACA
>Ga0105242_10000232_pt1 | contig 43910 bp, 49 predicted proteins | sample KBSM24metaG_FD_81521 | JGI IMG/M metagenome (GOLD analysis project Ga0105242, IMG submission 81521) | Miscanthus rhizosphere microbial communities from Kellogg Biological Station, Michigan, USA - KBS M2-4 metaG | ecosystem: Host-associated > Plants > Roots > Rhizosphere > Soil | place...
GGCTGACGCCGCTGTAATGCCTGACGACGAGTCTTATCAAGCGGTGCTGAAGGCGCTCGGGGACATGGGAACCGAATGGCGGATCTATCGTGATACGGTCAATCGCGCAATTAACTTGCTGAATCATGAGGTGCTTGCGCTGACACTCCGTTTTGATATCGACGATGGCAACCGCACCCTGCGTCAGTCGCTGATCGACGCAAAGATTGAGACGATCGTCGCCGGGCAGGAACAGATCCGGCGCTGGCAGTGGATTCGGATCAGCCTTGAAGTTGCGGCCATGCTGGTGATCGCGGCGTTTGTGCTAGGTATGACCCGATGAGACGCTATTGGTTGGTGATCGCCGGTGTGTGCTGGGTGATCCTCTGGTGGCTCGTCGGCGCGCTGGCGTGGCTTCTAGTGAAGAGGTACCTATTATGACAATCGGCCCTGCTACGTTGCTGGCCATCATTGCAGCTGCACTCGCAACCCTGCTTTGGTGGATTGCCGTCCATTTCGCGCTGCCGCAGTGGCTGTGTATGTTCCTGTTTGGCGTTGGGCTTGCCGTCGTGATTATCGCCGGCCCGTTGCTCAACCTGCCTTGATCTGATTGTTAGCAAGATGACTTTTAAGCCTGGGCAATCCGGCAACCCATCCGGCCGGCCGCCGAAGCCCGTCGAAGACGCCAACCGATCGGTGCTGCTTGAGCTCTTCGACGAGGCAGCCGAGCGCGCCATTGTCGAGAACATGATCGCGAATGCCAAGCGCAAAGGCGTGCAGGCTGCTGACAGCTCGATCAAGGCGTCGACTTGGCTGTGGGATCGCAAGTACGGCAAGCCGAAAGAGTTTGTCGAGCATAGCGGCGGCATCGAAGTGCGCAAGGGGTATACCATTGTCAGTCCTGACGACTGGGACGAAGCCCCAGGCGACGATCCGGCACAACCCGGCGACGCTGTTTGATCCGCTGCCCTGGCAGGTTGAGCCGTGGCGCGATAAGTCCGGGCTGATCCTGCTGACCGGCAGTGCCGGCGGCGGCAAGTCGAGGCTGGGTGCTGAGAAGCTGCACGGCTATTGCCTGAAGTATCCTGGGGCCTTTGCGCTGCTTGTGCGCAAGACTCGCGTCAGTCTCACAAAGGGCTCGCTGCTGTTTCTGAACGAAACCGTGATCGGCGACGATCCCAGGGTGCGCCAGTACGAGAGTAAAGACTTCTTCCGCTACTTCAATGGCTCGATCCTGGCCTACATGGGGCTGGAAGACAAAGAGCAACGCGAGCGCTTGAAGTCCATCGGGCCCAGGGGCGGCGTAGATATCATCTGGGGCGAAGAGGCAACTGAGCTAGAGGAAGCAGACCACAATGCCCTACGCGCCCGTATGCGCGGCCGTGCGGCACGCTGGCGGCAGATCCTGTACAGTTGCAACCCTGACGCGCCAACCCACTGGATATACAACCGGCTGATCGTCGGCGGTGAAGCGCACGTCTACTACTCGGGGCGGCTCGACAACCGACACAACCCGGCAGACTACGACGCGACCATGCGAACGCTGACCGGCGTCGAAGATGCTCGACTGAACCGGGGCGAATGGGTGCAGGCGACTGGTGTGATCTTCGACGTTTGGAGCGAAGCCGACAACGTAACAGAGGCTGCTGAGTATGTCGAGGGCGGCGGCTCGATCCTTTGGTTTGTCGACGATGGCTATGTTGGCAAGCGCGATCCTGCTACCGGATACTGGAGTGCTGACAGTCACCCGCGCGTGTTCCTGCTGGCCCAGCTCAGACACGACGGCACGATCAACGTCTTCTATGAAGACGACCGGGCAGGCGTGCTGAGCAACGATCATATTCAGATGATAACGCAGCTGCCGTATCCGGCGCCTGACTATGCAGTGGTAGATAAGAGCGCGGCAGAGCTCAAGGGTCGTCTGCACGTCGAGGCGATCTATACCCGCAATAGCCCGCCGGATGTCGAAGAGTCAATCAAGGAATTACGCCGGGCCATCGCGGCCGACGCCAACGGCCGGCGTCGCGTGAAGGTGCACCCCAGGTGCAAGAACCTGCGAGCCGAGATGGCAAGCTATCGGCGCGACGCCAACGGCAAGATCGTGAAGGCGTTCGATCATTCGCTCGACGCCTTGCGGTACGGCGTCTGGGCCCAGAGGTACGATGTATGAATGCGCTTGAAGCTGCGATCCTCATGTTGCTCGTCGTGTATGCCGTGGTGATGTGGGTTGTCGCGTATCAGGATAAGCCATGAGCGATATGATGTCGACCGCTGATGTCGAGCAAGCCCGCAAGCGATCCGTCACTCGGCAAGACGCGATCCCGGCGACGGCGGCGGCACCGTTTACCATTCTCATGGGCCCAGTGGGCCTGCTGAGCGGTATACCCGGCATTGCGCAGTATGGTCAATTCTCTCTGCCCCCACAAGGCAGCATCGGGCGCGATCGGCTGCTCTCTCAGACTCCCCAGTTTGAAAACATGTGGGCCGACTCTATCTTCAAGGCGATATCCAAGAAGGTTGCTCAGGGCTTCAGGATCGAGGACTCCGACGATAGCGCGCGGCGCATCAAGGCGGCCCAGCAACTGATCCTGGGATACGACGGCAGCTATGCCAGCGGGCTGCAGCGGGGCCTGCAAGATTACTTGCTCGCCGACCTGGGCATGGTTGTCGAGAAGGCCCGGCAGTCGAGCGCACGCGGGAGTAGGATCGCGGGGCTGTTTCACCTCGACGCGCTCAGGTGCTATCCGACCGGCGATCCCAATAAGCCGATCGTCTATTGGTCATACTATGGCGGCTATCATTTGCTCGACGCCGAAGACGTGATCCGGATCACCGACATGCCCAGCCCCAGGGTCGAGATGCGCGGCTATGGGATGTGTGCAGCCTCACGATCCTGGGCGACTGTCCTGAAGCTAGCAGCCGTCGAAGTCTACTTCAGAGAGAAGATCACCGGTACGCGAAACCTGGCTATTCATTTAGTCAACGGCGTGTCAGATAAGATGCTGCGCGACGCGCTCAACAGTTCGGACGATGCGCGCGATCAGCGGGGCTTTGTGCTGTATAAGGGCTCGACCATTGTTCCAATGATCGAGATGGCGGCAACGCCGACGGTTGTTACGATCCCATTGGCTGAAGTTCCGGACGGCTTCGACGTCAAAGAAGAGCGAACCGACGCCTATCGGCGCTATGCCCACTCGATCGGCATGAACGTCGAAGACTTTGTGCCGGCGCCGGCCGGGCTCAATACGGGGCTGTCGACCCAGATTCGCGACGAAGGCATAGCAGGGCAGGGCATGGCGGCGTTTGACAAGAACTGGGAGCTTGCCCTAACCCATACCGCGCTACCCGGCTCGACGACCTTTTATATGGGAACGAACGAAGATTGGCGCGATCAGACCATGAAGGCCCAGGCCGAGAAGGCCCGCGCGGACAAGCTGAAGGTCTATGTCGACGCCGGCGCGATCAGTCCTATGCAGATGCTCAATGCGGCGGTCGACGCGGGCGATCTCGACGAGGCGTTTCTACCTGCTGACGCGACAGAGGCGGGCAACATAAACGACAATGAGAAGCTGATCAGCGGCGAGGCCCAGGCTCGGGCCCCAGTCGTCACGCCGCTGCCGTCGAATACGCCGCAAGCGCAAGGCGGCGGCGGGGCCCCGCCGGTTGCCAAAGAATACAAGTTCAAAGAGTGCAGGCACTGCGGCGATCATTCGCCCGCGAGCGCGCTGTATTGTTCCTTCTGTGATCAGCCGTTTGGCGTGGTCAAGGATGTCGACACAACTCCAGACTTGATCAATCAGGAATGGCGCGCGGCGCTCGACTGGGCCCGTAAGGCGCGCGGCGATGGCTGACACGCCGACCAACCTACACGCCTTAACGCTCGACGCGATTCAGGCGCTGGACTTCAGTAAGCCCGGCTGGGCCAAACAGATGGACGCGATCATCGCGCGGGGGCATACGGCGGCCGCGCTGGCAGCGACAGCCGATCGGGCTGGGGTGCCGCTTGATCCGAAGCTGTTTCGGGGGCTGTCGAGGGCTGAGCGTAAAGACATCGATCAGCTCGTACGTGTGCAGCGGCAGTACCTGAAGGACTTCGTAGCGGCGGCCGAGGGGCTGAGCGAAGCCCAGATCGCAGCTCGGGCGGGCCTCTACGCTGGGGCTGTGCGGCAGACGTACTATAGCCAGCGCTGGGGCGACTGGATTATACCACCGGACTTGTTGCCGGGCAATCAGACCTGCATTACGAACTGCAAGTGTCGGATCAGCGTACGCGACAACAACGACGGCACCGGCGAATTGACTCGCGAGATGGGCGGCACTGAGGATCATTGCGACGAATGCCCCGCGCTCGTCGGCACCTATCCGGTAAAGCGGCAAAAGGCATGATCAAGATCGTTCCAAAGATCCCGAAGCGCAACCGGCTCGACCCTAAGCGCATGATGGCGGCGATCGATCGCGGGCTCGACGACGCGGCGGCCGGGGCGCTGATCGACTTTGAGAGTACCAGCGCGACATGGGATCATCAGCCAACCTATACGGTCAAGGCCCAGAAGGATGGGCGGCTCGTCGGCACCAAAGACGAAGTATGGCTGATGCTCAATGCCGGCACGCGGGCCCACGACATCTACCCGCGCAACGCAAAGATGCTGCGGTTCCAAGGCGGGCCCTATACGGCAAAGAGTCGACCTGGCTTCATTGGCTCGCAGTCGGGCGGCGCATCGGGCGCGATCATCTTCCGTCGATTCGTCCATCACCCCGGCACAAAGCCCCGAGGATGGTCGACGATCATAGCCAAAAAGTGGCGATCGAGGTGCGCGGTACTGATTCAACGCCAGATTAATAGAGAGTTGAGTTAGGCGCTTGACATATAAGCTATGATTATAGATATACTGTAAACGTATAAGCGATCACCCCATGCCCTATGCATCTCGGCGGCAAGCTCGATGGGCCCATGCAACCGGTCAACGTTTCGCCAAACGGTGGGACAAGCTGACTAACTTTGATGCGCTCCCAGAAAAGAAAGATAGCGCCTCGACTGGCATGGCCATCCCCCCAACCGGCAACAACGCGCTGTTTAATCAGCCGGGCGTCGGCCGAGTATCCAACCGTCGTAAGAATAAGAAGATCAAAGACTGCGACTGCGGCTGTATGCAGGTTGAGAAGGCATTTACTACGGAAGCCCCGCCGCCGCCGCGTCCTGGGCCTTCTGGTGGCGCTACAGCGGCACCAGCTGCCAAACCCGCAGGCGCTGGGCAACCCGGGGAACTGCTATCGCCCGGCGTGCGGCGCATTCGCGGTAACCTGTGCAACGTGCATGGCAAGTATGGGCCCTGCGACGGCGCAAAGGCGAAACCGAAAAAAGGCCCGAAGGGTCGAGGCGGCGGGGCTGGGGCCAAACCAAAGAAGCCGCCGAAGACTGACGAGCAACGGGCGGCAGAGCGGCAGCAGCACGCCGACGAGCGCGCGGCCGAGCTCACAAAGCAGCAGGCCCAGAATATGACCAAAGTCGGCGACGAAACCGACTTGGGCGATCATCTGGCCAACCTGAATCAATTCGCTCAGGGCAAGCCGCTCAGGCCCCAGGACATAGACTTTCTTGCCAAAGAAGGACTGCTTGAGATCGGGGCCGATGGCACGCCGCGTAAATCGGAACAGGCCAACGTCCTACTCAATGCTGCGAAGCGCGGTGATGTGCAGGGCGCGAAAGACGCCGCCAGTCGCGCGCGCGATCAGGTTGCCAAGCGGGGCGATCAAGAGGCGACGCGCACGGCAGCAGCCGCGAAAAAGCTTGCGGCCCAGGCTGAGCGCGAAGCCGCGAAAAAGAAACGCGACGAAGAGCGCGCCGCAAAGAAACCCGGCAAGGGCGGATCGGGCGGGCCTGCTGAGGCGGCCCAGGAGGCTGCTGGGAAGCTCGCGCAGCGACGCGCTGGCCGATCGGGTGCTGGCGGCGGCGGCGGCGGCGGCGGCGGCGGCGCTGGGTCGACGAGCATCAGCCCCGGCAAGAAACCCGAAGCGCCCGCAAAGGTCGAGCCGGAGAAACCGAAGCTTGCACAGGATCTCGTCGACGCCGCAACGACCATGAGCGAAGGCGGCGAAATGACCATGGATCAGTTGCGCACACTGATCCGCAACGGGCTCGCAAAGATCGATCGCGACGGCATGCCGGTGCTGACTGCGGCCGGGCTCAACGCCACAAAGAAAGATGCTCGACCAACATCATACCTGATGCGCCGCAAGGAGCAGACCGCGCAACAGCGTGCGATGTTTGCGCACATGGGCGGCGGGGGCAAGGGCGGCGGCGGCGGCGGGGCTGCCAGTCGTACCAGTGCAGGCAAGGGCGGCGGCGGGCAGCAGGCAACGCTCTGGAATAAGAACGCTGAAGGCAAGCGCGTACCGCAAGCGGGATTCGCTGGGACGAAGCATACGCCGGGCGAAAGTGAGCGCAAGGCAACCCCAGCGGCTGGGGCTGGGCCGGCGTCTGGGCAGACGGTTGGCGAAACAACGAAGGCGTACGGCAACGATCCGAATCAGTCCTACACGATGCGGCATGAGCTCGTCGACATGGGATCTATTCAGGCGTCGAATACCGCCAACGGCGGGATCAACCCAAAGTATGATGCAAGCCTACAGCCCCGCGATCGGTCGAGGGCAAGCAGCCAGGCACAGATCGCCGACGTTGCCCAGAACATGAACCCAGAGGTGATGACAACCGACTTCCACCGGATCGACGCTGGGACGCCGATCATTGACGCGCATGGCAACGTGCTGAGCGGCAACGGTCGTACGCTTGCACTACAGCGCGCGGCCGAGCTCCATCCGGATAAGTATGCGGCGTACAAAGACGCGATCAAGGCTGAGGCCAAAGCAGCCGGGATCGACCCGGCGGCAGTCGACAAGATGCAAAACCCGGTATTGGTTCGCAGGCTGCAGGGCGATCACGATGCGGCAGCGTTTGCCAGAGAAGCCAACAGCAGCGGCACACTACGGATGTCGCCATTGGAGCAAGCCAAAGTCGACGCCGGACAGATCAGTAATCAGCACATGCTGAAGCTGCACGTATCCGAATCCGGCGACATCGATCGAGCCCTGAGGGATAAGCAGAACAAGCCGTTCATTGACGACTTCCTTGCGACGGTACCGGATAACGAACGCGCCAACCTGCTGACGCGCCATGGCGAGCTCAACCAGATGGGGCTCTACCGCGCAAAGGCGGCGATCTATACCAAGGCCTTCCCAGGGGCGGCAGGCGAGCGCATGGCCGAGTCAATGCTTGAAAGCCTCGACCCGGATATCAAAACAGTACAGAACGGGATCAGCGGCGGGCTGCCGGACTTCAGTCGAGCCACGGCGTTGACGCGCTCGGGCATGCGCGATCCGCACCTTGATATATCAGAAGACTTCGCAAAAACCGTCGACGTATACGCGCGCATCAAAGACAATCCCAGCCTGACAGCGAATACGCCGGCACATCAGGTCGTCGCGAAGTATCTGGGCCAGTTGAGCATGTTCGATCGTGAGCTCAACGCGGATCAGGAACGCTTGCTTGTGCACCTTGATACCATCGCACGCAAGCCGACAGAAGTCAGGGGCCTATTGCAGCGTTACGCGCGGATCGTCGAGGGGCAGCCGCAGCCTGGGCAAGCAAGTCTGTTTGGCGATAGCGGTCGACTGACGCGGGCTGAATTGTATGATCAGCTTCTGGGTGGTACGAAGGTGCCGCCGGTCGACGAGCAAGCAGGGATGTTCGGATGACGCCATTACCACCTGTGCGCAAACGCAAAAACTATAGCGATGTGAGCCCGAAGGATCTGACGTTCGCGCTGTTCCATGATCGGATCGCGCCGCACGATGCCATGCGGGCCTCGACCGAAGACGCGATCGACCTGGGCCTGCGACAAAAGGGCTTTACGATCTACAAAGATGATAGCGGCCGGGATCGCTGGCTTGCGATAACTACCACGGCGTATGAAGACAAGGATCGCGAGATCATCAGCCGCAACGCGATCAAAGAAGCTGTTGCGCTCGGGGACAAGACTAAGGAGCGCGGCCCGCTGCTGTTCTGGCATGTGCCGGGGTTGGTTATGGGTGCATGCGACTTTCAGGCGCAAGGCGGCCCGGGCGATCGGTTCCTGATCGAAGGCGGCACGTTTCGCAACAAGGCCATGGCGAGCCTGGGCCAGAAGCTGAGCGACGCCGGATATCAGATGAGTCCTGGCTTCATTCATACGGACGATCAGCCCAATCAAGGGGTATACGATCATATACTGATTTATGAGCGATCGGCGGTGCCGCAGAATCGCGCGGCTAATTACTTTACGCGGTATGCAACCGCAAAGGAGGATAAGGTGCTAGCACCTGAAAAGATCGCGGAGTATCGCGAGAAGGCGGCCGGCAACGCTGAAGCATTGGCCATGCTCGACAGTTTGCTTGCGACAGCCCAGAAGGACGATGACACGGCCCAGGCGCGCAACGTCGTGTACAAAGAAGCACCAGAAGAGATTACGCTTAACGGCGTAACCTATACGGTCAAGGCGTTCCCACCGGCAGCGGCAGCGGTCGAGGGCTCGCCCGAAGAGGAAGCGGCCGAGCCTGAAGAAGAAGCCATGGCCGAAGGCGACATGGAAGCCGATCAGGCTGACGACGGCATGGGCGATGGCATGGACGATGCGGCCTTTGCTCAGCTTATCGCAAAGGCGGTTGTCGAGGCCCTGACGCCGCTGCTCGACATCGAAAAGAAGATGGCCGGCCACATGGGCGAATTGAAAACAGCCCTGAGCGGATTCAGCGCGCAGAAAGACGACGCGGCCCAGGCCCAGACTGCTGCTGCTCAGTCCCAGGCCGATCAGATCGCCGCGCTCGATGCGAAAGTGAAAGAGCTCACCGGCGATCTTCCGACGAGCGTCATGAACGGGGCGCGCAACTACTATCGCGCAAGCGAGTCGATCGCAACGCAGTTGACGCCGCAGGCAGCTGCGACGATTAAAGAGGCGATCAGCAACATTCCGACGGGCCTAACCGATCCGGCAGAGATCGCGGCGTATAAGTTAATTTTTGCCAACGGCTAACAGAACAAAGGAGTAGACCATGGAAGTCAGCGAAGCGCAGCTCAATGCGCTCATCCAACAGCAGGTGAATGCGGCGGTTGCGTTATCGCTGCGAGAGAAGGACAGCGGCACGTCTGGCCTGGCCATCGCGCCGCACGGCTACAACGCGCTGTTTAACAACTTTGGGATCGAGCCGGGCGTGCCAACGACCTACATCGGCCCGAAGGGCTTAGAGCAGGCGTTGGTTGCCATGGGCCATGTGCAAAAGTCGCAACTGCTCAACCCAGTCTTCGAGATCCTGACTGGGCAAACGGCGTCGAGCGGCACCGAACCGACAACCCCATGCACCGAAGAGGTGCCAACGCCGGGCGATCTCAAGGTGTGCAATCAAACATGGCCGTTTGGCGAGTTCACGATGAAGACGAAGCCGATCCGCGTCGATAACGCGGGGGAGCTGATCAACCGTAGTGAGATCCTTGATCTTCGGTTGCTCAATAACCCGTTTGGCGATGCGAACAACATCGTCCCAACCGGCACCAACAACCTGTTTCGCAACAAGCTGACGAAGGCCGTTGTCGAGCTCACCAACGACTTCAGCCGGCGCTATGCGCGGGGCTTCTGGACATTCAGCCCGGTCAACACGGTGGCGAGCTCGGGCGGATACCTGGAATACAACGGCATGGAGCGGATTGTCAACGACAGCTATCAGGATGTCTTTACTGGGATCGCGTGCTCAGCTGCCAACAGCCTGATCGTTTCGTTTCCGGCCGGCGTTATGCAGAATAACGCCGGTAGCTACGTCACGAAGATGGTTGAGACGTACCGCGCGCAAGCATACCTGGCTGAGCAACTGATGGTCAGCGATGTCCAGTTTGCGTTTGTGATGCGCTATCAGGCGTTCTTGTCGCTGACTCAAATCTGGCCATGCGCGTACGAAACGTATCGCTGTTTCAACGCAAGCCCGAGCGGGTCGAGCATCGTGATCGACACATCGGCGGCCGATCAGAACGCGATGCGCAACGACATGCGCGGCGGGCACTTCCTGTTGATCGACGGCGACAAGGTGCCGGTGATCATTGATAACACGATGGCTGAAGCCAACATCGGCGGCGGCAACTTTCAGTCAGATATTTACCTTGTGCCGCTGAAGTCGGCGACGCTGGGCGGGCAGTTGCTGTACATGGACTACTTCGACTATCGCGGCCCGTTTGGTATGCAGGATATCATCAATCAGCTCGGGCCCCAGGACGAGTATCGCGTCAGCCCCGATGGCCGGTACGCGATTCACTTCCTGGGCGGCACTTCATTCTGTAAGCAAGTCGAGATCCGCACGCGCAAGCGCATCATACTCCGCGCGCCGTTCCTAGCGGCTCGACTAGAAGACGCAACGTACGCTGTGTACCAGCATGAGCGCGAATGGGAGCCGGGCACATCCTTCTATGAGAACGGCGGCGCGACATCGTTCGCAGGCCCGTCGTACGAATCGCCGGTCTAATCTGGGTCGAGCGCGCGGCTAGGCTGATCACCGAAGAGCAGACAAACCCCACTGCTGCCGCGCGCTATCCCTGGGGTGATGAAAGGGGGATCATCTATGTTTAGCACCTTCACAACCGACAACGGAAAATTGATCGTACGCGCGGTCGACATCAGCACACTGGAGGATACGCCGAAGGGGTGCATGCTGATCTGGGAGCCGACGCCGGGCCAACTCATGGATCGGACGATCCATGGCACAGCTGAAGAGAACATGGATCGGCTCAGGCAAGAGGAAACCGACGCGCTGATCGCGGCTGAGCGCATGCGACAGCAGCAGCAGCGGCAGCCGATCGAGCGCGGGCGGCAGTCACTCAGGATGCGATCATGATTAACACGCCGTACTATACGCCTGAAGAGCAGGCGGCCCAACTGCAGCGGCTACGTGAAGAAAATGAGCAAATGAAGCTGCGCATGGCACAGTTGATCGACCTGCTGAAGCAAATGATCGCCATCTTGCAGAAAACGCTATGACTGGCCGGCCGATGACATTCGATGGCGAGGTATGGCGCTATGAGGATGACGGCTCGATCGTCGGTGCGCTCGACGCGGGCCCTACAAGGCCAACAGCAGCCACGCTGCCGCTGCTTGCCAGTGTGGTCATCCCAGTGGGCCCTCAGCACCGTAAGGAAGCCGCGCAAGCGGTCGCGTCAGTGCTCTGGCAGACGTATCCGGGCGTCGAGGCGATCGTAGTGAATGATACCGGCAGCCCGATTATATCGCCTGCGCATCCAAAGGTGCGGATCGTCGACGCGCCGGCACCGGTCGAGGGCAAACGGCGTGCAAGCGTCGCGCGCAACGCGGGGCTGGCAGTGGCCCAGGGGATGTTTACGGTGTTTCTCGACGCTGATGACTACTTGCTGCCGAGTGCGATGCAGACGTTTGTCAGGGGGCATGCGCTCCATGATCGAGCGTATAGCTACGGCCATCACTACGCGGTGAACCGTAACGGGGAGTGGGCCATGTATCGCCCGCCGGAATACAATCGGGAGAAGCGCGCGAGTCCCATGTCGCACTCGACCGCACCTCCCGATCCGCAACCGACGTTGCAGGGCTGTAATTTGCACCCGATCAGCGCGTTTGTACCAACGTGGTGTTTGCGGCAGGTTGGCGGCTTCGACGAGGATGCGCCGGGCTTCGAAGATTGGACGCCATGGATCAGGATGGCCCAGGCTGGGTATTGTGGCGAGCGGATCTACGGCCCGGTGTTTGTCTACCGTCACGATCTGGGGCACCTGCACTTCCCTGACGCAAAGGGCGGGCAAAAACTCATGGACGCCGTAACGGCTCCATACCGAAATAGTAAAGGGGATATAGACATGGCCGGATGCGGATGCGGCGGTGGTGCAAAGACTGCCAAAGACATGGCGCGCGTGCTGGCGTCGACGTTTGGAGGTGCCGAGTTGACAGATAGTGGCATGGTCATGCTTGAGTATACCGGCAAGGGTAGCGGCAAGCAGTCGCTGCGCCATCCGGCGACACATCGCACGATTGAGTTTAGCGCGCGGCCCAGCCATCGATATCTTGCGGTGCCGCCGGAAGAGGTCGATCATTGGCTGGGCCTGGGTTTCTTCCGGCGACAGGTGCCGCCGGCCCCGTTTGTGCCGCCGCCATTGGTTGAGCCCGAAACGGTCGAGCAGCCCGCGTTTAAGCAGGTCGAGCCGGATCGAGCGCGGCCCAGGCGCGACAAGGTGCCAGCGTGACGACGCACATACTTGATCTGCAATACGCGCTCGATGATATGGAGAAGTCGAAAGACGCTGCATACAAGGAGCGGGATCAGTGTCTTGTGCTCATGGCGCTTATGGCGCAACGACTAGGGCTAAAGACAGGAATCGGCTTGCATCGTGATGGGCCTGGGGAGGAATGGTATTCGGAATGGCGCAACATTCTGTTTATTGATTTGCCTTCCGGTCAAGTCTCATGGCACATTCACGACAGTGAGACATCATGGTTTTACTTCGTCGGTGCGTATGATGGCGAGTGGGATGGTCACACGACCGAAGAAAAGTATCAGCGCGTTATGGAGCCAGGGCTGTGATCGCGGCGATCATGCCAGTCAGGGGCCGACTCGAGCAGACCATGCGCAACGTGGCACGGCTGATCGCGACAGCGGGCCCGATCGAGTGGCGATTGACGTGCATCGGCGGCGAAGAAGAAGCTGACGTGTTGCAAGCGTGCATGGAAGCGGGCGCAAAGGTGCGGCACATCCTGAAGCCAAAGCTAACCTACTGGGAAGCGATGGACGAAGAAACCAAGTTGACCGATCAGCCGTTCATCGTCAATCTCGCCAACGATCTGCTACCCGGGCGGCACTGGCTGTCGCGGGCCTTCGCTGAGTATCGGTGCTGCTTTGGCTCGGGCGATGGACTGCTCGGCTTTAACGATGGCATACACGACGAGGGGCTGTCGCCGCACTTCTTGATCAGCCGCAACCTGCTGACGCGGCTCGGCGGCTGGCCGGTCTGGTATCAGCATGAGTATGGCGACGCTGAGCTATGCGCAAGGGCCCAGGCGCTGGGGGCCTACAGCAAGGCGCCATGGGCAACCCTGTACCATGACCATCCGATCAACGGGGCCGAGACTGATCCGGTCTATGCTGAAGGGCAGGCGACGCGGGCGCGCGATGGTCGGCTATTCAACGAGCGGAGGGCCCAGCGATGGCCGCGCGTTTGAGTATCATCGTACCAACGCACGACGGCGACGGGCTCGATCGCCTCTTCGTAAGCGTCGAGGATCAGCTACAGCCGGGCGATGAGGTGCTGATTGTTGGCGACATCCATGACGGGCCGTTGTCGGATGAGGTAATGCAAACGATCCGCAGCGCAAGGCATAACTATCTGTCATTCGACGCCGGGCATCATTGCTGGGGCCATTGTCAGATCAACGAAGGAATCACATGGGCTAACGGCGATTACTTGATGTTCATTGACGACGATGACTGCGTACCGGCTGGGGCCCTCGACAGTATTCGGCGGGCCCTCGCTGAGCAAGTCGAGCCCAGGCCGCTGATGTTCAAATTCTACTCGCGTCGACACAATACCTATCTGCCGCAAGGGCACTACATACGCGAGAGCGCGATCGGCGGGCATGCCATGGTTGTCCCAAACGTACCAGAACGGCTTGGGACGTGGGCATGCCGGTACGCTGGGGATTACGACTGGATTGTATCAACTGTCGCGCTGTGGCCTTCTGGTGTGGCCTGGTACGACGATGTGATAGCGTGTGCATGATGGATATGCGACGAGCAACAAGTGAATGGGACGCCGAAGTCATTCGCGTGATCCGCAACAGCGGTCGACAGTGGATGACCCGCGATACACGCGAGATCACCTATGATGCGCAACAGTTATGGTGGGCCCGATTCTCGACCGAAGAAACCATGCGGATCTGGATCGCGTCAGTCGCGACAACCGACATCGGATACGGTCTACTGCGCTTCGAAGCCCGGCAGTGGTGGGCAAGCCTGGCGGTGCTGCCACGCTATCAGGGGCAGGGGTATGGAACTGATATCTACCGTTACCTGGCAGCCTCGACCGATCAAGATGTGTATGCCGAGATCCTGGCGGATAACACGCCGTCGATCAAGGCGTGTTTAGGGGCGGGCTATACAATCGCCTACGCCATGGATAAGCATGCGGTATTGGTGCATCGAAAATGACAACTGTCGCAACCATCCTGCTGAGCTACAATCGGCCGCGCATGCTGTGCGAGGCGCTGTCGACCTGCCTTGATTGTGATCAACTGATCGTGACGGACGACGGATCAGACTTCGATGCGCGGGCGATGGTCAAGGGCTGCCGGGCCGATGCGCAGATGGTAACAGCACCGCGCATGCCAGTCGAGCAACGACTGAAGGCGGCGCGACTGGGCAAGCTGATCAATTCGGCGCTGGGGCTTGTGCGGTGCGATGTGGTTACATACCTGTGCGACGACGATCTGTTTCATCCGCAGTGGCTGCCGACGGTTCGGGCATGGTTCGATCACTATCCGGATCAGCATTGGATGCGCGGGGCATGGATGGCCTTCGACGAGAGTGATCCCAGTCGCACGCCGGCACCATGCAAGCTCGACGGGAGGCAGCTCACAACCGGTAATTTCGCACACCGGATCGCGTGTGTCACAGAAGAGCTGATCGGCTGGGATGAAACGACCATCGCAAGCCATGATAACGCCTTCTTGTGGAATGCCAGCCGAGTACACGACATGCGCCTGATCCCCTTCGGCGGGGTGGTAGCAGGATGGCGGCGACTGCACAAGCATAACGCGCTGGCGTACGCTGAGCGCGACGGCTATTCGAAGGATGGCGCGCAACTGTTCGCAGGGGGCATGCTGGAATGATCCCACTGTTCAAAGTCGCCATGAGTCCCGAAGCCCCAGCGATCGTTGCTCGGGTGCTTCAGTCTGGGTATATCGGGCAGGGCGATCATGTCGATCGATTCGAAAGCGCGCTACAAACGTTGCTCAATACGCCGTACGCGCCGATCACAACCAACAGCTGCACATCGGCGATTGATCTGGCCTTACACCTGATCGGCATTGGCCCAGGCGACGAGGTGATCACAACGCCAGTGACCTGCACGGCAACCAACAGCCCGATCGTTAATCGCGGCGCACGGCCGGTCTGGGCCGATGTCGACCCGTATACCGGACTGATCAACCCGCTCGACGTTGCGCGCCGGATTACGAAACGAACGAAGGCGATCATGGCCGTCGACTGGGGCGGTGCGCTGTGCGATTACGACCGGTTGCGCGAATTCGACTTGCCGGTGATTCAGGATGCGGCGCATCATATGACATCGCCCAGCGGCGACTATGCGTGCTACAGCTTCCAGGCGATCAAGTTCCTGACCTGTGGCGATGGCGGGGCGCTGCACTGCCCAGCGCATCAGGTCGAGCGCGCTCGGCTGCTCAGGTGGTACGGGCTCGATCGGCGATCGAAGGCCGATTTCCGGTGTGAACAGAACATCACGGAAGTCGGCTACAAGTATCATATGAACGACATCGCAGCGGCGATCGGGCTGGCCAATATCGGCAGCGTGTCAGACCGGATCGGTCGACATCGGGCGAATGCCGCATCCTACGCGCGCTACCTCGACCAACCGGCGACGTTCGATCTCGATTCGGCATGGTGGCTGTATACAATCTTGGTCGAGGATCGGCCTGGGTTCATTAACTACATGGCCGACAAGGGGATCGCGTGCAGCCCAGTACACGCGCGGAACGATACGCATGATGGATTCTGTTATCCCAATGGCCCGTTGCCGGGGGTCGATCATTTCGCGTCGCGCAACGTGGCGATCCCGGTCGGATGGTGGCTGACTGACAACGACCGGCGCCAGATCGTCGAGGCGGTGATCGCATGGCGCTGATGCTGATCATGCCGCTCTTAGCGGCGCTGGCAGTCTACCGCGTCGCGACTGATCTCGCCTGGGAGTATGGCCCGTTTGGATTATTCGCACGCATGCGCGGCTGGGCCATGACGAATACGCCGCATTGGGTTGCCGAAGGCGTCACATGTCCGATCTGTTGGTCATTCTGGCTGTCGCTGCCGGCGGGGCTGCTGATCAGTCCAGACGCCATGGGGCTCGTCTATTGGCTTGCTATCGCGGGGGCTGTTGCATTGGCAGTGAGGGCAACCACAAGTGAGTGAAGGCGGATCGGCACAACCCATGGCCATTAGCTCGACCGCTATTCAGCAGGGCGGCGCGGCGCTGCCGGTGATCGTCGTGAGCGGGCAACCGACGATCGGCGGCGCTGCGCAGCCGGTCTATGTTGTGACATCGGGCCCAGTCCAGGGCGGCGGCCCCATGCGCGTGGTAGCGGCGGCAGTCGGCGCGGTCGTCGAGGGCGGGCCCGCGATCCCAGTGTATGTTATCTCGGGCAGTCTCAACCCTGATCCGAACCTGAGCGGCCCGGCATTCGCTGCGCAGAATACACCGTATACCAACGACATGGGGCCGGATGGCTACAGTTGGGCTCAGGCGGGGCCATTCGGCCCGTTGACGGTCGACCAATACGGCAAGCTGATCACGATCAGCGAGAATAGCGGCGGAGATCATGCGATCACGTATTCAAACGACAGCGGCTCGACATGGGCAGATGCGCTCAGCTTGGATTTTTTAACGCGCGGATCGGCAGCCTATAACAGTGCTGACGATGTACTAGAAGTTATCTGGAATGCCCAGGTTGCAACCGACGGCATTCTGTACCGGCGCTACAGCCCAACGCGCGATGGCAGCAATAACATTACAGCATGGACGGCGCTTAACGCGGGCTATGCAGTGATCGACGCGCAGACGACCGGCACCATGGTCTATGAGCATCCGTGTATCCTGTGGTTAAACGATGCAGCCTACGGGGCGCATGGCGCGGTGGTATTAGCCTGGGCCGCGCGCAATACCGGCGTCGGCGGCGTGGGAAACGAGATCCGCGCGGTGATGCGAGCGCTGACGAATACGGCGGCCGATGGCGTCGCGCTCAACTGGACACATATCGGGATCGCAAGCGTTACGACGATCGGCAACGCGCCCGGCAGCGCAAGCTATACCGCACTCGTCGCCAATGCGACAACTGGCACACCGCATCCGGCGCTGCTGCGGCTGGCCAACAGCGATCTATTTCTCGGCTATCACAATGGCACAGTGACGGCTGGGCGCATGGCTGGGGCATGGCTGGGGCGGCGCGCAACATGGGCGGCTGGTAGCAACAACTGGACTGCTCTTGCGGCCCCCGTCACGATCAGTAATCTTGTGCGGGCCGGCAGCGATACGGGATCGGCACAGAAGGGCGAACTGCTCAGCAAGCCCAGGCAGGATGCGGCTGGCAACATTTATCTGGGCATCGCCACATGGAAGAGCAACGCCGACGGCGACACATGGGGCTATGCACAGATTACGCCAGGCGATGTGGTAACGCTCGTAGACGTATATTCCGCGCTCGGGGCCCACAGCTACGCGCCGGATGGCGATATCGACTACGACACGACAACCGATCGGCTGATCGTCAGCTACATCACAACGGTCGATCAGGATGCCTATGTGCAACTCTTCAACGGGACCGACGAGGCACACGATCCGCTGCTTGCCTTCGACGCGGCGCCGGTCGACATTCCGCTGATCCATACCCGAGCGGTGCCGGGCAAGCTGGCCATGCTCTTTCGCGACACAAGCGCGCCATTTGCGGGCTACTTTGGTACATTGGAGTGGGCATTGTGAACGGTGGCATGCAAACTCTCGACGGCATCACGCCAAACAAACGTTTGAGCGGTGGCGGTACGCCAACCATACCAAGTGACATCGCAGGGCTACTCTTCTGGTTTAAGACGCCAATCAGCGGCGCAACGGATAACGTTGCGATTAGCACATGGCCGGATAGCAGCAGCGCCGCACGTACGGCAACACCGAATGGCACGGGGCTGATCTACCGCACGAATATTATCAATAGCCTCGCAATTGTCGATGTGCAGAATGATTATGCGCTGTTCTCGTCTGCGAGCCTTGGCACGTCACAAACCGCGTTCATTGTTCTACGGCCCATTGCGAGCTTTAACAACGGTGCGGTGATTGGCGGTGATGCGAACGGCAAGTACATTCCGTTCATCGATGCAACTGACATCTACTATCGCGCGGTGTCAACAGACGGTTTCGTGAGTGTGCCGCATGGGGGATTGACGACGAACACGCCATACCTGATTGAGATTATCAGGAGCGGGGTGAGCGTAGACTTTTACAAGAACGCTGTGCAGCTCAGTACGACGCAAACGCTTGGGGCCAATACTGCGTTGACGGTTGTGCAGTTGTTTGGGACGGGTGGCGCGAATTTCCCGCCAACGTTCATGCAGTTTGCGGAACTATTCGTATACGATTCGGCGCTCTCGACATCCGATCGGCAGGCGATGGAAGCCTATGTTAGCTCGCGTTATGCGTTCTTCTAAGGATTGACATGGCTAAACTTTCATTGGTTAAGGGAACAACAAGCTACCGCGCATATATCTTTGTGCAAGATTCGTCAGTTACGACGGGCGCGGGGCTGACTGGGCTGGCATTCGGCACTGCGAATCTTGTCGCATCGTACGTGCGGCCCGGCGCAGCTCGGCAGGCGATCACGCTGATCACTCAAACCGCGACAGGGGCATACAGTAGCGGCGGCTTCGTCGAGGTCGACAGCGCAAATATGCCGGGGGTCTATCGGGTGGACATTCCGGATGCCGCGCTCGCAACCGGCGTCGACGCCGTTGTTGTGATGCTGAAGGGTGCCGCAAACATGGTGCCGGTCGTGCTGGAAGTTGAGCTCACGGCGATCAATAATCAAGTCGCGTCCAATGGCGGGCTGACGAACCTCGACGTCGCAGTATCAAGCCGGTCGACCTACGCGGGCGGGGCCGTGGCGAGTGTTACAGCGGCTGTTACAGTCGGCACAAACAACGATAAGACTGGTTATGCCTTGTCTGGGGCTGGTGTGAGCGCGGTACAGCTCGGGCTGTCGACGGTAACGACCGCTCAGGTCAATGCTGAAGTCGTCGACGCGCTATCAGTCGACACCTATGCAGAGCCTTCAGCGGTGCCGGTCGCAACCGCAAGCCTGGCAGCCAAGATCGGATGGCTTATGGCCCTTGCACGCAACAAGCTGACCCAGACGAGCGCAACGCAGACGCTCCGTAATAACGGCGACAGCAGCGACATCGCGACGGCGGCCGTATCTGACGACGGGACAACATTCACGCGCAACGGATGGTCATAGCATGCCGCTCAATACAGCGAACAAGCGCGGATCGGCAGTCAGCACAGCGCGCGAATGGATATCGATCTTTCCAGTGCCGGATGGGGCGATCGATCAGGCTGATCGGCAACAGATCACATGGGTGTATGCCGGTATCCTTGCTGGGCTGCCGTTTGATGTGCCGCTGACGGGTGCATGCGCCGATCTGAGTATAGCTGTGAAGCCGATCGCGGTGCTGACGATGCAAGCGAAACCGATCGCGACGTTAGTTGCAGAGGGCTGTTAGATGCCAAGCTATCAAGATTTTACTTTCGATATGTGGCGAGGCGACACGCAAGTGATTGCGGGCGCGATCACGGTGTCAGCAGTGCCGGCCAATATCTCGGGCTGTTCGCTAAAGTTCACGGCCAAGCGCAGCCTGCAAGACACGGATGCGAATGCCGTCTTTCAACTGACGACGCCAACCGAGATCGTGATCACCAACGGCCCGGCCGGGCTGTGCGACATTAACATCGCAAGCGCAGATACGGCAAGCGAAACCCAGGCGATCCGTTGTTACTGCGATCTTCAGCTGGTGGATACATTCGGCAACGTCTCAACGACCGCAACCGGAACGCTGTTTATTAAACTGGACGTGACAGAGACGAACACATGACGCAACCGCAAGGTGGATCGGCGCAACCGGTCGCACTGTCGAGCGGCGCTCAGTCGGGGGGTGCTGCGGTGCCGGTCTACGAAGTGACCGACGGGCGCGCAACCGTCGGCGGGCCTGCACAGCCGGTGTATGTGGTCACGTCTGGCCCAATGCAGGGCGGCACACCCATGCCGGTTGTAACGGCTGCCGCTGGGGCTGTCGTGAGCGCAGGGCCCGCGATCCCGGTCTATGTCGTGAGCGGCGTTATTGGCGATGTGTTGCCAGTCAACACGGCACTGCCGGTGATTACGGGTGCGACGACGATCGGATCGCTGCTCAGCTCGACGACCGGCACATGGACGGGCCCGCCAACTGGATACGCCTACCAGTGGAAGCGCGGCGGCGTGGCCATCGGCGGCGCGACAGCCAGTACCTATACGCTGGTGAACGCTGACAACGGCACAACCATAACTGTGACGGTTACGGCAAGCAACGCGATCGGCTCGACGGCGGCGACGAGCGCCGGGACTGCGATCAGCAATCTGCCAGTTAACACGGTGCTACCGGTGATCTCGGGGGGCACTGCGGCAGCGATCAGCACGACCGACGGCACATGGACGGGCCCGCCAACGATCACGTTTACGTACCAGTGGAAGCGCAACGGGGCAAACATCGGCGGCGCGACAGCCAGCACCTACTCGATCGTAGCAGCCGACATCGGCACAACGACAACCGTTGCGGTGACGGCAACGAACGCTGCCGGGGCAGTGTCAGCGACGAGTGCGGGCTATACGCCAACCTATACCCAGAAAGTTCTAACGCTTGCGCCGATCGCCTATTGGCCGATGGCGGAGCCGAGCGGTACGACTGCCCTCGACGCCAGCGGCAACGGTCGCACTGGGACATATACCGGGGTAACGCTGGGGGTTACGGGCATCGGCGACGGTCGCACGGCGGCATCATTCGACGGCGCGACGAGCAAAAATAATGTGTTTTCGGCGTCGCTTGCGGCGGCGTTTGGCTCGGCTGAAGGCTCGATCATTCTCTGGGCCAAAGTCAGCGCGGTTGGCGTATGGAGTGACGGCATTGTACGGCGCTTCATTACGCTCCAGGTTGACGCCAACAACCGGGCATACATTGAAAAGGTCGCCGGGGCGAATACCTTTGGTATTAACTACGTTGCAGGCGGCACCGCGAAAAACCGCAACCGTGTGACAACAACAGTCGCCTACTTCCATGTGACGATGACATGGAGTAAGAGCAACGATCGGGCGATCATGTACTTTAATGGCGTGCAGGAAGGTGCGACACTAACAGCACTTGGGACATGGGTTGGTACGATTGTGAATACGAATACCAATGTTGGCGCAAACGCGACAACCCCAACGTCGGTATGGAGCGGTAGCCTAGCGCATGCGGCAGTGTTCGCACGCGAGCTAACAGCGGCTGAAGCGCTGAGTGCAGCAACGCCATGATAAGCATGTATCTTGGGGCAGAGAATATCGCACTCAACCAGGCCCAGCGCGACGCCTTTAGAGAGCGGCTGCGCATCATTGGCCCGGCGGAGCATCCGCAACCATCCGAGCTTATGCACTGGCGTACGCGGCTCGACGGTGAAGCGGTGATTATGCGGGCGCAATTTCAAGACGCTGACATGACCATGGCGGGGCTGCGGCGACTGCTTGCCGATACGCTCGGCATCCCAGTCGCGCAGGTGACATCAGCGACAGCGGCTGTCACGTACCGCACCATTCCGAGCGCGATCGTGACAATGACGGTTGCGGGGATCGATCAAATGCGATTCATTCAGTTTGCTGGTAGCCGATCGACCGTCGATCAGAGCAACATTGAGGTATTGGCCTATCTTCAGCTTAACGCAGTAGCCTGGGGGGATCAATAGATGACCGGTCTATCACTCAATCGCTGGCTTGCGCTCATGGGCTTCAACCCATGGCATAGCTATCAGTTGGTCAACAGCCTGATCCCGCTCAACGCGCAATGCTCGACGATCATGAATGAATACGACTGGCAGTTTGCCGATCGCGCCGGTCGAGCGAACGTGCGAACGGCGATCCGACGCGCTGAAGACTTGATGCGGCAGTATACGCTGATCAATCCAGTACCAGCCTATAGAGAAGTGACGTTGCAGTATCCGAAGTTGGGCGATACCCGATTTATGCGCCTGCTGGACATCGGGGCCGATGGCCAATGGCTGACGGTTGCGCTACCCGAAGGCGAGATCAGATGTCTGGGCATTCCTAGCGACAGTACGCCGGATACGGTGCTGCTGATTTACAGCGACGACGATGGCGATGGGCTGTACGAAACCGCAACCACGACTGCAACCGTGCCAAGCGGCACGACGGTCGATGAAGTGATCGCGCGCTTTGTGCCAAGCGACTGCGGGCCTGTCAGCCCTCCGGAAGTCGCGCCGCGCTCAGTTACAATCAGCGGCACAACCGCAACCGTGGTATTCGACACATGGACGCTTGTGCGGCCGGTACGCTATCAAGGCGCCGCATCGGGCCCGCTCGACCCAGGCAACGGCGTAGCGCCGGGCGCGACGGTGTGCGCGCAGGCGATCAGCATCTTTCGGCGGCACTGCGATCCGACCGGCACGACGACCGACACATGCATGGCGCTGCTGACATGGGAAACGCAGCCATGGCCGGCCTGGGGTAACTGCTGCAGCCCAGCACCGAACAACAACAGCGACCCGGCAGCGACGGCGACGGCCCTCTGTCGCGCAACGATTCGCGATGCCCAGGCTGGGATCGTGGCGTTTGGGCAGGCAGCGTACGACAGCACAACCGGCACATGGATGTCAGTCTGCAATTGGTCGAGGTGCCGGCCGCCGGATAGTGTCACGATCCGCTACCAGGCTGGGCTGCCGCTCGACGGGATCGAGATGCAACACAATGAGGCCGTGGTTGTTGCGCGCTTAGCAGCGGCAGAGCTTGCGCGGCCGATCTGTGCCTGCACATCAGCCAACAAGGAGCTCTCAGAATGGCAGTGGGACATCAGCCGCACCGGCGCAACGGATCAGCTGTATAGCGCGCCGAATGACCTCACAAACCCGCTAGGTAGTCGACGCGGGCAGATATACGCATATCGGTACATGACCCGGCAGCAACTGACTCGCGGCATCTACGCGGGCTAACAGGAGGATCACCATGGCAGCAGGCACCGTCTTAGACGATTCGGAACTGATCAAGCAGCTTGGCACGCGCTCATTTTATCAGCCGGCGGGCCCGGGCGGGCAACGCTATTTCTTTGGGATCAACACGGAATACAACTTCATCGACGGCGCGGCGCTGCCGACCAACGGATCGATCGACCCGATCTATGTACCGGATCCGCGGCGGCCGGATAAGTATCGGCTCGTCAGTCGCACGCTGAGCGCGCCGGATCTGCCAACCGTGAGTCTGGTATTCTTGGAAAGCTGGGGCGGCATTCCGCGTGTCCTAACCGCACCGCTGTGCAGCTTCAACCTGTACGAAGTGCACGGTCGATGCGCCGATCTGTCAGACTTCTATCGCGGCTGGGAAAGCTACATGCTGATTTACAGCAGCATGAAGTTTGAGGGGACTGTTGATCTCGGCACCCGCATGGCCATGGACAGTGACGACCCGCTAAAGGATTCGGTTGACGCAAAGGGCATCGCGATCTATCCGGTTGGCGTGGTCAGCTTTGGCGACGAGGCGACAACCGATGTCGTGGTCGAGGTGATCGACGCCGTGTACGGCACGGTCAACACGTGTGGCAACTGCGGCGTGTTGAATGATGGTACGCTGCTGCAATATGCCATCACGCGTGCCAACGTCGGCAGTCCTTCAGCGCCTGGGCAGGTTGTCTATTCCATCGACGGCGGCGCAACGTGGTCGACCTCGACGATTACGGGTATTGGCCTGACTGCTGAGCCCGCGTATATCGACATCAGCGGATCGGTGCTCTTCGTCGGCACGAACGCGACGACTCTGTTCTGGACGGCGATCAATCAGGATACTGGGGCCCCGTCGACATGGAACAGTGTGACACTTCCTGTCGCAATGACTGATGTCTATGTGCAGTCGTCGAGCGCGATCTACTTCTGTGCGAGCTCGGGCCGGATCTATCGTACGGCTGACATCGCCATCGCGCCAACGCTGATCGACAGCGGCGGCACCGACAACTTCAACCGCATCACCGGCGCGGCTGAGACGATCATGGCAGTCGGCGCCAACGGCCGGATCTATCGCTCGATCAACAACGGCTCGACCTGGGCAACCGTCACAGCCCCAGCGGCGACGAGCCTGACTGCGGTTGCGGTGCTGAGCAGTCGCGACTTTCGAGTCGGCGGGGCCAACGGCAACGTGTATCACACGGTCAACAACGGCGCGGTGTGGGCCATTGACGGACTGCCCCGAACCGGCGGCACCGTGCAGGATATCATCTACGCGACGCGAGAGGTTGTCTGGATTGCCTACGCGCTGACAAGCGTCGCCTATCTGATCACGAGCCTCGACGGCGGCGGCACCTGGGCCGATAACGCCTCGACGGTGCGCATCGGATCATGGCCGGTGTTTGCGCGGGCCAATCGTTTGGCGTATCCGACGGCAGCCGACATCGGGATCGCGGCGAATTACTTGTTAGTCGCTGGGCTTGCTAGCAGTCTCACGGACGGCGTGCTGCTCAGTGGAGCGCCAACGCTGCTCTAATCGCTACAGGGGCTTCCTAGGGGCCTTGTGGGGGACGTATGACGATCACGGAAGAACTGATTAAATCGAATGGGGCCGCAAAGACTGTTGCGGCCCAGTCGATCACGCTGTCGAGCGGGATCACGGTCAAGCTCAACCGGCAGCCGGGCGATATTATGGGCAAGGCCCAGGCTGCCGCTGAACGCGATCTAGAGGCTGAGCGCCCGGCGGTGCCAACGCAAAGCATGGAGACTGAGCCCGGCGTGTTTCGCGACATACCCAACGAACACAACCCCGAATACATCGCGGCCATGAGCGAATGGCGCGGGGCTGTCGCGTCGAAGACAAGTCAAAAGCTGTTGACGATCATGGAGCGGATCGGACTGGTGTTTGAAGTCGATCAGGCTCGGCTTGCCGACTTGCGCGAAACGTACGCGATGCTCGGGATCGAGCTACCAGAGAATGATCGATCGGCGTATCTGGGCTACGTGATCGCTCCTACGAACGAAGATCAATCGCGGCTCTTCATGGAAGTCTTCGGGCGCGGTCTACCACAGGAGGCACAGGTAGCACTCCATCGCCGTATGTTTCCAAGCAGCCTGGAAGGGAACGCCGCTTGATCGCTTCAAGGGCAAACGGGGTAGTCAGTCCTACGCATGGATCTATAAGCTGCGCCGGGTTGCGAAATGGCGCGGGCTAACCTGGGAATACTTTAGAGAGCTCGACGGCGACGATCAGGCGGCGTACGTTGCCGAATACGATATTGAGCATGGGTTTGAATATCAAGAAGCCCTCGACCGGCTGCGCAAGCAGCGTCGAGCTAGCAGGCGATAGATGGCCTTAGATGAAGCTGGCGTACAACTTATAGCGCAAGGCGTCGCGGCGTATGTCAGCGACATGAACAAGGCCGATCAGTCAACGACCGGCTTCTATAAGACGTTGGGCAGCAGCGACAAGTCAGCCAGTGCCTTTCAAGAGGTGATGACTGGGGCCCTGCGGCATGTGGGGGCCGCGCTGGTCGAGTTTGCGGCCCAGGGCGTGAAGGCGATCGGCGGATTCCTGAAGGATTCGGTTGGGCTTGCGGGCGAATTTGAATCCGGCATGCTCAACTTTCAGGCCGTTGCCGGCAAGGATGTCGACGCCAAAGGGCTAGAACAATTCCGCGATCTGTTTCTGGACATCGGCAAGCGGCTGCCAGTCTCAACCAGCGAAGTACAGCAGGCTGCGACTGAGATGGTCAAGGGCGGCATCGATCCGGCGATCATCGCTGCCGGGGGACTCGAGCGCAATATCCAATTTGCAGCTGCGGCGATGGACGGCGATCTTGTCAAGGCGGCTGAGATCAGTTCTAAGGTGCTCGGGGGCTGGACTGACGCGACGGCGACGGCTGAGCAAAAGACGGCGTTCCTAACCGAAGCAACCGATCTTATGGCGAAGGCGGCGAATGCCAGCGCGACTGATGTCGAGGGGCTGTCGCGCGGTATTTTTAATGCTCAGGGCATCGCGAAAACGGCCGGCGTCGGCTTCGGTGATCTGACGACGACCCTCGCATTACTAGCACCGCGATTCGCGTCGTCTTCCGAAGCTGGCAACAGTTTAAAGAACCTGATCGCCCGACTCCAGCCGACAACGATTCCCGCGCAAGATGCCATGAAGTCGCTGGGGTTGCTCGGGGATGAAATTGGCAACGCCTTCTATGATGCGTCCGGTTCATTTGTTGGTTTTGAGAAAGCCAGTCAGTTGTTACAGGATAGTCTTGCAGGGCTCAACGACAAGCAAAAGGCGAGCATCCTTCAGACCATCTTTGGCAACGATGCCATGAGCGCGGCGGCGGCGCTGGCGGATGGCGGAGCCACGGCATACAACAACATGGCCAGTGCCATGGGCGAAGCCAACGGCGTCGCTGAGACGGCTGCACTCAAGCAGGCAGGTTTTGAAACCTCACTAGATAACGCAAAGGGCAGTGTCGAGGCGCTACAGATCACGATCGGATCAGCCCTGCTGCCGATCCTGGGCGATTTGCTCGACAACTACATTGCGCCGGCAGTCAACACCCTGACTGACTTTGCATCAGCCCTGTTTGGAGATGACGAGGCATTCAATAAACTGTCGCCGACGATGCAAGGCATCGCAAGCGTTATCGATGTACTTGTCGCTGATGTGCAAGAAATCATTGGAGCCTTCGACGATGCCGGCGGCAGCTCGATCGAGTTTGCCGAGGCAATCGGGGGCCTGGCTGATGACCTGGGCCTGCCGGGCGATCTGATTCAGGATGTTGTTCGGGGGATTCAGGATCTGGTTGAGTGGTTTAATAAGGGCGGCGCGCAGTCGGCGTCGCTTGATAGCGCGATCGTCGACCTAAATGATACCTGGGAGAATGCGATCCGGGTAGTGCAAGATGTCGCCGGGGGTTACATGGCGGTTGCCCAGGCGGTGTTGCCGGTCGTTGCGCGATTTATCGACGAGCATGGTACGCAGATTAGCGCGTTCTTTCAGACCGCATGGAACGATATTATACAGATCGTGAATCTTGCGCTCGAGGTGTACGATTCAATTGTGCCGCCCATCCTGCATGCCATCGCCGACTTTATTAACGCGCATGGAGAAGAGATACAAAAGATATTGACCGGCGCATGGAACATGATCACGTCGATCATTACGGGCGCGCTGGAAACCATAAAAGGCGTGCTGAAGCTGGCCCTTGACCTGATCCATGGCGACTGGGACGCGGCATGGAAAGACGTACTCGCCATCGGCAAAGCTCAATGGGACGCAATCGGCGGGGCCTTCAAGGGTTTCCTTGATATCATCGCGGGCCTCTTCGATACGACGATCGGCGATATTATTAAAACCTGGGAGAACAACTGGAATACGATGGTCGACATCGTGCAGCGGATCGACTGGGGCGATCTGGGTAACTCGATCGTGCTAGGTATTCGCGCTGGCATCGCGGCCGCGTGGGATAGTCTTGTTGAGTGGTTCGGTAGCAAGGCCGGCGAGCTATACGACTACTTCATGGAGAAGATCAAAGGCGGCAGCCCGGCCATGGTGTTTGTGCCGATCGGCGAGTCGATCGTGCAAGGCGTGATGCTCGGTGTCAGCGGCACATGGCCCGAGATGACGAATCTTGTTGGGGGCCTGAGCGCGGATCTGGTGGATGAAATGGAGGGGATCGGCCGGGCGATGAACGATGCCATTGCGGGCGGATTCGGCGCAACGGCATCGATGGATCGCCAGATGGCGAAAAACCTCGACGACCTGAGCAAGATCGACGACGCCTTTCAGAAGAAGATCGCTACGCAGGACCTGCAGGCCCTGCTCAAAAAGTCGCAAGATTTATTCCAAGATCCCAAGGCCCAGGCCGATTACTTCAAGATGGCTAGCGCGCATGAGTTTGAATTACTCAAGATACGGCAGCAGATCGCCGAAGCGACAACCGATGAGGACAAAGATCGGCTCAATCAGCAACTGATCTTAATCAGTCGAGCCCAGGATGCTGAGCTCGATCAGTTCTACAAAAAACAGCAGGGCGCGACGAGCCCGGCGCAAGATATCGCCAATCAGATCAACGACATCATGAAGGCGCTATCTGGACTCGATCTGACTGACGATCAGATCAGGATCGTCGACTTGCTCAGCGGCATGTACAATCAGATCGCCAACCCAGCAACCGTGTCGACCCATCCGGCTTACACTGGGCAGACGAGCTACAACCAGAGTACCACACTTAACATGCCGATCTATACCAATCAATCGCCCGGCGTGCTGAGCGACAGCATGGCGATAGCGGGGGCTGCACTCCTATGATGCAAACGCGCAATTACTTTACACTGCCGCCGATCGTCAACGGCTACCCGCTCGACGACCGGATCTCTGTTGTCGTACCAGTCGCGCGTACGAACCTTGTCATTAATCCCAGCTTCGAAACCAACACCACATCATGGACGGCGATCGGCGGCAGTATCGCGCGCTCGACGAGCTTTCAGTATCATGGAGCCTACAGCCTGGCTGTGACGCCAACAGCGGCGACGACCGACGGCGTGCGCTATGATACCGTGTCGCTCGTCAGCGGCACCGCATACGCCTATTCGTGCAAAGTTCTGGGCATCGCCGGCAAGTCCTACAAGATCGCGCTTGAGACGACGGCCGGCGTCGAGCTCGCCTCGATCACGTTTGTCGCCTCGGGCCGATGGCAGTGGGTCTATGGCTATTACACTGAGAGCTCGACGACGACTCGGCGCCTGACGCTGCGCAAGGCGGGCGGTACTGAGCTATCGATCTTTTATATCGACGGGGCCCAGGTCGAGGCGCTAGCGGCAGGCGAAACCGTATCGACCTACCTCGACGGCAGTCAGCAGGGGCTGCTACCGAATCAGAATCCAGTCGCGTACTATTGGAATGGCACGCCGCACGCATCCACAAGCGTGCGCAGCGCGCTCACACGCGCGGGGGGCATGGTGGTATCATTTCGCTACTTTGGCTTCTTCCTGACTGCTCTAATCGGCCTGGGCTTGGCCCCACCGCAAAACGTCGCAACCGAATACGCGCGGATCGACGGTGGATACGACGATTATACCCGCAAGCCAACGCGACAGTTTACAATTACAGGCAACTTCGAAAGTCGCGCCGAGTACCTATCGCTCAGGCAACAGCGCGGCGGGCTGTCGCGCTTGCTCGATCGCGATCTTGTTGCGCAGGATCAGCGACTGGTGCTGATGCGTGATGTCGTCGACGAGTGCGGCGCGATCGGCGCCTCGACCTGTCGCCTGCTGGGCAAGTACCAGGGCGGCTTAGAGGGCTCAACTGATAACCATATTGCATCAGTCGCGCCAATTACGTTTACCCAGTATCTGGGGGTTGTGCTGAGCGATGGCGAGTCGGGCGGCGCGCTCGACGTGCAAGATAGCATCGCAAACGCTGACTACTTCATGAAGCGCAGCCCGGCCGGGGCATGGAGTGTGCCGGGCGGCGGCACTGGCGCAGTTGTCAGAATGCTGCAAGCCCCAGACGGATCGATCTATATCGCGGGCAACTTCGCAAACTGGGGCGGCAACGCATCAGCTGATAACATCGTGAAGTATGATCCGACGACCGGGTTGTATAGCGCTTGCTCGACCGGCACGAATGGAGAGGTCGACACGCTTGCGGTGCTGCCGGACGGAAAGATTGTGTTGGGCGGCGCGTTTACCCTCGCCGGGGGCGTAGCGAATACGGCGCGGATCGCGGTCTATGATCCGGTTGCGAATACGTTCGCGGCGCTCGGCACAGGCGCAAGCACGAACAGTGTACTCGCATTAGCGGTCGACTCGACCGGCAACATCTATGCGGGCGGGTCGTTCGGGGCCATGGGCGGCGTCGCGAATACACTCCGGCTTGCGAAGTGGACTGGCGCGGCATGGACGGCGCTCTCAACTGGGGCAGATGGCGAGGTCGACGCGATTGTGATCGGCATCGATCGCAACGTGTATATAACTGGACAGTTTACCAATCTAGGCGCGGTGGCGGCGCTTCAGATCGGCTATTGGAATACGACATCGCTCGCATTCGTGGCCATGGGAACCGGACTCAACTCGACCGGCGGCAGGGCCCTGGCAGTCGGCCCCAACGGGCTGATCTATGTCGGCGGTATTTTTACCAGCGCGGGCGGCGTCAGCGGTACCGGGCATGTTGCCCAGTGGAATGGTGTTACCTTTCAGGGGCTGGGCGGCGGGCTGAATGGCGACGTTGTGAGCCTGAGCGCGGGGCCAAACGGCATTCTGCTTGCGGCTGGGCAGTTTACTGGCGTAACGGGCGGCGCGACGTTTCCTGATGGCGCAGCGGCATGGAATGGCGCAGCCTGGACAACGATCGGCGTCGACACGCCAGCTATCAGCGGTCGCATTACGAGCGTGCTGCTTACGTCTGACAACTCCATGTACATGGCCTATAACGGCACCGGCACCGCGACATCAGAAGGCGTTGTGACGATTACGAACCCAGGCACCGCGCGATCGTATCCGACGATCATTCTCAACGGGCCCACCTCGGGCACGTCGCGTATATGGTCACTGATCAACTACACAACCAACAAGTCGATCTATCTGAATCTGACGCTCAACGCGGGCGAGGTGGCGACACTGATCTTTACGCCGGATAACCTATCGTTTACAACGACCTTTCAGGTCAACGTGGCCAGCGCGATCCTCCCTGGCAGTAACACGGCTGAATTTTACCTGAATCCTGGGGCGAATAGCTTTGCGACGTTTGCGGCAGTGTCGACGGTCGTCGGGGCGATCTATGATCGGCCGGCGTATCTTAGTTTAGACGACGTGCCTTAGATGGCAGTATTTACGACCTTACGATTCGGCGATCCGTTTGGCGTGCCGCTGGTCGAGTGCGCAACCTACGGCACGCCGGGCGGCCCTGGTACTGCGACGGTGCCGCTCGACGTGACGCTGAACTGTAGCCCCGGCGCGATCGGTGTCCTTGAGACGACGCTGCCCAGCAGCTTCAATACATCGTTTCTCGTCGAAGATGGGCGGATCGGCGTGTGGCGCGCGATCAACGGCCGGCCGCCATACCTCGACAATGGCGCGATTTACCAGATCCGGTACATTGACTACGGGCCAACCTCGATCTTTGTGCGGGCCTACCATGCGACAAACCTACTCGACCGGCGGATCATCGCCTATGCGGCAGGCTCAACCTACACGACGAAGGCGGCGACATTCGCCGACGATCAGATCAAGGCGTTTGTCAATGAGAATATGCTGGCTGGCATCGTCGGGGCCGATCGTGATGGGGTTGAGACGTACGCCGATGTGTCAGCATACCTGACAAAGCAGGTTAACCTGGGCCTGGGGTCGAGCATCGCAAAGAGCGCGGCCCGGCGCAACCTGCTGGACGTGTGCACCGATCTGGCCCAGGCGTCGGCAACGGCCGGCGTCTACCTGACGTTTGAGATATTCGCGCCAACCGAGTCAACCTTAGAGCTTAGAACCTACGCGACACAGCGCGGCGTCGATCGGCGGGTCGGGACTGCTAACCCGGTGATCCTGTCGAGCTCGCGCGGCAACTTGACGAATGCTCATTTAGTCGTCGACTATACCGAAGCCGCTAATTTTATCGTCGCTGGAGGGCAGGGCGAAGAGGCCGATCGACTGATCGGGACTGCCTTCGATGCGACGCGCGCAAGCGTCAGCCCGTTTGGTCGGATTGAGAAATTCCGCGACGCGACGAATGTCGCTGCTCAGGCAGCGGTCGACGATGAGGCAGATAGCAGCCTGCGCGCGGCGCGGCCGCTGATCCTGTTTACGGGCGAATTGGTCGAGACGCCTGCACTTACCAGAGGCATAGACTTTGATCTAGGCGACATTGTGACAGCTGAGCAAGGCGCTATGCAGTTTGATGTCAGGCTCGACCTGATTCGCGAAACGATCAACGGCAGCGGGCGGCGCGTGGCGTGCGGGCTCAGGAGCGTGACATGAGCGATCAGAATGACATGCTCAAGCTGCTCTATGAGAACAATCAGCGGCTGAAGCAGACCGAGACTCGCGAGGTGCCGGGCAATGTGCCGGGCTTCACATCGTTTTATGATACTGGCAACTTTGTGCCGACATGGGTTGGTACAACGATCGCCGGGACATTTACTTACACTGCGAATACAAGCGTCGTTGAGTGGTCAAGAATCGGCAACCGACTATTCTACAACGGGCGGATCGCTATCGACGCGATCACCGTTGCACCAACAGGAAACTTGACAATCGCCGGGTGGCCCTATCCGGGCGTGTCAAACGCGACTATGTCGATTGCAGGGGGCGGGGCTATGATTGTATGGACGCTCAATATAGCGGCAACATATACATATGTTGCATTACAGGCAACCAATGGGAGCAGTGCACTGGGTGTTGTGCGATCAGGCGATAACGTTGCACCGGCGACGGTGCTTGGAGGTGAATTAATCGCTGGCGGATGTTGGTTCGAGGGCAACTATCGCATTGGCTAAAAAGAAGGACAAGAGCATGGCAGTCGATCAAGTTGAGAAGCGCCGCAAAGTAGCACGCGACGCGACAGGCTTTGCACCGAATCTTATGGAGGCATTGTACAGCCTCGACGCGCTCAGGGCTCGACGCGACAGCGGCGGCCCAGGTGGGACTCCGCTTGCGTTCGTTGATTCAGACTTCACTGGACAAACGGGACTGACGCATGTCGACAAGGCGACGATCGACGCCATGTTTGCGGCTATACCAACGTTGCTCGCAGCCTTCAAAAATCAAGGCTTCGACAAGGTTTTTGAATCGATGAGGCCCTAGCCATGGCACTATTCACCCCACTGATGAACTATGCAGGCTATGAGCATGTCCTGAATGCCATGCCGACGTTCTATCATCCCAACGGCAACATCTACGGGATCGCCATCGCAAAGAAGGGCGGCACCTCGCAGGATCTGCAAGTGTTTCGTGTCAGGCCCGGCAGCCTGAGCAGAGAACTGGTACACACATTTCGCGGCGGCGGCGTCGACGCCGTATCTCAAATCGCCGCCGGGGGCTGTATCATTCGGCAGGATGGCAGTCTTTGGGCCTGGGCATCAGCGGTGCCGCAACAGTCGCCGACGATTACAAAAACCGGCTTCGTCGGCGGATACTGGGAACCGCTTCCAGGCGTCGACGATCCGTGGGCGCCCGGCGGCATTACGCTGCTGCCGAGCGTTCGGACGAATCCGGCATGGGAGACTCGCAGTCTGACAGCTGGCGTCATGCTCGACATACCGGCGACGTTTGGCGTACCGGTTGCCAATTCCTATCTCGTGCGACTGACGATGAATGCGCCGATCGCCAACGTACGCGCAAGGTGCGGCACGACGGCGACGCCGTTTTTCTTCACGGTCAATTCGCAGGTTGCTGGGGTTGACAACATGGATCAGGGCTGGGTGCCGGGGCCGCTGTGCTACGTCAGTCCGGCGCAGGGGACTCCGGTGATTTGGCTTCAGATCGTGGGCTATGCTTAGGCAACCTTCCGATCTCTGATCGCCTTCTGTCGCGCGCGATCGATCTCTTCAGCCTCGGTTGCGGCGGCCCGGCCGCGCCATCCCAGCAGATAGAACCAGGCCCCGCCAAAGAACAGCATAAACAGCAGGCCCAGCGCCGCACTACCCCAGAAGCCATGCCAGTCCAGATCGAGGCTGAGCGGGGCTATGAGCGCCGTTATGCGAAAAGCTATCCCAATGCTCAGGATAAACAGCGCCGCACGCCAGAGCGCCGCCAGTGGCTTTAGGAGCCATCTAGCGGCGATGATGCCGACGATGAATGTTATCAAGTAGAGCATTACGGGCCTTCCTTCAACAGTCTTTCGCGCTCAGCGTCGATCTTTGCTTGATAGTCTTTACGCAGTCGCCAACCATGGCCGGTCGACCAATAGACAAGCTGCAGGCGGCGGCGCTCCTTGACGATCAGCGCATAGTATGCGGCCCGCTTGCGTTCGGCTTGGTATTCGGGATTCGGGTAGTCTTTTTTGCGATACGATGGCACGCCGTTATAAACGAAGATCGGCAACCGATCAGTATCGTCGACGCTGATCGTACGTCGCGCCGGATAATAGCCGCTCAGCAGGTAGGCACCTCGACACTTCGGGTTATAGCTGGCATTGTAGGCGCGATCTTCAAGCCAGTCGCACAGCGCTTGCCAGTCGTCGAGGCGCTTCAGCGGATCAGTTTCCATCGCCGTCACTCCCAAACATGGCCGGGTTGCGGCTGGCTTCGCTCAGGATCTTCAGTGCAGCTTGCCGACTGTCGAGGATCGCGATGGTGCCGGCGGCGCGCGGCCCTCGACCGCTGATCACGCCTGCTCGGGCGCAAAGGTCGAGAAACCCGGCCGCGCCATCCTGAGTCATGTCGACGAGCTTAAACGCACGATGGCCAATATTCAGTTGCATCGGGCCTTTGGTTAGACGCTCGATCGACAACGACCGGGGCTGCTCTAAGATCAGCCAGAGGGCTGCCAGCGCCACATGGCGCATGTCGCGCTCAGTGTAGCTCCATTCGCTCATTTGCTGAGCGGTGATCATACCGTCACTACTCTGGTACTTGTCGAGCTCAGCACTGTGCCACGCATAGACCATCGCATGATACTGCTTAATAGCGTCAGGGATATCGGCTGACAGGGGCCAGAAGAAACGAGCCCCAGCTAAGACGAGCAAGCCCCCGAAGACTGCGCTGATCAGTTGCAAGCCGGTCGACAGCGGCATGGCCCAGTAGACAAACAGCGCGCCAACGCCGATCGGCAGCAGGCTGATCATCGTCAGCCCGAAGAGCGGTGCAAGCGTTGCAAAGCTGGGCCGCAGACTGTTATAGTCGAGCGGGCCATGCGCCGGGCTGCTGATCGTTGTTGTCGTCCGTCCTGAGAACATGGTTAGACTCCGCGTGCCTTTGCAATAGCGGCGCGCAACTGTTCGTAGACATGCGGGGCCCCAATGCCATGCCAATCCATGGCGATGACATACTCACATGCCGCCAATAGCTCAGGAGCTGCCGCAATAATATGCGCGTTGGCTGAGCCCGATACAATCGCAATAGGCCCAGAATGGCCCGGCCCAGGCGTTACCCATACTTCATCAGAAAGTAGGGTTGACTCGTCGCCTTTTAACACCTCCCCGGCTTTCCATGGTGCCGGCGTGTGCGTTTCGTTGATCTTCATCATTGCCTTACACTCCATCTGCCTTGATTCTGCTACGTTGTGAATTATGCTGCGTCGCGGCAGTTACCCAGCGATGCAGATCCCATGCTGCTTGTAGTGCTTTCCGTGCTGCCCCGCCATCGCCAGGCTAACCGGCTGCTGACAGTAGCGGCACGTTATGAGACGCTGATGCACGCCGTCAGCTAATGCCGGCGGCTCGACGGTATGCATGCGGTAGCTGGTAGCGTCGCTACGACGCAGTGCGGCAACAGTGCCGGCAGAAGGTGTCAAGACTTTACGCGGCTGGGCTAGGTGCTGGGTGTAGATGAACAGTACCACAGCCTGGGCCATGAACAGTCCAGCGGCAGCTAACCCCACTTCGGCATGCACGTAGTACGCAACCATAGCGGTGAACGCTGACGCCGCAAACATCGCGGCCCATGACCAATAGCTGTCGCGCCCGAGGCGTCGACCCATTGTGACGGCGATCAGTGTTCCTTCAAGGCTGGCAGCCGCTGCGATGCCACACGCGACACGCACCCAGGGCAACATCCAAATGATAGACAAGGGCATGTCAGCAGTCGGTACGTAAAGTATGAATACATTCAGGGCGTTGGCCAAGAACAGCGCAGCCAAAGGCCACTTTTCCCAGCCGGCCAAAGTATCATCGTGCATCTCTATTCCCCCAAGCGATCAGCAGCGTAACGACCGGCACCAGCCATGCCAGCTGATAATAGTCGTACGGCAAGAAGGCGGCTCGACCAACCCAACCCAGTAAGAAACTTCCGGTCACCAGCAGAATCACCGCAATAGAATGCGGAGCAACGATCGGATCGGGTGCTTGCGATAGCGGTTCGGTCACCACGCCAGAATCAAGGCGCTCAGTGATCCCAGTATATGATATAATAGCCATGGAGACTCCTAGCTTCCGGCCCTGATCAGTAGCTTTCGCGGGCAGGCTGATCAGGGCTCTTTTTTATGTCTCAACAGTTGAGTGATCCGGCGGGGCGATATTGAGCGCGGTGCAAACGGCGATCACGATACTGTACGCCGGGTGCGCTTCGCCGCGCTCGATGTCGCCGATCGTCGTCGAGCTACAGCCGGCGAGCTCGCCGAGCTGTCGCTGCGTGATCTTCTTGCGGCGGCGGCGAAGGTGAACGATTTCGCCCCAGGAAGCCCAGTCGATATTTATCATCATGGCGGCATTATAGCACGCCTGTCAACCGCTGGTATGATGCTCGACGATCAGTCGACCGATAAATTCTGCCACCTGCGGTACTACGGCGTTGCCTAGTCCTCTAAGTCTGTCCACCCGAGCGGGAATCCCATGAGCCATTCGACCCACTGCGGGTTCAGTTGCCCACTGATACCGTCCGACTGTCGCACGAAATGTGCTAAGTCGATCTGCCGCTTTTTGCCGTCCGGTGTCATCCCGGTTAAAGACATGCCGCCCTTGGGACTGCGGCCACCATTCGGGACCGTCGGCGTCGGCCAAAGGTGCGGATACTTGCCCTGCTGTATTGCCTTGACCATTACATTTAGGCTGCTGATCGTGTTGCGCGGCCCGCCAACCATGCGGGCTTTCATCGCCATGTGTGCTTCGGGTGATTTGTTGTCGTCGTTCGCGACTGGTGTAGGCCACAATGAAGACTCGATCGCGCCGATGCGGCGCACCAACGGCGGCCGCCGGTATGCACTGCCATTCCGCATCATACCCGATCGCGGCCAGGTCTCCGAGTACAGTTGATAATCCTCGAACAAGCAAAGCTGATACGTTTTCCACAAGCACGTATCTGGGTCGTAATTCGCGAATGATTCGGGCGTATTCGCTCCATAGTCCGGATCGAGTGCCGGTGATTCCGGCGCGTTGTCCTGCATTGCTGATGTCCTGACAGGGGAAGCCCCCGCAGATAAGGTCGACCGGCGATAGACTGTCAGCGCCAACGCTCCGCACGTCGCGAAACTTCGGTACACTGGGCCAATGCTTTGTGAGGACTCGGGTGCTGTAGTCGTCAATTTCTACCTGCCACTTGCACACCATGCCGGCGCGCTCTAATCCAAGATCCAGCCCGCCAATGCCAGCGAACAATGAGCCAAACGTTATCATTGTTTGCGCGCCTTCCCTAGCTTCTCCCAGTCGTCAACCGTCTGCGCTCCAAAGGCGTCAGCCAGGCCGCTTCTCAGCTCGTCGACGCTATGCGCAATGATGACAATGCCGTTGCGCCGCAAGATAAATTCTTTCTGCCGCAGCTGCGCGGTCGAAGGCGATCCTTTGGCGCTCTTAATTTCTATGCTCACGTATTTCCCATTAGGTGCGCAGCAGGTTCTGTCGTGCGTGCCAACGCGGCCCATGCTCATCTTGCGGCCCTCAATCTGGGCCATGCCTGCCGACGTGCGCAACACATAAAAGTCGAGCAGGGCTAGATAGTCGTCGATCGCCTTCGATACTTTGGCCTCGGGCGTCGCGCCGCGCCGGATCGGTTTGGCCTGTCGACCTGGGACATAGGTTTTCTCATAGTCGGTAATCTCGCCTGGGGGGCCATCGAAGGCCCATGGCTCGTCGATCATGTTAATCCTCCATGAACATATCTAATTGGCCAGCAGGTACTGCTGCTGCGCTGACGACGGTCGGCTTGCGATCGGGATCTGATAACTCCCATGCGCGCTGTTTCCAGTAGGCCAGCCGCGCGTTGGCGATGGCGACATGCTCGGCTTCGAGCTCGACGCCGGTGATCTCTTCCCAGCCTGCCAGCATGGCCCCGATGGCTTCGCTGCCGGCCCCAGCGAACGGGATCAGCAGTCGACGCGGGCCATAGGCGGCCGGCGGCAGTAGCAGGGTTGCCAGGTAGCGCGACAGGCTGATCGGCTTAATCGTCGGGTGAATATTGCGCCGGGTTGTTTCGCCACGCTGGTATGGGTTGTCGATCGACACGTCGCGCCCGTCGTCGACTTTGGAATCGCCGAAGTCTGCCGCATCTTCGTCGAGCAGCCGCATGAGCGCGGTCTGACGCGGGTCGAGTCCGGCCTCCCTTTCAGCAGTCGACGCCTTTGCGATATACGCAACCGGATCGGCGGCTTCGAGCCGGTCGAGCATCCAATCAGCGGCGTAAAAGTAGCGCGACGCGGTGCCGCTGTCGTCGTGGCCGCGCGGTATTGTTGAATCTCTTTTCTCCCATTGGCCCAGCACAGTACCGCCAAATGATCCCATGTTGACCCCACCACGCATGGCCCGCTTCGCTTCACTCTCGCCACTCTGGGCCCCCAGCCGCGCGACAGGGCAGGATGGGATGCAGACGCCGTTGCACTCGGGCGCATGCGTCAGCACGAGATTCGCGGGCCATCGGCCCAGTTGATTGGGGCTGCCGACTGTGCTTTGATCGACATCCGTCGATTGATAGATAGCATCAAATTGCGGGCGCGTTCGTGTTGTATAGGTTGTCGGTTCGTTATGGCTTATCCTCCCGCCATCTATCCATAGCGCGCCTGCGCCGGTCGACGTGATGTTGTCCACTGGCGATCCGTCGTACGGCTTCTGGAAAACAATGATCGGCTCAAGCGCGGGCTTGATTGCCTGCCCGCCATACCGATGGCCGGCCCAGTCGGCTGCGCTTGCTGTCGCCGGGCCATGCACGTCGAAGGACTCGCGCTCTTTGCTGTTGAAGCCGTTGTCTTTCTCGCGATAGCCGAGCTCAGCAGCTGCAAACTTTGGCTGATGTTTCTTTGTGCGCTCGACCGGCGCAAAGCCTGCGGCAGCCTTGATCGTCTTGCGGGCCTGCTGATATGCGCGCAACGCGGCGACGCGCTCGACCTTCGGTGCTAGGCGTGCTGCCTGTCGCAACGTCTCAAGCTGATCGCGCTCTGCCGGATGCTCGTCGAGCCAGGCCCGAAACGCGCGATCGTCGATCTGGGCGCTGATGTTGGTTGCCTTTGGAAAACCCGAACCGTAACTCCAGCCAAAGATCGTCGGCTGTATGATCAGCCCGGCGTCTTCGATCGCGACAGCCAAACGATGCCAGCCGCGCGACGATGCAAACACCATGCCCCATGCGCCCGGGTAGAGGTGCTGCGCTATCGCGGCCCAGGTCGACGGGCGAAACGCGATGTCGCCGCCATCCCAGGTGGCATTCATGAATCCGCGCGACGCGCGACTAAAAGCACCATCCGTGCCAAACTGAGCCGGGGCTGATCCTGCCTTCCCGAACCGCTCAGTTATACTTGTGAGATGGTACGGCGGATCGCAAAGCAGGGCATGAAACTTCGGCCCGGTATAGGTCTGGGCCCATGTCAGGATATCGGCTTGAAGCATGGTCATAATTGTGCCTTGTGGCTTGCTGAGCGCGGCTGTAAGGTGCCTCGGGCCGCGCTCAGGTATATTCGTATGGTCGATCGCTTAAAATGGCTCCTGTGCGGTCGCGCTGTTAATCATCCGCTCCATGGGCGTCGGGTCGAGTCGCGCAAGGTGCCACACCGATCCGAGCGCGCTTACTTTGCACTCGACGCCTTCGGATCGGTTGACTGCCGCTGCGATGTCGCCGATCGCGGTGCCGAGATCGCTGATGTCGTCAGCTTCAAGGGCGATCGAGGTGCTGACGGTTGCCTGCATCACGATCTGCATGCCGGCGTCCAGTGCGATGGCTTCAAGCGCGTCGATCAGATCGCTCAGGCTCTCTGCCTTCAGGCTGATCGTCGCCTTCGTTGTTTCTTTGGCCATGTCTATTCTCCTTTTACGTCAGTGCGCGCCACACTGGACGCACTCGAATACCCGTCCGGATAGCGCTCGCGTAGCTTGGCGACGTTGCGCTCCATTACTTCAGACATGTTCACGTCAAGCTTGGTACAGAGGGCTGCAATGTACCAAAGCACATCGCCTAACTCGTCGATCAGCTGATCGCGATTGATCCCATGTTGATGAAACACGGCTTTCTTGAGTGTATCGGCGACTTCGCCAGCTTCCCCAGCCAGGCCCAGTCCACAGCGTACCAGCATGATCTCATAGTCGGTATAGACCTGATCGGGAGAGTCCGGCAGCGTGCGACTGCTCAGCCATTGATATTCGTTCGCATAGATCATCTTGATAATGGCCCTTTGTTCTGGGATGGCTAGCATAGCTGCATTTCCACTTGCACGCCGTTGGTGCGCTCTTCTTGGAGGTCTATGTAGGCCGGATTCAGGTCGATCAGCATGCTGTCGCGCTGATGCCGCTCCGCGACGCGGGCGACGGTGCCGGTGCCGCCGAACGGATCGAGCACGATCGAGCGCGCCGTGCCAGTGTTGGCGGGGCATGCGCAGCGCGGGGCGAAACCGCGATCGGTGTGGAATGGCACGCGCCGCATGTCGTTTTCATCATTCCGATCGCCGTTGCCACGATTGCGCGGAACATTCGTTTTGCGGTATTCGGGATGGTCATGCGGTAATTCGTCCAGTCCTAATCGTGTCACGTCCACAACCCGCCCCCACGCTTTCCCGCACGTCTCGCACGCTTGCGCGCTGGAGCCGGCCAGGATGCACGGCGCGATCAGCGCTTCCGGCATGGTTGCGAAGTGCGCGCCGGCGTAGGGCTGAGTCGCGATCGTCCAGACCGATCGGCGGTTGCGTGTGCCGTCCGGCCGCGATCCTAATGATTGTTCTCCGCTGGGCGGTTTGTAATCATTCCGATCGGGCGCGGATGAATAGGCGTTCGTCCGATCGGTTGCCCGATCACCCCATCGCGCGATTGTGCTGGCGCTGATCGGCTCCACGATCGCGGTCGCATCGTAGAAATAGCGCTGGCGTTTGGCGAATAAGAACAGATATTCATGCGCCCGCGTCGGTCGGTCGCGGACGCTTTCGGGCATGGGATTCGGCTTCGCCCAGATAATATCGGAACGCAGAATCCACCCGGCGTCTTGGAGCGCCAGCGCGACGCGCCATGGCATGCCCAGGAGATTCTTTTCTGGCCGATCGCCTATGCCGCCGCGATCTGTTGAGGTGAATGTGCGCGTCGCACGCTGGCCGTTTGCGCCTTGAGGCCCGCCGGGCTTACTCGCATACGAATCCCCCAAGTTAAGCCACAGCGTTCCATCGTCACGTAGCACGCGCCAGCAGTCCGCGAACACCGCGACCAGCGCAGCGACGTACGCGGCCGGCGTCGGCTCTTGTCCGATTTCGCGCGGATCGTCCGTGTACTTTCGCAGACCGTAGTAGGGCGGCGACGTGACGATCGTTTGTACTGATTGCGCTGGCAGCGTGGCCAGCACATCACGGCAATCGCCGGCAAGCAGTGTGATCATAGCGCGCTCAGCAGGTCGAGCGCGGCGTTGGTACGCTCCGATACTGGCAGGCGCAGCAGCCAGGCGATCGACGCCTCGGGCCGCGCCTTGCACTCGTCGCATACCAGCATACTGGTACGTGTCAAGTTGCACACGATGCAGCGGCCGGCCGCCGGCACCGGGCGCAGTCGACTGACTGAGATCAGTTTGTCATTCATTGGAGACTCCTTCTACTAGCTTTTTCAGTTCGTGATAGTCCATCGGGATCGAGCGCGCGACATCGGCAAACGCCTGCCAACGACCTTGTGCGAGTGTATAGCGGGCCTGCTCCCACTGGGCCGGCGTCAGCCCTTGCGGTACATCGGCTGCGAAGAGCTCAGGTTCAGAAATGGTATGCGGATCTACCATTTCACTTTCCTTATCAAACCGATCACGACGATCACGAAGGTCGATTGAGCCTTCCTGTTGCGTCAAAACATCGTGATCGGGGGGGATCACGATCAGCCCCAACCGATCACGATCAGCTATAGATCGATCACTTTCTCCCTGATCGTGATCGTCGTGATCGGTGTGATCGGTGTGATCGGTGTGATCAAGGTGATCGCGTTTGGGGATTCTTGCGTATTGGCCCCGGCCTATTTTGTCGATCAATCCGTCGTTGAGTAGCTTGCGTAGAAGCTGCTTGATCGCCTCGACCGGTCGACCTAGCTCAGCGGCGATGTCCTTCGGCATTCTCGGCTCGTCGTCAGAAAGTACCTTAAGAATTGATCGACGCTCAGCACCGATCGCCACTTCAGCGGCTGGGCCCTCGATGATATGTTGATTCAGATAGCTGTCCCACTTCAGCGCAAGCGGGTCGTCGTTTTCCAGATCGCGGCCGCGCATCTCTAAGACTTGAATACTGCTGTCGTTGACATCGCGCCGCAGGGCCCACATGGTATTAACAGCTGACGGCAGTCCGGTTGAGCCGGTGATACTGTCCATGATATCGTCGTGCTTGCCCTTATTGAAATGATGCACAAGGATGATCGCCACATGGTATTTTTCTGCGAGCTCGTTGATCGGGTCGACCGTCGAGCGGTCGTAATCGTAGAATCCCTCTGACTTATCCATGGGCCTGCGGAACGATGCAAGCACATCGATCACGACCATGGCGGCGTTCGGGTGGGACATAAGCCAGTGCTCTAAGTCTTCTAGCGCCTCATCGCCTCGACGCCACTTGGTAAACACGGTGAAGTTGGCCGGCCATGTGAACTGTCGCACGCCCAGCATGGCCCGCGTGCGCTTCTGGATTCGTTGCTGCCTGCCTTCGAGGTCGAGGTATAAGACATCGCCTTGCACGACTGGCAGCCGGCCCAGGGCGATGCCGCCCATGGCCACAGCCAGGCCGACGGCTAGCACCATCCATGATTTCTTGGATTTATACTTCGCTGCGAACAACAGCGCACCTTCGGGTAGAATCCCCTCGACAATCCAGCGCTCGGGGGGGAACTCTTTGTACTGCAGGTCGGCAAGCGTGATCCCATCACTGAGATGATTGACCGTGTATTCTGTCTTTGGCCCGGGCCTCGGCTCGTCGTGTATCTCGCCGGTCGAGCGGTCGACTGACTGACGCGGGGCCGGCGTGTGCAGGGGCTTCGCTCGACCGTAGGCGATGCCGTCGGCGATCGTCCGTCTAGCGTTCTGTTCATCGTCGGCCCGCAGGGCGATCGCGCTGTATAAGGCGGCTTCAATCTCAGTGTCGCTGAGACTGGATAGCCCGCCCATCCATGTGGCCATCTTCAGCAGCACGTCATGCTTCTGTCCATCGCTCGACGTGGCGACTTTGGCGACAGCTTGCCCCAGCAGCTTGAGATGGTGCGCGCGTTCATTATCACCGGTCGAGGGCTGCCGGGGCTGTACGGGCTTCTCAGGGGCCTTCAGCGCCTTGATTATCCACTGCGGCACATCGGCAAGCGGCACCGCATCTGGCGGTATAACCCATGTGTATGGCCCGGCGCTGTTGCGGCTGGGTGCTACCACGATATAGCCGCCATCGCCGCGCGTGTCGATCCCCTCGCCTAACTTGCCGGTGCTATTCTTCAGCCCCTCGACATACTTGAAAAGATACTGTTTACCACCGCGCCCGGTTTGCTGGCATGGCGTCGGCGGCAGCGATCCATGTTTTTCTTCAAGATAATAGAGTGTTTCGTACCCGTCGATCCCTTTGGCCTTGTCGACATCGATGTCGAGGACAAACAGCCCAGACTCGGCCCCAGTCGCGATCCCAATCTGGGCCCCGTTCTTGAAGAACCGATCGATCGTCGCCGGATCTTTGGTGGCGTCGTTGCGGCCGTGCTTGGTTGTCGGCACCTTGTCGACGCCGACGGGGTGCACTGCCCATCCATAGTCAGTCGCATAGCTGAGCGCTGCGGTTGCGTTTGTCA
>Ga0105242_10000238_pt1 | contig 43389 bp, 48 predicted proteins | sample KBSM24metaG_FD_81521 | JGI IMG/M metagenome (GOLD analysis project Ga0105242, IMG submission 81521) | Miscanthus rhizosphere microbial communities from Kellogg Biological Station, Michigan, USA - KBS M2-4 metaG | ecosystem: Host-associated > Plants > Roots > Rhizosphere > Soil | place...
CCGCGTTCATTCAGGAAACACGCGTTATCGTTGACGTTTTTCGCGAGCAAGAACTAGGCGTCCCCCTCGCTCCTACAGAAGGCGATGTACGCTTAACTGAACGGCATTAGGGCAAGCCCGCTCCCCAGAGCCAACTCAGTGGTGTGAATGTCACCATCCGGTGACATTTCCCATCCCCTTCGTTACTTGCCCTCGTCCCGCCCTTGTTTAGACTCGGGCCCATCCCATAAAAAATAAAAAGGGCTACCCATGACCACGCAACCACTGCCTGCCAGCAGTTGGCTGAACGCACCTGCCCATCACGCCTGGCTCGCCAACGAAGGCCAGCGCCTGCTGTCATTCGCCAAGGCTGCCCGCCTGCCTGAAGGCTTTGGCAACCTGGACGATCAAGGCCAGTTGCCAGCCAATGCCCAGGCCGAAACCATGAACACCGCTCGCATGACCCACAGCTTCGCCATGGCCCACGCCATGGGCGTACCGGGCTATGCCGAGCTGGTCGCACATGGGGTCGCCGCGCTCAGTGGCCCGCTGCGCGATAGCGAACATGGTGGCTGGTTCGCCGCCCCTCGCGCCTTGGATGGCAACACCGGTAAGGCCGCGTACCTGCACGCCTTTGTCGCCCTGGCCGCGAGCTCGGCGGTGGCGGTGGGTGCACCCGGTGCGCAAACCTTGCTGAACGATGCCGTCTCTATCATCGACCAGTTCTTCTGGAGCGAGGAGGAGGGCGTGATGCTCGAATCCTTTGCCCGGGACTGGAGCAGCGTCGAAGCCTATCGCGGCGCCAACAGCAACATGCACGCCACCGAAGCGTTTCTCGCCCTGGCCGATGTCACCGCCGATACCCGCTGGCTGGACCGCGCTTTGCGTATCGTCGAGCGTGTGATCCAGACCCACGCCGCCGGCAACCAATTCATGGTGATCGAGCATTTCGACGCCCAGTGGCAACCCTTGCTCGACTACAACGAAGACAACCCCGCTGACGGATTCCGCCCCTATGGCATCACCCCTGGCCACGGTTTCGAATGGGCTCGCCTGGTGTTGCACCTGGAAGCCGCACGCCTGCAAGCCGGCCTGGCCACGTCGGGCTGGCTGTTGACCGCCGCCAAAGGCCTGTTCGCCAGTGCCTGCGAGTCTGCATGGGCGGTGGATGGTGCCCCCGGCATCGTCTACACCCTGGATTGGAACCGCCGCCCGGTAGTGCGCGAGCGCCTGCACTGGACCCACGCCGAAGCCAGCGCCGCCGCCCAGGCTTTGCTCAAGCGCACCGGCGAGTTGCAGTATGAAACCTGGTACCGGTGCTTCTGGGAGTTTTGTGACACCCATTTTATTGATCGAGCCCATGGCAGTTGGCACCACGAACTCAGCCCGCATAACCAGCCCAGCAGTCGGATATGGGGTGGCAAACCGGACCTGTATCACGCCTGGCAAGCGGTAGTGCTGCCTGCACTGCCCTTGTCCCCAAGCATGGCCAGCGCCTTGGCAGAGGGGTGCTATGTCACCAGATGGTGACATTTGTGCATCCCTTTGTTACCTGCGCTTGCAACATCCCTGTTTAAACTCCGTGCAGCGCAAGCTCCAGACTTGCATGCATAACAACAAAAAAAAGGTACTCAGATGAACGCGATTAATCGCCTCGCCATCGCTATTTCCGTCGCCTCGTTGTTTCCCCTCAGTGCTTTTGCCGCCGACTCGAAAGGGACGGTTGAAGTTGTGCATTGGTGGACCTCCGGTGGTGAGAAAGCGGCCGTAGATGTCCTGAAGGCCCAAGTTGAGAAAGATGGTTTCACCTGGAAAGACGGCGCCGTTGCCGGTGGCGGTGGCGCCACAGCCATGACCGTGCTGAAAAGCCGCGCGGTGGCTGGCAACCCGCCAGGTGTTGCCCAGATCAAAGGCCCGGACATCCAGGAATGGGCGTCTACTGGCCTGCTCGATACCGACGTGCTCAAAGACGTCGCCAAAGAAGAAAAGTGGGACTCCCTGCTCGACAAGAAAGTCTCCGATACCGTGAAGTTCGACGGTGACTACGTCGCCGTACCGGTCAACATCCACCGCGTGAACTGGCTGTGGATCAACCCGGCCGTCTTCAAGAAAGCCGGTATCACCAAGAACCCGACCACCCTCGAAGAATTCTACGCAGCCGGCGACAAGCTCAAGGCCGCGGGCTTCATCCCGCTCGCCCACGGTGGCCAGCCTTGGCAGGACAGCACCGTGTTCGAAGCCGTCGTCTTGTCGGTGATGGGGGCCGATGGCTACAAGAAAGCCCTGGTCGACCTGGATAACGGCGCGCTGACCGGTCCGCAGATGGTCAAGGCCCTGACCGAGCTGAAGAAAGTCGCGACCTATATGGACGTCGACGGCAAAGGCCAGGACTGGAACCTCGAGGCCGGCAAGGTCATCAACGGCAAGGCCGGTATGCAGATCATGGGTGACTGGGCCAAGTCCGAATGGACCGCTGCCAAGAAAGTCGCCGGCAAGGATTACGAGTGCGTAGCCTTCCCAGGCACCGACAAGGCCTTCACCTACAACATCGACTCCCTGGCGGTGTTCAAGCAGAAAGACAAAGGCACTGCCGCTGGCCAGCAGGACATCGCCAAGGTCGTGCTGGGTGAAAACTTCCAGAAGGTGTTCAGCATCAACAAGGGTTCGATCCCGGTTCGTACCGACATGCTCAATGAAATGGACAAGCTCGGCTTCGACTCCTGCGCCCAGACCGCGGCCAAGGACTTCCTGGCCGACGCCAAGACCGGCGGCCTGCAGCCAAGCATGGCGCACAACATGGCCACCACCCTGGCCGTGCAAGGTGCGTTCTTTGATGTCGTGACCAACTACATCAACGACCCGAAAGCCGACCCGGCCGACACCGCCAAGAAACTCGGCGCTGCGATCAAGTCTGCCAAGTAACGGTTGACCTTGTGAGGGGGGCCCCTGCCCCCTCACAAGGCCTGTTCCTGTAGTCCTTTTTTCCTGTATTGGATTTCCCCATGAGTTCTGTTGCTGTGTTCAGCAAAGCCTCGCCGTTCGATGCACTGCAGCGCTGGCTCCCCAAACTGGTGCTGGCGCCCAGCATGTTCATCGTGTTGGTGGGCTTCTACGGCTACATCCTGTGGACGTTTGTACTGTCGTTCACGACGTCTACGTTCCTGCCGAGCTACAAATGGGCGGGCCTTGCGCAATACGAGCGGTTGTTCGACAACGATCGCTGGTGGGTCGCGAGCAAGAACCTGGCCCTTTTCGGCGGGATGTTTATCGGTATCACCTTGGTGATCGGCGTGACACTGGCGATTTTCCTCGACCAGAAAATTCGTCGCGAAGGCTTTATCCGCACCATTTACCTGTACCCGATGGCGCTCTCGATGATCGTCACCGGTACGGCGTGGAAATGGCTGCTCAACCCAGGCATGGGTCTGGACAAACTCCTGCGTGACTGGGGCTGGGAAGGCTTCCGTCTCGACTGGCTGATCGACCCGGATCGCGTGGTCTACTGCCTGGTGATCGCCGCAGTGTGGCAAGCCTCTGGCTTTATCATGGCGATGTTCCTGGCCGGCCTGCGTGGCGTGGACCAGTCGATCATCCGTGCCGCGCAGATCGATGGCGCGAGCATGCCGCGCATCTACTGGAGCGTGGTGCTGCCAAGCCTGCGTCCGGTGTTCTTCAGTGCGGTGATGATCCTGGCACACATTGCAATCAAGAGTTTCGACCTGGTGGCAGCGATGACTGCTGGCGGCCCGGGTTACTCCTCCGACCTGCCAGCGATGTTCATGTACTCGTTCACCTTCAGTCGTGGCCAGATGGGCATGGGCTCGGCCAGTGCAATCCTGATGCTCGGTGCGATCCTCGCGATCATCGTGCCGTACCTGTATTCCGAGCTGAGGACCAAGCGTCATGACTAGTCTCGCCTCCAAACCTGCCATCAGCCTGAGTCGCATCGCGATCTATGCGGTGCTGATCCTCGCGGTTCTGCTGTACCTGGTACCGCTGGTGGTGATGCTGCTCACCAGCTTCAAGACCCCGGAAGACATCAGTACCGGCAACCTGCTGAGCTGGCCAACCGTGGTCACCGGCATCGGCTGGGTCAAGGCCTGGGCCACCGTCGACGGTTACTTCTGGAACTCGATCAAGATCACCGTGCCGGCCGTGTTGATTTCTACCGCCATCGGCGCGTTGAACGGCTATGTGCTGTCGTTTTGGCGCTTCCGTGGTTCACAGTTGTTCTTCGGTTTGCTGTTGTTCGGCTGCTTCCTGCCGTTCCAGACCGTTTTGCTGCCGGCCTCGTTCACCCTCGGCAAGATGGGGCTGGCCAGCACCACCACCGGCCTGGTGTTTGTGCACGTGGTCTACGGCCTGGCGTTCACCACGCTGTTCTTCCGTAACTACTACGTCAGCATTCCCGATGCGCTGATAAAGGCGGCGCGACTGGACGGTGCAGGATTCTTCACCATCTTCCGGCTGATCATCCTGCCGATGTCGACCCCGATCATCATGGTCTGCCTGATCTGGCAGTTCACCCAGATCTGGAACGACTTCCTGTTCGGCGTGGTGTTCTCCAGCGGCGACTCCCAGCCCATCACGGTGGCGCTGAACAACCTGGTCAACACCAGCACCGGGGCCAAGGAATATAACGTGGATATGGCGGCGGCGATGATCGCCGGGCTGCCGACCCTGCTGGTCTATGTGATCGCAGGCAAGTATTTCGTGCGCGGCCTCACGGCCGGCGCGGTCAAGGGGTAATCATGGCTACGCTTGAACTTCGCAATGTAAACAAGACCTATGGCGCCGGCCTGCCCGACACCTTGAAGAACATCGAACTGTCGATCAAGGAAGGCGAATTCCTGATCCTGGTCGGTCCCTCGGGCTGCGGTAAATCCACGCTGATGAACTGCATCGCGGGCCTGGAGACCATCACCGGCGGCGCAATCATGATCGGTGACCAGGATGTCAGCGGCATGAGCCCCAAGGATCGCGACATCGCCATGGTGTTCCAGTCTTACGCGCTGTACCCGACCATGAGCGTGCGCGAGAACATCGAGTTCGGCCTGAAGATTCGCAAGATGGCCCAGTCCGACATCGACGCTGAAGTGGCCCGTGTGGCCAAGCTGCTGCAGATCGCGCACCTGCTCAACCGCAAGCCGGGCCAATTGTCCGGCGGCCAGCAACAGCGGGTGGCCATGGGCCGTGCCCTGGCGCGTCGTCCGAAGATCTACCTGTTCGACGAACCGCTGTCCAACCTCGACGCCAAGCTACGCGTCGAGATGCGCACCGAAATGAAGCTGATGCACCAGCGCCTGAAAACCACCACGGTCTACGTCACCCACGATCAGATCGAAGCGATGACCCTGGGCGATAAAGTGGCGGTGATGAAGGACGGCATCATCCAACAATTTGGCACGCCGAAAGAAATTTACAACGACCCTGCTAACCTATTTGTGGCAAGCTTTATCGGTTCACCACCAATGAACTTCGTTCCTATGCGCCTAAAACGCAAGGACGGGGGGCTGGTGGCGCTGCTCGACAGCGGCCAGGCGCGTTGCGAATTGCCGCTGGGTATGAACGACGCCGGTCTGGAAGACCGTGATGTGATTCTGGGCCTGCGTCCGGAGCAGATCGTGTTGGCGGCGGGTGAGGGCAATGGTTCATCGAGCATTCGTGCCGAGGTCCAGGTCACCGAGCCGACCGGGCCGGACACACTGGTGTTTGTGCAGCTCAATGACACCAAGGTCTGCTGCCGTTTGGCGCCTGATGTGGCGCCGCAGGTGGGCGAGACCCTGACACTGCAATTCGATCCATCCAAGGTATTGCTGTTCGACGCCAACACTGGCGAGCGCCTCGGCACTGCTTCTTCATTGCCCGCACAGGGGCATGCGGACAATGTGGCCCAATTCAAAGGTCGCTGAAGTAGATAAGTTGTTGTTTTAGATGAAAAAAAGTAACCCGCGTTAGATAAAAACAGTTTAATAACAATAAAGACGAGGATGTAGGGATGAAAAAGCAACACAACAACACTCGGCTGATCTGCCAACTGTCAGCAGCAGCAGCCCTTGTACTGTCCGCCAATGCGATGGCGGCCGATGCATTCAGCGCCGATTCCAAGTGGATGACCGGCGATTGGGGCGGTGAGCGTACCAAGCTGATCGAGCAAGGTATCGACATCAAGGCTGACTACGTAGGGGAAATGGGCGCCAACCTGCACGGCGGCTATAACGACGACAAAACCGGCCGTTACTCCGACCAGTTCGGTCTGGGCGTAGCGCTGGACCTGCAAAAGCTGTGGGGCTGGGATAACACCCAGGCCAAGATCCAGCTGACTAACCGTAATGGCCAGAACATCTCCAACGACCGCATTGGCGACCCGCGTGCCGGCACGCTGAGTTCGTCGATGGAAGTCTACGGTCGCGGCCACATGGTGCGTCTGACCCAGTTCTGGATCCAGCACCAGATGTTCGACAACAAGTTGGACGTGAAGCTGGGTTACTTCGGTGAAGGCGAAGACTTCAACACCTTCCCATGCGACTTCCAGAACCTGTCGTTCTGCGGCTCGCAAGTGGGTAACTATGTAAATACCTGGTACAACTGGCCGGTTGCCCAGGCCGCGATCCGCGTGAAGTACAACATCACGCCGGAGCTGTATGCGCAAATCGGTGCCTACAACCAGAACCCATCGCAACTGGAGCACGGCAACGGCTTCAAGCTCAGCGGCAGCGGCACCAAAGGTACCGTGATTCCGGTGGAATTGGTCTGGTCGCCGAAGGTTAACAACCTGCCGGGCGAATACCGTGTGGGTTACTACAAGAGCGCCGCCGATGCCGCGGACGTACGTGAAGACGTCAACGGCAACGACGCTGCTACCACTGGCGCCGCCTTCCGTACCCGCAGCAGCAAGAAAGGCTACTGGTTCGTTGCCCAACAGCAACTCACCACCCATAACGGCGACGCTTCCCGTGGCTTGAACATCGCAGCCAACGCGACCTTCCACGACAAGGAAACCAACCTGGTCGATAACTACCAGTCGTTGATGCTGGTGTACAAAGGCCCATTCGACGCGCGTCCAAAAGATGACGTCGGCATTGGCGCTGCGCGCCTGCACGTCAACAATGACGTGAAGAAAAACGCCGAACTGCTTAACGTCGCCAATGGTGTGAGTGATTACGACAATCCGCTGTACACGCCTATTCGCGAAACCGAGTACAACTTCGAAATCAACTATGGCTTCCACGTCACCAACTGGCTGACCGTGCGTCCCAACCTGCAATACGTTGTCCAACCGGGCGGCGTGGATAAAGTCGACAATGCGCTCGTGGCTGGCCTGAAAATTCAGTCTACGTTCTAACGCTGTTGCGATAAGCTCCTTCTCTCTGTGCGCATTTTGCGGGTAGCCATGGCTATCCGCTTTTTTTTGGGTGGCACTGTGACGATATTCAGGACCGTGGCACATGCATGAGCATCCGCTCCAACGCTTTTTCAAATCCCTGCGCGAGCGTCCGGTGTTTGCCTGGGAACGCTTCCAGATGCGCGATGTGTTGGTGATCGACCATCCCCTGTGTCAGGCGGTGTTCAGTCGTCAGGGCGCGCAATTGCTGCATTTCCAACCCCGCGGCCAGAAACCCTGGCTGTGGTGCGCGGCCAAGTGGCCGCAGGTCGGCGCCATCCGTGGTGGTGTGCCCGTGTGCTGGCCGTGGTATGGACGCCACCCGAGCGAGAACGCCTGGCCCTCCCATGGCTGGGCGCGGCTGATCGACTGGAAGCTGCTCGACAGCGCCAGCGACGACGACGGCGTACGCCTGCATTGGCAGTTGCAGTTGTGCGACTGGCAGGTCGACCTGCATGCGCACCTGGGCGAGGCCCTGGAACTGCGCCTCAGCACCGAGCACCAGGACGAACTGCCGTGCCAACTGAGCCATGCGTTGCACGCCTATTGGCGTATCGGCAACGTCGGTGAGATAGCGCTGTCTGGACTCGATGGGGCCCAAGGCTATGACCAGCTCAACCGCCAGGTTTGCCAGCAGGAAGGTGAACTACGGGTAGATGGCGGATGCCAGCGGGTGTTCCAGCATGAGGGCGAATTGCACCTCAAGGATCACGCCTGGCAGCGCGAGTTGTGCATCGACACCGGTGACAGCGCCGACACCGTCGTATGGCATCCCGGCAGCCGGCCGCTATTGGGCGTCAGTTTCAACGAGGCGTCGGGGTTTGTCTGTGTGGAGTCGGCGATGGCCGGGGCGAGCCTGGCGCCGGGGGAGAGGGCGCATTTGAGTTTGCAGGCCAGGGCTGGCGTTTAGCGGTGTTGCGGGTGGCCTTATCGGGGGCTTGCCCCCGATAAGGCCAGTACAGCCAACACAAAGGCAGGCCTAGTTGAACTCATCCCCCACCGGATACCGGCTGTCGTTCAAGCTCTCTTTGATCTTGCGCAAATGCGGCTGGAAATCCACGCCACGGCGCAAGGTCATGCCGGTCGCCAGCACATCCAGTACCGTCAGTTGGATGATCCGCGAGGTCATCGGCATATAGATGTCGGTGTCTTCCGGCAGCGGAATGTTCAGGCTTACCGTACTGGCCTTGGCCAGCGGCGAGTTTTCGGCGGTCACACCCAGCACCGACGCGCCATTTCCCCGGGCGATGCGCGCTACTTCCACCAATTCGCGGGTGCGCCCGGTGTAGGAGATGATCACAAACAGCTCGCCCGTATGCGCCACTGACGCGATCATGCGCTGCATCAGCACGTCGGCATGGGCGGTCACCGCCAGGTTGAAGCGGAAGAACTTGTGCAGCGCATCCATGGCCACCGGCGCCGACGCGCCGAGGCCGAAGAAGTGGATCTGCCGGGCCTGGATCAGCAAATCCACGGCCTTGCTGATCAAGGCCGGGTCCAGGGCCTGGCAGGCGGCGTCCAGCGAGGCAATCGCGCTGCCAAAGATCTTCTGTGTATAGGCCTCAGGGTTATCATCGGCCTCCACAGCGCGGCTGACGTACGCTGCGCCACTGGCCAGGCTTTGCGCCAACTGCAATTTAAGTTCAGGGTAACCGCTGACGCCGAACGAACGGCAGAAACGGTTGACCGTAGGTTCACTGACCGAGGCGGCTTGGGCGAGGGCTGCGATCGAGAAGCGGGTCGCCTGCTGCGGGTTGAGCAGGATGACCTCGGCGACTTTTTTCTCAGCCTTGTTCAGTTCTTCGAGGCGGTTCCGGATCTGTTCCAGAAGATTTCGCACGCGGTCCATTCAGTCTTTCCTTCGGGCGACGATGCAAATAAAGGGCGGCAACTCACCGACGAGTAGCCCTTTGCGGTGGCCTATCCTACTGAGGGTAGCTGAACACCACCACTCGGAATGCGTATTTCGGGAAAATGTTGTGGTTATTACTACATTTTTCCTTGAGTGATGCCTTGAAAAAAGGTATTTGTAGCTTAACTTGATAAAAGAACAAACATCATGCCTTCGATAACCGTAGAACCCTGCACCTTTGCCCTGTTTGGCGCCTTGGGTGATCTGGCGCTGCGCAAGTTATTTCCTGCCCTCTATCAACTCGATGGCGCCGGGCTGCTGCACGACAACACGCGCATCCTGGCCCTGGCCCGTGAAGCCGGTTCCGAGCAACAGCACCTGGCCCATATCGAAAAAGAACTGCGCAAGTACGTCGGCAAGGAACTGGACGAGAGCGTCGCCCAGCGTTTCCTCGCGCGGTTGACCTATGTTCACGTCGACTTCATGAAAGCCGACGATTACGTGGCCCTGGCTGAAATCGCCGGCACCGAGCAACGCCTGATTGCCTACTTTGCCACGCCGGCTGCGGTGTACGGCGCGATTTGCGAGAACCTGTCCAAGGTCGGCCTGGCGGAAAATACCCGGGTGGTGCTGGAAAAACCCATCGGTTCGGACCTGGAATCCTCGCGTAAGGTCAACGACGCCGTGGCGCAGTTTTTCCCGGAAAACCGCACCTACCGTATCGATCACTACCTGGGCAAGGAAACTGTCCAGAACCTGATCGCCCTGCGTTTCGCCAACAGCCTGTTCGAAACCCAGTGGAACCAGAACTACATTTCCCACGTGGAAATCACCGTGGCCGAGCAGGTCGGGATCGAAGGCCGTTGGGGTTACTTCGACAAGGCCGGCCAACTGCGCGACATGATCCAGAACCACCTGTTGCAGCTGCTGTGCCTGATTGCCATGGACCCGCCCGCCGACCTGTCCGCCGACAGTATCCGCGACGAGAAGGTCAAGGTGCTCAAGGCGCTGGCACCGATCAGCCCGGATGGCCTGACTACCCAGGTGGTCCGCGGCCAATACATCGCCGGCTACAGCGCTGGCAAGCCGGTGCCGGGTTACCTGGAAGAAGAGAACTCCAACACCCAGAGCGACACCGAGACCTTCGTTGCCCTGCGCGCCGATATCCGTAACTGGCGGTGGGCCGGGGTGCCGTTCTACCTGCGTACCGGCAAGCGCATGCCGCAAAAGCTGTCGCAGATCGTGATCCACTTCAAGGAACCGTCCCACTATATCTTCGCCCCTGAGCAGCGCCTGCAGATCAGCAACAAGCTGATCATTCGCCTGCAACCGGACGAGGGTATCTCCTTGCGGGTGATGACCAAGGAGCAGGGCCTGGACAAGGGCATGCAACTGCGCAGCGGTCCGCTGCAACTGAATTTTTCCGACACTTACCGCAGCGCCCGTATCCCGGATGCCTACGAGCGGTTGTTACTGGAAGTGATGCGCGGCAATCAGAACCTGTTTGTTCGCAAAGATGAAATCGAAGCCGCGTGGAAGTGGTGTGACCAGTTGATCGCCGGGTGGAAGAAGTCCGGCGATGCGCCCAAGCCGTACGCGGCGGGGTCCTGGGGGCCGATGAGCTCGATTGCACTGATCACGCGGGATGGGAGGTCATGGTATGGCGATATCTGAATTGAAACTGCCTCAGGGCGTCACTGCCCATGAGTACCGTACGCCCGCGCTGCTGGCGGACGGCCTGGCCAATGACGTGGCCGAACAACTGCGCGCGGCCATCAGTGCCCGTGGCGAAGCGACCCTGGTGGTGTCCGGTGGCCGTAGCCCCGTGGCGTTTTTCCAGAACCTGGCCAAGCAGGGCCTGGACTGGTCCAAGGTCACCATCACCCTGGCCGACGAGCGTTGGGTGCCGGTGGAACATGCCGACAGCAATGCCGGTTTGTTGAAGCAGCACCTGTTGCAAGGCCCGGCAGCCAAGGCCAAGTTCCTCAGCCTGTACAGCGCCGCCGCCAACCTTGAAGACGCTGCCCGGCAGGCCGATCGCCTGCTGGCCGAACTGCCAGCCATTGATGTGCTGGTATTGGGCATGGGTGATGACGGCCACACCGCATCGCTGTTTCCCAACAGCCCGAACCTGAGCGAAGCCCTGCAGGCCGACGGTATCCGCCGTTGCTGGCCGATGCTGGCGCCGACTGTGCCGCACCAGCGCCTGACCATGAGTCGCGCGCTGCTGGCCACGGCCAACTACACCGTGCTGTCGATCTCCGGCAGTTCGAAATTGACCACCTTGAGCGCCGCGCTGGCCAGTGACGACGTTGCTGCCATGCCGATTCGCGCGTTTTTGCAACCTACTTTAGAGATTTACTGGTGCCCATGAGCCAAGGATCAGCCGCTATGAAAAGCCCTCAACCGACCGTGTCCATGGCGGATAAAGTTGCCCTGATCGACAGCCTCTGCGCCAAGGCGCGGATCCTGCCCGTGATTACCATTGCCCGCGAACAGGACATCCTGCCCCTGGCCGATGCCCTGGCCGCCGGTGGTTTGACCGCATTGGAAGTGACCCTGCGTTCGGAGTTCGGCCTCAAGGCCATCCAGGTCCTGCGCGAGCAGCGCCCTGAGCTGTGCACCGGCGCCGGCACCGTACTCGACCGCCACATGCTTGAAGCGGCCGAAGTGGCAGGCTCGCAATTTATCGTCACCCCTGGCATTACCCGCGACCTGCTGGAAGCCTCGGTGCACAGCCCGATTCCGCTGCTGCCCGGCATCAGCAATGCCTCTGGCATCATGGAAGGCTATGGCCTGGGCTATCGTCGCTTCAAGCTGTTCCCGGCCGAAGTCAGTGGCGGTGTAGCGGCCATCAAGGCCCTGGGCGGCCCGTTCGGCGAAGTGAAATTCTGCCCGACCGGCGGGGTTGGCCCGGCCAACATCAAGAGCTACATGGCGTTGAAAAACGTGATGTGCGTGGGCGGTAGCTGGATGCTTGACCCGGAGTGGGTCAAGAACGGCGACTGGGCGCGTATCCAGGAAGTCACCGCCGAGGCGCTGGCGCTGCTGGACTGATCTGATTTACCGAATCGTTGTTGCTGTGCTTGACGGCATTTTTGCGGTGCACTTGGTCGGTGTACCGCTTTTTTTTGCCTGCAAAAAACTGAGCCCTCTCCCACGTTTAATCGCTGCTTAGCTCGGTAATGGCGTTGACCAGCACATCGATGTCCGCCGCTGACGTCAGCAACCCTGGCGTCACCCGAATGCAGGTACCGAACGACGCTCCGACACGCGTGGTGGTAAACAGGTTGAAGTCCTTGAGCAACCGGTCCGCCATTACCTGCTGATCCCGGCCAATGAACTTGAATGCCGTAATCCCGCAATACAGCCGTGGATCGTCCGGCGTCAGTACCTCGATGCCCGGCAACGGCCGTACCCGGCTCACCCACAAATCCCTCAGGTAATTGACCCGGGCGCCCTTGGCTTTCGCGCCGCCCATTGCGCGATGCTCTTCAAACACCAGGGGCAAGGTCATCAGTGCCGGAAAGTTTGGCGTGCTGTACGACGTACGTGCACGAACGTCGGTGACGGGGTAGTGGAACTCGCCCATGTCCGGATCTATGTCAGCCAGGCGTTCGGGGGCGATATAGAGAAACCCCAGGGTCAGCGGCGCGCCGATCCATTTGTGCAGGTTGAAGCCGGCGAACTGAATGCCCAGCTCGGCGAGGTTGAACTCGATCTGGCCCAGTGCATGAGCGCCGTCGAGGATCACGTCGATGTCATGCTCACGTGCAGCCCTGGCGATGGCCTCGACAGGCATCACCAGGCCGGTGCGATGGGTCACGTGGGTCAGCGCCATCAGCTTGAGGCGCGGGTAGCGCTCGAACGCATCACGATAGGTCTGCACCAAACTGTCGAAACTGGCCGGATGAGCGTGGGACATTTCGATCACCTCCACCCCTCTGTAGCCGGCCAGCCAGCGCATGGCGCCTTTCACTGTGTCGTACTCCAGATCGCTGATCAGCACCTGATCGCCCGGTTGCAGGCGGTTGTAGTTGCGGATCAACGACTGCAACGCTTCGGTGGCATTGCGGGTGAATGTGACGGCTTCGGGGTCGGCATCGATCAGCTCGGCCAGTTGGCGGCGGATCGTCTCGTTCTCGCCCTGCTCGAAACGCTGGCGCACATGCACCGCGTTACTGCGGTTGATAAACGCCACGTGCTCCAGGTACTGCGCTTGCACTGCGTGGCTCATGCGCCCGAAGTAGCCGTTTTCCAGGTTGATCGGGCCTGGCTCCAGGGCATAGCGCTGGGCGATGGCCAGCCAGTGGGTTTCGTTATCTGCATTCCATGGCATGGCATAGGTTCCTAATGACGAGGGGCGGGTTTGCCGTGTTTGGCGCGCAGCGGTTCCAGCAGTTCGGACAAGCCGTTGTGGTCGATCTCCTGCATCAGGGCCAGCAGGCCGCCGAGTTCGCCGTGGGGGAAACCTTCACGGGCAAACCAGTTCAGGTACGGGCCGGGCAGGTCCGCGATGATGCGTCCCTTGTACTTGCCGAAGGGCATTTCGCGGGTGATCAGCAGTTCGAGTTTTTCGGGATTCATGAAGGCTCAGGCGTTTGCGTCGAGACCTTGGAAAATACAGGCATTCTGCATGAAGGCCAAATGACAGATCATGCAAATAACGTACATACAGATGGTTCAAATATTTTTAACTTGTTGAAAATAAACATAAAAGTATTTTTTAAAAAACTGGCACGGGCGCTGCAATCATTAAGGCAACCCTTCTTCACCTGCCTAAGGAATTGAAAAATGACCGACATCAACAAAGAATCCATCTCCGTACTCAACGACCTGATCGAGACCAGCATCGACGGCCAGAAAGGCTTCAAGGAATGCGCTGAAGATATCAAGCACCCAGAACTCAAGGCTTTGTTTGCCAAGCGCTCCGCTGACTGCGCCACTGCCGCCGCCGAACTGAAGACGGCCGTGCGTGCCCTGGGCGGTGACCCAGAAGATTCCGGTAGCGTAGCCGGTGCCCTGCATCGTGGCTGGGTCGACGTGAAGTCGATGGTGACCGGTAAAGATGAAGAGGCTGTGCTGAACGAAGCCGAGCGCGGTGAAGACCACGCACTGAAGGCTTACAAAGAAGCTATCGAGAAGATCACCAAGCACAATCTGCTGGGCATTCGTGACTTGGTTGAACGTCAGTTCCACGGCGTGCAACGTAACCACGACCAGGTGAAAGCCCTGCGTAACCAGGCTCGCGCTCAGTCGTAAGCCCTGCGCTGTAACAATTGTGGGAGGGGGCTTGCTCCCGATAGCGGAAGATCAGTCGATATTTCAATGACTGATCCTCCACTATCGGGAGCAAGCCCTCTCCCACATTTGCATTGTGCTGACTCTGAAATGGCTATCAGCCGATGCTGATCGGCGGCAGTTCGGTCAAGGTGACTACCTGCTGCTTGCGCGGTGCGAGGATTTCGGCTTCGCCATCCACCACCAGCTCATCACGCTGGTTGAACACGCGGGTGGCAATGCGTACGCGGAACTTAGGCAGCTTCTCGAGGATTTCCAGACGCACGGTCAGGGTATCGCCGATTTTCACCGGCTTCTGGAAGGTCATCTGCTGGCCGATATAGATCGTGCCCGGCCCAGGCAGCTCGCAGGCCACCGCCGCACTGATCAGCGCTCCGCTGAACATGCCGTGAGCGATACGCTCCTTGAACATGGTCGCCTTGGCGTATTCGGCATCCAGGTGCACCGGGTTGTGGTCGCCCGACATCGCGGCGAACAGTTGGATGTCGCGCTCTTCGACGGTCTTGCTGTAGCTGGCGGTCTGGCCAACTTCGAGGGCTTCGTACGGGGTGTTGGTTACCTGGGTCATCTAAAGGTGCATCCTGTGGCTAATCGATAATTTAAACGGATGATTTTAAAGGAAAAATTATTCGCAGCGGGCTGGCCTGCGCAAACTCAAGGCCTGGTCGAGCCACGTCAGCACATCCGCTGTGACTTCGTCGCGATTGGTTTCGTTGAACACTTCGTGACGCGCCTGTGGGTAGATAGTCAGTTGCAGGTTCCGGCAGCCGGCCCCGCGCAATGCGTTGGCCAGGCTTTTGAGACGCTTGCCTTCACTCACCGGATCACATTCGCCGCCCATCACCAGGATCGGCAGGCCGGGATCGATCTGCGCGAGATTGGACGCTTTGCTGATTTGCTGCAAGCCACCCAGCAGGTCGATCCACAGTTGGTTGGTGCAGCGGAAACCACAGAGCGGGTCATGGATGTACTTGTCGACCTCAACCGGGTCGCGACTGAGCCAGTCGAAACCGGTGCGATTGGGTTTGAACGCCTTGTTGAACGATCCGAATGACAGGAATTCAATCAATGCACTGCGCCCGCGCGGGCCCTGGCGCAGGCGTTCGGCGCGGGCGATGATTCGCGCTGCGCGATACAGCGCCACCGGCTGGAAATTCGAACCGCTGAGGATCGCACCGTCCAGGCTGGCGCTGTGGTGCAGCAGGTAGGCCTGGGCGATGTAGCTGCCCATGCTGTGCCCCAGCAAAATGATCGGAAGGCCCGGCTGCTGCTGGCCGATATGCTGATTGAGACTGGCCAGGTCACCCACCACCTTGTTCCAGCCGTCCTGCTCGGCGAACAACCCTAGCGTACCTTCGTCAGCGGTGCGGCCATGGCCGCGCTGGTCCAGCGCATACAGGCCGTAGCCGGCGCCGCACAAGGCCTGGGCCAGGCGCGCGTAGCGACCACTGTGCTCGGCCATGCCATGGGACAGCATCACCAGGGCCTTGGGCGTGCCGTCGGGCAGCCACTGGTTGACGTACAGGCGGCTGCGGTCATTCGCGGTCAGCCAGAAGGTGGTGTGGTTCATGGCGGTTCCTTTGCTCAGGGTCGTTGCAGTGTATAGCTCATCCCGAGGGTTGCGGCTGATCTGTGCAAGCCCTTGTAGGAAGATTCACGCAATTAATGAAGCTCAGTTCTGTATTTGCCTGTTTGGCCATTACTGCTAACGTCCCCAAAGCTCCGCTTTCTATAGCAGCACGCTTTTTATAGCTGCAGCGGCCGGACACACTCAGGTAAGAGGACAAGAATAATGCAACCTGATTTCTGGAATGACAAACGCGCGGCGGGTGTCCCCAATGACATCGACCTCACCAGCTACAAGTCGGTGATCGAAGTCTTCGAGCGTTCCTGCAAGGCTTTTGCCGACCGTCCGGCGTTCAGCAACATGGGGATCACGCTGACCTACGCCGAACTTGAACGCCAGAGCGCGGCGTTCGCCGGCTACCTGCAACAGCACACAGACCTCAAGCCCGGCGATCGCATCGCGGTGCAGATGCCCAACGTGCTGCACTACCCGGTTGCGGTGTTCGGTGCGCTGCGCGCCGGGCTGATTGTGGTCAACACCAACCCGTTGTACACCCCGCGCGAGATGCGCCACCAGTTCAAGGACGCCGGCATTCGTGCCCTGGTCTACCTCAACCTGTTCGGGGCGCGGGTGCAGGAGGTCTGCACTGATACCGAGATCGACTACCTGATCGAAGCCAGGATGGGCGACTTCATGCCCGCCGCCAAGGGCTGGTTGGTCAACACCGTGGTCGACAAAGTGAAGAAGATGGTGCCGGCCTATCACCTGCCGCGTGCGGTGTCGTTCAAGCGCGCGTTGCGCATGGGCGCGGGGCAGGGTCTGATCCGCCATCCGGTGAGCCTCGACGATATCGCCGTGCTGCAATACACCGGCGGCACCACCGGCCTGGCCAAGGGCGCGATGCTCACCCATGGCAACCTGGTGGCCAATATGCAGCAGGTGCGCGCGTGCATGTCGCAGATTGGCGAAGATGGCCATCCGCTGATCAAGGAAGGGCAGGAGGTGATGATCGCGCCGCTGCCGCTGTACCACATCTATGCGTTCACCGCGAATTGCATGTGCATGATGGTCTCCGGCAACCACAACGTGCTGATCACCAACCCGCGCGACATCAGCGGCTTTATCAAGGAGCTGAAGAACTGGCGCTTTACCGGGTTGCTGGGGCTCAACACGCTGTTCGTGGCACTGATGGACCATCCGGACTTCAAGAGCCTGGATTTCTCCCACCTCAAGCTCACCAACTCCGGCGGTACCGCGCTGATCAAGGCCACGGCCGAACGCTGGCAGCAGATCACGGGCTGTACAATCGGCGAGGGCTATGGCCTGACTGAAACCTCCCCCGTTGCCAGTACCAACCCCTATGGCAAGCAGTCTCGTCTGGGCACCGTAGGTATCCCGGTGCCGGCCACGGCGATGAAGGTGATTGATGAAGAGGGCGTCGAGTTGCCCCTGGGCGAGCGCGGCGAGCTATGTATCAAAGGTCCGCAAGTGATGAAGGGCTACTGGCAGCAACCGGTCGCCACCGCCGAGACCCTGGACGCCGAGGGTTGGCTCAAGACCGGCGACATCGCGGTGATCGACGCCGATGGTTTCATCCGCATTGTGGATCGCAAGAAGGACCTGATCATTGTCTCGGGTTTCAACGTGTATCCGAACGAAATCGAAGACGTGGTGATGGCCCACCCGGCGGTGGCCAACTGCGCGGTGATCGGCGTGCCGGACGATCGCACGGGGGAGGCGGTGAAACTGTTCGTGGTGGCGCGGGCCGAGGGCGTGAGCCTTGAAGAGTTGAAGAACTACTGCAAGACCAACTTCACGGGGTACAAGGTGCCCAAGCATATTGTGCTGCGCGAGTCGTTGCCGATGACACCGGTGGGCAAGATTTTGCGGCGTGAGTTGCGCGATATCGCCTGATTGGAATTGGGCTCGACAATGTGGGAGGGGGCTTGCCCCCGATGGCGATGTATCAGTCACCAAATGTGTTGGCTGAACCATTGCTATCGGGGGCAAGCCCCCTCCCACATTGCTGTCTATCGCCTTGAAGGGCCTATTCCAGAGCCTTTTGCTGGGTGATTTCACCCTTGTTTAGAGTGTGACCAAATATTGTAGGACAGTCATGATTATGACTGTAGGGCCCTCTTTTGGATCTAGTCGGCCCTTGGCAAAGCTGCTACTCTCGGCGCGCTTTGTGACCTCTCGGCCTGCTTGAACGCGCCAGACTCACCTAAAAAAACATACACCAATAATAATCGCATCAAATGCGATGATGAATTCGCGTCGCTGAGGAGTGGGCTTCCATGAACGTAGACTTTTGGAAGGATAAGTACCCCGCCGGGATTGCTGCAGACATCAATCCAGACGAGTATCCAAATATTCAGGCGGTACTGAAACAGTCCTGCCAGCGCTTCGCCAACAAACCGGCTTTCAGCAACCTGGGCAAGACAATCACCTACGGTGAATTGTACGAATTGTCCGGCGCGTTCGCCGCGTACCTGCAACAGCATACCGACTTGAAGCCCGGCGATCGTATCGCCGTGCAACTGCCCAACGTCCTGCAATACCCGGTCGCCGTATTCGGCGCTATCCGTGCCGGCCTGATCGTGGTCAACACCAACCCGCTGTATACCGCGCGGGAAATGGAACACCAATTCAACGATTCCGGCGCCAAGGCCCTGGTGTGCCTGGCCAATATGGCTCACCTGGCGGAAAAGGTCGTGCCCAAGACCGCCGTCAAGCATGTGATCGTCACCGAGGTTGCCGACCTGTTGTCGCCGTTCAAGCGCCTGCTGATCAACAGCGTCATCAAGTACGTGAAGAAAATGGTCCCGGCCTATCACTTGCCCAAGGCGATCAAGTTCAACGAGGTGCTCGCCAAGGGCCACGGCCAACCGGTCAACGATGCCAGCCCGGCCAGCAGCGATGTGGCCGTGCTGCAATACACTGGCGGTACCACCGGCGTGGCCAAGGGCGCGATGCTTACCCACCGCAACCTGGTGGCCAACATGCTGCAGTGCAAGGCGCTGATGGGGTCGAACCTCAATGAAGGGTGCGAGATTCTCATCACCCCGCTGCCGCTGTACCACATCTACGCGTTCACCTTTCATTGCATGGCGATGATGCTGATCGGCAACCACAACATCCTGATCAGCAACCCGCGCGACCTGCCGGCGATGGTCAAGGAACTGTCGAAGTGGAAGTTCAGCGGCTTTGTCGGCTTGAACACGTTGTTCGTGGCGCTGTGCAACAACGAAGGTTTCCGCAAGCTGGACTTCTCTGCACTGAAAGTCACCCTGTCGGGTGGCATGGCCCTGCAGCTGGCGGCGGCCGAGCGTTGGAAGGCCGTGACCGGTTGCAACATCTGCGAAGGCTACGGCATGACCGAGACCAGCCCGGTGGCGACGGTCAACCCGATCCAGAACATCCAGATTGGCACTATCGGCATTCCGGTGCCGTCGACCCTGTGCAAAGTCATCACCGATGACGGCGTCGAGTTGGCCCTCGGTGAAGTCGGCGAACTGTGCGTCAAGGGCCCGCAGGTGATGAAGGGCTACTGGCAGCGCGAAGACGCCACCGCGGAGATTCTCGACAGCGAAGGCTGGCTGAAGACCGGTGACATCGCGATCATCCAGCCGGACGGCTACATGCGCATTGTCGACCGCAAGAAGGACATGATTCTGGTCTCCGGTTTCAACGTCTACCCCAATGAACTCGAAGACGTGCTGGCGACCCTGCCGGGCGTGCTGCAATGCGCGGCCATCGGCGTGCCGGACGAAAAATCCGGGGAGCACATCAAGATCTTCATCGTGGTCAAGCCGGGGGCGACCCTGACCAAGGACCAGGTGATGGAGCACATGCGCGCCAATGTCACCGGCTACAAGGTGCCCAAGGCCGTGGAGTTCCGCGATGCGTTGCCGACCACCAACGTGGGCAAGATCCTGCGTCGTGAGTTGCGCGATGAAGAGCTGAAGAAACTCGGTCTTAAAAAGTAACGTAACCCAAATGTGGGAGGGGGCTTTCCCCCGATGGCGGTGTGAAGTCAACCGATTCAGTGACTGACACTCTGCTATCGCGGGCAAGCCCCCTCCCACATTTTTTTTGCCGCGTTCCTACAGGGCGAACTGCGCGAAGTTGACACCGGCACCCGCCGGACGCACATCCTTCAGGAACGAATCCTTGTCCGCGCTCAGCTCCAGGGTAATCTCCGGCTTGCGCTTGCCCGCATTGCGCACCACCAGCCCTTCGAGCTTTTCACGCAGGAATACCGTCGGCACCTTCAGGTGCAGCAACTGGTCGGTCTCGGCGTTGTGCATCAACAGGTGAATCCACTCGTACTGGCCCACGGCAATCCGCGCCACCGGCAAGTCGAACCACCAGATATTGCGTTTGCGGTCCAGGTCGGTGAAATGGCAGTTGTTGACGCCGAGAACGGCACCGCCCAGTTCCTGGTTTCTGCGGGCGATGGCCTGTGCTTTATTGAGTTTCATAACCTTCCTACGGGATCTGTTATTCAGCGTTATAGCCTGAATGTGCCGCGCATTCTCGTGGGTTGGCCGCAAAACATAAAGCCAAACCTGCGCATGGCGATGAAATGCCCACCGAAAAATAATTGAAACTCTGCCGAACAGCCCCCGGTCAATCTCTAGGTAATGACCAAAACCCTTGATTGTTCTTTCGGAGGCATACCATGAGCAGCACATCGGATAAGGTAAAAGGCGTCGCGAACGAAGCTGTCGGCAACATCAAGCAAGGCGTCGGCAAAGTGACCGGCAACGATAAGTTGCGTGCTGAAGGTGTCATTCAGGAAAAGAAAGGCGAAGTGCAGAAAGCCGTCGGCGACACCAAGGACGCCGTGAAAAAAGCGACCCGGTAAACCTGAATCGCTGGCTGTGTTCATTGAGCCCAACGGCCATCCACGGATGGCCGTTTTTATGTGCGGCGGTGCAACTAAACTCTTGAAATTGTTTCAAAGTCGCCAGATAGGCTACTTTGATGTAGAAAACGGCCCCTGAGTCGCCCCTGAACTCAACCTTTTTGCGGCGAAAGGAGACGCTATGATTTTTCCGGTACTCGATGGCCTCAAGCTGCACACAGTGCTGGTGCGCACGGTCAAGGAATTCGTCAACGACGAGATGTCGACTTACGCCTCGGCACTGGCCTACCAGATGCTGTTTTCCTTGTTTCCGTTCCTGCTGTTCCTCATTGCCTTGATCGGTTTCCTGCACCTGCCGGACTTTTTCACCTGGCTGCGCCTGCAGTCGGAACTGGTGTTGCCGCCCCAGGCCCTGGAGCAGGTCAACCCGGTGATCGACCAGTTGCAGCAGTCCAAGGGTGGCCTGCTGTCGGTGGGTATCGTGATTGCACTATGGACCGCCTCGGCCGGCGTGCGCTTGATGATGAGCGCGATGAACGCCGCCTACGACGTGGTCGAAGGGCGGCCGATCTGGAAGCGGTTTCCGTTGTCGATTTTCTACACCGTGGGCATCGCCGGCATGCTGCTGGCCGCCGCCGCGCTGATGGTGCTCGGGCCGCAGGTGATGGAGTGGCTGGCGGGGCAAATCGGTATGCAGGAATTCGTGGTCACCTTGTGGACCATCCTGCGCTGGCCGCTGATCGTGGTCCTGCTGATGTTCGCTGTGGCCCTGATGTACTACGTGATGCCCGATGTCGAGCAGAAATTCCGCTTTATTACCCCAGGTTCCGTGCTGGCGGTGGTGGTGTGGATCGTCGCGTCCCTGGGCTTTGGCTACTACGTCAAGACCTTCGCCGACTACAACGCCATGTATGGCAGTATCGGTGCAATCATTGTCCTGCTCCTGTACTTCTATATTTCTGCTGCCGTGTTGTTGCTCGGTGCGGAGATGAATGCCGTGATCGAGCACATGTCCGCCGAAGGCAAGGACCCCGGCGAAAAGGCATTCGATACACACACCCACGTGAGTGAGAAACAGCACGTCTCTGGCCTCGGCCGAGACCATTCCAAGCCCACCCCTGACGAAGTCTGATCGATGATCCGTGAAATCCTGAAAATGGGCGACGAACGCCTGCTGCGTATCGCGCCACCGGTCCCGCCGGAAATGTTCGACAGCCCCGAGCTGTGGCAGTTGATTGATGACATGTTCCAGACCATGGAGCACGTCGGCGGCGTCGGCCTGGCCGCACCGCAGATTGGCGTCGACCTGCAACTGGTGATCTTTGGTTTCGAGAGCAGTGAACGCTACCCGGACGCTCCGGCCGTACCACAGACGATCCTGATCAACCCGCTGATCACACCGCTGAGCCCGATACTGGAAGAGGGCTACGAAGGTTGCCTTTCCGTACCCGGCCTGCGTGGCGCGGTAGACCGTTACCAGCAGATTCGCTACGAAGGTTTCGACCCCAAGGGCGAGCCGATCGTACGTATCGCCGAAGGCTTCCACGCGCGCGTGGTGCAGCATGAATGCGACCACCTGATCGGCCGGCTGTACCCGTCGCGGATCACCGACTTCAGCAAGTTCGGGTTTATCGAAGTGATGTTCCCGGACATGGACCCGACGGCCGACGAATAACCTCGCCGATGCCCACAAATCCCTGTGGAAGGGGCTGGTTTGCCCCCGCCACATGGGGGCGGCGGTGAGTCAGATCATTTGGCTGGTTTGACGAACCGCAACGTCATCCGGTCCGATTCGCCAATCGCCACATACCTGGCCTTATCCTGCTCGCCCAGCTTCAACGTCGGCGGCAAGGTCCAGACGCCGCCGGCATAGTCCTTGGTGTCCTTCGGGTTGGCGTTGACCTCACTCTGCCCGGCCAGTTTGAACCCGGCATCGGTCGCCAGCTTCACCACCTGCGCCGTGGTCAGGTAACCACTGTCCTTGATGGCGTCAAGGTTTGCGCCGTCCTTGGCGCGATGGTCTTCCACCCCCAGCACGCCACCCGGTTTCAACACCTTGTAGAACCCGCTGAAAGTGGCCTCGGCGGTATCGGCCAACACCCAGTTATGCACATTGCGGAACGTCAGCACGGCATCCGCCGAAGCGGGTTTGCCGAACACCGGGGCCTTGGGATCGAACTCGACCACTTCAGCCTTGGCGTAGCGCGCCGGGTCGGCGGCGAATTTCTTTTTCAGGTTTTCTTCCGACGTGCGCGCGTAGGCACTCACACTGGGGGCCTGCACGGCGGCGATGTAGTGCCCGTGGTCCTTGAGCAGCGGTGCGAGAATCTCGCTGTACCAGCCGCCACCTGGGGTGATTTCGATCACCCTCTGCTGGGCGCCCAGGCCAAAGAACTCAAGTGTCTGCTGCGGATGGCGATAGACGTCACGCGCGCTGTTGGCCGGGTCGCGCCAACTGCCGGCCAGCACACTGGCGTATTGCTTGGCGGTAATCGGCGCGTCGGCGGCCTGGCTGAAGGTTGGCGCGAGGAGGGCGGTGAGGGACAGAGCTGCAAGCGTCGTTTTCATGATCATCCTGTAGAGGGCTTCTGTGCCGTCGAGGCTAGCATGGGCCCAGTGTCGGCCGATCACACATTATCCGAGGTCGACCTCACCAAAGGTTCTAAGCCCATCGCAATCATCGGCTTGTTACGCTTGTAGCGCACCAGTCGTTCGCTGAGGGATTGCGGCAACAGCGTGTCCTGGGTAAAGCCCATGCGCTGATAAACGCCTTCCAGCTCCGGATGACAGAGCAGCCACACCGTGCCTTCCACATCTGCCACCGCCGCACCGATCAAGCGGGCTGCCAGACCCTGGCCGCGATACGCCGGGTCGACAAACACGCCCGTCAACCATTGCCCGCCAACCACGGGCGTGAGGCACAGGCCGGCGACAATCTCGCGGCGGTGCGCCACCCACAGACGTCCGCCCTTGAGCGCCTTCATCGACGACTGGTGGCTGCGATAAAACTTGTTCAGCAGCGGCCACAGGGGCTCTGCCAGCAGATCGATGGTCAACTCGGGCATGGTCTTCAGGCAGCGTAATCACGGGCCGAGGATTATAAGCGCCTTCTGTAGGGCAATAGGTGGTATACCCAGTGTTACATCCCCTGTAAGTGGAGCACGCATCATGGCCAAAGGTATGGATTCAAAGAAAGCCGCGAAGAAGAAACCGGCAAAAACCGCCGACGAAAAACGCGCCGACAAGAAAGCCAAGAAAACCGACACAGGTCTGTTCGGTCACTGAGTGACAAGCTTATAACCCAATGATCTGCCAGATTTTCCCGCCTCATTGCACAGAGCAGGAAACACCTGCTCTGAGCTGCCGCACGCCCCCTCTACCGGAACAGCGCACAGCCTCTGTGCCGCATGCAGCCCCCCGTCATTGCAGGCGAGCCGGTGCCACACTGGCGTCTATTTCAGATCATGAATTTTCGGCGGCCAGCGCGGCGATGACCGTTGGCCGCTCGCCCACCCGCTGTTGAAACGCCGCCAGCGCCGGCCACTTGCCCAGATCAATGGCGTGAAACCCCGCCCAGCGCAGCACCACGAACAGGTAGGCATCCGCTACCGAATAGTGCGCGCCTAACAGGTAATCCTGGTGCTCCAGGGTCTGCACCAGCACCGCGAAGCGCTTGAACAGCGTGGCCTGGAACGAGGCTTTGACCTCGCCCTGAATCGCATTGTTGAAAAACACTGCCAACCCACCATGAATTTCAGTCGCAATAAAATTCAGCCACTCCTGCAAGCGCACGCGCTCCCAGCTGCCATTGGCCGGGGCCAGGCCCGCGTCGGGTTTGAGGTCGGCCAGGTATTGCAGGATCGCGCTGGCTTCGGTCAACACCTGGCCGTTGTCCAGTTGCAGCGCTGCCACATAGCCCTTGGGGTTGATCTGCAGGAAGTCCTGGCCATCGGCAGTGGTTTTGGCCTGGTTATCCACGCGCACCAGGTCGAACGGAAGCGCCAATTCGCGCAGCACGATATGGGGGGCGAGGGAACAGGCATTGGGGAAGAAATACAGTTTCATCTGTGACAGCTCCGTTGAATTTGCGCCAGTCTCACCGCCGTGGCACCTTGCGTAAAATTAAACCTTCGGATCCCTGCCATAAGGACAGCGACTGTCATGATGAACCTGATGCACTGGCGCCTGCTGGTGGCGGTGGCCGATCACGGCAGCATCACCGCCGCCGCCGGACATGTCGGCATGACCCAGTCCGCCGCCAGCCAGGCCATGGCTGGCATGGAGGCGACGCTGGGTGCGCAGTTGTTTACCCGCGAGCCGCGCAAGACCTTGCCCACCGCCCTGGGGCTGAGTGTGATCGAGCAGGCGCGGGTGATGCTCGGGGCCTTGCAGGCGATTCGCAGTACTGTGGATGAAGCCAGGCCCATGCTGCGGGGGACGATTCGCATCGCTAGTTTCCCCATGGTACTCGCGACCTTTCTGACGCCGTTTTTGCAACGTTTCCGTCAGTTATATCCCGGTATCGACGTCACCACCCTGGATGTTACCGATAACGAGGTGCTGACCCTGCTCGAGGCCGACCTGATCGACCTGGGCGTGGTGCTCAACCCCAAGCCCGAGCGCCAGGCCACCATATTGGGCCGTGACTGCTGGATGGCAGTGCTGCCGACGAACCATCCACTGGCACAACGCCCGGCCGATGCAAGCGTAAGTCTTGAGGAACTGTTCGAACAAGCCTTCGTGCTTGCCACCGGTGGTTGCAGCGCCAATGCCCGCAGCCTGGGCGCCGCGGTAGGGCTGACCCTGCGCGATATCCGCGTGGAAGTCCGCGAATGGAGCAGCGCCTTCAGCCTGGTACGCGAAGGCGTTGGCGTGACGCTGGTGCCGGAGATGGCCCTGCCGGTCGAGCGCCAGGGTTTACGCGTGATGCCGCTGACAGCGCCTCGGTACCGCGAGTTTGCCCTGGTCGGTTCACCCAACCGCCCGCCTTCGGCCGCCGCCGCCGCGTTGTTGAAGATGCTGGCTGAACGTTGATGCGCTTGAATCCACCAGGGGGCGATGGATCAGTCGCCCAAGGTTGAGACTGACACCCAGTGATCGGGAACCGGCCCGCTCGCCATCAGGGGGCCGGTTTGCTGTACGACAGCGCCAAGTCGCAGACAGGGTTTGCCTTGCGCGGTTGCTTAGATCGCCGCGAGGGTGTCTTTCACCGACTGCGCCTGGGGCGCCGCGGTCTTCGCCGCTACCTGCTGCTCTTGTTGTACTTTCACGCGCTCAGCCACCTGCTTGGCGATCGCATCCTGTTTTTCCTGGGGCATGGCCTGCACTTGTTCCTCGGTCAACCCTTGCTCCTTGAGTAACTGCTCGCGGATACGTTCGGCCGGGGTTTTGCTCATGTAATCGGTGAAGTCTGCGCGTGCGCTGCTGGTGGTGGAACCGGCGGCGGGTACATCCGTGGTCGCCGGAGTGGCTGCCGTGCTCGCTTGCAACTGCACACGGGTCTTGGCGAAGGCTTCGTCGATGCGATCGTTGGCCTTGTCCAGTGCCTTCTGTACAACTGGCACGGTCACGCTTTGCTGCGCCGCTTGCAGGGCACCGCTGTATAGCGTGCTGGCGGCGGCGTTGGCGGGGTCCATATCGGGGCGCTTGAGCTGTTGGACGGTCGATACGGCTTGAGTGTTGTTGTTAACCAGCATGATGGTTCACCTGGGGAAATGTACGGTGCCTCATGAGGAGCAATTAGCGTGCCGGGCAGCATCACCCCGGTTTTACTGGGGGGCGCGCGGCCGTCGCGGCAACAGTTGTCCCGTCGACGGCCAATCGTTGCCGTCAGTGGGCGATATTTTCCAACGCCAGATTGCGCGTACGCGGCCCGAACCAACTGATGGTGATCATCACGATCAACATGCTGCTGGCGATAAACGCCAACACGCCCGGGGTACCCAGGTGTTCGAGGATAAAACCGATCAACAGGCTGCTGAACACCGTGGACAAGCGGCTGAACGAATAACAGAACCCCACCGCCCGCGCGCGGATATTGGTCGGGAACAGTTCGCTCTGGTACGAGTGATAACTGAAGCTCAACCAGGCATTGCAGAAAGTGATCATCACCCCGCAGATCACCAACCCTACCGCCGTGGTCTGCAGGGCGAACAGGCTACCGAAGATCATCGCGCCCATGGCCGAGCCGACAATCTGCCATTTGTTTTCAAAGCGGTTGGCCACCTTCACGAACAACAACGGCCCCAAGGGGTAGGCGAGCGTGATGATAAAGGCGTACAGCAAGCTGTGGGTCACGCTGACTCCCTGGCCCGAGAGCAACGCCGGCAGCCAGTTGCCAAAGCCGAAAAAACCGATGGCCTGGAACACATGGAACACGATCAGCATCAACGCACGGCGGCGGTACGGGGGTTGCCAGATATCGGCAAAGCGGCCGCTGCCTTGCACGCTGACGGTTTCCGGTTCGGGCTCATCCAGCGGCTGGCCGTAATCCTTCTGACAGCGGGCTTCGAGGTTGTCCATGATCGCACTGGCTTCGCCGAAACGACCTTTCTGCGCCAGCCAACGCGGTGATTCCGGCAGGCGCTTGCGCAGTTGCCAGATAAATAGCGCAAACACTGCACTCGACAGCACTACCCAGCGCCAGCCGGCGACGCCGAACGGCGCCTGGGGCACCAGCCACCACGACATCAAGGCCACCGCCGGCACCGACAGGAACTGGATGAAAAACGCAAAGGCGAACGCCGAGCTGCGCATGCGCTTGGGCACCAGTTCCGACAGGTAAGCGTCGATGGTGACCAGCTCGATGCCCAGACCGATGCCCACCAGGAAGCGCATGCAGATGATGCCCAGGGCGGACGTCTGGATACCCATCAACACCGTGGCGACGGTGTACCAGATCAACGCGAAGGTGAAGATCGCCCGGCGCCCGAAGCGGTCGGCGATGGGGCTGAGCAGGCTGGCCCCGAGGAACAGGCCAAGAAAGGTCGCCGAGGCGAACGCGGCCTGGTCGGAGAAGCCGAATACACCGCCGCTGCCGGTGGCAAAGATGCCGTCCTTGATCAGCCCCGGGCTGATGTAGGCGGTCTGGAACAGGTCATACAGCTCGAAAAAACCGCCAATCGACAGCAGTGCCACCAGGCGCCAGATACTGGCGACAGCGGGCAGGCGGTCGATGCGCGCGCTGATATGGGCGGCACGGACCGGGTCGATGCCGTCCGTGGCAGAGGCAGTGAGTGTCGACATGGGGCAGATTCCAGGGGCAGTGAAGTGGAATCTTAGCCTGCTAACGGAAATCGCCGCTTGTGAAGTTGCCCGCGATGGCACGCCGATTCGCTGATTTATTGCGCGTCGGCGTGGTGTTTCAAGGTTTTATGGCGTGTGCTCAGAAGGTGATCGGAATTTCAAAGGCCTGGAACGCGTCATCCACCGGTTGATAGCCCAGCACGCGCGTGGTTTCGCTTAAATCCAGGCGCTTGAAGCGGTTATTGGAGATGCCATGGGCGATCAGGTGTTTGACGCCGGCTGTTTCCACTGCACGTTGCAGCAATTGCACCGCGTCACGGGGGCTAAGCCAGGCGCTGAGGTCGCGGGCGTTGCGCAGGTCATGGGCCTCGGGGAATTCGAAGGCGCCGATGCGCAGGGCGATGGTCGATAGCGGGGTTTTCGCTGCGTAATAACCGCATAACGCCTCGCCGTAGCATTTGCTCACGCCATACAGGTTGGCAGGCAGCACGGGCATGCCGGGGGTGATCTGGCGGTCTACCGGGTAGCCTTCGATGGTCTGGGCGCTGCTGGCAAATACCAGGCGCTGCACGCCTGCGGCCACGGCGGCTTCGAACAGGTAGGTGGTGGCGAGGATATTGTTGGGCAGCAACTCCTCGAACGACGCGCTGGCGTGGGGGATGCCCGAAAGGTGCACGATCACGTCGATGCCTTCGAGCAGGGCGGTGAGGGTGGAGCGGTCGCTAAGGTCGGCGTGTACGAAGCGGTGGTCACCCAGGTCGAAATCCGGCGCGACGCGGTCAGTGAGGATGAAACGGTAGCGGTCTTTCGAAGCCTCGAAAAATGTCTTGCCGATTCTGCCGCAAGCGCCGGTGAGCAGTACGTTGAATCCTTTCACGTGGCTGTCCTTGTGCTTAATTGTGACCGTCGAGGGCGAAGGTCTTGAAGCCGGCGTGCTGGCTGAGCCGCTGGTAGTACGCCGCAATGGCGGGGTAGGGCGGCCGCTGCATGGGCGTCATCTGCCAGCGATGCACCGAGAGGCCGATCAGGATGTCGGCGAGGGTGAAATCATCGCCGGCCACGTAGGCGCCGGTTTTAGCCAACTGTTGTTCCAGCAGCCCCATCTTGTCGTTCCAGGCCTGCACGCCGGCTGCGATACGTTGCGGGTCCTGATGGTCGGGGCTATTGCGCACCAGCGCCTGGAAGGCATAGCCCCAGGACGGGTTGAGTTCGGTCGCCTGCCAGTCCATCCACTGCTCGACCCGCGCGCGCGGTGCGGGGTCGATGGGCAGCAGGTCATGGCGTTGGTAGAGGTTCACCAAATAGCGGCAGATGGTGTTGGATTCCCACAGCACGCCGTGGTCATCGATCAGTACCGGTATTTGGGCATTGGGGTTCAGGGCCAGGAATTCGGCGGATTGGGTGGGTTTGAAACCGATGCCCCAGTCTTCGCGCACGTAGTCTATGCCCAGTTCCTGGCAGGTCCACAGGACTTTGCGCACGTTGATCGACGAGGTACGGCCCAAGATTTTCAGTGAGTGTCCCATGGTGCTTTCCTGGCGGTGGAGAGTGGTTAATCTAGCAGGGGCCAAGTAGGCACGGTTAAAAAATGTGGGAGGGGGCTTGCCCTCGATAGCGGTGAGTCAGTCAGCCTGTCTGTAGCTGACCCACTGAAATCGGGGGCAAGCCCCCTCCCACATTTTTATCCAGTAGGGCCTTAGCAGCGTGGTGCGTGCTGGTCCATGGCTTTGCCCACCAGCAACACGCTTAGTTCGCTCAATTGGTGAATGGCCAGGGCAACATCACGGTGTTTGCCGGTAAGGTCATCAGACAGGTCGAGCAGCAAGGTGCTGACGGAGCACACGGTTTCGTAGCTGTTGATCAGCAGGGTTTCGGTGGGGACATCGGGGATGAGCGTGAACAGCGTAGTCGGGGGATTGACGCTTTGCATGGTTGAAGTACCTGGCTGTGCCAACACCCTAATCGCTACTAAACGAATGGGTGGCAGCTGTACGCAGGTTAGTAGACCGGTAATCCCACACAAACCCGGCGCACCCGAAGGCGCCCTACGCACAGCCACCATGGTTGGCTTATGCATATGTGTGGAGAGCTTCAGGCTACTAAACCCGATCACCGAGAAATTCAGCGACCGGCAAACCTTAAAGATCACCCCTCAAGCGCACAAGCCGGCGGATTCTGACGTAAGCGTAGGCAACCGGGCAAGGCGCTTACCGCAATGTCAGCCTCATCCTACAGGCGTCCTACGTGCTTTCCCGCACCTGCAATTCAAACCCCATATCCACTACCGGCTTGGCGATCTTGTTACCCGCCATGATCGTCAACAAATGCTCCGCCGCACGTCGACCGATCGCTTCCCTGGGGGTGCTGATGCTGCTCAAGCGCGGCACCATGAAAGACGACGCTGGCAGGTCGTTAAAGCCCAGCACGGCCACGCGCTCCGGCACGTTGATGCCATGGCGCAGGGCTTCCAGCAGCGCACCTTGCGCCAGGTCGTCGTTGCCGAAGAAGATCGCGTCCACATCCGGGTGCGCCGCCAGCAATTGCAGGAACAGCTCGCCACCCAGGCCGACCGAGGAAGGGCGCGGTGTCAGCAGTTCCAGCGCCGGGTCGTACAGCCCTGCTTGTTGCAACGCCCGGCGGAAACCCTCGCCGCGCAGCAGGGTACGTTGGTCCAGTTGCGCACCGATATAGGCCAGGCGCTTGCGCCCACGGGAGAGCAAATGCGCCGCTGCCGTTTCACCTGCGGCCAACTGTGAGAAACCCACGCAGTTCACGCCCGCATTAGGGTCCAGATCCATCATGTACACACAGGGCACATTGCTGGCCTCGACCATCCGTCGCGCGCTTTCGGTGCGATCGAACCCGGTCAGCAGCAACCCCCGTGGCTGGTAGGCCATGTAGTTGCGCAGCAGGTTTTCTTCTTCATCGCGCGAGTAATGGGAGTTGCCGATCAGTACTTCGAACCCCTTGGGCCGCAGTACCTGATGGATGGCTTCGAGGGTTTCGATAAACAGCAGGTTGGACAACGACGGCACCAATACCACCACCGAATGGCTCTGGGCCGAAGCCAGGGCGCGGGCGGCGGGGTTGACCACATAGTTGAGTTCGGCGGCGGCTCGCTGCACTTTTTCCACCAGTTCGGTGGCCACGGTGCTGATGCCGCGCAGCGCGCGCGAGGCGGTAATCGGGCTGACGCCGGCCAGGCGGGCGACTTCATTGAGGGTAGGGCGACCGGTGGTGCGGGTATTTTTATCGTTCTTAGAGGTCATCAGGCGGCTTGCCAAACAAAAATCGAGGCACTAAGGTAGCGCTGTCTCCAAAAGGCTGCAAATTATTGAACTTTGGGTTGCCTGATCCGGTTCAAATGATTGGAGCGGATGCACGCGTCACTCCATAAAAATGACAAGACGGCGCGGGAAAAGCCTGTTTTTGCACTCGCCTTACAGCGTGCAAAGGTAGCGCTATCTGCGTCCTGAGGTGTTCCATGAGTCAACCTGTTACCGCCCTGGTCATCATGGGTGTTGCCGGCTGTGGCAAGACCAGCGTCAGCGAGGCCCTGTGCCGCCTGAACGGTGCCACGGCCATTGAAGGCGACAGCTTTCACCCCGCCGCGAACATCGAAAAGATGAGCGCCGGCCACCCCCTCAACGACGACGACCGCGCCGGCTGGCTCGACATCCTGTGCGATGAACTGCGCCGCTCGCTCAAAGCCGGTGAACACCCGGTACTCACCTGCTCCGCGCTGAAAAAGAAATACCGCGACCACCTGCGCGAAGCCGCGCCTGGCCTGGGCTTTGTATTCCTGGAACTGACCCGTGAAGTCGCCGCCGACCGCGTGTCCCATCGCCCCGGCCATTTCATGCCGGCCAGCCTCATAGACAGCCAGTTCGCCACCCTTGAATCGCCCAAGGGCGAGCCCCTGACCCTGGCTCTAAACGCCAGCGAAGACAGCGTCGAGGCGCTGGCCGAGCAGACCAACGCCTGGTGGCTGCAACACGGTTTTGAACCAACCCGATAATTTTTTGCCGGACAAGATAGCGCTATCCCCGGCAGGAAATTCAACACCCGTTTTAATAACAACAACAAACAGGAGAGACCCCCCATGTTTGGCATGTCCCACGAGTCGTACCTGCTGTTAGATGCAGTCGTTACCATCATCGGGCTGATCGTATTGATTACCCGGTTCAAGGTTCACCCGTTCATTGCGCTGATCATCGCGGCCGGCTTCCTCGGCCTGACCTCGGGTATGCCCGTGGACAAGATCATCAAGGCATTCCAGGACGGTTTCGGCGGGGTGCTTGGCTTTGTCGGCATCATCCTCGCGCTGGGTACGATGCTCGGCAAGATGATGGCTGAATCCGGCGGTGCCGATCAGATCGCCCAGACCTTGATCCGCGCCTTCGGCAAGGAAAAGGTCCAGTGGGCCATGATGTTCGCCGCGTTCCTGGTGGGCATTCCGCTGTTCTTCGAGATCGGCTTTGTGCTGTTGATCCCGTTGGTGTTTATCGTTGCGCGCCGTACCGGCGTGTCGCTGATCAAGATCGGTATCCCGTTGCTGGCCGGCCTGTCGGCGGTGCACGGCCTGGTGCCACCGCACCCGGGTCCACTGCTGGCCATCGGCGTGTTTGGCGCGGATATCGGCAAGACCATCCTGTATGGCCTGATCGTCGCACTGCCGACGGCCATCATTGCCGGCCCGATCTTCGGTACGTTCATTGCCAAGTACATTCCCGGCAACCCGTCCCAGGAGTTGGTCGACCAATTGGCCCGCGAGTCGGAGCACAAGACGTTGCCGAGCTTCAGCATCACCCTGATCACCGTGCTGCTGCCGGTGTTCCTGATGCTGCTGAAAACCTTCGCCGACATCGCCCTGGCCGAAGGCCACGTGGTGCGCAACTGGATGGACATGATCGGTCACCCGATCAGCGCCTTGCTGCTGGCCTTGCTGCTGTCGCTGTACACTTTTGGCCATCGCCAGGGTATCCACTCCAAACAAATCCTCAAGCTGCTCGACGCCAGCCTGGCGCCCACTGCCGCGATCATCCTGATCATCGGTGCCGGTGGTGGCTTCAAGCAGATGCTGGTGACCAGCGGTGTGGGTGACGTGATCGGCCATATGGCGGTCAACGCGCAGATCAACCCGATTTTGCTGGCGTGGCTGGTGGCGGCGGTGATTCGTGTGGCGACGGGTTCGGCGACCGTAGCGACCATTACGGGTGCTGGCATTGTGGTGCCGGTGGTGGGATGATCCCAGGGGTCAACCGCGAGCTGCTGGTACTGGCGACCGGGGCGGGCTCGTTGATCCTGTCTCACGTCAACGATGCTGGCTTCTGGCTGGTCAAGCAGTACTTCAACATGACCGTGGCCGAGACATTCAAGACCTGGACGGCGATGGAAACCATCCTGTCGGTGGTGGCGCTGATCTTTATCATGTTGCTGTCGTTGGTGGTCTAACAGACACACCACAAGGCCAGGGTGAAAACCCAATCAAATGTGGGAGGGGGCTTGCCCCCGATATAGGGAGTCAATCACTGCATCTGGTGACTGACCCACCGCTATCGGGGGCAAGTCCCCTCCCACATGTTGACCGAGTCAGGCGCCGGTTTTCGGTACTAACCCATCCGCCCGGAACATCCCGCGAATCCCCCGCACCGCCTGGCGAATCCGGTCCTGGTTCTCGATCAGTGCAAAGCGCACATGGTCATCGCCATACTCACCAAAGCCGATCCCCGGCGACACACACACCTTGGCTTCCTGCAGCAGTTTCTTGGCAAATTCCAGCGAGCCCATGGCGGCATAGGCTTCGGGAATCTTCGCCCAGACGTACATCGACGCCTTCGGGTTCTCGACCATCCAGCCCAGTTCATGCAGGCCCTTGACCAGCACATTGCGGCGCTGGCGGTACTGCTCGGCGATGTCCTTGACGCACTGTTGGTCGCCTTCAAGCGCCGCAATCGCGGCGACTTGCAGCGGGGTAAAGGTGCCGTAGTCGTGGTAGCTCTTGATCCGTGCCAGCGCGTTGACCAGTTCCGGGTTACCCACCATGAAACCAATACGCCAGCCGGCCATGTTGTAGCTCTTGGACAGGGTGAAAAACTCCACCGCAATATCCTTTGCCCCAGGCACCTGCATGATCGAGGGGGCTTTCCAGCCGTCGTAGACAATGTCCGCGTACGCCAGGTCATGCACCACCAGTACGTCGTACTGTTTGGCCAGCGCAATCACCCGTTCGAAGAAATCCAACTCCACACACTGCGCGGTGGGGTTGGACGGGAAGCCCAGGATCATCATCTTCGGCTTGGGGATCGAGCCGCGAATCGCCCGTTCCAGCTCGGCGAAGAAGTCCACGCCGGGCACCAGCGGCACCGAACGCACCTGGGCACCGGCAATCACGGCACCGTAGATATGAATCGGGTAGCTCGGGTTGGGCACCAGTACGGTGTCGCCCTGGTCCAGGGTGGCCAGCATCAAGTGCGCCAGGCCTTCCTTGGAACCGATGGTGACGATGGCTTCCGACTCGGGGTCGATGTCCACGTCGTAGCGGTCTTTGTACCAGCGTGAAATCGCCCGGCGCAGACGTGGAATGCCTTTGGAGGTGGAGTAGCCGTGGGTATCTTCACGCTGGGCGACGGTGACCATTTTCTCCACGATATGGGGAGGCGTGGCGCCGTCGGGGTTACCCATGCTCAAGTCGATGATGTCTTCGCCGCGCCGACGCGCAGCCATCTTCAGTTCGGCAGTGATATTGAACACGTAAGGGGGGAGTCGATCGATGCGCGCAAAGCGGCGCGGCGAACCTTGGTCGGCCATTGTTGCCTCGGAGTACGTAAGCGCCCGGAACCGTCCGAGCGACGTTGGCCACTGCGGTGGCCTGCGGGGCAGACAATACGGTCGATGATGGCCAGTTGTCCAGATGCGTAGGAAAATTTTCTGCATGGAGTACAGCGCGGATATACCCCTATACTCGATATGGGTTTGTTCCCTCATAAGAAGGAGACTGTTCAGATGGATCAGCAGACAACACAACCGTTAGAGCCGCGCATGAAAGACGGCAAAGCCCTGGTAATCGCGGGGGTGCAAGGGCGTTATTCGAAGGCCACGGCGGGCGATATCCCCAAGCTGTGGGGCGTGTTTGACGACAGCGTAAAACACATCAAGAAACGCGTCGGCGGTGTGACCTACGGCGTTTGCCATAACCCCAGCCACGGTGAATTCGATTACATGGCGGGGGTGGAAGTGCCGTCCAAAGGCGATGTGCCGAGCAACTTCGAATTCGTCGAACTGCCTGCGCACCACTACGCCGTGTTCCCGCACTATGGCCCGGTGCAGGCACTGGAGCAGACCTACGAGCGCATCATGTTCGAGTGGTTGCCGCACTCGGGCTACAAGGTGGCGGGGGCGGATTTCGAGCGCTACAGCGCGGATTTCGATGTACGCAAGGGCACGGGGACGGTGGAGATCTGGTTGCCCGTGGAACCCCGGTAACCGGCAGGCTGAACACGTCCCTCTGTGGCGAGCGGGCTCGCCCTGCGTTGGGCTGCGCAGCGGCCCCAAAACCTACCGCTGCGGTTCACCCGGAAGAATGCGGCAGCGCTGAATAGGGCTGCTGCGCAGCCCCTCGGCAGAACCATGGTTAAGACGCATGGCGCGAACTTGGCTGTCGGGTTGCTGAGCGATAACTGAAGTATTCATGTCGCATATTCATTACTTTTTATCGGGTAAGTTATCTATACGTGACATTTAAAGCAGGCCAACACCGCATCGACCAAACACCCACCTCAACCTCCGCTCATACCCAACCCGCCCCTGATACGCCTCCCCGCTGTCCACCCATCCGGCGCCCAGATACAGCCCCATCGCCGCCACATTGTCCGTGTCCACCGACAACTCCAGCGCCTTGATCTGCGGCCACGCCTGTATCGCCGCCGCCGGCAGCGCCTGCAAACACGCCTTGCCAAAGCCCCGGCCCTGCTGCTGCCGATCCACCTGTAGCGCATGCAGCGTGGCGCTGTGTTCATCCGCCCAGTGCGGCAGGCAGGGCGGGCGCTTGAGCAGGAGGAACGCCACCGGACGCTCGTCGGCCAGCAGCGCAAAGCCTTTGACGCCTGGGCTTGGGTTGACCAGCAGGGTGTTGAGTGCGCAATACATGTCGCCGCAAAACGGCAACTGCTCAGGATGAACTTCGAGGGCGCCGACTTGCTGTTGCTGCACAGCATTCAGCGCCTCGTAGGCGACAAGGCGGGTTTGCATCGGGGCGTCCGAACGGCTGCAAAGAAGGGCGCAGTCTAGCGGTTTTGTGCGGCACGAAATTATTTTTCAACGGGCTGTCGATTTGCCCGGAGGCCGTTCGACTAAGGGTGTCTTCCTTGATTTTCCAACCCGAAGGAGTATCGCCATGAGTACCGCAATCAACACCCTGATCGAAGAATGGAAGCAAGCCGTACTTTCCCGGAATATCGATAAGATTGTCAGCTATTACGCCGACGATATCGTCTCGTTCGATGCCGTGAGCGCCCTGCAGTTCAAAGGCAAGGCGGCCTACCGTGCGCACTGGGAAGCGTGCATGGAACACTGCCCCGGCCCCGGCATTTTCGAGTTCCACGAACTGCGTATCGTCGAGTCCCAGGACAGCGCATTCGCCCACTGGCTGGCCCACTGCGGCGGCGCCGGGCCGGACGGTGAAGTGAAGGCCTGCTGGATGCGGGTGACGGCCGGCTATCAACGTTTTAACGGCGACTGGAAGGTGGTGCATGAGCATTGGTCGGCGCCGTTCGACATGGCAAGCGGCACGGCACTGTTCGACCTGAAACCTTGAGCGCCGCGAACTATAGTCAGTCGTTGCGAAAACGGAGAACGCCATGAAATACCTGTGCCTGATCTACAGCAATGAACAGCTGTTGCACACTTCGCCAGACAGCCCCAAAGACCCGGAGTGTCTCGCCTACGCCCAGTCGATACAGGCCAGCGGGCGCATGCTCGCCGCCGAGCCGCTGGAGTCGGTGAGCACGGCCACCACCGTGCGCATGCGCAATGGCAAGCTGTCGATTACCGACGGGCCGTTTGCCGAAACCAAGGAGCAGCTCGCCGGGTTCTACCTGATCGAGGCGCGGGACTTGAATGAAGCGATCCAGGTGGCCGGTGGCATTCCGGCCGCTCGGGTCGGCAGTGTGGAAGTGCGCCCCGTGCGCGAATTGAATCTCTGACTCCAACAACCCTAAGACTCAGGAGGTTTATCCCATGCCCAAGCAACCTGCCGAATTTGAGCTGTCCATCAGCCGCGTGATCGATGCGCCACGCAGCCGTGTGTTCCGCGCCTGGACCGAACCTGCCCTGTTGCAACAATGGTGGGGGCCCCACGGCATGACCACCCCCGAGTGTGAAATGAACCTGTGGGTTGGTGGCCTGTTCCGCACCCTGATGCGCGCACCGGATGGCAGCGAGTACCCGACCCAGGGCGTGTTCCTGGAGATCGACGCGCCCAACCGCCTGGTGTTCACCGATGCCTTCATGCCGGGCTGGATACCTTCGGGCAAGCCGTTCATGAGCGCTGAAGTCACCTTTGAGGAACAAGACGGGAAGACCCTCTACACCGCTCGCGCCATGCACTGGAGCGCTGAAGACAAACAGGCCCACGAAGCCATGGGCTTTCACGACGGCTGGGGCCAGAGCCTGGACCGCCTGGTGGCGCTGGTGACCCAGGGCATGCGCGATTGACGCCTCCCATCGAGGCGATCTACCGCAGTGAGTCCCGGCGCGTCCTCGCCACGCTGATCCGTTTGCTGGGGGATTTCGACCTCGCCGAAGAAGCCTTGCACGAGGCGTTCTTCGTCGCGGTCGAGCGCTGGCCGCAAGACGGTGTGCCGAGCAACCCACGCGCCTGGCTGGTATCGACCGGACGCTTCAAGGCCATCGATCGTCTGCGCCGCCAGGCCCGGTTTACCCCGTTGTTGCAGGCGCAGGCCGACGCACTGGAAGCCGCTGACTGGAGTGAGGAAGACGTGGAAGACGACCGTCTGCGCCTGATCTTCACCTGCTGCCACCCTGCGTTGGCGGCCGACGCCCAGACGGCGCTGACCTTGCGTGAGGTCTGCGACCTCACCACCGAAGAAATCGCCCGCGCCTTCCTGGCCACGCCCACCACCATCGCCCAACGCATCGTGCGGGCCAAGGGCAAGATCCGCGAGGCGAAGATTCCCTATCAGGTGCCGTCCCTGGCCGAATTACCCGAACGCCTGGACAGTGTGCTGCGCGTGATTTACCTGGTGTTCAACGAAGGCTACTCGGCGTCCATGGGCGCGGACCTGACCCGCGAAGACCTGACCCGTGAGGCCATCCGCCTCGGTCGCTTGTTGACCCAATTGCTGCCCGAACCGGAAGTCCTGGGCTTGCTGGCGTTGATGCTGCTCCACGAATCCCGCCGCGCCGCGCGCACCTCGGCCAGCGGCGAACTGGTGCTGTTGGATGAACAGGACCGTTCGTTGTGGGATACGTCCTTGATGGCTGAAGGTTGCGCGCTGGTGGAACAGGCACTGACCCAGCGGGGTTTTGGCCCGTATTGCCTGCAAGCGGCGATTGCGGCGGTGCATGCCGAGGCACGCAGCGCCGGGGAAACGGATTGGCCGCAGATTATTGGGCTCTACGATGTATTGCTCAGGGCGGTGCCTTCGCCAGTCATTGAATTGAACCGCGCCGTGGCGGTGGCCATGCGCGATGGACCGTTGGCGGGCTTGCAGCAGGTGGAGGCGATTCTGGCGCGCGGGGAGTTGCAGGATTACCACTTGGCGCATTCGGCGCGGGGCGAGTTTTGCCGGCAGTTGGGACGGGTGGAAGAGGCCCGCAGGGCCTATGAAACCGCCCTGTCACTGACCCAGCAGATCCCTGAAAAACGCTTCCTCGAACACCGCCTGGCCGAACTCGATTCCCCCAAGCAATGAAGATTCAAATGTGGGAGGGGGCTTGCCCCCGATAACAGGGTGTCAGTCACTGTATTAGGTGACTGACCCACCGCTATCGCGGGCAAGCCCCCTCCCACATGTGATCTTCATTGTCTGGGAGATATCACTCCAACATCTTCCCCAACAACCAACTCCCCGCCGGCCCCGGAGGATGGTGACGGGACCACAGTGCATCCACGGCCACCGAACGCGGCCAGCCGCGTGCCTTGAGTTCGACCAGTTGCCCGCCACCAAAGCGTTCCACCAGCCAGCGGGGAATCGGCGCCCAGCCGAAACCCAACTGGGCCATCTCCAGCAGCATCAGATAACTGGGGGCCGACCAGACGCGGCCGTTGGCGCGGGTTTCGTTCGGGTTGATGATGCTTGCCAGGCGCAATTCGCGGTGCTGTTGCAGGGCGTGCGCCGTGAGGGTATCGAGGCCCGCCAGCGGATGCTTCGGTGACACGAACAGGGCAATCTCGGTGCGCTCGTCCACCGGCGCGCGGGTCAGGTCCGGCGGATACACGTCCTGGTGTTCAATAAACGCGATCTGCGCCCGCCCGCTTTGGACCAGGGCGATCAGGTCTTCGCATTCGGCGATCAGGCATTCCAGCTCAAGGTCCGGGTAGCGTTGTTCAAACGCGCTGAGGGCGACCTCGAAACGGTCGGACTGGTAGGTATCGGACATGGCGATACTCAGCTTCGGCTCCAACCCCTGGGCCAACTGACTCGCCGCCAACTCCAGCCGGCTGCTGGCCTCCAGCACCTGCTCGGCGCGTTGCAACAACACATGGCCTGCGGGCGTCAGTGTCGGCTTGCGGCTGCTGCGGTCAAACAGCACCACATCCAAATCAATCTCCAGGCTCGCCACCGCTGCGCTGACGGTGGACTGGCTCTTGCCGAGCTTGCGCGCCGCCGCCGAAAACGAACCTTGGGTCGCCGCCTGGACAAATGCCTGCAGCACTTCGTTAGAGGCCATGACTATCGCCTTGATCGATGGTTATTGGTTATGAAGTATCGAGCCAAGGGGTAATGATGGCAACCATCGTCACTCACGGAGCCGGGTTATGAACCCTACCAAGTCGATTACTGAACGTGTGTGCCAGGCCATTGGTTTCGAGGCCCTGGCGTTGTTGATTTGCACGCCGTTGCTGGCGTGGATCATGGATAAACCGGCCCTGGAAATGGGCATGGTCACCCTGGCGATCAGCCTGTTGGCGCTGACCTGGAACGTGATTTTCAATGGCCTGTTCGACCGCCTCAAGGCGCGCTGGCACCTGGCCAACAACGCCTGGACCCGGGGGCTGCATGCCTTGATGTTTGAAGGGGGCTTGATTCTGGTGTGTGTGCCGCTGATTGCCGCCTGGCTGAATATCAGCCTGGTGCAGGCGTTTATCCTCGACATAGGTGTACTGCTGTTTTTCCTGCCGTACACCTATGTGTATCACTGGGGCTATGACGTGCTGCGCGAGAAATTCCTACAGAAACATGCCGCCCGACGCCTCGATGCGCTGGCCGGTGATCCAGTGGCTGCCGTCGGCGAGCAGGCTGGCAATCGCCCCGCCGATATCATCCGGTAGGCCCGCACGGCCCAGGGCGGTGTTGTTGGCGACCATCGCATTGAGGCTGGCGTTGTCACGCACGGCGCCGCCGCCGAAGTCGGTCTCGATGGCGCCCGGGGCCAGGATGTTGACGCTGATGCCACGTGCACCCAGCTCCTTGGCCTGGTAGCGGGTCAGCACTTCCATCGCGCCTTTCATGGCCGCGTAGGCGGCGTAACCCGGCAGGCTGAAGCGCGCCAGGCCGCTGGACACATTGAGGATGCGGCCGCCGTCGCGGATTAACGGTAACAGCTGCTGGGTCAGGAAAAACGGGCCCTTGAATTGGATCGCCACCAGTTGGTCGAACTGGGCTTCGGTGGTCTCGGCAAAGCTGGCGTGAATGCCAATCCCCGCGTTATTGATCAGAAAATCGAAGCGCTCCTGTGCGAACACATCCTTGAGCACGCCAGCCACTTCGCCAACAAACTGACTGAAGCTCGCGCTCTGGCTGACATCCAGTTGCAGCATGGCCGCGCGGCCACCCAATTGTTCGATCTGCGCGACCAAAGCGTGCGCTTCCTCCGCTTTGCTGTGGTAAGTGCCGATGATGTCGACGCCTTGTGCCGCCAGGTGCAGCGCGGCGTTTTTACCCAGGCCGCGGCTGGCGCCGGTGATCAATGCGATTTTGCGGGTCATGATGAATGCCTCTGGATGGGATGGTGGCGCACAGTGTATTTGTGCGCCTATAACGTGATAAACAGCGGTGAATCGGAATCACTGGTCGGATCAGGCGAACAATCCCATGAACAAACTCGAACTGTTGCGCACCTTCGTACGCGTCACCGAACTGTCGAGTTTCACCGGCGCTGGCGAGAGCCTGGGCTTGCCGCGTTCGACGGTGTCCGAGCATGTGCAGGCGCTGGAAGAACTGCTCGGCGCGCGGTTGCTGCAACGCACCACGCGCACGGTGCAAGCCACGCAGGACGGGCGTGTGCTGTATGAGCGCAGCAAGGATCTGCTCGCGCACATGGAGGAACTGGAAGGGCTGTTTCGCCAGGAGGAAGCGCAACTGGCCGGGCGTATTCGGCTGGACCTGCCCAACGTGATGGCGCGTGACCTGATCCTGCCGCGCCTGCCGCCCTTCATGGACGCGCACCCGTTGATCGAGCTGGAAATCAGCTGCACCGACCGTCAGGTCGACCTGCTCGCCGAGGGCTTCGATTGCGTGCTGCGCGTGGGCGCGCAGCCGGACCAGTCCGTGGTGGCGCGGCGGTTGTGCAGCCTGCCGATGATCAACTGTGCGAGCGCCACCTACCTGCAACGCTACGGCGTGCCGAAGACCTTGGCCGACCTGGCCGATCACCACCTGGTGCATTACGTGCGCCCGCTGGGTTCGCGCTCGATGGGGTTCGAATACCAGCAGGGCAACAAGGTGCACCGCCTGCCCATGGCCGGGCGGGTCACGGTCAACAGCACCGATGCCTACACGTCGGCCTGCCTGGGCGGCTTCGGGATCATCCAGGTGCCGGCCCTGGGCATGGCGCAGGCGTTGGCCAGTGGTGAGTTGGTGGCGGTGTTGCCGGACTATCCGGCGCCGCCGTTGGACGTGTCTCTGCTCTATGCCGGGCAGCGCCATTTACCGCTGCGGGTGCGGGTGTTCATGGACTGGCTGGCCGCGACCCTGCAAGACCAACTCTAACGCCGTGCCGACAACTGCTGCGGCGCCAGGAACGCGTCGTGGAAGTAATCGCGGAACGCCTGCATCGCCGGGGTAAACGCCCGTTCGCGGTGCCAGGCCAGGCCGACGCTCATGGGCGTCACCGGGTCGGTCACGGTCAGGGTTTCGATGCGCTTGCCTTCCAGGGACCAGGGCCGATGCACCAGGTCCGACAGGATCGCCACGCCGCTGCCGTTGGCGACCATGCTGCGCACCGCCTCCACCGAGCTGGTGCGCAGCCGCACCTGGGGCGTTTGCCCGGCCTGTTCCCAGTAGCGCATGGCGCTGTGTTCGGCCTCGTCGACGGTGAGCAGGATGTACGGCTCGCGGGCCACATCTGCCAGGCTCACGGCGCCACGTTCGCACAATGGGTGATGGCTGGGCAGCCACAGGCGGCGTTCCGAATTGAAGAGAATTTCCGAGACGATATCCGGGTGGGTGAGGTTGGCGGTCAGGACCACGGCCATATCAAACCGGCCGTCGAGCAGGCCCTGCTCAATGGCCTGGCGCTCTTGTTCGAACACCTCGATGCTCACGTCCGGGTGCCAGTGCTCCATGCGTTGCAAGTGGTGCGGCAGGAAATATCCCAGCACGGTGTAGCTGGCCGCCACCCGCAATACGCCGCTGGCGCGGTAGTCGGGCAGGGGGCTGTTCAGTGCGTCGTCGACACTGCGCACAATCACATAGGCACGGTTGAGAAAATGCCGCCCGGCGTCAGTGAGGCTCATGCCCTGGGCCGAGCGTACGAACAACTGCACGCCGAGCAGGGCTTCGAGCTCCTTGATCGCCGTGGTCACGGCAGACTGGGAGATGTTCAAGTGAATCGCCGCCTGGGAAATCTGGCCGATTTCGGCGGTGGCGACGAAATAGCGAATTTGGCGCAAGGTCAGGGACATAGCTTTATCTGATTTTCAGAAGATAGATCATCTGATAATAGATCTTCCCAAGGGGTCAAGCCGCAGCCTACTTTCGAGCATCACCTTTTGGCGGAGCGACCTC
>Ga0105242_10000242_pt1 | contig 43023 bp, 34 predicted proteins | sample KBSM24metaG_FD_81521 | JGI IMG/M metagenome (GOLD analysis project Ga0105242, IMG submission 81521) | Miscanthus rhizosphere microbial communities from Kellogg Biological Station, Michigan, USA - KBS M2-4 metaG | ecosystem: Host-associated > Plants > Roots > Rhizosphere > Soil | place...
TGCGGCGTTGCAGCGCTTGTGGATAGCCGTGCTATCCACTGCGCACCGCGCCTTGCATCCCATCCCGCCCACACCGCTGCGCGACCCCTGGGAGATCGTGAACACGTTCTTGAAGTCCCCGTGCTGAGCTTCGGCCGCGGCACCTTCGGCGGCCAGGGGCCGCTGTTCGGCGCCTGGGGCACCAGCGGCGTGGGACACGCGCGCCGCATGATCGACATCTGCCTCGACGCCGGCGTGAACCTGTTCGACACAGCGGACGTCTATTCCGACGGCGCGTCGGAAAGCGTGCTCGGCGAGGCGCTGGCGGGCCGGCGTGCGCAGGCGCTGATCTCCACCAAGGTGGGGCTGCGTACCGGCGCCGGGCCCTGGGCGGCCGGCAGCTCGCGCCAGCACCTGACGACCGCCGTGGAAGACTCCCTGCGCCGCCTCCGGACCGATCACATCGACCTGCTGCAACTGCGCGCATTCGACGCGCACACGCCGGTGGAGGAGGTGCTGAAGGTGCTGGACGACCTGGTGCGCGCAGGCAAGGTGCGCTACATCGGCGCGTCCAACTTTTCGGGCTGGCAACTCATGAAGTCGCTGGCAGCCGCCGGCCGGCTCGGCCTGGAGCGCTACGTCGCCAACCAGGCGTACTACTCGCTGGCGGGGCGGGACTTCGAATGGAAGCTGATGCCGCTGGGCCTGGACCAAGGCGTGGGCACCCTCGTCTGGAGCCCGCTGGCCTGGGGCCGGCTGACCGGCAGGATCCGCTGCGGCCAGCCCATGCCCGAGGGCAGCCGCCTGCACGAGACGGCCCGGTTCGCCCCGCCCGTGCCCGAGGAGCGGCTGTTCGGCGTGATCGACGCCCTGCTCGAAGTCGCCGAGGAAACCCGCCGCACCGTGCCGCAGGTGGCCATCCACTGGCTGCTGCAGCGCCCCACCGTGGCCAGCGTGCTCATCGGCGCGCGCGACGAGGCGCAGCTGCAGCAGAACCTGGGCGCCATCGGCTGGGCGCTGACGGAACCGCAGCAGCGCAGGCTGGACGAAGCCAGCGCCGTGATGCCGCCCTATCCGTACTACCCGTACTGGAACGGCCAATTCACCGAGCTGGCGCCTCCCGCCGTGCGCAGCAGCTTGCAGACGCTCGGCTGAACCGTCACCGCGCCAGCACCGGCGCGATCGCCCGGCCGGTGTGGGTGCCCAGGCGCACCACCGCTTCGGGGGTGGCGGCGGCCACGATGCGGCCGCCTTCCTTGCCGCCTTCGGGCCCCAGGTCGATGATCCAGTCGGCCTCTGCGATCACGTCGAGATCGTGCTCGATCACCACCACGCTGTGGCCGCCATCGACCAGGCGGTGCAGCACGCGGATGAGCTTGTGCACGTCGGCCATGTGCAGGCCCACGGTGGGCTCGTCCAGCACGTAGAGGGTGTGCGGCGCCTTCTGCCCGCGCCGGCCCACCTCGTCGCGCACCTTGGTGAGTTCGGTCACGAGCTTGATGCGCTGCGCCTCGCCGCCCGAGAGCGTGGGGCTGGGCTGGCCCAGCGTGAGGTAGCCCAGGCCCACGTCCTTGAGCAGCTGCAGCGGGTGGGCGATGCTGGGCATGCTGGCGAAGAACTCCACCGCCTCGTCCACTTCCATCTGCAGCACGTCGCCGATGCTCTTGCCCCGCCAGGTGACGGCCAGCGTCTCCGGGTTGAAGCGCGCGCCGTGGCAGGCCTCGCAAGGCACCTTCACGTCGGGCAGGAAGCTCATGGCGATGGTGCGGATGCCCTGGCCTTCGCAGACCGGGCAGCGGCCCTCGCCCGTGTTGAAGCTGAAGCGCCCGGCCGCGTAGCCGCGGGCCTTGGCCTCCAGCGTCTCGGCGAAGAGCTTGCGGATGGTGTCCCAGAAGCCGATGTAGGTGGCCGGGCAGCTGCGCGGCGTCTTGCCGATGGGGGTCTGGTCCACTTCCAGCACGCGGTCGATGGTCTCGAAGCCCGCCAGGCCCGTGCAGCCGACCAGCGCCGGGGCCTTGCCGGCATCCATGGCGTCGCGCCCGGCCTTGGTGGAGCGCTGCTGCACCCAGGCCTGCACGTTGGCCAGCAGCACGTCGCGCGCCAGCGTGGATTTGCCCGAGCCGCTGACGCCGGTGACGGCCACGAGGCGGTGCAGCGGCACGGTGGCCGTCACGTCCTGCAGGTTGTGCAGGCTCGCGCCGTGCACCGTCAACCAGCGCATGGCGGCGCGCTCCTTGGCATCCTCCAGCGCAGCGGCCTGCAGGGCCGCGGCCTGCGCTGCCCGCTTCTTGACTGCGGCGCTCTGGCGGCCCGTGGGTGCATCGGCGGGCTGGGCGTGCGCAACGGTTTCGGCGTCCACCTCGGAGGGCTGCATGCTGCGCCGCGCCTGCAGCGGGTGGCGCATGGCGTGCAGCAGGTAGCGGCCGGTCTGCGAATCCTCGGCCGCCTCGATGTCGGCCACCGTGCCCTGCGCCACCAGCCGCCCGCCGCGCTTGCCCGCGCTGGGGCCGATGTCGATGATGTGGTCGGCGCGGCGGATGGTGTCCTCGTCGTGCTCCACCACCACCAGGGTGTTGCCCTTGTCGCCCAGCTTGTGCAGGGCGTTGAGCAGGATCTGGTTGTCGCGCGCATGCAGGCCGATGGTGGGCTCGTCGAGCACGTAGCACACGCCCTGCAGGTTGCTGCCCAGCTGCGCGGCCAGGCGGATGCGCTGCGCCTCGCCGCCCGAGAGCGTGGGCGCGCCCCGGTCCAGCGTGAGGTAGGAGAGGCCGACTTCCTCCAGGAATTCGAGCCGGCTCCTGATCTCGGGCACCAGGTCGCGGGCGATCTCGGCCTCGCGGCCCGAGAGCTTCAGCCCGTCGATCCACTGCCGCACCTCGGTCACCGAGAGGCGCGCCACCTCGGTCACCGGCACGCCCGCGAACAGCACGGCGCGCGCGACGGGGTTGAGGCGCGTGCCCTGGCAGGTCGGGCAGACGATGCCCTCCACGTCCTCGGCCTCGGGTTCGGCGAAGGTCTGCTCGCGGCCCCGGTCCTTGTCGTCCTGCACCGAGTCGTCGAAGACCTTGCGCTGCTCCTTGGTGAGCTTCACGCCCGTGCCCACGCAGTCGGGGCACCAGCCGTGCTTGCTGTTGTAGGAGAAGAGGCGCGGGTCCAGCTCGGCATAGCTGGTGGCGCAGACCGGGCAGGCGCGCTTGGTGGAAAAGGCCTGCAGCGTGCCGATGCCCGCGGTGGGCTGGCCGGCGGCCATGGCCTCCTTCAGGCCTTCGAGCCCGCTCAGCACATGGACCACGCCCTTGCCCAGCTCCAGCGCGCGGGCCAGCGCGGCGCGCAGCCCGGCCTCCTGCGCGGGAGCCACGTCCAGGCTGGCCACGGGCAGCTCGATGGTGTGTTCCTTGAAGCGGTCGATGCGCGGAAAGCCGGTGGTCGGCAGGAAGTTGCCGTCCACCCGCAGATGCGTGTAGCCACGCGGGCGGGCCCAGTCGGCCAGCTCGGTATAGACGCCCTTGCGGTTGACCACCAGCGGCGCCAGCAGGCCGATGTGCCGGCCCTTGAACTGCGTGAGCAACTGCGCGGCGATGCTGTCGGGCGTCTGCGGCTGCACGGCGGCGCCGTCGTGGATGCAGTGCTGCACGCCCAGCTTCACGTACAGGAGGCGCAGGAAGTGCCAGACCTCGGTGGTCGTGCCCACCGTGCTCTTGCGGCCGCCGCGCGAGAGGCGCTGCTCGATGGCCACCGTGGGCGGAATCCCATAGACCGCATCCACCTCGGGCCGGCCGGCCGGCTGCACGATGCTGCGGGCATAGGCGTTGAGCGATTCGAGGTAGCGGCGCTGGCCTTCGTTGAACAGGATGTCGAAGGCCAGCGTGGACTTGCCCGAGCCCGAGACGCCGGTCACCACGTTGAACTTGCCGCGTGGAATGTCCACCGACAGGTTCTTGAGGTTGTGCTCCTTGGCGTTCACGATCTCGATGGCGTTCTTCGGCACATGCCCCGTATCCGCCTGGGCACGGCGCTTCTCCTTGCGGAGCACGGCGGCTTTCTCGTGCACCGAGTGGCCGCCCTCGCCCAGGGCCAGCTCGTAGTCGCGCAGCGCGGCGCCGGTGTGCGATGCGGGGTGCTGGCGCACGTCCTCGGGCGTGCCTTCGGCGACCACCAGGCCGCCGCCGTCGCCGCCTTCGGGGCCCAGGTCGATCAGCCAGTCGCTGGCGCGGATCACGTCCAGGTTGTGCTCGATGACGATCAGCGAATGGCCGGCATCGAGCAGCTTGCGCAGCGCGCGCATGAGCTTGGCGATGTCGTCGAAGTGCAGGCCGGTGGTGGGCTCGTCGAAGAGGAACAGCGTGCCCTTCTTGGCGAGCGGCTGGCGGCTGCTGCTGGCGCTCTTGGCGGCTTCCGCCAGGAAGCCCGCGAGCTTGAGGCGCTGCGCCTCGCCGCCCGAGAGCGTGGGCACGGGCTGGCCGAGCTTCACGTATTCCAGCCCCACATCGACGATGGGCTGCAGCGCGCGGATCACGTCGCGGTCCTGCGCGAAGGCGGCCGCGGCCTCACTCACGGTGAGCTCCAGCACGTCGGCCACGTTGAGCAGGCGGCCGCCGCGCTCGATGGTCACTTCCAGGATCTCGGGCCGGTAGCGCTTGCCGTCGCAGTCGGGGCAGCGCAGATAGACGTCGGAGAGGAACTGCATCTCCACATGCTCGAAGCCCGAGCCACCGCAGGTCGGGCAGCGCCCGTCGCCCGAGTTGAAGCTGAACTTGGCGGCCGTGTAGCTGCGCTGGCGCGAGAGCGGCGCCACGGCGAACAGCTCGCGGAGCGCGTCCCAAGCGCCCACGTAGCTCACGGGGTTGGAGCGCGCCGTCTTGCCGATGGGCGACTGATCGACGAACACCACGTCGCCCAGGTGGTCGGCGCCGAGCAGGCGGTCGTGCGCGCCCGGCGTTTCGGTGGCCTTGCCGAAGTGGCGCAGCAGCGCGGGCGCGAGCACGTCCTGGATCAGCGTGGACTTGCCCGAGCCGCTCACGCCCGTCACGGTGACGAGCCGCTGCAGCGGGAAGTCCACCGACACGTTCTGCAGGTTGTGCTGGCGCGCGCCTTCGAGCACAAGGCGCGGCGTGGAATCCGTCACCATGCGCTTGATGCCCGAGGTGATCTGGCGGCGACCGCCCAGGTAGACGCCGGTCAGCGTGTCGGCGCGGCGCAGCTCGGCGGTGGTGCCGTCGAACACGATCTGCCCGCCGCGCTCGCCGGGGCCGGGGCCCATGTCGATCACGCGATCGGCGGCCAGCATCACGGCCGGGTCGTGCTCCACCACCACCAGGGTGTTGCCCGCATCGCGCAGGCGCAGCATGGCCTCGGTGATGCGGTACATGTCGCGCGGGTGCAGGCCGATGCTGGGCTCGTCGAGCACGAACAGGGTGTTGACCAGCGAGGTGCCGAGCGCCGTGGTCAGGTTGATGCGCTGCACCTCGCCGCCGGAGAGGGTACGGCTCTGCCGGTCCAGCGTGAGGTAGCCGATGCCCACGTCGCACAGGTACTTGAGGCGCGTGGTGATCTCCTCGTGCAGCAGCTTCAGCGCCTGGGCATCGCCCGCATTCTCGGAGGCCTGTGGGCCTGCAGCGCTTGATTCGCCTGCGCCTTCAGCTATCGAAAGAGGAGCAATCGCCTCCTCGCCCAGCAGCGCGAAGAAGCGCCGCAGCCGGTCGATGGGCAGCAGCATCAGGTCGTGCAGGGTGAGGCCGGGCAGCGCTTCGAGCTGGGTGCGGCTCCACTCCACGCCGTGGGGCATGAAGCGCTGAGAAGGCTCGACCACCGCATCGGCCGCGGCCTTGCTGCCGATGCGCCAGAGCAGGCTCTCGGTCTTCAGGCGCGCGCCGCCGCAGGTGGGGCACGGCGTGTAGCTGCGGTACTTGGACAGCAGCACCCGGATGTGCATCTTGTAGGCCTTGCTCTCCAAGTATTCGAAGAAGCGCCGCACGCCGTACCACTGCTTGTTCCAGTTGCCTTCCTTGTAGCCGGGCGTGCCGCCGATCACCCACTGCTTCTGCTCTTCGGTGAGCTTGTACCAGGGCGTGTCGCGCGGAATGCCCGCCGCCTCGGCATGGCGCATGAGATCGTCCTGCGCCTCCTTCCAGGCCGGCGTCTGGATGGGCTTGATCGCGCCGGCGCGCAGCGTGAGCTTTTCGTTGGGGATGACCAGGCCGTAATCGACGCCGATCACGCGCCCGAACCCGCGGCAGGTGTCGCAGGCGCCCACGGCGGAGTTGAACGAGAACATCGAAGGGATGGGCTCGGCATAGCGCAGGTCGCTCTCGGGCGAATGCAGGCCGGTGGAGAACTTCCACAGCACAGGCTCGCCACCCTCCTCGTCGGGCAGGCGATAGACGGTCAGCCGGCCGGTGCCGCGCTTGAGCGCGACCTCGATGGCCTCCACCACGCGGGCGCGCTCGGCCTTGGCCAGGCGGAAGCGGTCGGCCACCACATCCAGCAGCTTGCGGCCGCCCTGTTCGCGCTCGGCCTGCACCTTGGTGAAGCCGCTGGCGGAGAGCCACTGCTCGACCTGCTCGGGCGAAGTGTTGGCCGGCAGCTCGACCGGAAAGGTCAGCACGATGCGCGGATCGCCTGCGCTGGCGCAGCGCTGCTGCAGTTCGGCATAGATGCTGTCGGGCGAATCGTGGCGCACGGGCTGCGCGGTCTTGCGGTCGAAGAGCCGGCCGGCGCGCGCGAAGAGGAGCTTCAGGTGGTCGTTGAGCTCCGTCATCGTGCCCACGGTGGAGCGCGAGGACCGCACGGGGTTGGTCTGGTCGATGGCGATGGCCGGCGGCACGCCTTCGACCTTGTCCACCGCCGGCTTGTCCATGCGGTCGAGGAACTGGCGCGCATAGGCGCTGAAGGTCTCGACGTAGCGGCGCTGGCCCTCGGCATAGAGCGTGTCGAACACCAGGCTGGACTTGCCCGAACCGCTGGGGCCGGTCACCACGGTCAACTCGCCGGTGCGGATGTCGAGGTCGATGTCCTTGAGGTTGTGCTGGCGGGCGCCGTGGATGCGGATCAGTCCCTGGGTCATGGGGTGGGGGTCTTTCTGCTGGATGGGGCGGGCCATTCTAGGCACCGCGCGGCGGGGTTGCCTGTCGGCGGAGAGGACGCAAGACAACGCCGGGGGCTTTGTTCTGAAGCTGGCAGGCCTGCGCCCTGGATGGCGCCGCGTCCCATCGCAGATGAGGCGCCCCGCCCGAAAGACAACCACCTCCGCGCCGGACGCAAAAAAGCCCGCGCGATGCGGGCTTGGGCGGTCGCGTCTTGCGGAAGACGGCGTTCAGGAGGCCGAACTGGCAGCAGAGGCCGGCACGGAAGCCGGGGCCGATGCCGGCGACGACGCGGGAGCCTCGGGCGCATGCACGGCGTCGGCGCCGTGCTTTTCTCCGCTCATGTCCACCTTGTCACCGGCCTTCATGATGACGAACAAGGACAGGGCGGCGAACAGAACGAAGCCCACAACGATTTTCCACATGCTCTTTGTCTCCTCGAATGATGATGCCGGGGTCGCGGCAGCGATGGGCCGGCGCGGCCGGCGAACCAACAGGTAAGGACGCCTTGGCACCGGCAAGAAAAAAGCCTCACGCCCTTGCAGGCGTGAGGCTTCTCATGGGTCAGGCGATGGATGCAGGCCGCAGCCCGCGCCACCTCAGGCCATCAGAAGTTGTGGCGAACGCCCACGCCGAACGTGCGGGGATCGGCACCGTTGGCCAGCGTGCCCGTGTTGTTCACGAAGTTGTAGGCGTAGTTGGCACCAGCCTTGTTCTTCACGTACGTGTAGGCAGCGTACACCTTGGTGCGCTTGCTCAGGTTGTAGTTGTAGCCCAGGATCAGCTGTTGGGCGCCGGAGTCGGCCACGTTGTTCCACTTGCTGGCCCAGATGTAGTTGGCCACCAGTTCGGAAGCGCCGAAGGCGTATTGGCCAGCGATGCCCACGGAGTTGCGGGTACCGACGATCTGGTAGTCGTTACGCTGGTAGTAGGCACCGACCTGCACGGCACCGACGGTGTAGTGGGCGCGCAGACCGGCATCCCAGTTGTCACCCAGCTTGGCGTAGCCGGCGCCCAGGGCCAGCGCACCGCTTTCCCAGTTGGCGGCCAGGTCGTAGGCATTCTTGGTGCCGACGTTCAGGCCCAGGGGGTTGGTACGGTTGGCCTTCTCGTGCATGCTGACCGTGCCTTCGGCCCAGAAGCCGCCGATTTCGGGCGTGCGGTAGCCGACCTTGTTGGCCTGGTTGCCGAAGGACACCGAGGTGTACAGCTGGTTCGCGAAGTTGCCCGTGTCATGGTTGGGCTGGTCTTGCACGCCGTAGTCGGCCACAGCGTAGTAGGACTCGGGGATGAAGTTGCCCAGACGGACCATACCGAAGTTGCCCGACAGGTTCAGTTCGCTTTGGCGACCGAAGAAGGTGGCGTCGGAACGGCCGGTAGAGCTGTCGAAACCGCTTTCCAGCTGGAAGCCGGCCTTCAGGCCGCCGCCCAGGTCTTCCACGCCCTTGAAGCCGAAACGGGAGGCGTTGTTGTTCACGCCACTCTGGGACAGGCTGCCCACTTTGGAGTGTTCGATGCTGGTGTTCACACGGCCGTACAGCGTGACGCTGCTCTGCGCGAAGGCTGCGGAGGTGCTCAGCAGTGCCAGGGATGCGAGCAGGAGGCGGTTGGTCTTTTGCATTTGGGTTCCTTGAAGGCTTGGGTCCAGCGGGTAGTTGTAGGCACCGCTTCCAGCCTGTTGGGCCGTGAGCGCCGTGTGCAGCTACTGGCTCAAATTCTAGATGTAAGCCTTCGGTTAACAGATGCGAATGTAGTTTTCGTGATGGTCATGATGTATCCCCGCCACACTTTCTCCTCAATTCACCAATACGGAGCGGGGATGCACCACGATGACCCGGCCTCTGCGCCAGCACGGGTCATCTTTCGAGGCCTCTCGGTTTGATGCCGATCAATCTCCGGCGTAGATATCGACGTCCTTGGTCTCGCGGATGAACAGCGTGCCGATGATGGCCGTAGCGCCCGCGATGATGATGGGATACCAGAGGCCGTTGTACATGTTGCCGGTCTGCGCGACGATGGCGAACGACATGGTGGGCAGCAGGCCGCCGAACCAGCCGTTGCCGATGTGATAGGGCAGGCTCATTGAGGTGTAGCGGATGCGCGTGGGGAACATCTCCACCAGCATCGCCGCGATGGGGCCATAGACCATGGTCACCAGCAGCACGAGGTAGGTCAGGATGACGATCATCATCACCTTGTTCATCTTGGCGGGGTCGGCCTTCGCGGGGTAGCCCTCGGCCTTCAGCGTATCGGACACGGCCTTCTTGAAGGCGGAGTCCTTGGCCTTCAGCTCGTCACCCGAAATGCCCTTGGCCGAATAGCTGGGGATGGTGGCCGGGCCGATCTTGATGACGGCGGTCGTGCCGGGCGCGGCGACTTCGTTGTCGTAGCTCACCGAACTGGCGGCCAGCACCTGCTTGGCCACGTCGCACGAGCTGGTGAACTTGGCCGTACCAGTGGGATTGAACTGGAACGAGCACTCGGCCGGGTCCGCCACGATCACCACCTTGTTCTTCGCCTGAGCGGCGGCCAAGTCGGGGTTGGAGGCTTCGGTCAATGCCTTGAAGACCGGGAAATAGGTCAGCACGGCCAGCACGCAGCCCAGCATGATGATGGGCTTGCGGCCGATCTTGTCGGAGAGGGCGCCGAACACCACGAAGAACGGCGTGCCGATCAGCAGGGCCGCGGCGATCATCAGGTTGGCCGTGACGGCATCGACCTTCAGCTGCTGCGTGAGGAAGAAGAGCGCGTAGAACTGGCCCGTGTACCAGACCACGGCCTGGCCGGCGGTCAGGCCGATCAGCGCCAGGATCACGATCTTCAGGTTCTTCCATTGGCCGAAGGATTCGGCCAGCGGCGCCTTGGAGGTCTTGCCCTCAGCCTTCATCTTCTGGAAGGCGGGCGACTCCGACAGCGTCAGGCGGATCCACAGCGAAACGCCCAGCAGCAGCACGGAGACGAGGAACGGGATGCGCCAGCCCCAGTCGCCGAAGGCCTCCTCGCCCATGACGGTGCGGGTTCCCAGGATGACCAGCAGCGACAGGAAGAGGCCCATCGTGGCGGTGGTCTGGATCCACGACGTATAGGCGCCGCGCTTGCCATGCGGCGCGTGCTCGGCCACATAGGTCGCCGCCCCGCCGTACTCGCCGCCCAGCGCCAGGCCCTGCAGCATGCGCAGCGCGATCAGGATCACGGGCGCCGCCACGCCGATGCTGGCGTAGGTGGGCAGCAGGCCCACGATGAAGGTCGAGAGGCCCATGATCAGGATGGTCACCAGGAAGGTGTACTTGCGCCCGATCATGTCGCCCAGGCGGCCGAACACCAGCGCGCCGAAGGGCCGCACGATGAAGCCCGCCGCGAATGCCAGCAGCGCGAAGATGAAGGCCGAGCCCGCATCCAGGCCGCTGAAGAACTGCTTGGCGATGATGGCCGCGAGCGAGCCGTAGAGGTAGAAGTCGTACCACTCGAAAACGGTGCCTAGCGATGAGGCCAGGATGACTTTTCTTTCTTCCGGCGACATGGGCCGGGAAGCGACGTTGGTAGCCATGGTGCTTGTCTCCATGAATTGCGGGGCGTGGACGGCGGCACTCCAAAGGTGCCTGCGGCCGCAATATGGGAGTGCCATCTGACCGAAAGCTGACAGGCGCGGGCGGCCTGCAGCAGGTGCCGCCGGGCGGCTCTTACGTGCCGCTGACAAAACCCGGCACAACCCCTAGCGCGGTTTTCTCGATGCGGGAATGGAGGGAAAAGCGCCTCGCGCCGGCGACCCTGGCGCACAGGGTGGCCCGGGTAAACACCGAGGCCTGCAGGCGGGAAATCCCTGCCCAGGACAAACCCGAAGGGGCGGCCTGCGCAGCGCGATTCAGCGGGACGCAGTGCCCGCGGCGTGGCCCGGCAGGCCGCTGGGCACCTGCGCGGAGGCATCCCACGCCGGGCCGTCGAACCATGGGTCCGTGCCCTCCAGGCAGGCACGCAGCATGGGCAGGCTGTCCAGCCCCCAGAAGAGCCGGTCGCCCACAAGGAAGGCTGGCACGCCGAAGACGCCGCGCGCCATCGCCTCGTCGGTGTTGGCGCGCAGCAGCGCCTTGGCCGCCGCGCCCTGGCCGCCGGGGTCGGGCCGCAGCTGCGATTGCAGCTCGGCCTGCAGCGCCTCCAGCCGGGCCGGGTCGAGCGCGTCGTGCCCGCCCAGCCACACATGGCGCAGCACCGTGCCGGCCACGAAGCGGTTGATGCCGCCGTCGTCGCTGCAGGCCAGGGCCAGGCGCAGCAGAGGCAGCGGGTTGAACGGGTGGTTCACCGGCAGGTCCAGCCCGCAGCCCTGGGCCTGGCCCAGCCAGCTCGCATGGCGGAAGGTCCATTCGCGCTTCGGGGGCACGCCCGCCGGCCCCGGGTTGGCATGCTGGTGCAGCAGCGCGCCCAGCAGCACCGGGCGGTAGTGCACCTCGTAGCTCAGGCCCTGCAGCGTGCGCGGCAGTGCGTCGAAGGCCAGCCAGGCATAGGGCGAGACGAAGTCCAGGTAGCAGGTGATCTGGTGCACGGCGCGGCTCCGGTGAGGGGTTGGGGGGAAACGGCCCGGGTCCGCCTTCAGCGCGGCGGCAGCGATGCCGCAGGCCCTGCGGCGAGTGCCTGCGGCAGGGGCAGGCCGGCACGCTGCAGCAGCGCGGCCCAGATGGCGCGGCGCTGCGCGGGGCCGGCGCCGGACCAGGCGCCGATCTCGTCCAGCGTGCGGAAGCATCCCAGGCAGTGGCTGCCTTCGGGCGCCATGCGGCACAGGCTGATGCAGGGCGACGGCACCGTGCCGTCGCTTTCGGCATCGAAAAGGCCTGCAGCGCCCGCATCGCGGGCGCGTGCAGCTATCAGATCCGTAGCATTCACGGTGGCGGGCGGGTTCAGGCGGCCTCGGGCGGCGGCTGCGTGACGTCGGCGACGGGCGCCCGCGTGAGCGCCTCCAGGTCGTGCGGGCGCAGCTGGAACACGCCGTGCGGGTGGCCGGCGGCGGCCCAGATCTCGTCGAAGCGGAACAGCTCGCGGTCGATCAGCGTGACGGGCGGCGTGGCATGCGCCACGGGCGAGACGCCGCCGATGGTGAAGCCCGTCTTGGCCTTGACGAAGTCGGCGTCGGCCCGGCCGGTCTTGCCGACCAGCGCATCGACCTTCTTCTCGTCCACGCGCCGGTCGCCCGAGGTGACGACCAGCACCGCCGCATCGTCGCTCTTGCGGCGGAAGATGATGCTCTTGGCGATCTGCCCCACCGAGATGCCCAGGGCGTCGGCCGCCTGCTGCGCAGTGCGCGCGGCGCTGTCGAGCATGCGCGGGGCATGCGGATGGCCCAGGGCCTGCAGCGCGGCGGCCACGCGCTGCACGCCTTCGGGAAGGGTTTGAAGTTCAGCACCGCACATGATGGAAGCGTCCTGTCGTTCGATGGAAAACGCCGATCTTAGAGCGGCCGGCACGTCCGGGCTGCAGCTACGGCTGGGCGCTCATGCGGCGCGCTCCTGCACCACGGCCGGTCCCTGCTCGGCCAGGTCCCAGAACAGGCCGGCCATGATCTCCAGCGATTCGCGCGTGACGTCGGCCAAGATGTGTTCGTTGGGCGCATGCTGCGAGCAGGCCGGGTAGGAATGCGGCACCCACAGCGTGGGCAGGCCCAGCGTTTCGGAGAACACGTCGTTGGGCAGCGAGCCGCCCAGGTTGGGCAGCAGCGCCGGGCGCCGGCCGGTGGTGCGCTCCATCGAGGCCAGGCCCCAGCGCACCCAGGCGTCGTCCGGGTCCAGGCGCGTGGCGGCCATGTGCACGTCGGTGCCGCGCACTTCTACGTCGTCGAAGCCGTGCGCGGCCAGATGGGCGCGGATGTGGTCGAGGAAGTGCGCCGCATCGCTGCCCACCACATAGCGCATGTGGCAGTGCGCCCGCGCCGTGGCCGGAATGGCGTGGACTGGCATGGCCGGGTTGCCGCAGGTGAAGGCCAGCACCTCCAGGCTGTTCCAGCCGATGACGCGCTCGGCGGGCGTGAGGCCGGGCTCGCCCCAGTCCGGGTCGATGGCCGGGTCGCCGGCGCTGCCGCCCACCTCGATGTCGCGCAGCGCCACGCGCACACTCCCGGGCAGTTCCTCGGGCAGCAGGCCCGGCACGAGGATGCGGCCCTTCGCGTCCACCAGCGTGGCGATGGCATGGGCCAGGCGGATGCCGGGGTTGCGCAGCAGCCCGCCCCAGTTGCCGGAGTGGTGGCCGCCGTCGCGCAGATCCAGGTGCAGGTCGAAGTTGAAGACGCCGCGCGAGCCCAGGAACATCGTGGCCCGCGAGGCGGACACGCGGGGCCCGTCGGAGGCGAGGAACAGGTCGGCGGCCAGGAAGTCACGGTGCAGCGCGCAGACTTCGTCGAGGCCGGGCGAGCCGTCTTCCTCGCCCATCTCCAGGATGATCTTCACGTTGTAGCCCAGCACGCCGTCGCGGGCCTGGAGCACCTGCTCCAGCGCCGTGAAGTTGATGGTGTGCTGACCCTTGTTGTCGGCCGTGCCGCGGCCGTACCAGCGGTTGCCGTCCACCACGATCTTCCAGGGCTGCAGGCCTTCGCGCCACTGCGCGTCGTAGCCGCGCACCACGTCGCCATGGCCGTAGGTGAGCACGGTGAAGGCGGCGCCGGCCTCGATGCGCTCGGCCAGCAGAAAGGGGCTCTTGCCCGGCACGGGGTTGTCCACGATCCGGCAGCCGAAACCCAGCGAGTGCAGCAGCGGCACGATCTCATCGCTCAGGTAGGCGTACAGCTGCGGCAGGCTGGCGGCGTCCTGGCTCTCGGTGCGGAAGGCGACGCGGCGGCCGAGCGTTGCCTGGAAGCGCCCGTCGTCGAAGACGGCGACGGTGCGTGCGATGGCGGATTCACGGGTCATGGCGGGCTCTCGGGTGGCGGTGGTGGGGGAGAAGGTGGCGCTGCACATCAGGCGAAGGCCTCGCGGTCGATGTCGGGCAGGCCCAGCCCGGGCTCGGGCGTGAGGGCCGAGGCCAGCAGCATGCGGGTGTAGGGGTGCTGCGCGGCGGCGAAGATCTGCTCGCGCGTGCCCTGCTCGACGATGCGGCCCCGGTGCATCACGGCCACGCGGTCCACCAGATGTTCGACCACGCCCAGGTCGTGGCTGATGAACAGATAGGTGAGGCCGAACTCGGCCTTCAGGTCCAGCAGCAGGTTCAGGATCTGCGCCTGCACCGACACGTCGAGCGCCGAGGTGGGCTCGTCGCAGACCAGGATCTCCGGCCGCAGCACCAGGGCGCGGGCGATGGCCACGCGCTGGCGCTGGCCGCCCGAGAGCTGGTTGGGGTACTGCCGGTGCGTGCGCTCGGGCATGCCGACCAGATCGAGCATGGCCTTGACGGCGCGCGTCTGCTCGGCAGCCGTGCCCACGCCGTGCAGGCGCAGCGGCACGCCGACGATGTCGGCCACGGTGCGGCGCGGGTTGAGCGAGGAGTACGGGTCCTGGAAGATGGGCTGGATGCGGCGGGCCAGCGCGCGGCGCTGGCGCGGGTCGATCTCCTTGCCGCCGATCAGCACGTTGCCCGAGGTGGGCGGCAGCAGGCCCAGCAGCATCTTGGCCAGCGTGCTCTTGCCGCAGCCGGACTCGCCGACCAGGCCCAGCGTTTCGCCCTTGCGGATGCGCAGCGACACATCGCTCACCGCCTGGATGCTGCCTGCGGGCTTGAACAGGCCGCGCTTGAGCTTGAAGCTGCGGCTGAGCACGCACAGCTCCAGCGCGATGTCTTCGGAGCCGCCCACCGCGCCCGGCGAGCCGGATGTGGCGGCGGGCGCGGGCAGGTTCCAGGCCCTGGAATCGGTCATGGCGTTCATGCGACCTCCGCCAGGGTTGCGGGATGCGCGGCGGTGACGCAGCGCACGGCGTGGCCCGGCGCCACTTCGGCAAATGGCGGCGCCACGCTGCAGGCCGGCCGGACCTGGCTGCAGCGGTTGGCGAAGGCGCAGCCCTGCACCTCGCCGACGAGGCTGGGCACCACGCCGGGAATGGCCTGCAGCCGGCTGCCCGGCAGCGTCTTGCCGCGCACGGGAATGCAGCGCAGCAGGCCCTGGGTGTAGGGGTGCGAGGGCTGATCGAAGAGCTGGTCCACGGGCGCCGTCTCGACCACCTCGCCCGCGTACATCACGGCCACGCGGTCGGCGATGCGCGCCACCACGCCCAGGTCGTGCGTGATGAACACCACGGCGGTGCCGAACTCCTGCTGCAGTTCTCGGATAAGGCGCAGGATCTGCGCCTGGATGGTCACGTCCAGCGCCGTGGTGGGCTCGTCGGCGATGATGAGGTCGGGCCCGCACATCAGCGCCATGGCGATCATCACGCGCTGGCGCAGGCCGCCCGAGAGCTGGTGCGGGTACTGGCGCAGCCGGTCGGCCGCCTGGGGCACGCCGGCGCGCTCCAGCAGGTAGAGGGCCCGCTCGCGCGCTTCGGCGGCCGTCACCTTGCGGTGGGCGCGCAGCGCCTCGCACAGCTGGTCGCCCAGCGTGTACGAGGGGTTCAGCGAGGTCATGGGCTCCTGGAAGATCATGGACATGCGGGCGCCGCGCAGCCGGGACATGCCGCGCTCGTCCTGCGCCTGCAGGTCGAGGCCGTCGAACTGCAGGCGGTCGGCCGACCGCCGGGCCCTGGCGGGCAGCAGGCCCATCAGCGCCAGCGAGGTCATGGACTTGCCGCAGCCCGACTCGCCCACCAGGCACAGCATCTCGCCGCGCCGCACCTGGAAGTCGATGCCGCGCACGGCATGCAGCATGCCGCGCTCGGTGGGCAGGTCCACGCGCAGGTTCTTCACATCGAGAAGGATGCTCATCGGGGGTTCTCCTCGGTTGCGTTCAATGGCGGCCGTCGGGAGCGGCCACGTCGCGGATGCCGTCGCCCACGAGGTTGATGGCCAGCACCAGCACCGCGAGCACCACGCCCGGGATCATGATCACCCAGGGCTGGAAGAACATGTACGCCTTGCCCTCGGCCACCATCAGGCCCCACGAGGGCGTGGGCGGCTGCACGCCCAGGCCCAGGAAGGAGAGCGTGGATTCGAGCAGGATGGCATGCGCCATCTCCAGCGTGGCCACCACGGTGAGCGCACCCATCAGGTTGGGCAGCAGCTCGCGCACCAGGATGTAGGGCGTGGAGGCGCCCAGGCTCTTGGCGGCGGCGATGAACTCGGCATCGCGCAGCTGCTGCGTGGCCGATCGCGTGACGATGGCGAAGCGGTCCCACAGCAAGAGGCTCAGCAGCACGATCACCACCTTGAGCGAGCCGCCCACCAGCGAGGCCATGGCCAGTGCCACCAGCACCACGGGCATGGCCAGGCGGCAGGTGATGACGTAGCTCACCACGGCGTCCACCCGGCCGCCGAAGTAGCCGGCCAGCACGCCCAGGGTGGTGCCGATCAGCCCGGCGACGAGCGCGGTGACGAAGCCGATCACCAGCGACACGCGCGCGCCGTAGAGCAGGCGGCTCAGGTAGTCGCGCCCCAGCTTGTCGGTGCCCAGCACGTGTTCCCAGGTGCCGCGCTCGTGCCACACGGGCGGGATGAGGCGCTGCGTCACGTCCTGCGCGAAGGGATCGTGCGGCGCCAGCCAGGGCGCGAGCACCGCGGCCAGCACGGCCAGGCCGAGCACGATGCTGCCGATCAGCAGCCCGCGGTGGCCGGCCGCGCGGCGCAGCGTGCGGCGCCAGGCCGGCACGGGCAGCGCGGCCAGCGCCGCGGTGCCGGGCAGGGGCAAGGAGGTCGTCGTCATGGGATGCCTTCTTTCTCAGCGGGTGCGCATGCGCGGGTCGAGCGCGGCGTTGAGCACGTCGGCCACGAAGGTGAGCGCGATGTAGAACGTGGCGATGATGAGCACCACGGCCTGCACCACGGGGTAGTCGTTGCGGGCGATGGAGTCCCACGCCAGCTGGCCCAGGCCCTGCAGCGAATAGACCGACTCGATCACCACCGAGCCGCCCAGCATGAAGCCCAGCTCCACCGCCGCCAGCGCCACCACGGGGATGATGGCGTTGCGCAGCGCGTGCTTGAACACCACGCGCGCCGGCGACAGGCCCTTGGCGCGCGCCGTGCGGATGTAGTCCGAGCCCATCACGTCCAGCATGCCGGCGCGGGTCAGCCGCATGAGCGAGGGCATGGCGTAATAGCCCAGCGCCACGGCCGGCAGCACGAAGTTCTGCCAGCTGGCATTGCCCGCCACGGGCAGCCATTTCAGGCCCACGGAGAACACCACGATCAGCGCCAGCGCGAACCAGAAGTTGGGCATGGCCTGGCCGATGGTGGCCACCAGCAGCGCCAGGCGGTCCACCCAGGTGTCGCGGTAGAGCGCCGCCGCCACGCCCAGCGGGATGGCCACGGCCACGGCCAGCAGCAGCGACATGGCGCCGAGCTTGAGCGTGATCGGCAGGCGCTCGCCCACCAGCTCCATCACCGTGTTCTGGAAGTAGAACGAGCGGCCGAAATCCAGCTGCAGGGCCGAACCCAGCCATTCGAAGAACTGGGTGACCATGGGCCGGTCCAGTCCGTACTGCACGCGGATCTTCTCCACGTCGGCAGCGCTCGATTCGGGACCCGCGATGGCCGTGGCCAGATCGCCCGAGAGGTGCAGCAACAGGAAGCTCACCACCGCGACGGTGAGCATCACGGCCAGCGCCACCGCCAGCCTGCGCAGGATGTAGGTCAGCATGGTCTTGTCAGCGTGGGGGTTGCGGGGCGTTCGCCGGGCGCGCGGCGGCGGATCACTTCCAGCGCGCCTGCGCGAAGCGCGGCAGCTCGTCGGGCCAGGCCTCGAAGGCCAGGTCCTTGGTGAAGGCGTAGTTGGTCGAGTAGGAGAAGATCGGCGCCCACATCGCCTCCTTGCTGATGCGCTCCAGCGCCTGGCCGTACTTGGCAAGGCGGTCGGTCTTGTCCGTGCTGCTGTCGGCGGTCTGCAGCAGGGCTATGGTCTGCGCGTCCTTGGCCGTGTCGTCCGGCCCGCCCTTGAAGAAGTTGCCGACGAAGGCGGAGGCATCGCTGATGGAATACGAGCCCCAGGCCTGGAAGGTGAGCGGCGCGCGGCCGGAACGGACCTCGGTGCGCAGCGCCGGGTACTGCACGAAGTGCAGCCGGGCGCGGATGCCCACCTTGCGCAGGTCGCCGATCAGCGCCTCGGCGTATTCGCGCTCGCGGTAGGCCCACAGGTCGGTGTCGAAGCCGTTGGGATAGCCCGCCTGCGCCAGCAGCTCCTTGGCCTTGGCGGGGTTGTATTCGTAGCGCACCACCTTGCTGGTCACGCAGCCCACCTGCATGCGAAAGCACGGCGCATACACGGGCTGGCTGCCGCCGCGCACCAGGCTGTCGGCGAAGCCCTTGCGGTTGATGGCGTAGTTCACGGCCTGGCGCACGCGCACGTCCTTGAACGGCGCGGACTCGGGCGTGGTGCCCACGTTGTTGATGGTGACGAAGCCCACGCGCATGGTCTCGCCGCTGAGCACCGTGATCTGGGGCATGCTGGCCTTCATGGACTCGGCCTGGTCGGCCGGCACGCGCCAGATCCAGTCGATAGCACCCGTCATCAGCTGGGCGACGCGGGCCTCGGGGTCGCGCACCACCACGAACTTCACCGTGCCGATGTGCGGCTGGCCCACGGGGCTGTCCTTGAAATAGGCGGGATTCTTGACCATGGTCACGCCCTGCCCGGGCACCACGGCCGTGATCCTGTAGGGGCCGGTGCCGACGGGCGCCTTGCTGAAGCCTTCCAGCCCCACCTTCTTGAAATAGGCCGCCGGGTAGATGGGCGTGGGGCCGGCCAGGTATTCGAGCGCGGCGGGAAACGGCGTCTTGAGGTGGATGCGCACCTGCAGCGGGCCCACTACCTCGACGTTCTTGATCCAGTCGGTGTTCTGGCGCGTGGCGATCTTGGCGTCGGGGCCGTTGACCACGTTGAAGGTGAAGGCCACGTCCTCGGCGCTGAACGGGTCGCCGTTGTGGAACTTCACGCCCGGGCGCAGCGTGACCAGCAGCGCCGTGGGGGACTCCCACTTCCACGCCGTGGCCAGCTGGGGCTTGTGCTCGCCGGTCTTGGGGTCGCGGTAGATCAGCGTGTCCCAGGCCATGTTGGCCAGGATGACGCCTTCGCGCATGTTGTTGTGGTAGGGGCTGACGTTCTCGACCTCGTTGTCCGAGGCATAGACCAGCGTGTCGTTGGCCTTGCCCGCATGGGCTGCGGCAGCGAGGGACAAGGCCGTGAAAACCGCTGCGCAGCCGCGGCGCACCAGCGTGGAGGAAAGATGACCCATTTCGAAAACTCCTTCGTCAGACAAACAACGCGATGCGTGTCGAGAAGCAAGAATGGGACACAAAGGCCGTTCGCACTATTACCGTTTTCGCAGCCCTGCGATGCTGCCGCGGCAACGGTCCATATCGACGGGTGCCGCCATCCGGAATGACCCGCAGGCGCGCTGGCACGGTGCGTGCAACCATGCCGGCCCATGAACCGCACCCCGCTCATCGCCCGCCAGCTGCAGGACACGGCGCTGCGCTACTTCCTGGAGGTCGTGCGCTGCGGCTCGATCAGCGAGGCCTCGGCGCGGCTGTCCGTGGCGGGCTCGGCCATCAGCCGCCAGATCGCGCAACTGGAGGGCGTGCTCGACACGGCCCTCTTCGAGCGCCATGCGCGCGGCATGGTGCCCAGCGCGGCCGGCGAGCTGCTGGCCACGCACGCGCTCAAGTCCGCGCACGATGCCGAGCGCGTGGTGCAGGAGATCCAGTCGCTGCAGGGCATGCGGCGCGGGCGCGTGCGCATCGCTGCGACCGAGGGCTTCGCCATGGAATTCCTGCCCCGGCTCATCAGCGAATTCCACCAGCTGCACCCGGGCGTGCAATGCCACCTGAGCGTGCATGCGCCGGGAGAGTGCACGCGGCGCGTGCTGCACAGCGACGCGGACATCGGCATCGTGATGAGCCTCCACACCGCAAAGGACATCAAGGTCGAGCAACTGCAGCCCGCGCCGCTCGGGGCCGCCATGCGCCAGGGCCATCCGCTGTCGCGCTTCCGGCAGATCAGCCTCTCGCAGCTGCTGGCCTACCCCATCGCCCTGCCCGAGGCCGACACCACCGTGCGCCAGCTGTTCGACATCGCCTGCAGCCGCCAGCGCCTGGCGGTGGAGCCGACGCTGACGAGCAACTACATCGGCGCGCTGTTCGGCTTTCTGCGCCACCGCGAGGACGGCGTGACCATCTGTGGCGAGATCTCCGTGCGCAACCAGGTGGACCGGGGCGAGCTGGCCTTCGTGCGGCTGCGCGACAAGGGACTGGACCTGCGCAACATCGAGGTGCAGACCCTCATTGGCCGCACGCAGCCCAGGGCGGCGCAGGCCTTTCTGGCACACCTGCGCGAGGGGCTGGGCGGGGTCGCTCCGCGGTGAGCGGCATCGGCGCACCGCTCCGCAATGCATAGCGCCATGCGCAGCAGCAGTGCGGGCTCGGAGCCTAAAACATCAAAACCCTGGCCAGCGGTTGCACCCGCACCAGCCGAAGTAACGCCAAGCCCGGAGCTAGGTTCAGCCGGCGCGCTTGTTCAGCAGCGCCGTCGCCGCGCGCGAGTTCGGCTTGCGGCCCAGGAAGCCGCTGATGTAGTCGCCCGCGTCGATGAGCCGGTCCAGGTCGATGCCGGTCTCGATGCCCATGCCGTGCAGCATGTACACCACGTCTTCGGTCGCCACGTTGCCGGTGGCGCCCTTGGCATAGGGGCAGCCGCCCAGGCCGGCCACCGAGGTATCGAACTGCCACACGCCCAGCTCCAGCGCGGCCAGCGTGTTGGCCAGGGCCTGGCCGTAGGTGTCGTGGAAGTGGCCGGAGATGTCATCCACGGCGTAGTGCGCGAGCGTGGCCTCGATGGCGCGCTGCACCTTGACCGGCGTGCCCACCCCGATGGTGTCGGCCACGCCGATGTGCTGCACGCCGATGCCCTTCATCAGCCCGGCCAGGTAGCCCACGCGCTCGGGCGCCACCTCGCCTTCGTAGGGGCAGCCCACGGTGCAGCTCATCGCCCCGCGCACGTGGATGCCCGCCGCGCGCGCGGCCGCCACCACGGGGGCGAAGCGCTCGATGCTCTCGGCGATGCTGCAATTGATGTTCTTCTGGCTGAAGGCTTCGCTGGCCGAGCCGAAGACCACGATCTCGTCGGGACGGTCGGCCACGGCCGCCTCGAAGCCCTTCATGTTGGGCGTGAGCACCGAATAGCGCACGCCGGGCCGGCGCTTGATGCCGGCCATGACGGCATGGTTGTCCGCCATCTGCGGCACCCATTTGGGGCTGACGTAGCTGGTGACCTCGATCTCGCGCAGGCCCGCGTCCTGCAGGCGATGCACGAGGCCGATCTTCACTTCGGCAGGCACGGGCGACTTCTCGTTCTGCAGGCCGTCGCGCGGACCCACATCGACGATCTTGACGCGGCGGGGGTAGTGGTGGCTCATGAAGACATCCTCAGGCTGTGAATTCCGCGCGGGGCGGCGGTGCTGCGGGCAGCCAAGGCCCGCGATCCATATCCATCAATAGCCGCGCCCCCGGTCGACGACGCCCGCCAGGGGCTCGCCGCGCTGCAGGGCCGCGATCTTGCCGGCGATCTGCGCGATGCTTTCATCGCGCAGCGTGCGCGCCGAGGTGTGCGGCGTGGCGACGATGCGCGGGTGGTTCCAGAACGGGTGGCCGGCGGGCAGCGGCTCGGTGCGGAACACGTCGAGCGTGGCGCCGGCCAGGTGGCCGGAATCGACCAGCGCCAGCAGGTCTTCCTCGACCACGTGCGCGCCGCGCGCCACATTGATGAGGTAGGCCCCGGCGGGCAGGCGCGAGAGCGTTGCGCGGTTCAGCAGGTTCTCGGTCTCGGGCGTGAGCGGCAGCAGGTTGACCAGCACGCGGCTGGCGGCCAGGAAGTCCTCGAACTGGCCAGCGCCCTCGAAGGCGCGCACACCCGGCACGCTCTTGGGCGAGCGGCTCCAGCCCAGCACGGGGAATTCGAAATGCGCCAGCGCCCGCGCCACGCGCTCGCCCAGCACGCCCAGGCCCATCACGCCCACGGTGAATTCCGAACGCAGGCGCGGCTTGCGGTAGCCCCAGCGGCCGCCGCGCATGTCGGCCTCGTAGGCGTCCAGCTCGCGGAAGTGGCGGATCACCGCATGACAGACGTATTCGGCCATCTGCACCGACATGCCCGCATCGTCCAGCCGCACCACCTGCGCGCCGGGCGGCAGCCGCAGGCGCAGCAGCGCATCGACGCCTGCGCCGATGTTGAAGAGCACCTTCAGGCCGGGCTGCTCGTCGAGGAATGGCTGGGGCGGCGCCCAGACCACGGCGAAGTCGGCCTGGGGGTCGCCCGGTTGCCAGACGGAAACATGGGCGCCCGGCAGTGCGGCGCGCAGGCCGGCCACCCAGGGCTCGGTCTTGGTATCGGTGCAGCAGATGGTGATGTTCATGGCCCGCTAGCCTACCTTGCAGCGCACGCCGCCGCTGTCACGCAGCCGCCAGGCGCAGCAGCTCGGCGCCTTCGGTCACCTGGTCGCCGGGTGCGTAGAGCAGTTCCTGCACCACGCCGTCGGCGGGGGCGGCGATGGTGTGCTCCATCTTCATGGCCTCCATCACCGCCAGCGGCTGGCCGCGCGAGACGGCGTCGCCCGCGCGCACGGCGAAGGACACCACCTTGCCCGGCATGGGCGCGGTCAGGCGCCCGCCTTCGGCCTGGGTGTCGCCCGCATGGGCCAGCGGATCCACGGTGTCGATGCGCGTGGCGCCTGCGGGCGTGAAGACGTGCACGGCATCGCCCAGCACGTGCACGGTGGCGCGCGTGCGGCGGCCGGCGAACTGCAGGTCGATGGCCTCCCCTGCGCCCTCCCCGCCCGGCGCTTCGGCGAAGGCCAGCGGGCCGGCCACCTCGCCCACTTCCAGCGTGGGCGTGCTGCCGGGCGCATAGCGCAGCCAGGCCTGCACGGCCTCGCCGCCGAAGACGAAATCGAACGCGCGGCGGTGCAGGCCCCCCAGGCGCCAGCCGTCGCGCCGGCTGAACGGGCTGCCGGGCGCCTCGGCCTGCCGCTCGCGCAGCAGGGTGGCGGCCACGGCGGCGGCGGCGGCCAGCGGCAGGCCCACGGGTTCCTGCTGGAACAGCACGGCCGATTCGCGCTGGATCAGGGCCGTGTCCAGCTTCGCCTGCGCGAAGGCGCCGCTCGCGGCCACGCGGCGCAGGAACTGCACGTTGGTCGCCAGGCCCACGATGCGGGTCTGCGCCAGCGCCCCGTCCAGCCGCGCCAGGGCCTGCTCGCGCGTGTCGCCCTGCACGATGAGCTTGGCGATCATGGAGTCGTAGAACGGGCTGATCGCGTCGCCCTCGCGCACGCCGTCGTCGATGCGCACCGGCCCCCGCGCGAAGCTGGCGGCGGCCGGCTTGCGATAGACATGCAGCGTGCCGGTGGCGGGCAGGAACTGGTTGTCGGGGTTCTCGGCGCAGATGCGCGCCTCGATGGCGTGGCCCGTGATGCGCAGTTCGTCCTGGGTGCAGGGCAGCGGCTCGCCGCTGGCCACGCGCAGCTGCCACTCCACCAGGTCCTGGCCGGTGATGGCCTCGGTCACGGGGTGCTCCACCTGCAGGCGGGTGTTCATCTCCATGAAATAGAACTTCATGTCCTCGGGCCGCTCGTAGCCGCCCGGCTGCTCGACGATGAATTCCACCGTGCCCGCGCCCACGTAGTTCACGGCGCGCGCGGCGGCCACGGCGGCCGCCCCCATGCGGGCGCGCAGTTCGGGCGTCATGCCGGGCGCGGGGGCTTCCTCCAGCACCTTCTGGTGGCGGCGCTGCACGGAGCAGTCACGCTCGAACAGATAGACCAGGTTGCCGTGCGTGTCGCCGAAGACCTGGATCTCGATATGGCGTGGGCGCTGCACGTACTTTTCGACCAGCACCGCGTCGTCGCCGAAGCTGCCGATCGCCTCGCGCTTGCACGAGGCCAGCGCGGCTGCGAAGTCCTCGGCCTTGTCGACCGCGCGCATGCCCTTGCCGCCGCCGCCCGCGCTGGCCTTGATGAGCACGGGGTAGCCGATGCGGTCGGCCTCGCGCTGCAGCAGGGCCGGGTCCTGGTCATGGCCGTGGTAGCCGGGCACCAGCGGCACGCCGGCCTTTTCCATGAGCTGCTTGGACTCGGCCTTCAGGCCCATGTCCTTGATGGCCGAAGGCGGTGGGCCGATGAAGACGAGGCCGGCCTCGGCACAGGCGCGGGCGAAGTCCTCGTTCTCGGACAGGAAGCCGTAGCCCGGGTGGATGGCCTCTGCTCCGCAGGCGCGGGCAGCGTCGATGATGCGTTCCCAGCGCAGGTAGCTGTCCTTGGGCGCGCTGCCGCCGATGTGGACAGCCTCGTCGCAGGCGGCGACGTGCTTGGCATCGGCATCGGCGTCGGAATAGACGGCGACGGTCTTCACGCCCAGGCGGCGGGCGGTGGAAGCCACCCGGCAGGCGATCTCGCCGCGGTTGGCGATCAATATCTTCTTGAACATTCAAACCACCTTCGCAGGACTGGAAAGGAGAGCCGAGAGGCGCCGCAGCACCGCCCGCAGGAACTTGAACAGCAGCGCCAGCAGCAGCACCGACACCGCCAGCATCACGGCCAGGGCCAGGCCGAAGAGCAGCGGGTGCTGCGTGGCCAGCCAGACCACGATGACGACCAGGCCGTCCTCGAAAAGGGACAGCAGCCAGTTGGAGAACGGCTCGGGCGAGGTGTTCGCCGCCGCCCGCGTGGTCATCTTGGTGGCCAGCGCCGTGGCCGAGAGCGAGCCGCCCACCAGCCCCGCCGCGAGCGCCATGGCGCCGTTATCGGCTCCGAAGACACCGGCCGCCAGCAGCGCGCCGGCCGGCACGCGGATGAAGGCATGGACCGCGTCCCAGGCGCTGTCGAGCCAGGGCACCTTGTCGGCGAAGAATTCGACGCACAGCATGAAGCCGCTGGCCCAGAGCACGGCCGGGTGCTGCAGGAGCGCCAGGCCCGGCGGCAGGGGCAGCCAGCCGGCCCAGCCCATCAGGCCGACCAGGAACACCACCGCATAGAGACGGAAGCCGCTGGCCCAGCCCAGCGCGGCGGCCAGGGCCATCAGGGCGGGCATGTCCAGATGGGCCGAAGCCTGGCGCGCGCCGTCGGCCACCGTCTGCGCCGTACCGGCATCGATGTGCAGGCCCAGCGCATGCCACCACTGCACCAGGGAGAGCCAGATCGCGTCCATGGCCTGCCGCCCTGCCCTGCCTTCAGCCCGCCGGCGCCAGCCAGGACGGCTTGCGCTTGTTCAGGAAGGCCTGCACGCCCTCGCGTCCTTCGTCGCTCGCGCGGATGTCGGCGATGCCCTCCACCGTCGCGGCGATCAGCGCGTCGTCGATGGCGCGGCCGGCCACGTCGTGCACCAGCCGCTTGCAGGCACGCACGGCCTGCGGGCTGTTGGCGGCCAGCTGGCGCGTCCATGCATCGACGGTGGCGTCGAGCGCCGCCGCATCGGCCGCCACCGCGTGCACGAAGCCGATGCGCAGCGCCTCGGCCGCATCGAAGCGTTCGGCCGTGAGGAAATAGCGCTGCGCGGCGCGCGTGCCCATGGCGCGGATCACATAGGGGCTGATGGTCGCGGGGATGAGCCCGAGCCTGACCTCCGAGAGGCAGAAACCCGCCGACTCCACCGCCACCGCCATGTCGCAGGCCGCCACCAGGCCCATGCCGCCGGCATAGACGTCGCCCTGCACGCGGGCGATGGTGGGCTTGGGGCATTCGGCGATGGTGCGCAGCATGGCGGCCAGCAGCGCGGCGTCGGCGATGTTCTCGTCGCGCGTGTAGTCGGCCATGCGACGCATCCAGTTCAGGTCGGCGCCCGCGCAGAAGGCCGGGCCCTCGGCCGCCAGCACCACGGCCCGCACGTCGCTGCGCGCGGCCACGTCCTCGAAGGCGGCGGTGATGGCGGCGATGACGACGTCGCTGAAGGCATTGCGCACCTCGGGCTGGGTCAGCGTGATGCGCGCGACGGCGCCGGACTGGGTGATGGAGAGAGGAACTTGGCTCATGGCTGGGAGGGATTCCGCAGGTAATAGACGAAATCGATTTCCGGCGCCGGGCGGCCCAGCGCGGTCAGCGCCGCCGTGATCTGCCCGCGGTGGTGGGTGGAATGGTTGAAGACGTGTGCCAGCACGCCGGCAAAAGGCAACGATGCCGGAACACCCTGGCTGGTCGTGTAGTCCAGCGTGCCGGCCCAGCGCTCGGCCGGCAGCGCGGCGATCAGCGGCTCCCAGCGTGCCGTGCCGGCCCGCAGGCGCTCGTCCAGCCGGGCGCGTTCGGGCTCGGCTTCGGCGTCCAGCGCGACGCGCGGCGAGAAGCCTTCGGCAAAGCGCACGAACCACAGCAGCTGCTCGCCCACCAGCAGGTGGTTGAGCGTGCCGTGGATGCTGCGGAAGAAAAGGCCCGCATCGCGCCGGTAATCGGCGTCGGGCACGTGCGCCACGGCATCGAGCAGGCGTGCCGTGGCCCAGGCGTTGTAGCGGGCCAGCTGGGCGAAATGGGCGTTGAACGGATGGCTCATGGCGAAGATGCCTTGCGGGAGTCGAACACGCGGGTCCAGAACGCGTCGAGCGCGGCCAGCGCCTGCACGCGCGCTGCGGGGTTGCCGCCCTGGTGCACGCCCTGGGGCAATACGCCGTTGGGCACGTCGGCGCGCAGCCGCACCGGGCCGGCGCCGTCGAAGCCGTGGTAGCTGTCCGCATAGACGTGCAGGGTGACGTCGCTGCCGGGCCGCGCCTGCAGCGCCTGCGCGAAGTCCACGCAGGGCTGGGCGGGCGTCCAGTCGTCCAGCGCGCCCAGCTGCATCAGCAGGGGCACGGGCTCCAGCGCGGCATGCCGGCGCTGCAGCGGGCCGCAGCCGGGGTAGAACACGGCTGCGCCGGCCAGGGGCACATCGCCCGGCGCGGGGTGCAGCCGGCGCTGCTCCAGCAGGTTGAGCGTGGTGGTGCCGCCGTTGGACCAGCCCATCACGCCGATGCGCTGCGCATCCACGCCGGGCCGGGCCGCCAGCCAGGCGATGGCGGCGCGGGCGTCCTGCACGCGCACGGCCACGGGCACGTCGCGATCGCGGTAGCGGGTGCTGCAGATGGACTGCAGGCCGCGCGAGCCGAAGCTGTCGGGCAGCAGCACGGCATAGCCCGCCGCATGCAAACGCACGGCGGTCTCGCGGTAGCGCTGGGCCAGCTGGCCGCCGCGCGCATAGAGGCCGCCGCAGCCGTGCAGCGCCATCACGGCCGGGTGCGGATGGGCGGCATCGGCGCCGTCCGCAGGCCACCAGTGGGCCTGCAGGCTCTCGCCGCCGGGCAGCGGCAGGCGCACGGGCTGCAGATGTGCGCTGGCGGGCGCTGCGGGCTCGGCGGTGCCGGCGGCGGAGGCCCCGCTGGCGGCTGGAGGCGCGCCTGCGGACATGCTGGGGGACTGGCAGGCTGCCAGCACGGCGCAGAGCAGCAGGGGGGCGAAGAGGCGGGCGCAGCGGGTCATGGCTTGGGCCAGACGATCTGGTCGTCCACGGCGTAGAGATGGCAGGTGCCGCCCTTGGCCTGGGCGTTGCGCGTGCAGCGCTCCATGGCGGCGTTCATGGCGTCGGCCCGGTCATAGACATAGGCCCATGCGCCGGTTTCGGCAATGGCGAAGGCGCGGGGAAAGGGCGTGGCCAGGAACTTCCGGTAGCCCTCGCGCGCGGCATCGCCCACGTGGGGGATGGCCGCTGCATCGCCGGCGGGGAAGGCATCGGTGGCGGCCGGCGGCGCATGGTCGTGCTGCAGGCCGGGCAGGGCGACGCTGACCTGCGAGGGCAGGCCCAGCTGGGCCAGGAACTTGTCCACCTCGGGCACCCAGATCTTCAGGCCGGCACGCGACGCGAACATGCCGTGCGCATCCGACGCGAAGGGGCCGTAGGCCACCAGCCGGGCCGGCGCGCCGCCGGCCACGTAGCGGGCGTACATGTCGCGCCACAGGGCCTCGGGCCAGTAGCTGTCGTTGCTGCCGTAGAACCAGAGCGAGGGCAGGCGCGCCGTCTTGCCATAGGCGCCCATGGCGCCGGCCAAGGCGCCCTCCCAATTCACGCAGCTGTCGTTGTTCAAACCGCCTGCGAAGTTGATATAGCCCTTCACGCCCTGTGCCGGCGGCAGCGAGCTGAGCGCCATGGTGGTGAGGCCCCCATGCGACTGGCCCGCGATCACGATGCGGCTGTTGTCCGCATCGGGCACGGTGCGCAGGTAGGCCAGCACGGCCTGCACGTCTTCGGCCTGGGCCAGCCCGTTGCCTTCGGTATTGCAGCCGCCGCCGATGTAGGCGCCGGTGGATTGCGAGAAGCCCTGCCGCATGGGAATGACCACCATGTAGCCGCGCGACAGGAAGGCACGCACGGGCGGCTCCAGCCGCGCCCGCGCCTGGAAGTGCGGGTTGCCGTGCTGCTTGCCGTGGTTGATGACGACGATGGGGAAAGGCCCCTGCCCCGGCGGCCGGAAGAAGGTGGTTTCCAGCGACGTGGACAGCAGGCCGCTGCCCTTGGGCACCATCACGACCTGCTCGCGCAGGCCGGCGTCCAGCGGCGCGGGCGGCGCGCTCGCGCTCTGCGCTGCCGCGCCCGCGCACACGGCGGCGAGCGCCATGGCGCAGAGGCGCCGGACGATGGAATGGAAACGACCTGGCATGGAATGACCCCTTCTGGTGAAGACCTGTGTCCTGGAAGGGAAAAATCCTACATGCGGAATACGCCGAACTTCATGTCGCCGATGGGCGCGTTGCGTGCCGCCGCCAGCCCCAGCGCCAGCACGCGCCGCGTGTCGGCCGGGTCGATGATGCCGTCGTCCCAGAGTCGCGCCGTGGCGTAGTAGGGGTGGCCCTGGTCTTCGTACTGCTGGCGGATCGGGGCCTTGAAGGCCTCTTCCTCCTCGGCGCTCCACTGGCCGCCCCGGGCCTCGATGCCGTCGCGCTTGACGGTGGCCAGCACGCTGGCGGCCTGTTCGCCGCCCATGACGCTGATGCGGGCGTTGGGCCACATCCAGAGGAAGCGCGGGCTGTAGGCCCGGCCGCACATGCCGTAGTTGCCGGCGCCGAAGCTGCCGCCGATGATGATGGTGAACTTGGGCACGTTGGCCGTGGCTACGGCCGTGACCATCTTGGCGCCGTTGCGCGCGATGCCTTCGTTCTCGTACTTGCGGCCCACCATGAAGCCGGTGATGTTCTGCAGGAAGACCAGCGGGATCTTGCGCTGGCAGCACAGCTCGATGAAGTGCGCGCCCTTCAGGGCCGATTCGGAGAACAGGATGCCGTTGTTGGCGATGATGCCCACGGGCATGCCTTCGATGTGGGCGAAGCCGGTGACCAGCGTGGTGCCGAAGCGGGCCTTGAACTCGTCGAACGCGCTGCCATCGACGATGCGGGCGATGATCTCGCGCACGTCGAAGGGCTTGCGCGTGTCCACCGGGATCACGCCGTACAGCTCCTCCGCTGCGAACCTGGGAGCAGCAGGCGCAGGCTGATCGAGGGCCGCAGGCTGACGGGCGTTCAGGTTCTTGACGGCTGCGCGCGCCAGGGCCAAGGCGTGCAGGTCGTTCTGGGCCAGGTGGTCGGCCACGCCCGAGAGGCGCGTGTGCACGTCGCCGCCCCCGAGGTCTTCCGCCGTCACCACCTCGCCCGTGGCGGCCTTCACCAGCGGCGGGCCGCCCAGGAAGATGGTGCCCTGGTTCCTGACGATGATGGTCTCGTCGCTCATGGCGGGCACGTAGGCGCCGCCGGCCGTGCAGGAGCCCATGACCACGGCGATCTGGCCGATGCCCTGCGCGCTCATGTTCGCCTGGTTGTAGAAGATGCGGCCGAAGTGGTCGCGGTCGGGGAAGACCTCGTCCTGGTTGGGCAGGTTGGCGCCGCCCGAATCGACGAGATAGATGCAGGGCAGGCGGTTCTGCTCGGCCACCTCCTGCGCGCGCAGGTGCTTCTTGACGGTGAGCGGGTAGTAGGTGCCGCCCTTCACCGTGGCGTCGTTGCAGACCACCATGCAGTCCACGCCGGCCACGCGGCCGATGCCGGCGATCAGGCCCGCGCCGGGCGCGTCGCCGCCGTACATGCCCAGCGCGGCGAGCGGCGCCAGCTCCAGGAAGGGCGTGCCCGGGTCCAGCAGCCGGTCCACCCGCTCGCGCGGCGGCAGCTTGCCCCGCGCGACGTGCTTGGCGCGGGCGGCCTCGCCGCCGCCCTGGGCGACCTGGGCGAGCCGGGCGCGCAGGTCGTCCACCAGGGCGCGCATGGCGGCGGCGTTGGCCAGGAAGTCCGCCGAGCGGGCATTGAGTTGGGTGTCGAGGATCATGGTGTTCCGGTGTCGGGCAAGGGGCGGGCGATGGGCCGGGGGCGTGCGGATGGAAGGCGGCCGCCGCTCAGGCGGTGCGGCTTTCCTGCAGCCCCAGCTGTTCCTTCATCGCTTCGCGGATCTTGAATTTCTGGATCTTGCCGGTCACCGTCATCGGGAATTCGGTGACGAAGCGGATGTGGCGCGGCACCTTGTAGTGCGCGATCTGGCCCTGGCAAAAGGCGCGGATGCCCTCCTCGGTGGGCTCGGCGCCGGGCTTGGCGATGATCCAGGCGCAGAGCTCTTCGCCGTAGCGCGCGTCGGGCACGCCCACCACCTGCACGTCCTGCACCTGCGGGTGGCGGTAGAGGAATTCCTCGATCTCGCGCGGATAGACGTTCTCGCCGCCGCGGATCACCATGTCCTTGATGCGGCCGACGATGTTGACGTAGCCCTCGGCGTCCATGGTCGCCAGGTCGCCCGTGTGCATCCAGCCTTCGGCGTCGATGGCCTCGCGGGTCTTGGCTTCATCGCCCCAGTAGCCGTGCATGACCGAATAGCCGCGCGTGCAGAGCTCGCCCGACGTGCCGCGCGGCACCACGGCGCCGGTCTCGGGGTGGATGATCCGCACCTCCAGATGCGGCTGCACCGTGCCCACGGTGGACACGCGCTTGTCCAACGGCGTGGCGGTGCTGCTCTGGCAGCTGACCGGGCTGGTCTCGGTCATGCCGTAGGCGATGGTGATCTGCTCCAGGTGCATGTCGCGCACCACGCGCTTCATCACCTCGATGGGGCAGGGCGAGCCGGCCATGATGCCGGTGCGCAGGGTGGACAGGTCGAACTCCGCGAAGCGCGGATGGTCCAGCTCGGCGATGAACATGGTGGGCACGCCGTGCAGGCCGGTGCAGCGCTCGGCCTGCACGGCTTCCAGCACGCGCAGCGGATCGAAGCCGTCGCCGGGATAGACGATGGCCGCGCCGTGCGTCACGCACGCCAGGTTGCCCAGCACCATGCCGAAGCAGTGGTAGAGCGGCACGGGAATGCACAGGCGGTCTTCGGGCGTGAGCTGCATGCATTCACCGATGAAGAAGCCGTTGTTGAGGATGTTGCGGTGCGTGAGCGTCGCGCCCTTCGGAAAGCCCGTGGTGCCGCTGGTGAACTGGATGTTGATCGGGTCGGTGTTCTTCAGCGTGGCGGCCACGGCGTCGATGCGCGCGTCCTGCGCGTCGCCCCTCGCCATCAGCTCGGAGAAGCGCAGCAGGCCGGGCTCATCGGCGCCCTGCCCCGGGCCTTCGTCGATCCAGACCACGGTGCGCAGCGCGGGCAGGCGCGCGGCCTGCAGGGCGCCGGGCGCGGCGGCGGCCAGCTCGGGCGCCAGTTCGCGCAGCATGGCCAGGTAGTCGCTGGTCTTGAAGCGCGCCATGGTCACCAGGGCCTTGCAGCCGACCTTGTTCAGCGCGTACTCGACTTCGGCCGTGCGGTAGGCCGGGTTGATGTTGACCAGCACCAGGCCGACCTGGGCGGTGGCGAACTGCATCAGCACCCACTCGGCGTTGTTGTGCGACCAGATGCCGACGCGGTCGCCCGGCGCAAGCCCCAGGCCCAGCAGCGCGCCGGCCAGGCGGCGCACGGCGGCGTGCAGATCGGCATAGGTGTAGCGCAGGCCCTGGTGGCGGCTCACCAGGGCCTCGCGGCCGGGCTGGCGGGCGGCCATGGCGGCGAAGAAGTCGCCCAGGGTCTGCTCGATGAGCGGCACGTGGGTGTCGCCCCGGGCGTAGCTGGGGGCGGTGGAGGCGGGCGAAGCAGCGGTGGTCACGGCGGTGTCTCCTGGCGGGCGGTCTCTGGCGGACGTCGGCATGCAAGTGCGCCGGCCCGGCCCGCAGGGCGGGCGCGGCGGGGGCGCCTTATGGCCTGCAGCATACGCCCGGGGGGGCCCGGCCTCCACCCCCGATCAGGCCAGAGAAGTTGCAAATCGTGCCACTGCCGCACACACTGCCGCCATGCGCCAGCCCCCTGCCCCCGCCCGCCCCGCCACCCCAGCCCAGCCCGTCGCCGCCACGCCCATGGCCTTCGTGCAGGCCATCGTGCAGGCCTACGCGCAGCGCGGCATGGACCCGGGCGGCGCGCTCGCAGCGGCACAAATCCCGCCAGATCGCGTACGCGACCCCTCGGCGTGCATCACCGCGCTGCAGATGGAAGCGCTGTCGGCCGCCGCCATGCGCGAGCTGGACGACGAGGCGCTGGGCTGGTTCTCGCGCCGCCTGCCCTGGGGCAGCTACGGCATGCTGGCGCGGGCCTCCATCAGCTCGCCCACGCTGGGCCTGGCGCTGCGGCGCTGGTGCCGCCACCATGCGCTGATCGCGGACGACATCGGCCTGCATCTGGATGGCGACGGCGCCACCGCCACGCTGGCGCTGGCCGAGCACCGCAGCCTGGGCGGCCTGCGCGAGTTCTGCATCGTCTCGGTGCTGCGCAATGCGCTGGGGCTGGCGTGCTGGTTCATCGATTCACGCCTGCCGCTGCTGGAGGCGGCGTTCCCGTTCGCACCGCCGCTGCATGCCGAGGTGTATCCGCTGCTCTTCGGCGTGGCGCCGCGCTTCGGCGTGCCGCAGGCGCTGCTGCGCTTCGACGCGCGCTATCTCGACATGCCCCTGCAGCGCGACGAGGCCATGCTGCGCCAGATGCTGCAGCGCGCCCTGCCGCTCACCGTGCGGCAGTACCGGCGCGACCGGCTGCTGGTGCAGCGGGTGCGCCAGCTGCTGGCGCACGCGCCGGAGCTGGCCCACAGCGCGCAGACGCTGGCCGCGCAGCTGCACGTGTCGCCGCGCACGCTGCACCGGCAGTTGAAGGAAGAAGGCGCCTCGCTGCAGGCGCTCAAGGACGAGGCTCGGCGCCAGCGGGTGATGGAGCTGCTGCTGCGCACCGACCGGCCCATCAAGGCCATCGCCCAGATGGCGGGCTTCGCCAGCGAAAAGAGCTTCGCCCGCGCCTTCCGCCACTGGATGGCGATGGCGCCCACCGAATACCGGCGGCGCCAGCGGGCGGCCGCGCTGTTGACCCCGCCCGCCCTGCCGGCTACAGGCCGTAGCAGCGCCTGAGCCCGGCGTAGTCGTAGTAGTGGCTGCCGGCCGTGTAGCGAGCGGCCTCGCAGGCGGCGGGGAAGTCCACCTCCTGCTCGTTGAACAGCATCTTCACCAGCGTCACGCCCCAGGCGTCGCGCGCCACATCCCACTGCACGTTGGTGGCCATGGGCGAGACGTCTTCGCCGCGCCAGGGGTTGCCGGCATAGGTGTAGGTGGAGGCCCGCGGCACGGGCGTGGCCGCATTGCGCAGGCCCAGCCGGGCGATGAAGGGAATCATGACCTCGGCATGGGTGAAGCGCAGGCGCGCGGCATGGCCCATGTCGCCCTGGGCGATGCGGCCCACTTCGTCGAAGAAGTCCTGCAGCAGCGCCTGCGTGAAGCGGGTGGTGACGCCGCCGTACTCGGTCGCGGCCGGGCCCTTGCCGTAGAAGTCGTCGATGTCCTGCAGGTAGGCGAAGGTGGGCGCATGCTCCAGCGGCATGTAGGGGCTGAAGTCCAGGCTGCCGGTTTCGGCCTTCATGCCGGGGGCGATGATGTAGAGCTCGTAGAGCAGCGCAGCAGCATCGACCGCGCTCTGGATCCGGGTCTTGCCGTCGCCCGTGAGCGTGCTGGTGAAGCGGCCGTCGGCGCTGGAGAAAGTGCGCTTGCCGTTGTTGGAGAAGCCGTAGGTACCGGCATCGAGCTTGTCGATGAAGGCGCCGGTGAAGAGCCGTTCCAGCACGGCGCGGGCGTGGGCGCGCACCTCGGGCGCATTGCGCGCGGCGGCCACCTTGGCGGCGGCCTCGGCGCCGAAGCCGGCCGCATCCTTGGCGGCGGCGTAGCGCTGGTAGTCCTGGCTGGCGGCCAGCACGGCCGCATGCACGGCATTGCCGTCGGTCACCGCATCGGTGCCGGTGGAGAGCTTGTGCGGATAGAGCTGGTAGCGGTCCACCACCGCAGGGGCGATGGCGGCGGCCGCAGCCGGCGCCGAGTCGGCCAGCGACGCGGCGAAGAACTGCGAGCTGTCCACGGCGCGGTCCTGGCCGGAATTCAGCACCTCGATGGTCCGCGCGCGGCCCTGGAAGCGCTGGCCGGAGAAGAGATCCGGGTCGCGCTGCACCAGGCGGGCGGCCAGCTGGCGGTGCTCGGCGATGCCCACCTGGGTGAGGTTGCCGTAGCCCGGCGTGCTGATGCCGGCGACGCCCCAGCCCAGCACGAAGTTGGCCTGCATGATCTTCTGCACGTCCGGGCCCAGCTGCTGGCCCAGGGCGGTGAGCGCGCCATCGGCCTTGGCCCGCGTCCACATGTTCAGCACCGCGTCGTCGTACTTCAGGCTGGACAGGCCCCGCGAACCGTGCCGGGCGACGAGTTCGGCATACACCGTGCTGAAGCCGGGCGGCGGCGCTTCATAGCTCGCGAGCGACTGGCGGGGCTGGTAGCCCGTCTTGGTGGCATAGAAGCCCGAAGAGGCGGATGCCGGCGAGCCGTCGCCCCCGCCGCCGCAGGCGGCAAGCGACAAGGTGGCGGCCAGGCAGGCCCAGCGAAGGGAGGAGAGGCGAGGAGGCATGACGGATGCAGCGGCAGAGGAACACACGGAACCCGCCAGCCTAGGTCGGACCCGTGGCAGCGTCATGACAGCGGAGCGGCCAGCGCTCCGGGCGCGCGCCTCAGGCCGCGTCCAGCAGGCCCGGCAGCTCGTCCATGCGCGTGATGATCTTCCGGGCGCCGGCGGCCCGCAGCGCTTTGGCCGCATCGTGGCCCGGACCGCCGGGGCTGTAGCCCACCACCGTGGCGCCCGCGGCCACGCCGGCGGTGACGCCCGTGGCCGAATCCTCCACCACCAGGCAGCGCGCAGGCGGCACGCCCAGGGCGGCGGCGGCGGCCAGATAGACGTCGGGCGCGGGCTTGGTGCGCGGCATCTCGTGGCCGCTGAAGACCTGGCCTGCGAAGAGCGGGGCCAGCCCGGTCTTGGTCAGCTGCAGCTCGACCTTCTCGCGGTCAGCGCCCGAGGCGCAGGCGATGCGCCCGCCCAGCCGCTCGCGCACGGCCGCCACGGCCTGGGCCGCACCGGGAATGGCCTGCAGTTCCGCGGCCAGCGCGACGTTGCGCCGGGCGTAGAACTCGGCCATCCACGCATCGGTCAGCGGCCGGCCGGTGTGGGCCTCGATGCGCGCGGTTTCCGAACGCACCGCCTTGCCCAGGAAGATGGCCATGCACTCTTCGTGCGTCATCTCCCAGCCGGTTTCGGCCAGCAGGTCGCGCAGCACGCGGTGGGTGATGGGTTCGCTGTCCACCAGAACTCCATCGCAATCGAACAGCACCGCATCGAAGGCCAGCATGTCAACGTCTTTCCCAAAGAGGTTCGAAGAAAAAAAGAAAGCGCCCGAAGGCGCCTCTGAGTATGCGTCAGCCCGGTGGTGGCGCCGGGCCGGACGACCTTGCTGCCGTCATCAGTTCGGGAAGGCGATGCCCGCCAGCGGGCTGCGCAGGCTGGCCGCGTTGCGCGCCGACAAGGTGTAGACGCTGCCGTCATCGGTCGTCAGGTCGCTCACGAAGAAGAGGCCCTGGGCGGCGCGCTGGTTCATGGCGGCCAGCTTCTGGCTGGCCGAAGCCTGCAGGCTGACGATGGACAGGTCGTAGTCGATGGGGCCGCTCTGCGCCGAGCTCTTCTCGAAGACCTGTGCGGACGCCTGGCCCTGCAGCACGAACGCGCCCAGATAGAACCGGCCCTGGGCGCCCTGTTCGTTCAGCCGCTGGCGCAGCGCGTCGCCCGAGGCCATGCCGCCGGAGCCGGAGAGGGGGATCACGGTGTACGCGTAGGTGGTGGCGCTGGAGTCCTTGACGTAGAGGTTGAAGCTGTCCGAGCCCGCGCCCATGGGACCGACCAGCCGGTAGCCCCGAGCGCCCTCGGCATCGAGCTGGGCCTGGAAGGCGTCGCTGCCCAGGCTGCCGGAGATGGGCAGCCGTTCGTAGGAATAGGTCACGCTGCGGGTCGTGTCGCGCACCGTGAGCAGGCGGATGCCCGAGGCATCGGACAGATAGGGCGCCTTGAAGGCGAAGCCGCGCGCGCCCTGCTGGTTGAGCTGCGCCACCAGGGCATCGCCGGAACTGGCCTGCGCGATGAACTCGTAGGCCAGCCGCGAGCCGCTGTGTGCGGTATCGGTGACGTAGAAGTCCGTGCCCGCGCTGTCGCCGCTGGTGGACTGCGTTCCGATGAAGGCGTAGCCGCGCGAGCCCTGGTCGTTGAACGCCGCGAGGGCCGCGGCCCCCGAGGCGGCGGGCTGCATGGCGTACTGGCCGGTGACTTGCTGTGCGGGCGCGCCCCCGCCGCCTCCCCCGCCGCCTCCTCCTCCGCCTCCTCCGCCGCCCCCGTTGCCGCCACCTCCGCTGCCGCCGCCGCCATCGTTCCCTCCGGGAGGCGTGCCCACGCTACCGTCGCCGCCGCCTCCTCCGCAGGCAGCCAGGCAGGCGGCCATCACGAGCGACGCAGCACGACGGGTCATCTGAACAGAAATCATGGAAATCCTTGGTTGACATCAGGGTTGGACAGCCGGCGACTTCGTTGCGTCGCGGCAACAATGCAGCGCCGCGATGCACGGCAGCGAGAATTGTTGACGTCCCACCCCACCGGCTCACACCCCCCAAAGGCCGGGTTTTTGTTACACACTGCAGATCCATGTGTTCACCATGCAGGCCCTGTCAGAACAGGTGCTGAACGCCCGGGTCCACTTCGCACGAGCCCCAATGCCCCCATGCCGCCGCAGGCTCGCGCCTTCGGCCCTTGAACTGGATTGCCATGAATTCCACCGCGCCCTGCCCCCTCCCGGGGCCGCGCTATGCCCTGGTCCTGGACGACCACCCGCTCGTCGCCCGCGGCATGAGCGAGTTCCTTCGCCAGTTGCCCTGCCTGGAGGATTCCGTCTTCGTCAACACCATCGAAGAGGCGCTGCGCATCGTCGCCTCGCGCGGCCAGCCTGCGCTGACGCTGATGGACTTCTGGCTCGCCGAGGGCCCTACCACGCATTGCGTGCGCGACCTGCTCGCGCTGGCGCCGCAGACGCGGGTGCTGATGGTGAGCGGCGACAACCACCCGGGCATCGCGCTCAAGGCGCGCAGCTGCGGCGCGCATGGCTTCATCCACAAGCAGCGCTGCCCCGAGGTGTTCGCCCAGGCGGCCACCGCCGTGCTGCAGGGCGGCACCTGGTTCGACGAAGAGATGGCCGCCACGCCCGGCGCGCAGCTGCGCGAGCTGCCGATGTCGCCGGCCGAGCTGGGCCTCACGCCGCGGCAGGGGCAGATCCTGGCGCTGCTGCTCGAAGGCCTGCCCAACAAGCACATCGCCGCGACCCTGAACCTCTCGGAGCACACGGTGAAGGAGCATGTGACCGCCCTGCTGGGCAAGCTGGGCGCGCGCAACCGGGTGGAGGCCCTCTCCCGTCTGCGCGGCGTGCGGCTGGAAGTGCAGATGCAGGGCGTGGCGCCGGCCGCCAGCTAGGGCTTCATGGGCTGGCCAGGCCCTCGCTCGGCGCGGCCTCGGCGGTCATGCTTGCTTAGATCGTGAACACGTTCTTACAAGCTGCACACGCTGCCTGCCGCATTGCATGCTGCCGTGCCACCAGCCTCCTTGGCCGGCGGGCGCCGCTACGGCGCATCACCCGCGTCCTCGCCCGAAGGCCCGTGCACCGGCAGCCAGTGCGCCAGCAGGCCGTAGAGCAGTTCGGGCTCCAGCGGCTTGCGCAGCACCAGATAGCCGTCCTCCTCCGCACGCGCCACGCCCGGCGCCGCATGCTCGCCGGTGAGCAGCGTGCCGCGCGAATGCCCGCAGCGCTGGAGCACGGCCTGCAGCACGGCCAGGCCGCTTTCGCCGCCGGCCAGCCGGTAGTCGCACACCACGGCATCGGGCGCATAGCCCTCGTCCAGCCAGGCCAGGGCCTGCGCGCCGCTGGCCGCCGCGCGCACCTGCACGCCCCACGACTGCAGCAGCCCGGTGAGCGCGGAGGTGACCTGCGGGTCGTCATCCACCAGCAGGCAGCGCCCCGCGAGGGAGGCATCCGGCGGCACCCCAGGCCGGTGCGCCGGCGCTGTGGTGGGCCGCATGCCGGGGCGCACGGCCGGCAGCTCCAGCCAGAAGCAGGAGCCGCGCTGCGGCGTGGACTCGAAGCCGTAGTCCGCACTCATCAGCTGCGCGCCGCGTGCCACCACCGCCAGGCCCAGGCCATGCCCCTCGGCCGTGGCCTGCAGGCCGGCCTGGCCGCGCGCATAGGGCGCATAGATGCGCTCGCGGTCCTGCTGCGCGATGCCGGAACCGGTGTCCCAGACTTCGATGCGCCAGCGGCTGCCGCGCAGGCGCGCACCCACCAGCACGCCGCCCGAAGGCGTGTAGCGCAGCGCGTTCTGCAGCAGGTTGAACACCATCTGCCGCAGCAGGGTGGGATCGGCGCGCACCCACGGGTCCTGGCTGCGCGGCAGGAAGAGGCGCAGCTGCAGGCCCCGGTGATCGGCGTCGGGGCCGAAGATGCGGGCCGCGTCCTCGAAGACGGCGGCCAGCGGCAGGTCTTCGTGCCGCGCCGTGAATTCGCCCGATTCCAGCCGGGAGAGGTCGAGCAGCGCATTGAACATGAAGCTCAGCGAGCGCACGCATTCCTGCACGTCGCGCAGCAGCGGCGAGAGCTGCGCGTCGGCATTGCGCTGCACCGCCGCCTGCACCAGCAGGCCCATGGCATGCAGCGGCTGGCGCAGGTCGTGGCTGGTGGTGGAGATGAAGCGGTCGCGCTCCCGCAGGGCGCGCTCGGCCTCGTCCTTGGCGAGGCGGTAGCGCTCGGCCAGCCGCAGGCGCTGGCGCTCCTGCTCCACCTGCTGCTCGATGAGCCGGCGCCCGCCCCAGGCGTGCCGCGCGATCACGGCGCCGTAGAGCAGCGTGAGCGGCAGCAGGTATTTCCAGCGCAGCGGAAAGGCCCAGGGCACGGCCACCGCCATGGGCACGAAGACCACCGCATAGAAGCGCCAGAAGACCTTCGGCAGCGGCGCGACGAAGGTGGCGGTGGAAGCCAGGATGGCGCACAGGCAGATGTAGACGACCAGCCGGAACTCCACCGTGCCGCCGTAGAGGCCGAAGCCCAGCGGCGCGATCCAGAACAGGCCGACGATGACCGCCGTGCGGGCGTAGTGCCGCTCCCAGCGCTGCACGGCCTGCGCATCGGCCTGCTGCGCGCCGCGCTGCATGCGGCGGCGCTGCCAGTTCAGCCCGCACGCGGCCATCACGAAGCCGGCCCAGCAGGCCCACAGGCCCACATGGCCGGGCGCGAAGCCGTACATCCAGCACAGCACGCCGGGAATGACCAGTGCCGCTGCCTCGGTGGAGCCGCGCTCGGACAGCGACAGCAGCAGCCGCCGCTTCATGGCCAGCTCGAGCTCCTGCGCGCCTTCGCCCGGCAGCAGGGAGGCCGACCAGGCCGACGGAACGGCGTCGTCTTCCTGCGGCAGCGATGGGCGGCTGGACATGGGCTGGGGCCTGCGGTCGGGCCGCATCAACGCAGGTCGCCGTCGACGTAGTACCAGCGGCCGCCGGTGCGCACGAAGCGGCTGGTCTCGTGCAGGCGGTGGGCGCGCCCGCCGGGCGCGCGCTGGCGGGCGACGAATTCGACCTCGGCACTGTCGGGCCCCAGCAGGAGGTGCGCGCGCACCTCCAGGCCCAGCCAGCGCGTGCCCGGATCGAAGTCGATGGAGGCGGGGCGGTGGGCCGCGTCCCAGGTGGCCAGCAGATAGGGGCCGTCCTCACGCACGAAGGCGGTGTAGCGCGAGCGCATCAGGCTTTCGGCATCGGGTGCGGGGCAGTCGTCCCAGTGGCCGAGGTAGCGGCCGCAGCAGTCGGCATAGGCCAGCGGGGCGCGGGTGCGGGCGGGGGTGCGGCCACAGGGGCAGGGAGAACGGGGGTCCAGGGACATCGGCGGAGGAAGCGGCGGCATCGGTGAAGGTCGGGCGGGCATTCTTGCACTGCGCAGACCGGCCCCATTGCTGCCATGATGGCAGACCCCGCACCGGCGGGATCAACGTCGTTCATGAGGAGATTGCACCGATGTTTTCGCTCAGCGTGCCCTGGTGGGAGTTCATCGTCCGGGGCGTGGTGGTGTATGCCTTCCTGCTCGTCTTCCTGCGACTGACCGGGCGGCGGCAGACGGGCCAGTTCGCGCCCTTCGACCTGGTGCTGCTGCTGGTGCTCTCGAACGCGGTGCAGAACTCGATGAACGCGGGCGACAACTCGCTGATCGGCGGCCTGATCTCGGCCGCGACGCTGCTGATGTGCCATGTGCTGCTCGCGCACCTGACCTACCGCTTCCCGCGCCTGGCCGACTTGGTGGACGGACGGCCCAAGGAGCTGGTCTACCAGGGCCGCGTGAACGAGGCGCTGATGCGCCAGCAGCTGCTGTCGGCCGACGACCTGGCCGCCGCCCTGCGCGCGGGCGGCTGCCGCCACCTGCACGAGGTGGAGAGCGCCACGCTGGAGGTCAACGGGCAGATCACGGTGGTGCTGCGCAAGCGCGATTCGGAGTGAGCGGCGCAGCGGGGTTGCACCAAGGGATCGAGAGCCCAATGGGCCCGCAGCCCGCCATCCACCTGCGCACCAAGCTACCATAAAGATAGCAAACCCCGTCAGGCCAGCGCGCGCTGGATGAGGATCTTCTGCACGTCGCTCGTGCCTTCGTAGATCTGGCAGACGCGCACGTCGCGGTAGATGCGCTCGACCGGGAAGTCGTTCACCACGCCGTAGCCACCCAGGGTCTGGATGGCGGCACTGCACACGCGCTCGGCCATCTCGCTGGCGAAGAGCTTGGCCATGGCCGCCTCCTTCAGGCACGGCCGGCCGGCATCGCGCAGCGCGGCGGCGTGCCAGATGAGCTGGCGCGCGGCCTCGATCTGCGTGGCGCAGTCGGCCAGGCGAAAGCCCACGGCCTGGTGGTTGAAGATGGCGGTGCCGAAGCTCTCGCGCTCCTTGGCGTACTGCAGCGCCACGTCGAAGGCGCTGCGCGCCATGCCCACGCTCTGCGCGGCGATGCCGATGCGCCCGCCCTCCAGCGCGCCGAGGGCGATCTTGTAGCCCTCGCCTTCGGCGCCGATCAGGTTCGCGGCCGGGATGCGGCAGTCGTCGAACTGGATCTGCGCCGTGTCGCTGCTGTGCTGGCCCAGCTTGTCTTCCAGCCGCGCCACGCCGTAGCCGGGCGCGCTGGTGGGCACGATGAAGGCGCTCATGCCCTTCTTGCCGGCCGCCTTGTCGGTCACGGCGATGACGATGGCCACCTGCCCGTTCTTGCCGCTGGTGATGAACTGCTTGACGCCGTTGATGACGTATTCGCCGCCCTGCTTCACCGCCGTGGTCCGCAGCGCGGAAGCGTCGGAACCCACATGCGGCTCGGTCAGGCAGAAGGCGCCCAGCATCTCGCCGCGCGCCAGCGGCGTGAGCCAGTCGCGCTTTTGCTCGGGCGTGCCGTAGCGCATCAGGATGGCGTTGACCGGGCAGTTGGTCACGCTGATGGCGGTGCTGGTGCCGCCGTCGCCTGCCGCTATCTCTTCGAGCACCACGGCGAGCGAGACGTAGTCCAGCGCGGCGCCGCCGTATTCCTCGGGCACGCAGATGCCGTAGGCGCCGAGCGCGGCCAGGCCCTGGTGGGCCGCCTTGGGGAAGTGGTGCTCGCGGTCCCAGCGCGCGGCATGGGGCCAGAGCTGGTCCTGGGCGAAGTCGCGCACGGCGTCGCGGATCATTTCCTGGTCGGGGGTCAACAGCATGGTTCTCGTCTCCTGGTTCGGTTGTCTCGTCTCGTCTTTGTTTGCCCTGCTTTCGGCCTTGGCCGCCTACCAGCGCCCGGCCCGGCGGCCGTCGTGGTGCAGCAGGCGGCCCCTGTCGGCCGGGGTGATGCCGGCGATGGTGGCGATCAGCCCGGCCACGCTGCGCTCCACCGTCAGCGGGGCGCCCGCGCCGCCCATCTCGGTCTGCGTCCAGCCCGGGTCGAGCGTGACCAGCGTGGCGCGCGGCCAGGCGGGCTGGGCCGCCGCCACGGCCATGTTGAGCGCGGCCTTGCTCACGCGGTAGAGCCAGGCGCTGCTGCCGGCTTCGCTGATGAGCGACATCTCGCTGGAGAGAAAGCCGAACACGCCGCCCGCCTCCTCCACCAGCGGCGCCACCTGGGGCAGCGCCTGCATGGCGCCCAGCACGTTGGTGTGCATGACGCGGTCGAAGGCCTCGCGCGTGGGCGGGGTGGCAGCGCCGTGGTCGTCCCACAGGCCGGCCACGTAGAGCGCCACGTCGATCTTCTCGCCGTCGAGCTGCCAGGCCAGGCCGCTCACGCTGGCCGGGTCGCTCACGTCCACGACGAACGCCTGCGCGCCCAGGGCCTGCACGCGCTCGCGGCCGGCGGCGTCGCGCACGGTGGCCACCACGCGCTGGCCGGTTTCGCGGTACTGGCGCACCAGCTCCAGCCCGATGCCGCGCGAGGCGCCTAGCACCAGCACGCTGGCGGGTGGATGTCGTTCGGGGTCTGCCGGCTTCATGTCACAGGAGTTCCACA